>ULRO01021367.1_pt1 | contig 25869 bp, 27 predicted proteins | sample 1955421 | NCBI WGS metagenome assembly ULRO01 (sample SAMEA4835682, study PRJEB28245) | human gut metagenome | biome: gut microbiome; material: fecal sample | place: Denmark | collected 2008 | reverse complement strand
AACATTTTAAACAGGCCTTACTTTTTAAAGTGGGCTCATGGCTTTTGTGGCAAACAACTGCGGATAGCGCATGATGTGCTTTTGTAGTCCGTTGGGATAGTCAACGTATGCGATGCCATATTTCAAAAGGAAATGGAAACGATTGAAAGAAAACAGGCTGTCACAAATTCGCTTGGTTGGAGTATTTGCCAGACAGTTAGTCTTATATTCACTGCTGTCCTTATATTGTACCACATTATTGTCACGCAAAAGTATTTCTTCCTCTTCGGGCGTTACTTGGTAAATATGACGTTCGGTAGGGAAACTGTCCTGCCCCTCCTCACGGAAACAGTTGTACTTTGTATTCTTCTTTCCGATAGTGGCATAGAAAGCACCAATAGTTGGCGTAACCTCATTATTGTCATATTCCATATCGTTGCTGAATACCATTATCTGTGTGATATTAAAAAAACGACGGTATTGTGGATTAACAAAGCGTTGTTTCATGCGGTCTGTTTCCGCCTGTATGCCTTTATGGTTATTCTCTTTCTTTACCTCAATGAAAGCCAACGGCAAACCATTTACGAATATTGTAATGTCGGGACGGTAATTGTCGCTGTCCTTGGTACCACAAGTCATTTCAGTAGTTACTTGAAAAGTGTTGTTCTTGTAGAAATTGACAGGAGAGGACAAATCTATGATTCTTTCTCCAGTGTTCAACAATATTTCATTGTAGAACTGTCTACCCAAATCATCATTCTGTAATGACTTTCGTATTTTGGCAAGCATCTCCTCTGCATCCTTTTTCTCCGAATTTGGGTTGAGGGTGCAGTAAGCATCTGTAAAATAATCCGTTAAAATATTTGTCAGTGGGTCAAACTCCGTTTTGGGAGCCTCCACATATTTAGTTTTCAGTCCTTTCAAGGAAATGTACTTAAACCCCATCCTCATTAAGTGCATGAGTGTAGGAAACTTCACCCTGCTATCCTCGCAGAAAGCTGATTTTGCATCTTTTGCCATAATCATACGATTTTATTTATCCACTATGAGGTCTTTCATACTGACAGAAAAAAATATAGTCCGTTTGGTAAATCACCCTTTGTATATTTGTTGTTGCATACTAAAGCGTTGGATAGTGCTTCGTTTTTCCCAGTTACGTTTACTTTTTACGAAATGGGAAATACACTTCTCACCCAAAAGTCGTTTTGCTCTGTTCAGAATCATAGACGAACATAAGTTATTTTGTTTACAAAGATAATGATAATATTTCATAAATTGCTTATTTTCTTAACTATTTATGCTTTTTTGTCTTTTTCGGATGAGCATATATCTTTAAGAGTATAAATTTTTAGCATATGAACGTTTTTTATCTAGAATATTTTATATGCAGAAGGAATACTTATCAAATTATACCATCTGCGCAGATGCTTTTTAATATTTATTATTACTTTGGACGAAATTAATGGCTACATTTGCTGCCAGTTTCTCTATCGTTTGCTTCTCTTCCATGTCGTTTGGCAGTTGATGGAGCCATGTGAGGACATTGAGAAGCTCGAAAATGGTTGATGCAACCAGGAATGGAGCCTTGCTTGATTTTACTTCCTCATCTATATGTTGTCTATGAGAACCTTCATTGGCTATGGTTACCAGTGAATATAGGTGACGTTGGATATGCACAGGTACTACATCTTGCAGCTTGGAATTTCCAAGGAACTTGCTGCATTCACTGAGATTTGTCCCATTGAACTTGATGGCTAGAAGTCCATAGTCATACAGGTAGCTCATAATCCAGTCTAGGACTTTTCTCACTTTGTTGAAAGTGTCTGCATTTGCAAACTCCCGATTCTCGTATATCTTGATGATGCTTAAAACTTCATCTGCGATAGTCCCTTCCTCCCAGGAGAATATTTCAGGATATTTGTTCTTGATGATTCTGTTGGGCTGCTCGTTGATCGTTTGGATGATGTCATCGCAAAGCTTCTCGTCATCAACTTCCTTTTCATAGAATACAGGGAAGATGGATTTGAACATATTGTTGCTGAGTAGGTCTGGCTGTCCTGTCGAAATAAAGTAGGGAAGTTCCTTGAATTCTTCCTTGATTCTCAGAACTGCATTCTGAAGACCAGCCACACTTGCTACTTCCTGCTCGCTTTCATTAAGCACTTTCGCGTCCAATATGACAGCTTCCCAGAAGGTTGGGTTCTTGGCGTATGTGTCAAGTCCTTCTTTCTGGGTCTTGAATGGTGTAAGCTCCATGTTGTAATGAAGCTTACAGTACTTTTGGAAAGAGGTCATCTCTTCCCACTCATCGTCTATCCACAATATATGATAACTATTGCTCATTGTCATTTCTGTATATAGGTAAATAAATACGGACGGTTGACCAGATGAAATTCTGGTCTTTCTGTGTGAGGAGGTCGTAGTCTCCACCATAGTGTTCTACGATGCTTCTCACAATATAGCCGCCTTCTCCTGTTCCTGCAGTGATGCCACCTTTTTCGCCCCTAAGTCCATAGCGTATCTTGTCAAGCCCCTTAGGAAAAGGTGTTCCATTATTGGTGAAATCGATTTGGAACATGTCTCTTTCCTCATCCACAGTGAGTTTGACCCAGATGGAGTAGTCGTTTCTCTTTGGATTGGTGAATCCATGTTTGATGGCATTACTGAATATGTTGTCACAGAGTCTCTGCAGGTCATCCTTTGCCATAAAGACGTTGATGCCTTCTGCGTAGTCTGGAATTTCTTTGAGATATTCCTGCCAGTTTTTGCCACCATTCATGTTGAGGGATAGGAGTGAATCCGGGATGGTAAAACCATAGTTGGCAAGGGCTTGGTAGTCTTGTACTATCTCAGAGTTATAGTTTTGTCCATCAGGGTAGTTCTCCACCAGGAACTTATCTATGTTGATGATCTCCGGTGTGCCAAACTGATCTTCTCTTGAAAAGATTTTGAGAATGGTGGTGAGAGAATCGATTGCTGTCTTCTGGTTGGCAATCTCTTCTTTCATTCCCTGCATGAAGTCTTCATTGCTCATGGAGTCCTTATGGTTGATGTAATACTCCAGATTCTTTCTTGCGCTTGACATTTGGCGAAGATGGGGCATCATGTCGTGCTTTCGTGAACGCACTTCATTGATATAGTCTGTCTTCATCTTGTCAATTACATCAAGAAGACCGGTTTCTTTTGCCTTGGCCATGACTTCCTGCTGGCATGCCTCTTTGTATAGAGTCTTCTGAGTACTTATGTCTTCTGGCAAAGCCAGTTTATACTTCATAATCGTATGCTTTGAAAGATGAGGTATAATATCAGTGCCACCGATTTTAGCCTTACTTAGTACCATGCAAAGATAATCGATGTCAATATCCATTTCAGGAATAATGGCAAGCACGTTCTTTGCCAGCCAAACAGGGGAATCCTCGGAAGCCTTGATGATGGATGGTTTGAGATCTCGTACCAAGGACACAACGATTGCAGTTTGCTCTAGTTTGGCACATCCTTTTACGTTGTCACTATCACTGAGAGACTCTGGTGAAATATAAGGCTTTGTCCAATCATTGCTCAAATCTGTCACTCTCAGCAGCTTGCCTTCGTCCGCCTCCGTTCCCTTTGTGCAAGATGGAATCTGCACGATATTTTCCATGACTACAGCCTTGTATCCGTCAGGAATCTCCAACTCTTCGTGCTGAAGGTATTGGGTCAAGTCCCAGATGTAGTCATTTTCTATGATGTCATCATAGGATATCGAGGCAGAAACCTTTGGCAGATCGGTATGATATGCAGCCACCACCTTCTCTATGTCGAGAAGAATGTTGCCGTCGGTCTTATCATACATATTCGAAGCATCAATGAATCTGATGGCATTTTCCTGTTGAGGGTGCTTTTTCAGAATGACACTGGCAAGTGGTATGCTGGTATGTGAGAGCATTCCTTTAGGCAAAAGAATAACCGCATCAATAATATGCTTTTCCATAGCCCACATTCTGAATCTCTTTTGCTCACCATATCCCCATTGTAAACTTGGAGTCATAAAGCATACACCTGTTCCATCTGCTGATGTTGTTTCCATGAAACGGTTAGCTGCAACTAGTTCTGCCAGCTCCCGCTTATAGCCATTTGCTGCTGCATGTTCATCCTGCATCTCCATTTTTATAGCAAGAGGAGGGTAAGAGATAATAGCATCATACTGTTTGTTTGTCCATGACGTGTTAGAGTCTTTCGTGAATTCTACGGAATCCAGCTTGCCGGCCAGTCCAAGTCTGATTCTGCCCAACAACCATATCTCTTGATTGATTTCCTTTGAATCTATATGCTCGTAGTTCTCCATCTCTGTGCCGAACTCCATCATTCCACCAAATGGAACAAAAATGGATTTTGCTTTAGGGGAGATAATTGCCTCTGCAAGTGAGCTGAAGGAACTTGGGACATAAAACTCTCCTACCTGTTTATTTGAGGTGGTCTGTTCGATGCAGAAGTCTAACCAATCCAGATATTCACCTTCTGTGTAGGATGTACTACAGAGCATCTGCATGGCCTGATTGATGAACTTGATGTTTATCTTTGAGATGGCTCTGATGAATACACCCTCTGCTTCTTCAAACAAGTCATCATCACGATCTAGCAGTTCAAACAGAGGCTGAGTATATTCAAACGAATCAACTAACTGGCCTTTTTGCTTTTTGATATATAGCAAAATGCCTACTAAAGTTGATATCTCAACTCCAGACAATCCTGTTGTTCTCAGGGTACCAATTACCTGATTCATTACAGACGCTGTCTCATTGCTCACTACAAGATTCTTTCTCATTTCAATCAAAAATTAAGTTACACATCAATTAACGAGTGCAAAGGTACTAAGGTTCTGTGCAGTCATCCTGCACAGATAAATATTTCTTGAGATTTTCTTCAATTTTATCCTTAATAGTTTCTCTAAGGCTATAAGGAGCTAGAACCTCCACATCAGGAATAAACGAGAAAATCAGCTGGTTCAGCTCGTTATTGGGTTTGACCGTGATGGTTACGGTTCTTTGTTCCTTATTGACTACTTGTGAGTGGTGCAGAGGTTTAGATACTACATAAGGAAAGCGATTTTCTGAGAATCTGAGAACAACGGTTTCAATGTCGGCCTTTGGTACTGTTACTCCGATGACATCATTAAAATAGGTGTCGAAATTGATCTCAGTATTGTTACAAAACGGAACATCAACTTTCTTGAATGACACAATTCTGTCTAATGCATAATTGCCAATTGTATCATATTTCTCATCTCTCCCGAGCAGGAACCATCTGTTATTATATTGCTTCACATAGTAGGGGTGACATATAGTCTCGAACTCATGTCCTTTGAATGTGCGATAGTGAAGTTTGAGAGGTTGGTGGTTTACTGTGGCATCTATGATATCCGAAAGATGTTCCAATCCCTGGAGTTTATCATTTTGCTCAAAGGAAATGAGATTCTCCGCATTGGCCTTTACCCCAAAGCGGTATTCCAAATTGGAGATGACCTCTTCAAGCCATGCATTGGCTGGAGTTCCTCTATAACGTCCCAGCATTTGAATAGTTGAACGTAGATTATTCACCTCCTCGATGGACATATCATTATTATATATGGTGAAGTTAGGGTCTTCATATCTATAATAGTGTTCTTTGCCCACAGCCATGGGATAGGCCTTTATAGGTGCATCAAAGGTTACTCTATCGCGCATATACTTAATGTCAGCACGTATCTGGCGAAGCTTTACTTCTTTACCTGTGAGGTCATAGAGGCTCTCATTCACTTTATCGATGAGATCCTCAATAGTGTATTTGCGTTTGAAGTCGCTGAAACATCTATCCAGTATCTGATACCTGAGTTGAGCATTTTTATTTGTTGGCATACGCTAAACATTTAAATGATTATCACTGGCAAAGATACTAAATCTGTGCGAAATATCTGCACAGAAAGAAGTTTTTTTTCGGTTCTGTATAAAAAAACTTGGATTTTATGCTTATTTCTAGTTAAAGGAGAGGCTTTAATAGATTATGTAGGGGCTTTTCCTAATCCGTAGACCAAGTTTTGTCATTTTTTCAGGAAATAGATTGGCTATGTTTTATTTTTTATGTAATTTTGCCACCAATTTTAAATGTACTAGTTATGGATAGAAAAAGTCTTTCGATAGGAAATGTACAGAAACTGGCCTTGTTGGCTTTGCTTCTTGTTATCTGTGTAGGTTCTCCTGCACAAGTTTACAACTTCAATTATCTTAATTCGTCCCTCCGTAAGGTATTGGCTTTATACCTGCCTGACAAGGATGGCATTTATCAGAAGTCAGATGCCCAAGAAGTGAAGGAAATTACAGAGGCTGGCTTATACTACGCCTATGACAAGAAGGCAAAGAAACTTTATGTGAAGACTTCTACAGGTAATTATGAGGTATTATTGGACGATTATTATGCCAAGGTATTCAAGAAGAATAAGGCTATTCCTCAACCAAAACCGGCTGAGATTGCCGTCTTGGCAGATAGGGTTAACCAAGAACTGTCAGAGCATTTCTCTCAGGTGAATGCGAAGCGCAGAAAAGAAATAGAAGCAGCAAGGATTAAAGCTTACAATGATTCTGTGGCGAAAGCTAAGGAAGAGGCACGTTTAATGGCTGAGAGAATTGAAAAGTTGAAGCAGGAGCGTGAAAGTTACATAAAACAGCATGATTGGCGTAGTGTTCCTACTGGTAACCACAGTTTATACTGTACCTTGTGTGAGAATACCTTTTCGCAGGATTCCATATGGAGTATAGGTGTAAGGAATGATACCATCTATTTTGTCACTCATAAAGATGGTGACTTGGATTTAGGTTATATGGAAAGTCATGCGGCTAAAGTTCCAGATGACTTGAAGGCTTATTCTCTTTATAAATATCACTATGAGGTATATAAGGATAGTATAGAAAGTTGTGTGGAAGATTTAAATAATGACTTAGTTGGATACCTGAATTATCATAATTATCTAGGTTATCTTGCTAATCTTCAAAAGAAGGCTCCTTATGGATATTTTGATGGGTGGTCATGGGATGATGAGTATGGAACAGTTACCTTTAATTGTACCTACCAGAATACCAATAAATGGACAATCAAGTACATTGATGTTTATTGGGTGGTCACAAATGATGTGAATGATGTACGTGGAAGCGGGCATTTCAAAGGCACTGGTCCCGTGGGGTATATGCATGGTGCTAGTTGGGACTGGGACAGCAGCTATTACTTTGTAAGTGGTGATGCTACCAATATGAGTATTAGCAAGGTCATCATAACTTACATGAATGGTAAGCAGAAGGTTTTGACTAAGAATATGCTTAGGTTCAATACCAGTGACGATGATTAAAGCTTGAAATCATAAAGGCAGATAGGTTACATGTGTTACCTACCTGCCTTTTAAAATTTCATTTTGATTATGGTTATGATTCTTATCTTCATTATTTGGTTACCTTTTCTAGTGTATTTCGCATGATGTGTGCGGACTTATTGCACAGCTAGTTCTAGGTTCGTACTTTAACTATGAGCATTTGCCTACCTCTTATAGATAGAGAAAGTTGGCATCCTTGAAAAATATCTTCATGTATGTCTCCAAATCCGAGTCTGTTTGTAGAATGTATAGTTTATCCTCCAGACGTTTAAGTGATTCAATTCTCTCCAGGGCATAGTATCCCATCTGGGAATATTGCTCAGTCCTTGCCATCATATACCACTTGTCATCATGCAGGCCTACATGGTAAGGGTCGCAAAAAATGTCGAACTCACGGTCATTGAAGGTATGGTAGTGTATCTTGAGAGGTTGGAAGCTAATGATGGATTCTACTATCTTTGCCAGGTGTTCCAACCCTTGAAGATTAAACTTCTGCTCTGGTAGGGAGGGATTCTCTTTACTTATCAGCCTATTTTCCAGATATGGGATAATCGTGTTGAGAAATTCACAGCTACGTGTACAGTTTTCATTCTGAAACCTTTGCAGGGTTAGGTAGAGTGAACTTAATGAAGAACAGAGTGTATTGATAGCTTCAAATGGCAGGGCGTTATGGAATATGCTATAGTTCTTTTTGCTGTATCTATACCAGCTTTTTCCGTTCTTTGTTGGGAATTCCTCGATAGGTGCTTGAAAAGCGGTAGCTTCTTTCATATACCTGATATCTCCCAAAACCAAACGAGGGTTTACCTGGGCTCCAGGTTCTCCCCAAATGGCTTCACCTACTTTCTTGGAAAGGTCTATAGCGGTGTATTTGTGTCTTGTATCTGCGAAGCATCTGTCCAAGACCAGGTATCTCAACTGATTCTGTTTTTCTCTAATCATGATGACGGATGGATTATGTTATGCTTTTTGGGGTGTGGTGGGTTAGATGGTCAGCACCTCTTGTTGCTCCAGTGTACAGTTACAAAGTCTGGTTCCTATTTCATGGAGCTTTTGAATAATGTGCTCACTCTGTTTGTCTCTTGGCTGTTTCAGCCGGTTGGCATAGTGGGAGAGGAGTCCTTTATTAATCTGTGTCGCCTTGGCAAGTGTTGCCAGAGGTACATACTGGCTGTATGCTTTCAGAAGAGAAGCCATATCAGAAAAATGATAGGTGAAGTCATATTCCCCGTTCTTATACCATTCCGGAAAATCGCCATCTGGGTCACTAAAGAATGGGTTCAAGACCTCCAGACTTCCTTCTGCCAGTTCAATGAACTCATTGAAGTCTGGGGAACTCAGTTTTTTTACTACAGGTACTCCACTGTCTTGCCATACAGAGCCGGTGAATTCAGAATCTTTCCATTGGATATTGATGATGAAATGTCTCATATTGTTTTTGGTCGCAAAGGTATGCAAATGAATACTATTACACAAATAAACAAGGTTAAAAGTATCTAAATGAATACTTTAATGCTGCAAAAGAGGTGTTTTTTATTTTAAACCTTAACGGAAGTTAAAGTTCTTGCGATTTTGTCAAAGATTATCCTCGCGTGTGTGTGCGCGCGTCTCTGTTAGAAATTTTGCAATTTTTCCAATTGTAAAGAAAAAGAAATCACGTTAATTTTGGCCTTGAAAAAAAGTGTGATTTTTGTTTGGAACTTAAGGAAGAAATTCATACCTTTGCCGCCGAGATGCAGAACAGCACTCAACGCTCATGGCTCTTTGGGATAACTGTGTTTAGGCCTTAATATATAACAGTTGGAGCTCCTACCCATTGGCTTTGTTCGTTCAAAGGATATTAAACCAATTAAATTGAAAAAGCAATGAAGAAGTTTTCGTTATTGATTATTGCGTGTGCTTTATTTATCAATGCGCATGCACAGAGGGTAGTAGCTCCAGAACCAGAGTTCATTGGTAGCTATTGTATGCTCACTAGCGATTCTACATACGCCGTTCTTCCAAAGGAAAACGGCAAGGTAGAAAAACACCAGAACAAGTTCTCTAAGTTTTCCAAGATTGCAGGTGCTGTAAGTGACCTCGGTTTTGCAGGTGGCATGGTAGGACTAAGCACAGGTAGCATGGCAGGACTGGAGACCGGTGTAAGAGTGATGGGTACGGCTGCCGGTGTAGGGCTTGCTGCAGATGTAGTGAACACTTTGGCTGGAGTGGAAGGAATGGATATTGCTTTTGCCGGAGGTAAGTCTGCTCATTCTATCAAAAAGGACGGAAAGGATATCCGATTACTTATCAAGGTTGAGAAGAATGATTATGACCCGATGGGCATCTACCGCATCGTGCGTTTCAAGGCTTCTAAAAAGGACAGAAGAATACAGTGGCTGACACTTCAACCTGCGGTGCTCGGAAGCTCTGATGCACAGAAAAAGGGATATCTCTCCTTCTCTGGACACAAATATGGCAGTCAGAGTTATCTGCTCACCATCCCGGCTTCAGAGCTTGAACCAGGAGAGTATGGAATCATCTATATGGCAGTAGCTTCTGCACAGGAGATTCCTTTTGGAACATTTGGTATAACTAAGTAAAACTACAAGATTATGGAGACATTATTAATGATGTTGTTTGTTGGTGCCTTGGCTAAGGGCACAACAAAGGCTGTGCTTGGTGGTGGCAAGGGAAGAAAGAAGAGAACCAACTGGGACCATCTTAGCTATGGTCAGAAGGCTTGGCTGCATGATCATTCGAAATAGTCAGGTTTTAAGTAGGAACAGAAATGAGTGAAATTTGCTTCATTTTAGCCGGATTCACCGCACTTGTTGGGGCTTGCCTGGTGCTTGACCGGGCAAAGAACCTTCAGGATGTGAAGATTCCGATTTTCTTAACGATGGCAGTTTGTACAATCCTCCTCGTAGCTGGTACCATCCTGGTTTGAAGAATAAAAAATCATGATTCCGTGATATTTTATTCATTGTTTTAGCGGTTGGCATATGATTGGCCATCTTGTTCAACGTGAAGTCTGGCAAGAGGTGGATAGACGAATTAAAAACTATAAGTTATGGTTCCAGAGCGTAAGATTGCATTATTGGTGGATGCTGAGAATGTCTCTCACCATCGCATTGACCAGGTGATGGCAGCTGTCAAGAACAACCTTGGTGGCTTGGTTACAGTCAAGCGTATATACGCAGATTGGACTAAGCCCAATCTTTCCGCATGGAAGGCTGTGCTTCAAAAGCATGCCTTCCTTCCTATCCAACAGTACTCTTTTACCTCTGGCAAGAACTCTACGGATTTTGCCTTAGTGATTGATGCGATGGATTTGCTGTATCAGAACGATATTGATGTGTTTTACATCGTATCAAGTGACAGTGATTTCACAAGGCTCGTCATGCGCATCAGGGAATCCGGAAAGATAGTGATTGGCATGGGAGAAAAGAAGGCTCTTGAGAGTTTTGTCTTGGCCTGCAATGATTATATTTTCTTTGAGGAGAGTGGGGATGCTTCTTCTACGGTTTCTGGAAGTTCCGATTTTTTGGAGAAGGTATCTTCTTAGGCTCCTTTTGTTCCATCGTTTTCCGATACCTCGTATAGCGTGAGTTCTGTGGCTGCCAGTTTTGTGGTCTCTTCCACAGCTTCCTCTGATTCTTTCTCTTTCTTGGATGGAGAGGGTAAGATTGTTGCGGAAGGTATGGAGGATAGTAAGGAGGACAGCATGAAAGTATCGGTGCCTTCTGGTGGTTCCCTGAAGTCTGAGTCTTTGAGTAGGGATACTGGGCAATATCCTGCCGGTATCAGCAAGAAGCTGCTCGCTTTGTTAAGGCAGGTGGTGAAGGAGGTTGCTGAGAATGATGGTTGGGCAGAGCTTGGGTGTGTAGCTAGCAGGCTTCATGTAAGAAGACCTGACTTCAAGGCTAAATCCTATGGCTACAGCAGGTTTTTGAAGCTCATTGAGGCTTGCGAGAGTTCTTTTCTCATCGACAGGAATCATCAGATCAAGAGGAAAACGAAGACTCTCAGGAAAGTTTGTTTGAAGAACAGATAGCTGCCTGCCTGTCTGTAGCTGCTGGGTGCAGCTTTTTGGGGAGGCATCTAACTGGAAAGAAATGGCTTGTTTGATACGGGTCATTTTTTTTGCGACTTTAAATACAACGATTGTGATTATGATTGATTCAAAAATGAATTAAGGCCCATGTGGAAGAGATCTTCAAGCAGCATATTCTTCCTTTTAAACTATTTCATATCTATGGGTTTCAAGGTTTCGGTTGCGGTTTAATGAAAGGTTCTGAAAATGAAAGGGTTAAAGCGTAACCCTAGCGCAACCAATTCTTATAGAATGGCAAAAATCCTTTTGAAGCTTGGTTGCGGCAGAAACTTCATCTATCTTCCTGGTAATAAGGAAGATAAAACCTGCAGCAACTGCAACCATGAAACTGAACATTTTCTTAGGGCCTTTTGGGGATAAGGCTACTTGATCATGTATTTTTCTTTGTACTACCCACAATCTAGAGACTTGTGGGTGTTTTATATGTGTTGTTTCTTTTTTTTTGTGTTTTTTGTTTCTGTGCAGATACACTGCACAGAAAGCTCGTAATTTTGTGGACGGTTTAAAATTATTTTGTATGAAAGATAAAAAGCAAGAACTGAGTGCCCATGTGGAGAAGATATTCAAGCAGTATGTTCATCCTGGGCTTTACATCTGTGACTTGGCTACTGGTGGTGGCAAGTCATATACCATTGGTAAGCTCACTTGTGAGTATTATCCCAAGCATTTTGAACGCATCATCATTCTGTGTGTTCAGAACAAGCTCATAGAGGGTATGAATCGCGAGATTGAGAAGTTTATCGATCAGCCTGGTTGTCTTAAGCTGAGTGAGAAGCTTGTAATAGAGAACAACACGGAGGTTATCTTGAAGGCAGTAAGGTCCGGAAGTCTTCAGGAATTGCTGGACGAAATGGGATATCAGATAGAGCAGCAGCGGAAGAAGAAGGTTTCTGTGGCTGTGTTGGAAAACAGATTGGCGCAGGTTGAGAAGTTGGCTAAGTGCATGAATGCTTTGGTGGCCATACTACAAGATGATTCTGAGAATGCTTCTCTGCTAGTGCAGATACAGGCAGAAGAGAGCCGGCTGAGATATGCTGTCAGGGATTTCTTTGCCAACTACAAGAAGCATTTGCTTATTACTGGAGAAGTGAAGAAAGTGGGTGTGAAGACTATACTGAGTCGTTTTCCTTCATTGGAGAGAGTCTATCCGCAGGTTAACTACGCCAGCAGGAAGGTATTTCTGATGACCGTTCATAAGGCGATGCTTGGTATTGATCCTATTTTGTCGGAAAGTGTCAGTATCAGGGATTTCTGTGACAAGAAGACCTTAATCCTGTTTGATGAATCTGATCAGGCAGCAGTAGCCATGCGTGATGTCATCATTGGTCAGGCTTGCAGAAAGTCTGCAGGCTTCAACAAATATGGCAAGGGATATCATGGCTATTTGCAGTATTTGGGCTTATTATCAGCCAAGGATACCCTTACAGAGAGATATGATGGGACTCTTTTGAAGGAAAGTTTGGAGAAGGCTCAGAAAATTTGTCAGGATAATTGGAAGCGGAAGATGGGGGATATACTGCCTTACAAGAACATCTTTCTGGCAGATACGAAGGATTACAGCAGTTATCGACGTGGTGTGTTCTTTGCCGGTCCTACCTTTAAGCTGGAGATTTGTGGTGGAGAGGAACACGCTCGGTCCTTCATTTGCTATCGGGCTGGTGAGAAGAATTTCATATTGGCTCATGCTGAGAATGAGGAAGAACTGTCTGGGAAGTATGACATGGTGATTTCCTTGGATAAGTTCCTCAAGTTCTCGGAAAGCAATACTGTGGCGGTGAAGAAGTTCCTGAGCGGTTGCGTCAGGGAGGCTTTCCAGAAGAGGCAGGATGCTTTCAGGAATGAGACCGATGACAGGGAACAATACTTGGGATGGCCTACGGTGGAAGGTGAAATCCATTCGCTCCTGGCTCGTTTTGAGGTGGTTTCAGAGAAGTTCTTTGAGCAGCAACTTCTGGATTACTACACCAATCGAAAGAATCTGACCGTCAAGATGGATGGCAAGAAGTACAAGGTGCAGGACGATTCCTTCTATATGCATGGTTGCCGGTTATATCAGGAGGAGCTTGATGAAAGAGACAGTCTTCACCGGGTAAGGCTCTCTTGCAGGGAGATTAGCTCCACGCCTGAGAAAATACTGTATGATCTGGTGGTTTCTGACAAGGTGGCTGTGGTACTCTGTTCTGCTACGGCTTCAAGTGAATCTGTGATCAGTAACTTTGATATAGAGTATCTGATGTCGGCTTTGGACAGGAAAGTTCATCTTTTGGACAGAGAGGATAGCAGGAAGTTTGAGGAGCTTGTTGAAGCTACGTATCCTAGCCGTCATCAGGTAGAGGTAGTGCCACTGGAGCATTATATGTTCAAGGACAGCCGCAAGGAACACATGACCCTACCTGAGAAATATAAGCAGATGTTCTGTGAAGATGCTGTGGAGGAAGGACTGGTTGACCGATGGTTCAAGCTGACTAGAAGAAAAATCTTCCGTGAGGCTTCCAATGCTGATGAAGCAGTTTTTGAGTTCTATCGTATCTTTCAGTTCATCGAGGCTTATCACTGGTTCCACGGGCATGATGACATTCACAGTATGCTCTTTTTCCAGAATAGAGCTGCTCAAGCCTACGAGAAGCAGATGAACGTTATCGCTTGTCTGATTGACGGATTCTACAAGCAGAAGATGAAAAATGATGATCATGTGGAGGATGTCTTTGAGAGTGGTTTACCTGATTGGCAGAATGAGCATCTGTTCATGTCCAACAGTTTAAAGGAGGTGGAAGACAAGGTTTTGAAGAGATTGAGTGATGGCAGCATTTCCAAGGTGATGCTGGTGACGGCCTATGGTAGTTTCAAGGCGGGTGCCAATCTCCAGTATAAGATACCGGAAGGTATTGATTATGAGAGGGGTGACAACTGGGAGGAGGATGAACATGAACTGAAGAAGGACTGGGATGCTGTATATCTCCAGAGTCCCACCTCTTATCTCTCTTTCAATGATGATAGCCAGGAGCAGGCTTTTGATGCTGGTCTCTACCGGATTATGATGTCGCTCATGATGCTCAACGAGAGAAGTTGGCTGACTCAGAATCAGGTGGGGCACTGGCTGGAAGAGGCGATTTCCAAAAAGTCTATCCGTTTTAAGGAGGATGCTGTAGCCATGGACAAGGCTGCCTGGGCGCAGACGATGATTGAGCAGGCTGTGGGAAGAATATGTAGGACCAGGAATAAGCCGCTTTCTACCTACGTTCTGTATGATGAGGGGATGACGGAATTCTTTATGGGTGATTTGGGTGACAAGTCACACACCAAGGAATTCAAGGCTTTGAGCAGTTATATTCAGGGGCATACAGAGATCGGCGGTGATAGTCATGCTTCTGCTGAAGAGGTCAAACTGCATAATGATTCCCAGGCTGCTCAATGCAAATTGCGTAAAATGAGGGAGAAGGCTTTACTCTTCACTCCACATCCTTATGAGGTGGAATATGAGAATTTAGAGGATGGGAGTGAAGATTTGTCGATTCCTTATTACGTCAAGAGGGCTCAAATCATGAATCAGTACTACAAGCAGGCCATTATCCGTAATCCTGTGGTGGCATCCTTGCAGGAGCTTGATGAACAGGCCATGATGGTTCCTTTCCTGAGAAAGTGTTATGGCAATTGGGAAAGAGATGAGGATGGATCTTTCTGCCAGCATCCTGTATCTCCTTCATCTGTCAGATTGGATGTGTTGATGAAGAATCCGGTTATTCGTGAGCATTTTGAGCGGAATGGCTATGCTACAGGTTGGAGTTCTGATGGTCTTATCCTGCATCCGGAGATATTGATGGCTGATTATGCCGGCGAAATTGGTGAGGAAGCTTTCAAGGCACTTGTTCTTCGCTATACGGATTGCAGAGAGGAGCAGTTTGCGCATCTGGAGGACCGGGATTATGAGTTGGCCGATTTTGTGGTTCTGAATCCGGATGGTTCCTATAAGGTGGCATTTGATGTGAAAAATATGAATCCGTCCATAGAGCATTTGGACAGGGATGGAGACATGCCTACTGCAGAGAAGCGTCAGGAAAAGGTGAATCGTCTGGGGTGTCCGCTTTATACAATCAACATGCTCAAGATGCCATTTGAGTCGATGGACAGGTATGAGATCTGCGGAGTGATAGATGAGGATGGACATGTCCAGCATGATGCTATCATGCGAATTAAAGGTTTAATTGAAAGATAATTTTTTAATAAGTAGTTATATGGCAAAAAAGATAGAGCATATTTCAAAAGAAGAGATATTGAAGTTGCCTGTGACAACCAACAGGCTTATGGTGTCATGGAACAGAGAAGCATTCTTTGCCAAGTATGGCATTGTATCTTACAGGATGGAAACGAGAGATCGTGAGCGCAAGAATCTTTCTTACGAACAGCTCTCTGACACGCCATCTTTGTCGGTAGTAGGCATATATGCAAAGTATGAACCTTTTAGTAGCAGAGACGGCTATACGCGATTTTTCGTGCTGGTGGAGAAGGGCGATGAGAAGAAAGTGATGGAAAGCCTGAAAGTTCAGAAGGATGTGGCTTGCAAGTCAGATGATCTGCATGGGTATGATGAATTCCTGCAGCAGCGCATTATCGTGTCGCTTGCAATCAATGCCCTCGGAAAGAAGGGCAAGGGTGGCATGATGTACAACAATGGCATGTTGCTGGTTTGTGATGACCAGAACTTTGGGGTATCCAAAAGGTCGAAGGAACTGGTTTGCTTGAAGTTGGAGGTGAATAAGTATATGAATCTGGCTGCCAGAACTACCTCGTTTTCACATCCTAAGGATTTCAAGCAGTTGCAGGCGTATAGTAACTGTGTTTTCCAGGTGGGGAAGGAAATGGATGGTGAGTTATGGCTTGGAGAATATCTGAAGCCTGTTGTTCTCAAAAAGCTGAATGAAGGTGATTATCGTTTGGACCAGGTTTACATCAAGAAGAAGCGCTTCTCTTCTTCTCACAACACTGTTCCTTATTGGCCTTGGAACAAGGATACGTACAATCACAGCCGATTGTTTGTCATCTGCCAGGTAATTGAAAACGTGAATAAGCTCTTTGATGGTATGCTGACAGTTGATTTTTCCGACCATCAGGTTTTGGATTACTTTGAGAGTCATCCGAAGGAGAATGTTGAAAAGCTGTTGAAAGAATACTTCCAGTGAAAGACCATTCTTGTGGAGGATCCTTTTGGCACGGATGATTCAAAAAAGCAGGTTGATCAATTCAAGGCGAGTGTGCTTGCCACCATGGGGAACGTTGTGAGTGTTGTCAAGCGAGGTGGTAAGGTGGATATGCTGTTAAAGTTATGTGAGGAGATAGGTGATGAAACTCATTATTCGCAGTCTGTGAAGCGTATGTATGAGAGTGGTATTGCCTTCCAGCACATGATTCATCATGGTGGAGGCAAGGAGGATGATGTGCCAGAGGCTAAGGCTAAGAGGATCTTGATGGAACTACTGGTCAAGGATGGCATTGTCAAGGGCTGTATGCCATCAGAAATGGCAGCCATCGCAGGGAATTGGAAATTCTGGCTTTTTAAACAAAAAAAGGAGGTTGTATATGGAGCATCCTTGAAGTTGTGTGAGGGAAAAGCTATGGCATTTGAGCCTTATGGCTTTGATGATGGATTTGGAGAGGATTATGATACCTTTGTTGCCTCTATAATGGGCTTGTCTGCTCTTCTCAAAATGAAAGGTAATCATGATTATCATGTGATGGAGAAGGAGGAAAATGCTTATCTGATAATTGATACAGAAGAGATTCCTATCTTGGATGCCAAGCAAATTGATGGTACCTATGGCAAGATTATTGAAGGGACTGACCGTGAATGTGATTCTTTTAATATGTTTAAGAGAAAGGGGTCGGGTACGAACCACAAATTCTTGCGCGGTCTGATGGGATTTCATTTATGGAAGGAAGAAGGTCTTGATGGGGAGGGATCAGAGTCCTACTCTTACATATCTGGTTATAATTCCGATAATTTCAAGACTGGTGCTACCTTTAAGATAGGCAAGGTCCCTCGTGTTAGGCGTATTATCATTTTGAAGAAAGAGCATCCTGAACGGGTTTGGGATGATATTCAGGAGTTGAAGAAGATGCTGGCTGTGGGCTTTGGCCAATGGAATGAGCTGATGACTTATCCTTTCCCATTTAAGTTCTTGCAAGAGTATCTGGACAACCAGAGTGAAACGAGGTTCTCAAAGCATTGGAGTGAAATGTAGTATTTCTGGTGTTTCTTTTTAAATGGCTGGCAGGATAGTGAAAACTTTCCTGTCAGCTATTTTCCATTCTGCATTCATTTGCCATTTTTTGTGCTGAAAAGTTACATATTACAAGGTGGTATACTTTTGAATTATTAGGAGTTGTACACTTTTGAATTAGAATCTATTTACTGATGCATTTTTTGGCTGTTTGATAAGATTTTTATGGGGATTATTTTGATTAATGGATTCTCATTTCACATTAAAAATGTTGAGTTTTAGACATTGTGCATAGCAAGAAATATTTTCGTTTTTTACACGTTTTCTTGGCGGTTTCATTATTTTTTGTTACTTTTGTACCTTGTATAACGATTAGGAAAGTTACAAATATCCTGTAATACCCTGCATCCTTCGTTCCGTTCTTGACAGTTTGGAGTGAACCTTGCTTAGTGTCACTCGATTTATGCAGCAGTCCCATAATTTGATTGAACAAACTTAAAAACAGAAAATGTCAATAACAACTGAACAGAAGGAACTTCATTTGCTTCCTCACAACAGAAAAGCTTATGAAAAGGTGATGGATCATTTTGAGAATCACCAGCGTGCAGCCATTGTACATGCTACTGGTACAGGCAAGAGCTACTGTATAGCAGCTATAGCTTCCCATTTTTCAAAGGTACTGGTCATGGCACCCAATAATTTTGTATTGAATGAGACCCAAAAGGTGTGCAATGATGCTGTGGAATTCCGTACATATGCAAGCACTATATATGATGAAGATACACCCACGGGGTATGATCTGATAGTCCTTGATGAGTTTCATCGTGCTGGTGCGCCAGAATGGGGAAATGGTGTTAAAAGGATAATTGCATCAAATCCTTTGGCCAAGATTTTAGGTACGAGTGCCACCCATATCAGATATCTGGATCATGAACGGGATATGGCAGAAGAACTGTTTGATGGTAACATCATCAGTCATTTGAGTCTTGGTCGTGCTTTGAATTTAAAAATTCTCCCTACACCTATCTATGTTTCTTCTTTATATTCTGCTGAGGAAACTATAGAGAAGGCAAAAGGGGCTATCAGAACTTCCAAGTATATGGAAGATGGCGAGAAGAAGACCTATTTGCATCGCCTTGCAGGGATTTCACGCAGTTGGTCTGAGTCACATGGAGTACCTCCTATCATTAAAAAATATTTCGGCTCAGATGTCAAGCGAATTATTGTCTTTTGCTCTAAGGTTGCCAAAGCTGCTAAAGCCAGAAAACTTCTTGGGGAATGGTTGTCTTCTGCAGGTTTCAATCATATCCGTTTCTATCGGATTGATTACCAGGAGAAATTCCTCTCCAAAGAGATGGAGGATTTTGAATCGGACAATTATGACGGATTAAAGGTTGCCATTTCTGTAAATATGCTTAATGAAGGAATTCATGTGCCAAACGTGGATGGGATTGTCATGCTACGTTCAACCATATCCCGTCTTATCATTGAGCAACAAATTGGCCGTTGTCTTACGGCTGAGAACATTTTGAAGCGTCCTGTTGTTCTGGATTTGGTAAACAATATGGATACCATGTTGCTCGATTACAACAAAACTTATAGTTTTGGTGGAAGTAGTAATGGCAATAATGGAAGTTCTTCAAAGAATGAATTGGAACCATTTCCTTTTCAGGTAATTGACGAATGAAGAGATTTTCGTGAGTTTTATGAGGAAATCTCTAAATTTGATGATGTAGCAGAACTGAAGGACGACATTTGGTATAGTCAATATTTGCCACTTCTGTCCGATTTTTACGATAAAAATAGTCGCCTTCCCTATCCTTCAGAGGATTTAAAGGCTGTCAGATTTATAGAAAAACAGCGTTTCCCGATGAATCAGCGTAAATATCCTCATCGAATGAATTGGTTGGTGGCACATGGTTATTCAAAGGTACCTGTTAAGCGTACTGGTTTAGATGAACGTCTTGATATCCTTGAAGAAGCTATTAAAAAGAACAATGGTAAGTTACCAACACTGAAGGAAGATTCATATGTGAATGGAATTTATCAGGAGTTTCAGAAATTCTTGAAGGACAAGAAGAACAAGAGTTTGACACAGGCACATCTTGACAGATTCCAGCATATTTTACAGATGTATGTTACTCCTATGAAGGCAGTACAGGTTCGTTTTGAGAAAATCAAGAAACGTGTGGAGCAGGAAGGAATCATCCAGCGTGGTTCCGGTATAGCCAGTGATCTGGATTATATTTGGATTAGAAATCACATGAACCGTCCAGAAACATCGGAAGGTATGAAGGCTGAGTTGAGAAAAATGATAGGTTTAGAAGACAACGAACCTATATGTAAGGGAAATGAGGCTCTAAAGAAGTTTGTCATTGAACGTGGCTATTTGCCTACTCGTAAGGATACTCCCTACTACGGCATCATGATGAAATTTCACAAAAGAGGTGGTGCTGCTATTCGAAATGACCCTGAAACATATGCCTTCCTGCTTGAGCATGGTTTCCCACCATATAATGAAAAATAATTGATGATTTTTGATGTTATTCAAAAAAACTTTATATTTTTGCATTTGGAGGCGATATTTTTTCAGACAGTGCAGATAGATTGCATAGTGGCTTTCTACTTTTGCATCCTGTATATATAAACGAAATATTATAGAAGGATGAAAAGAAAGAACATTTATACAGATGAAGAGTGTTATTGGATGACAGGTGGAAATACGGGAACATTACCTACCAGTATCATCCCGTCTGTTATTTACTGCTTGGCACCAAACGAAATCTTTGTGTTTGGAAGTAATGCACTAGGTATGCATCATGCAGATGCTGCTTATTTGGAGAATGTGTATCTGCCTATCAGCTTCTGGAAGGTGCTGATGGGAAAATAAAGGAAATAACATTTAATCTTAAGAAATAGTAGTATGGGGCAGTTTAAAGTACATGTTCAGTATATCATATATGGTTGTTGTGCCATTGAGTTGTTTATTGGTGATAAGCTGATCAAATGTGATGCAGGTTATGGGGGGCCTAATCCATTGGGCTCCTTGATTGTAGCCTGCCTGGATTTTTTCACTGCTAAAAAACAGGGTTTTGAAACTGAAGATTACATCGAAGAGACGGAAACCACATGGGATGAAGAGCCGGGTGAGATGCATCTGGGGCTGAAATTATTAAAAAATGATATGGTCATCATGGATATACAGCAGAGGGACGATGAAAAAAACGTTCTTCAAGAATGGCATGAGACAGTTCCATATGAAGAATTCAAGGAGGCAATTGTCTCAGAGGGCTTTCGGGTGCTGAATGCATTTGGTATCTTTGGTTACTATGCGGCATGGTCGGCTCATGAAGATTTTCCTTTGGCTGCATTGCTCCGTCTTACCGGTAATATTGAGTTAAACTGGGATGGAGACAATTGCTTTACGGATTTGTCGAAGGAATTGGCATGTCTTTCAAGCTATATAGAGAAACTTCAAATCAAGGAAGAGACCCATTACGATAAGTGCAAGCTATATTGTGAAGCTTGGCAACTTCAATGCAGTGAGGATTGGTTTGCGGTGGGTGACAAGGTCGATTGGACATGCGTTATGCCCGCTGAGTATAAAAATGCTCATGGTATCATCATTGACTTTGAAGAAGAGCACCATGGCTTAACTAAGTATTCAATCAGTGGTATAGTTGCGCAAATCATAGCTGAACGCAGTGAGTTTCCTAAAGGGGAGCGAGTTGTATCTTACGCTCAGGCAAAAACCATTCAAGAGGAAATCCTCAGGGCTGATGGTCATGAAAAGGATATTAGCAATGACGAAGAAGCTAATAGAACTTTTTGGGGATACATTGTTACCCTCAAAAATGTAGTGGTGAAACCCTTGTCGGAAAAGGAATGCAGTATTTAATTAATAGAGGAGCATAGTTATGGATAAAAAGCCTTATATTCGCATATCACCAGATATTGATGTATTGTATATAGATAGTGATAGTTGCTGTGCTATTGCATACGGTGACGAGATTTGTAATGAGTGTCCTTCGTTGGGTCCTCGTTTCAGTATCGTAGTACCGGGAATAGAGGAATGGGTACAGCGATACGTGTATGCAACCGACTTTGTAGAAACGACGACAGATTCTTCCTTTGATTGGATTACATGGCATTATGAGGGATTATGCTTCGCTAAGGCTATTTGGGAGCAAATGCCTAGATGCTACGAGCTATATTATGAGCCGCCATTTGAGGATCATAGCGGCACTGTTGGGAAACTTCTAATCGATGAAAAGGTTGATGGGCTGATTGACAGATTGCGTCCGCTAGCTAACCTGGCTTCACCTCCTCTTTCTATCAAGGACAACATCGTGTATAAGTTGGAGCGAAAAGGGGATAGCATGCTGATTAGGTTTCGTATTAATAACCTGGTCTTTGATTTGCCTCTTTCTTTCAAATGTTTGACAGGAATTAAGCAATGGGTGAATAACATCATCGATACAAAGACCGGTGTGTGCACTGTTCATGTACAAGAATATGACCTTCATTATTCGCATCAGACAGTAGGCATGCATCCTGAGATGGGCCGATTCTGGATTTCAAAGCGCTATCCCTATGATAGCAAGTTTTGCGCATACGTGGATACTCAGGAATTTGTGAAAGGGTTCTTGTCTCTAATCTCTATGCTTAAATAAGGTGAAAATTTTGAGCCATTTTTTGTCGTTGCAATATTTAACGGCAATTTTGGACCAATATTAATTTTAGAATACATGTATATGGATGAACAATTCAAAACTGCATATAAATAGGCTATTCAAGATCCTTGCGCTAATCTTGACAAGCTGTCGCGTTTGACTCCTGTTCTTGGAGAAGATGGAGAGCCATATTGTATTGATGGTAGTAAATGTGTTGTGTTCAAGATGCAGGATCCTTAGTCTGGGAAGTATTATGCCTTGAAATGTTTTGCCGAGATTCCTGATAGTAGTGAGAAGTTACGTTACAAGCTCATTGCCAATGAATTGGTAATGGTGGATTCACCTTATTTTGTACACATGAGATTTATCGAGGATGAAATTCAGGCGGAAATTTCTTATCCTGAAGATAGGTTGCCGGTCTTGTTGATGGATTGGGTGGAAGGAGAAATCTTAGCGGAATATCTTGCGGCCAACTATCAGTACACCTTTTCTATGTCAATACTGTGCTATCGCTTTTGCAAGATGGCTTCGTGGCTCCATATTCAGGACTTTGCGCATGGAGATATCACTCCTCCTCAGGTAAGTGAATCCGCTTTCGAAGATATTTATCAGTCTGCTAAATTATATGTGCCAAAGGGAAGCCGTTCTAAATATGCTGAAGTCTCTGTATGGAAGAACTTCTCCAATATAGAAGAAAATGAAGCTTCTGGAATTTCTAATATAGATGCCGCTGTGCAGACAGGATTGGTTTCGATCTATACACTTGACGGAACTCCGATATACAGGGGTACTACCTCCGTCAACGTTCATCAAGTTCTCCCTAAGGGTACTTATATAGTAAAGCAGGGGAGTGGAACAAAGAAAATAATCGTAAAATAACAGTTATGTATCATATGAATAAAGATCTGCTTATGAACAGCAGATGGAGGTTTTGCTTCACTATTACGATAAGTTGGTGGAGGAGAATGAAGCTCTAAGAGCCCGCATCAAGGAGCTGGAAGAGGAAAAGGTTAAATATGGTGATCCGAAAGAGTTGCATGATCAGTTGAAAGCTTTGCCTCCTAGCGTAAAGCAGCTGCGTCATGTGGCAGATGAAAGAAAAGCCCGACTCAATTGGGTGGAGAAGGAACTGACCAAGCATCTTCGCAAGAAGGGAGTGAAGATCCCTCCATTGATGACGGTGATGTAGGCTGTCAAGATGATTATAGAAGAATAGAATGCCAAGAGAGAAATTGAGTAGCCCATGCTGCTTGGTTTCTCTCTTCTTACAGATGTGCAAGGTATGTCTTTTTGTGAGAAATGAATTTCATGTTGACTTATATTGCAAATAATTCTCCAAAATGAGTGTAATTTCCGGATTTTATTAGTACTTTTGCGGCTGACATTCAGAATTTAGCTTGTTTTCTAACTGCAGCACTAAAGTGAGTGAAAGTTCTGAAATGAAAATCCTGAGCCGCTTTTTGTAACTTGGGGGTCTATAGATTATGAATAAGTGCTGCGGAAGTTGGGTGTGCAAATCTTATAAAGTGTGATGAACTCAGAAGAACAAATTCTTTATGAACAACTGAAGGCTGGTAATGAGAGTGCATATGGCATTCTTTACAGGAGCCATTATTCCATATTGTGTCATTTTGCCAATTTCTATCTACATGATAGATTTTCTGCAGAATCTGTTGTGGAAGATGTTATCTACCACTTATGGGAAAATCGTGAAAGTTTGAATATCACCAAATCCATCAGAAGCTATTTAGTAATGGCTGTAAGGAACAAGTGTCTTGACACGCTCAAGCTCAAGAGAAACCAAAATGAAAAGCCCATATCTAGCTTGTCAGATAAAGCTGGTTATTATATGGATAGCCAAACTGCCGGTGATTCTCCTTATGGAACTCTTCTTTCCAAAGAGCTGGAGGAAAAAGTAATCCAGGCTATTGAAGCACTTCCCGCCGAATGCAGGCAGGTGTTCTTAAAAAGCAGGATGGAAAACAAGAAAAACAAGGAAATTGCAGAAGAATTAGGCATTTCTGTCAATACAGTAAAGTATCATCTCAAGAATGCACTCAAGATATTGCGAGAGAAACTGGAGTACTATCTTATAGCTTTATCCTTATTTTTGTTAATGAACTGAAAAAGATATTTTTTCACTACACTTTTTTACCAGAACATCGTCAATAAGCAAAACGTATCAAGAATATGAACAAAATACAATTTGAAGAATTAGCTATAAGATATTTTACCGGTGATCTCGATTCAGAAGGAATCCTTCTTCTTGAAGACGAAATCCGTCAGTCTGAGGAAGCTAAAAAAACATTTGATGAACTGAAGGAAATTTGGGCAGCCAGTACTACCCATGATGAGCTGGACAGCTACGACTACAAGGCTGCCTACCAGCGTTTCTTGCATAAGATTTCAGAAGGCTCAGATGAAACAGATGAGGATCAGAAGGAAGAGAATCCTCGTTTCTACCATATATATAGGTGGATTGGCGGTATAGCAGCCTCTCTCCTTATATTGTTTGGTGCCACCTATCTGTCTTATCAGCAAGGACAGAAGAATCTGCAGAGCACCTTTGCTGATATCGTTGTTGCCACTCCTAATGGCTCCAGTACCAGTGTTAACTTGCCGGACGGCTCCATTGTGAAGCTTAATGGAGGTTCCAGTATTTCATATTCGCAAGGATATGGAGTGAATAGCCGTATCGTCAATATAGAAGGTGAAGGATATTTTGAGGTCAAGAAGGATAGTACCAAGCCATTTATCGTCAACTCTGCCAACATCATCGTCAAGGTGTTGGGTACAAAGTTCAACTTCTGTGATTACCCACAGGAGGAACAGGCTCTTGTAGCTCTTGATGAAGGCAAGGTGAACATGACAAGCGTTGCATCGAAGCAGGAAATCACCTTGCTTCCGAACCAGCATGTGGTGCTTGACAAGAAAACCGGTACCATGACATTGCAGGATACAAAGACTCTGGTTAACAAAAGTCAGTGGACCAAAGGTGTCATTGCCTTTAATGGCGAGTCTCTCAAGGACATAGCAGCTATATTGGAAAGATGCTATTCTATCAAATTCAAGATATCTCCATCTAAGCAGAACTCACTCCATTTTTATGGTGTTTTTTACAGAAAAAGCCAAAATGTGTATGATATCATGGAGGCGCTTGCTGCAACAGAAAAGTTCACCTATAAAATAAGTGGTAAGACCATCATTATTCAGTAGAAATTAAGGAAAAATAGTTTTTTTAGAAAAAATATGCTTTTTCACTACCCCTTTTGCAAAATACGTCGTCTATAAGCCAAATTTAGGAACAACAATTAACAACTTAAACGAAATTTGTTATGGATAAAAGACAAATCTTTCTAACTGCTGCTGCCTTGTGCTTGAACATGAGCATGTCGGCTCAGAGCGTGAACTTGCAGAATGTCACGGTAAAGCAGGCACTTAACAAGTTGCAGCAGACTTGCGGCTATTCTTTTGTTTATGAAGCAAAAGACCTGAGCCCACTTTAAAAAGGGGCATATTTTGAATCCAGTC
>ULRO01078053.1_pt1 | contig 26111 bp, 23 predicted proteins | sample 1955421 | NCBI WGS metagenome assembly ULRO01 (sample SAMEA4835682, study PRJEB28245) | human gut metagenome | biome: gut microbiome; material: fecal sample | place: Denmark | collected 2008 | reverse complement strand
TGGCACCCTTGGGCAACGGAAAGGGGCGGAAGTGTCGCCGGGGAGTGTCGCCGGGGAGTGTCGCGCGGTCACTGAGTTTGCCGAAGTGGCCATATTTTCAGGGATGGTGGCCGTGATTCTTCGTCAGATAATGGCGAATCTGCCAAATTGTCATATTCGGGGGAATGGCATAACATTCGATAATACTCCTTGCGTCCGGCTTCGGGAACGATGAAGGCGAAAGAAAAACGCTGCACTTCGGATCTGGCTGGGCAAAAGAAAGAATGATGCCCAGATCCGGTGAACGGGGTCGGGCGAGAAACAAAAAGAATAACAAAAAAGAATAATAGGAGATTAAGAATATGGGAAAAATTATTGGTATCGACCTTGGAACCACGAATTCGTGCGTTGCGGTCATGGAAGGCAATCAGCCAACCGTCATAATCAACAACGAGGGTGAAAGAACCACCCCTTCAGTAGTCGCCTTTACCGATGGCGGTGAAAGAAAGATCGGTAACCCTGCAAAGCGTCAGGCCATCACGAACCCGCAGAACACAGTCTTCTCCATCAAGAGATTCATGGGTGAGACTTACGAACAGGTTCAGAAGGAGATTGCCAGAGTGCCTTACAAGGTTGTCAGAGGTGAGAACAACACTCCGCGTGTTGACATCAACGGCAAGCTCTATTCACCTCAGGAGATTTCAGCGATGATTCTCCAGAAGATGAAGAAGACCGCCGAGGACTACCTCCGTCAGGAAGTCACCGAGGCTGTCATCACAGTTCCGGCCTACTTCTCAGACTCACAGCGTCAGGCCACAAAGGAGGCCGGCAAGATCGCCGGACTCGATGTCAAGAGAATCATCAACGAGCCTACGGCCGCAGCCCTGGCTTACGGTCTTGACAAGAAGAACAAGGACATGAAGGTCGCTGTGTATGACCTTGGTGGCGGTACATTCGATATTTCCATCCTTGAGCTTGGTGGCGGAGTCTTCGAGGTTAAGTCAACCAACGGTGACACACACCTTGGAGGTGACGACTTCGATCAGGAGATCATCAACTGGCTCGCCCAGGAGTTTGCCAACGAGAACGGCGGAATCGACCTGAAGAAAGACCCTATGGCCCTTCAGAGATTGAAGGAAGCCGCCGAGAAGGCCAAGATCGAGCTGTCCAACCAGACATCGACCGAGATCAACCTGCCTTACATCATGCCGGTTGACGGAATTCCTAAGCACCTTGTAAAGACTCTTACCAGAGCCAAGTTCGAGCAGCTTTGCGACAACCTCTTCCAGAGGTCTATCGAGCCTTGCCGTCAGGCACTCAAGGACGCCGGTCTGAACGCTTCCGATATTGATGAGGTTCTTCTCGTGGGTGGTTCAACACGTATCCCTAAGGTACAGGAACTTGTCAAGGAGTTCTTCGGCAAGGAGCCTAACAGGAGTGTCAACCCAGACGAGGTTGTGGCCATCGGCGCGTCAATCCAGGGCGGTGTGCTCGCAGGTGATGTGAAGGATGTGCTTCTGCTTGATGTCACTCCGCTGTCACTCGGTATCGAGACCCTCGGTGGTGTGATGACAAAGCTCATCGAGTCCAACACGACCATCCCTACCCACAAGTCTCAGGTGTTCTCCACCGCGGCTGACAACCAGCCTTCTGTAGAGATCCACGTGCTTCAGGGTGAGCGTCCTATGGCGAAGGACAACAAGGAGATCGGTCTCTTCCATCTGGACGGAATAGCTCCGGCTCCGAGGGGAATACCTCAGATCGAGGTTACCTTCGACATCGACGCCAACGGTATCCTGAACGTGTCCGCCAAGGACAAGGCTACCGGCAAGGAACAGAACATCAGAATCGAGGCTTCATCAGGTCTGTCTGACGACGAGATACAGAGGATGCGTGACGAGGCGAAGGCCAACGAGGCCGCCGACAAGGAGGCCAAGGAGAAGGTTGACAAGATCAACAACGCCGACGCTCTCTGTTTCCAGTCCGACAAGAACCTGAAGGACTACGGCGACAAGATTCCTGCTGACAAGAAGTCAGCCATCGAGTCAGCCATCGGCTCCCTCAAGGAGGCTGTCAAGAATCAGAACATCTCTGACATCGACCGCTACACCGAGGAACTCACGAAGGCTTGGAACGCCGCCTCTGAGGACATGAACCGCGCCGCCCAGGCCGGTGCCCAGCAGGGACCTCAGAACCCTTACGGCCCGCAGGCCGGTCCACAGGGTCCACAGAACGGCCCGGACGATCAAGGTCCTGACGAGCAGTAAAGACGATCGGATAATCAGATGATAATCAGATAATAAGAGAAAGAGGATGTGATTTCACACCCTCTTTTTTTTGTCCTCGTCCGTCAGGATGCTCACGAGTCACTTAGTGGCAGTCGGCTGGATTCCGTCGTACTGTTCGCAGACGGTGTGGTAGCTTTCAAGGTTGCCGATGTCGTAGCGGTGTCCGGGTATCTCCATTGCGTGGACAGGGGTCTGGGTGGAGAGCCAGACTATGTAGTTGCCGGGAGCGTCGGTGCCGCAGCCGGCGGTGATGCCGGCGGAGATCAGGCTTGCGTCCTTGCGGGTGTAGTAGTAGAACGGGGGACAGCACCAGTGGGAGCGAGGCTCTGACGGCTTCTCCTCCATGCCAAGCACGAGGTCTTCGGAGCTGACCTCCACGACACCGCATTTGCGAAGGCGCTGCTCCGAAGGCTCGAAGAAGCGCATGATGCAGGACGTACCCTTTGCGCGGGCATATTCAATGAACCTTACGAGGCTGAAATCCAGCACATTGTCTCCGGCTATGACCAGCATGTCGTCGTCGATGCCGAGGGAATCGATTGCGAATTGGATGTCGCGCACCGCACCCAGGCGTGTCTCGTTTGTCACCGTGCCGTCGTCCACGACAGTGATCTTGTCGTCCGGTCGTCCGGCGGCCCAGTCGAGGAAATGTGCGGCGAACTTGTGGTTTGTGATGACTACATATTCATCAATCGCCCCGGAGGTTTTGATGTCGTCGATCAGCCAGTCAAGGATGGCTTTGTCCTTGATTTTCAGTAAGGGTTTTGGGAAATTTTTCGTCAGAGGGTAAAGCCGCGTCGCATAACCGGCGGCAAGGATCAGGCATTTCATGACTTATCTTCTAAATTTTCACGCCGTCCGCGCTGTGGCAGATGCAGGCCGAGTAATGCCCCCGCAGATCCGGGAACTCGGCAAGATACTCAGTCTCGACTTTTTTGAATATTTCCTCCTTGAACGACGGGTCGATCAAGGCCATGCAGCAGCCCTTGAATCCGGCTCCGCTGAAGCGGCCTCCGTAGATGCCGTCGGTTCTGGTCATGATCTCGTAGATCTTTTTCAGCTCTGGAGAGCCGGTCTCCCATTTCTCGATGGATGAGCGTCCGCTCTCGAAACTGAGCTGGCCGAATGCCTCGATGTCGCCGTTTCTCCACGCTTCCGCACCCTTCTCGACACGGGCATATTCACCGAACCAGTGTTCCGCCCTCTTGCGCCAGTTCTCCGGAAGACGGTCGCCGAACTTTCGGAACACCTCGACCGGGACGTCGCGGAGGTTGGTCTCGCTGAACTTGCCGTACTCCATGCCGGCGTAGGCTTTCAGGGCGTAGGCTGCGCTGCGGCACTCGTCCACGCGCATGTTGAACTTGCTCCCGGCCAGGGTGCGCTCCACGCCGCTGAAGAAAATCGCGATCTCGTAGGGCTTCATGGCGGGGGAAGTCGGGATCAACTCGTAGCTGTCGTCCTTGGTGTCAAGGTAGAGAAGATGATCCTTCTTTGAATAGACCTCGCAGCTTTGGTCGAGCTTCCCGCAGGACACTCCCACGTAGTCGTTCTCCGCGGCCATCTCTGTGCTGATCAGCTCAGCGTCAGAGAGGTGGACGCCGTTGACCGTGCACAGAGCCTTCAGGAAAGCGATCGTGACCGCCGCGGAGGATGATAGTCCGCCGATCGGAAGAGACCCTTCGATCACCCCGCTGAGTCCGATGCGGAGCGGGTATCTCGCCCCGAGCTTGAGTGTGGCTCCCCGCAGATAGTCGGCCCAGTCGCCCTGCTTTGGCTCCGGGACGGAACTGACGTGCCACTGCGCCCGTTTCGGGAACTGGAGCGACGAGAACTCGATAACTCCGTTCTGCTTTGGGGAGTAGGCGATGCGGATTCCCTTGTCAATCGCCAGTCCGGTAACCTTTCCGAGCTGGTGGTCGGAGTGGGCTCCGAGAGGACACACACGGTACGGACAGAACGAGAGCCCTTCCGGCTCCCGTCTGTACGTTTCCCTGAATTTCTGTTCGCAGATCATATTCTTTTGTTTTATAGTCTTGCCTGAAGCGCCTTGCCCTGCTCCTCGTAGCCGGGTTTGCCAAGGAGAGCGAACATGTTCTTCTTGTAGGCTTCCACGCCAGGCTGGTTGAACGGATTGACACCGAGTACGTAGGCGCTGATCCCGCAGGCATATTCAAAGAAGTAGAACAGGCCGCCGAGGTTGTGGGCGTTGATCCTCTCGATGGCGATCTCCAGCTGAGGCACGCCGCCGTCGATGTGCGCGAGCTTGGTTCCAAGCTGGGCCATGGCGTTGCAGTGTTCCACGTGCTGGCCGGCGAGGTAGTTGAGCTGGTCGAGGTTCTGCGCGTCGCTTCCGATGACAATCTCGCGGTTGCTCTTCTCGATGCTCACAACGGTCTCGAACACGTCTCTGTCACCGTCCTGGATGAACTGTCCCATCGAGTGGAGGTCTGTGGTGAAGTTGACGGAGGCCGGGAATATTCCTTTCAGATCCTTGCCTTCCGACTCGCCGTAGAGCTGCTTCCACCACTCTTCAAGGTATTGGAACTTAGGATTGTAGGCAACCAGGATCTCTATCTTCTTGCCAAGTTCCGAATAGAGCAGGTTCCTCATCGCCGCGTACTGTACCGCAGGGTTCTCCTCGCCTTTCACCGCGAGAGCCTTCTCCATCTCGACAGCGCCGGCGATCATCTCGCGCACATCGAATCCCGCCAGCACGATCGGCAGAAGTCCGACCGGAGTGAGGACGGAGAACCGGCCTCCCACGTTGTCCGGAACGACAAATGTCTTGTAGCCTTCCTGTGTGGAGAGGGTCTTGAGGGCTCCCTTGTGAGCGTCGGTGATGGCGACAATCCTTTCGGAAGCGTCTTTGTAGGTCTTCTCGATGTGTTCCTTGACGATCCTGAACGCGACCCGACCGCCGGCTCGGTTGTGGTGCCGGACTTGGAGATCACCACGGTGACGACATTCCTCTCGGCCACAAGATCCATCAGCTCCGCGAGGTACTCTTCGGAAAGATTGTTACCTGCGAAGACAACCTCCGGAGCCTCTTTCGCCCCGCCAAGCTGCTTGGCGAAATTGTGGGAGAGTGCCTCGATGGCGCAGCGGGCTCCGAGATAGGATCCACCGATGCCGATAACGACCACCAGGTTGACACCTTTTGCCTTCCAGCAGTCACGTACCGCCTCGCAATCGGCGATCAGTGACTCCGGCGTCTGCGATGGCAGATGCTTCCATCCGAGGAAGTCGTTGCCCGCACCGCTCTCGCTTTCAAGCACATCGAAAGCCTCAAGAGCCTTGCCGACGTATTTCTTGTAATCTTCATCCTTGACAAAGGAGGCGCATCCTCCCAAATTGACTTTAACCATTTTCTACCAAATTATTAAGGTTAACTAACTATGTATTCGTCTATGTATTCGTTAAACAAATCTGTTCAATCTGTTCAACCTGTTCATTCTGTTCAACCTCTCCAGCCTGTCCAAATCTTTTTGGTAGATAATCCTTAGCCGTCAATAATATGCCACCGGCACACTCTTTCTTACCCAAGGCATCTACCAACAAAAAAAACATTTTGCAAAAAATAACCATTTTCGCAATAACAACTCCCACTTATCACGGATAATTTTAACGAATATGTTCGCCAAGGAATATTCATTCATGGGTACCGCCGCCAGTAACCACGACAGCACGCCAGTAAAGTAGGTCAGAAGTCGAATATGTACTAAGTGCCAAGCCCTTCGTGAGCAAAATAGCCGCTTTGGCTCACGAGCGTGACCCGCGGACGGCCTTCGTGAGCAAAACGGGCGTTCCTGCTCACGAACGTGACCCGCGGGCGGCCTTCGTGAGCGAAACGGGCGTTCCTGCTCACGAGCGAGACCCGCAGGCGGCCTTCGTGAGCGAAACGGGCGTTCCTGCTCACGAGCGTGACCCGCAGGCGGCCTTTGTGAGCAAAACAGGCGTTCCTGCTCACAAGCGTGACCCTCAGGCGCCCTTCAGACTCCTCATTGTGCGCATGGTTTTGAAAATAGCAGCGACGGCCAAACTTTTGGCCGCCGCTGCCTATGGTATGGTCACCGGGTTGGGGGCTAAAATACATGCTCCTTGTCCGGTGTCAAAGGAACACTATTTTTTGAAGTAATTGAAGTTGTTGTTGATGATGGCCTGAGGCAGGAGATCGCCATAGACCTCGTAGCGTCCGGACTTAAAGTTGCCTACCCAGTCCATCATGATCATTCCTGTTGCGGTGCAAATGTTTAAAAAAGTGCACGCCAAATTCCCAATCAAAATAAAGCCAAATATCCAAATATAAATACGCCATTTTTCCAAAAAAATATTCAAAATGAATTGAATTACAAAGGAATGTACTATCTTTGCACCAAAATATAATTCTATGGAATATAAGAATCGAATAGCAGATCAACTGCTACGTGATAAATTAGAGGCAATGGGTGCTGTCTTGATAGAAGGTCCCAAGGCTTGTGGCAAAACAACTACAGCAGAGCAACAGGCTAAAAGCATTATTTATATGGATGACCCTACCAAACAGCAGCAATACAAACAGATGGCGCAAACAAATATTAGCTTTTTGCTTGAGGGGGAAACTCCTCGTTTGATTGATGAATGGCAGGAAGTTCCCCAATTTTGGGATGCCATCCGATTTGAGGTAGACCATAGAGGCGAAGATGGACAATTTATGCTTACAGGTTCTGCGGTGCCTGCTGAAGCTAAAGATATTCATCATACAGGTACTGGAAGATACGGATGGCTTACCATGCGCCCTATGAGTTTGTGGGAATCCGGCGACTCTACTGGTGAGATAAGCCTATCGGATTTGTTTCTTACACCTGATAAAATAGGAGCTTTGAATAAACTTACATTGCCGATGCTTGCTTTTGTTGTTTGCCGTGGAGGGTGGCCTAAGGCTTTGCAAAAGAAAACAGAAAAGGCAGCACTATTGCAGGCGACAGAATATTATAAAGCGATAACAAATAGCGATATATCACGAGTTGACAACGTAAAACGAGATGCCGAACGGGCAAAGAGAATTATGCGTTCTTATGCCAGACATCAAGGCTCTCAAGCAAGTATCGCGACAATCCTTGCCGATATATCAGCAAATGAACCGGAGAATGTAAGTGATGAAACAATAGATTCATACCTTACTGCCTTGCGGAAAATATTCATAATAGAGGATATGCCGGCGTGGAATCCCAACTTAAGAAGTAAAACCGCTGTTCGCACATCAGACACAAGGTACTATGTCGACCCGTCAGTTGGTGTGGCAGCTCTTGGACTAGGTCCTAATGATTTAATTAATGACCTGAATACATTTGGGTTGTTTTTTGAGGCAATGTGCATTCGAGATCTTAGGGTTTATGCCGATGCCTTGGATGGCTCTGTATATCATTATAGAGACAAGAATGGTTTGGAATGTGATGCTGTGGTACATTTGCGTAATGGCTCATATGGTCTTATTGAAATAAAGTTAGGTGGAGAAAAGTTGATTGAGGACGGTGCAAAAACCTTAATGGCACTTTCAAATATCATAGACACCTCCCGAATGAAAGCCCCTGCTTTTTGTATGGTGCTGACAGGTGTTGGTGACTTTGCCTATAAACGAACAGATGGAGTGTATGTTGTGCCGATTGGATGTTTGAGATCATAGGTTTTGACATTCAGAATAATAATAGTTAATGTAAGCAATGATGCATGGATAAAATCTGTAACTTCGATATTGTAATCAATACATGTCTTGCTGAGATCAATCCGACCTCGCTAATGCCGGATTTCGATAAGAACGGTTTTTTGTTATCGGTCATCAACGGATTTGCTTACACTCGCAGGCGGCCTTCGTGAGCGAAACAAGCGTTCTGGCTCACGAGCGTGACCCGCAGGCGGCCTTCGTGAGCGAAACGGGCGTTCCTGTTCACGAGCGTGACCCGCGGGCGGCCTTCGTGAGCAAAACGGGCGTTCCTGCTCACAAGCGTGACCCGCAGGCGGCCTTCGTGAGCAAACTGACAGTCGTACTTTATCGAATGCTTACACTCAGAGTTTACTGTTCCCTATAGTGGAGAAATGACTCTTCACAAAAGCGGTGAGAGGCCTGAGCAAGACCTCTCACCGGGACACAAAATTAGCAAAATTGCCGTTAATAATCAAAGGGTAAGATCAGAAATTCATCGGTGTGGTGTGATCAGTCGTAAGCATTCGGTAAACCCCGTCTTTTCCGCATAACTCCACCGGAGTATCTTTGCGGTTCATAAATAAGGAACCGTATGCACATTGTTATTTCATATACTCGTAGATGAAAATAGGAAAAGAATTTAATACAGCAACACTTCTATTGGGTTTGACATGGAGCAAGAGTTGCCTTTCGAATATTGATAGCTGATTGACAACAGACTTCTCCTTTGGCATCGCATTTACTCCTGCTATAAGCAAGTTAGCTTTACTGACATTCATCTGCTTAAGAAATTGCCAGTTGTCTTTCACCTTCATATACTTTTCCTTGGTCGGCGTTTCGCCATCCTTGAGCAAGATGTGGTCGAGACTGTCATAAGCCGAAAAATTACGAGCCAGACGTTTGAAATCCTTACACTCTTCTCTGCTTACTACATAGTTGGCATAATCGTTGTCGGGAAGTTCCTTGGTATAGCGGATGGACTCAATCATCGGGTAGTTGATGTAGAGCTTTCCGTTCTCGGTTTCGTCTGCAAACAATGCCAGCATCTCTTCTACTCTTTGATTGATTTCTTCAAGCGAAAGGTGAGAGTGTTGGAAGTCATAGTCAAAGAATAGGAATATTTCCGAAATGTCTGAACTTCTGATACCGTTCAAGATGGAGTCACCTCTTGCTGCCAAGCGTTCTCGCATGACAGAAACAATATCTCCACCGTCTTCATATTCCTTCAGCTCATTGTAAAGGTCATATATGTTATTCCCGAAAGAACAAATGATATTGTCATTTACCTTCGGGAAATAGAGTCTTTCCAATGTTCTATACAGGCGAGGCTCACGCTCGTCGCCTTCAAATACAAACAGAATCATAGGCCAAAAGTTCCGCCTCTATATAGTTTCTCCAAGTTATGGGCAAAACGAAGTTCCTTGTCCGTCAAGTCACAAATAGCCTTTATTTCGTTGTTCCTGAGGATAAAGAAACAATCAGGACGAAGCAAGTCATTGGAAAGAAGGAATGTGTCGTGGGTGGTTACGAACACCTGGTTGTTGCCTTCAAACAATCGCTTGCAAATCTTATATGATAGTTCGTGGTGGTAGAAAGCATCAAACTCGTCGATGAAGACGAACGAAGCGTTGTCCATCTCTTTCAGCCAATAATACTGCAACTCCAGATTCCTTGTGCCTGTGGATGCAACCCATTGGAACGGAATTCTCACACCGTTCATTATGCAGAAGAGAATGTTGTCGCCCTTCGTGTTAGGTGCAAACTCATACTCCTGACCACTTACTTCTTTCAAATAAGCTGCAAAGTCGTCAGCAAGGTTGTTCTTTATGATATACTCTTCCACGTTGCTGCCACCTTCCTTCAAGCCAATGAATTCACGGTAGTCGAGACTTCTGAAGAATAGCATATTCTCTACGAAATCGCGAAGTTGTAGCAGGGCATGGTCTTTGGGAAGTGGCACAGAACTCAATAGATAGTTTACTATAGAAATGTTGTTGGCACTATCTTTAAGATTCTGAATGGCAACGGCGGTCAAGCCAAATTCTTCGGAAATAGCCAATTCGTCTTTGTCTTTAACAAGAATCTCTTTTTTGTCTACAATTAGCTTTTCGCTGATGATATCGCCTTTCAGTTCCGATGCTATTTTACTGTAACTGTATACTACCACATGACCGTCGAAAGAAAATGTGTAATCGAAATCAACCGGCTCGTTGTGGCATGACGCACATGCATAATTCAGATAGTAATCAGGCTTCTTCCACTTGTGAGAAAGATGGTTGGCAATGTCGAATATTGCCAATCCGAAGTTCGACTTACCGGCTCCATTAGGTCCGTAGATAATACCGTTCTTTACAATGCCATTACGTACTGCATCGTTATTGAACGTATAATTGCTCGGATGAGACAAGTCCCACTCTATACGATTCTTGAACCCTCTATAGTTCTTAACTGCTAATCTCGTTAACATGACAATATTGATTAGTGATATTTTGACTACAAAGGTACAAAAAAACAACGTATCCGTAAATAAATTACGGCATATACTGGATCAGGGATTATAGGTATATTAAATTGAATAACTCAGAGTTTACTGTTCCCTATAGTGGAGAAATGACTCTTCACAAAAGCGGTGAGAGGCCTGAGCAAGACCTCTCACCGGGACACAGAATTAGCAAAATTGACGTTAATAATCAAAGGGTAAGATCAGAGATTCATCGGTGTGGTGTGATCAGTTCCACTTACCACTTACGAAGGTTGGTGATGGTGTTGTTGAGGTTCTCAAGACGCTTGTTGTAGCAGTACTTGAGGTTGTCCATCACATCGTCGAACTCCATCTTCTCGTCACCGCACAGCCAATGCTCATCCAGAAAATTACCGACCTTCCAAATCTTTCGGTTATACTCATCAGAAAGCCTGTTTGCGGCGCGCCTCTCCTCCACGACTCTGTTGGCGACATCAATCAAGTCTGGGTAGACATCCGCCCAGCGAGCCTTGACCCTATTGATGTAGTTCTGATCCTTCATCAACAGAGGCCACCACATATAGTACCTCCTTGGGGTCTCATTATATTTAATGGCCCTTTCGATGAGAAGTGAACTCCATGTGTGATAGTAGTAAGCGTTCTTTTCCGTGTCCACATTCGTGAAGTTCTGGCTGTCAAAGTCCCACACCGGCCCGGCGCAGAGTTTTCCGTCCCCGTCCTTGTACATGTAGACACTCTTCGGATGCTGTATCTCGTCGTTCATCGCGATCTCGTAGACAAACCAGTAGTCGATCACTGAGTTGATGTCGAGACTCTTGTAGGCCTCTGGGTAATTACCATTAGTAAGGTTGCTCTCGATGGCGTTGATGTAGGTTTTCAGACTCTCGAAAATCGCGCTGCCATCATATGTGGTGCCATTCTTCGCTGTGACCGTGAAGTCATCCTTGAACAAGCAAGGCAATTCACGCGTTGAGGTTTTGAATTTCCAGGTCTCGTCGTAATTATTGTCGAACTCGATAAGGTAGCTGCAATCCTTCACGGTAGGGCTGGTATTTGTCTTAACGACTTTCTCGAATATCGGTTTTGTCATGTTCAGCCTGTTCTTATTGATCTTGATCTGCTCGCAGAAAAGATAGTTGCCGGCGTGGATGCCATTGATGACCAGCTCGACGTTCTGCCCTGAAGGATTCCAAACCAGTCCCCTACCTAGGGCGCTTCCGTCTGTCGGCCCGTTGATGAAATGGTTCTGGATGGTCTGGGCGATGTTGAACGCCAGATAGTTACGAATGAGTGACATGTCCGTCCACGGAGAGAGCAGAATCCATCTCTTGTGCTCCTTCATTCCAAGGATGCCCGCCTCTGTGTTCAGCTTGATAGCCATCGGCCTCTTGTCGTAATTGGATGACGTGTTTCCTCTGAGCCTGATGCTGCAACCGGCCTTATTCAAGTCCGCCACACCGTTTTTGTAGACAGCGATGTCATCGGCCTCGCTCCAGTCTGCACTCTTGGCAGGGATGGAGAAGTCAAGGAAGGTGACTGTTCCCGGAGTGTTGACATTGACAACCACCACCGGCAGTCCGGTGTTCGTGACGGTAACGGTAAACACCTTTCTCTGCGTGCCGCTGACAAGGGTATATTCAACAGGAGTCCGGAAATCCTGGCTTGATACACCGCTTTCCTGAACCTCATCGTTGCAAAGAACCTTCACTCCCTCAGGTACCGTGAACGTCGGTACAAGCGTGAAGTTGTAAAGGTAAGGGATGCAGCAAGAGACCGTGCCGGCGTTCTTGTCGATCGCGCAGCTGAAATCCTCCGCGGCCTTGACTTCGGTCTTGGAGGTACTGGTGTTCAGAACCGCCGTCTTCTTCAGAAGGCTTGACTCGTTCTTGGCGATTTCGAACCCGAAACTCTTGAACTCCAGTGGAGTCGTGCTGATGTTTTCGACCGTGCAGTTGTTCTCCGGCTTCAGGTCATCAAGGTTCAGAGGGATGCCGTAGCATGCTCCGGCCTGGAAGTCTACGAGAGCATTGACCTCGAATGACACCTTGTGGGAGTCAGTCAATAATTGAATCTCGATCTTGTCACCTTTCTTGATGCCTGGCGCGATGGCGGCATACACGACAGCCTTTCTGCCAACCGGGATTCCTCCCTCCTCGTCCTTCGCCAGTTTCACAGTGATCTGGGATGAGGTCTTTCCGTCAACAGCGGCAAGACCCGAAGCCAGGTTGGTTAGATTCATAGTGAAATCACCGGTCCACGCGCGAGGCGCCGCGATCCCTTCAACTTTCTGTCTGAATATGATGGACTGGAGTCTCTCCGAGCTTGCGACCTCGTCAAGCTTGCTTCCGAATGTCACCTCCGCCTTCAGGAAGGACACCAGAGGCTTGAATATGAACCCATAGCCTCCATCTTTTTTGACGGGAGTGTCGCTGGCCTTCACATCGTTGGCGGCGATAGAAGCTTCGTCCGTGTAGTACTGCACTGAGGCCACATTGACCGGGATCGCTCTGCTGTCCGTCGCCCCTTCCACGTAAGGATAGTAGGCGAACCGTGGCCGGTCGCTTGTGTACAGCGAGCCTTTGAACTCTCCGGAACTCACAGGAGTGGAGAATGTGCCGTCGAACGGGGCGTTAGGGGTGGTGTTTCCGAACACGCCGATTCTGTCTCCGACAGACCAGAGTATGCCTACCGATCCGTCTGCCGTCGGCTCGATGTCGATCTGGGTTCTTGTCACCGGAATCTGTCCTATTTCTCCGGTAAGGGAGATCGACTCCTGTCCCAGTACCTCCGTCTCGTTGTTGTCGGCGCAGGAGGCGGCCATCAGTACCGCCAGCACCATCAGCACAGATGCTGAATATGTTCGCTTCATAACCTATGTGTTAAAGAGTTTAATCTATTTACCCATAGGTTAAGTCTTTAGGTAAGCCTCTACAGTCCGAAGCCCGTTCCTCCACTACTGTAGGAGGAGTCGTAGGATCTGGTACCCTGAGGCGCGTCACGGACGCATCGGATTGTAAAGTCCGCATCGGACTGATTGTGACCGGTTGTTACGATCGGCGTACCTGACGATCCGTCTTTCTGAAGGTAGTAGATCATGAATGTATTACCTGGATTTGACGAGTCAAATACCTGGTTTCGATTGTATTTGGTCTTGGCTGCGTATCGCATGGTTCCGGTTTCGGTTTGGGCTCCAGAAGGCTTGTAACCGGCGAGATTGCCGGTAATCTCCTCACCACAGTACATTGGGATGAAGTAGAGCTCCTTCTCGTTCGGGATCCTCCACTTGCCCAGATCGTCGGTGCCTTCCTGGTAGTATTTCTTGCACCAGTCACCGTTCATGATCTCAGTGTACTTGAAGGTGTTTTTGGCTGGGGTTCCACCAGTAACTATTGTTTGTTGAGGCGTAGACTTGCTGTATGTGTATGTGTAATATGGTGTTAGCCCAAAAAGGCCTTCTGTTCTTGTTGTCAGTGTAACCGTCACATTGAATGATGTGTAATTGCCGTTGTCGCTCTTTATTTTAATTGTTGTCGATGCTGTCGCACCATTATTAGTTGATGAAAGGTTGATTGTAACCCTGACATTGAACACCGCTGACGTAACATTTACTTCGTTATCGGTTCCGATTTGATAGGTGTAGTTCTTAGAAGCATCGTAATTAGTGATCGTTATCGGGACAGTTATATTATGAGTCTCCTGGGAAGACCAGCTCCCTGATGTTCCAGTAGGATTAAGCTCGCCAACTGTGATTTCAGGAGCATAGGTGTCCTCTCCGCTTGCCGGAATGTTCAGATCCGCACTGGCGATCTTGAAAGCCTTAGGCAATGTACTCGCCGCATCGAAATTCTCGTGCTCAGGATACTCTCCGATCTGCATGTTGGTTCTCAAGGTCTCGTCCTTGAGGCCGTTCACTGTCACGACATAGTTCTCCTGGTCCCAGCTTGTGATGTCCGAGACTTCACCCGAGGTTGAGTTTGTGCCAAGATTCCTGACGCATCGTATCATAGGATTTGTCTCCATATTAGCCCAGGAACTGATTGCGGTACCCTCCAAAGCCCACCAGATACGGAAGCCCAGGTTTGTACTTGTCGCATAGTTCGTCGTCTCGAATGATATCTCTGTAGGCAGAGACTTCTTACCGCACCAGGCGAAGATGCATTGGCGGACGCTAGGAAGGTACCACCTTACCTCGTCCTCGTCAATTTTGCCGTCACCGTTGAGGTCTCTGTTTCTTGAGAGACATTCGAACATCGGATTGGTTCCGGTAGTGGTCATTATGTTGGCCGAGGTAGGAGGAGTCGCCCCTGTGAAGCCGTTTTGGGCAATGTTCACATAGTCGGTCCACGTCTTGGTTGTTTTAGTGTTGATGATCTCCCAGGTGTTTTTCAATCCGTTCTGCAATTCCGTTCCCGGATAGTCGTCATCACCTGTGAAAGCGGCTGCCGGTGTCTCCTCCATAGATTCAAATCCGAATGGATTACCCACATTGTCTTTATAGAATGTCTTGATTGACTTCTGCTGGAGTGTAAAGCCACTGCCCTCAATGTAGGTGCTGTGTCCGTCGGCGCTGATCTGGGCTTTGCCGATGGTGAATGACAAGATCCTGTCATCCGTGTTGACGAAGTCCTTGTAAGGCTTATCATTGTAGAAGTACTCGTCCACGTAGGCCTGCGTGTAGACATCGTCTCCGCTTATTATGCAGTGTGTCGTGGTGCCGGCCTTTATCTCATCAATCAAGTCGTAGATGTTCACCAAGTTGGCGTCTCCAGGATATTTTGCGAATTCCGTCTGACTGGCAGGTTTGCCGAACTTCACCCAGGCGATGTCCTCAAAGTGCGGATCAGTTGATCCTTTCTGAACGGTGAAGGATGTCATCTTTCCTTCTCCCGCAGGTACAGTACCGCTGACAATGCATTCATCGATTTTTGTCTTCGAGAATGTCAGCAGCACATTCTCGAAGTGTGCGTCAAGGTTGACGATGACGTGCGGGGACGGCTTGATGATCTGTCCCTCGGCTCCCGGCTGATTGTCGCTCACCTTTTTTGCCTCGGCGATGATGTTCTTCACTCCGTTGACCGTTATCGTGTAGGTGTACCTTGCGTTACGTGTCACGGAGAAGTTGCCGAATTTCGTGTTTGACGCATCGGTGCTGTTGCCGAAGTCTCCGAGGTGGATGGTGTACTTCACGGTTCCTGTCACGTGGTCTGTCCCGCTCTCGCCCGGACCCTCGTAAGTACCCTCGATCACAACGTAGGTTGATTTGGCCGGAGCATAGGTGAATGTGCTGTAGTCACTCTCCCTTCTCTCGCGGTCGGCGTAAGACCATGAAGTCGGCGAGGCGGCCGGCTTCTGCACATTCTCAGGCATGTAGAATGAGAAAGAGTAATCGCCGCCGGCGGCCGGAGCCGCGATAGGAAGATCCTCGAATTTGGTGAAGGTGTCGTCACCGGCATATTCATTCAGCTCATCCCTCTGGAGCAGGGTTGACGATGTGGAGTAGTTGTAGATGCTGTACTTCTTCGGAATGAAGGTCACCCCTGTCCCTCTCTTGAGTACGAAGACATTCTTGGAAACTATCCTCTTGAGGTGGAAGACCTTGTCGAAGGTGTTCTCGCCCGGCTGGAGAGTGATGGTGGTAGTGTTCTCTTTGTCGCCGTAGTGTCCCGACATCAGCACAGACGTGGAAGTGATGTCACGTCCAGAGGCTGTGATAGTGTGGCTCCTGAACTCGGCGAGCGTCTTCCCCGCCAGTTCATCCAGATTGACGACCGTGTACTTGTCGTAGTTGGCGATCGGGTACATGTACCATTCGCCGCTGGTCACCTTCCTGTCTCCGACGGTGAGCTGGTCCTCATTCAGTTCGATCTTGTAGAGCCAGTTGGTGTTGCTGTTCTTTCTTGTTGGCTCGCCAAGATTCCTGACCTTCACGATGATCGGTGTCGAGTTGGGTTGATTGGCGTTGTAGAAGAGGATAGCCATCTTCTCGACTTTTGTCTCCTGCTCCTCCGTTGCCCTTGTGACGGTTATCTCGTCCATTTCAGGCACCTCCATGTTGAACGAAAGGCTTACAGGAAGCCCCTCCTTCACTTTATTCATAGGTTCCTCGTTCTGGCACCCGGCAAGAACGATAGCCGCCATGAATGCGGCCGCGAGTGTTCTGCTTGCTTTTCTCATTGTTTTTTCAGATTAATCAAAGGTTACTCCATTCTGGATCGAATCCCATTCGTCCACCTCGACGTTCTCCTTGGTGGATTTAATTTTAGTTACTTCGCTGCCGGCGCAGACGGTACTTTCCATGACCACTCTTTCCCTCCTTGAGTCTGGAGAGACATAGAATCGTTTGATGTTTTTCATTTTATTCATAAAACTTTATTTCAATTAGAATTCTGACATTACCAAATGTCTTCTCTTAAAACTGACTGAGACGGTAGCCGGCACTCTTGAGGTGCCATGCCGCCGTCTTGGTCAGTCAATCAGGTAGAGGCGGAACTACAATGCTTTAGTGATTGCCGCGCGGCTCAGTGCAGGGTCGTCGTAGAACATGTTCTCCACGCCACCCTTGTGGTCAATCTCAAGAAGTGACTCCGGAACTCCGAATTCCTTAGTGAGACATTCGTAAACGGCCTCGGCGCGTTTCCGGCTGAGTTTGTCATTGATCTTCTTGTTTCCGGTCGCGGCGTCGGCGTAACCGGTCACGATGTACTTGATGTTGTTAGCCTTGATGATCTCGGCGAGCATTCCAAGGTTCACGCGGGAATCCTTGCTGAGCTTGCTCTTGTTGATCTCGAAGATCACGAAGTAAGGAGCGGCGATCGTGGTCTGCTTCTCGACAATCTGAGGCTGGGCTCTGAGTTCGCCGAGTTCCTTCTCGAGTCTGATCCTTTCAGCTTCGGACTCGCTGAGAGCCTTCTGGAAGTCGGCTATGTTGTTATTGACAGTCTTGACAACGGTCTTGCTCTTGTTCCATCCGCGTGGCGCGATGTTGTAGGTCAGACCAATCGTGGCGCTCAGCACACCTTCGCCCCAGCGATGACCCATCTCTCCGTCGAAGCGGTCATTGACAAACATTCCGCGAACATCGAGGTTTATCGCCCATGCGTCGCTCAAGCGGAAGTCATTGCTTGTTCCTATGCTGGCGGAAATCTCGTGGGATCTGGACTTGCCGTTGCCTGGCTCATCGTATGTCCAGGCGAATCCCAGACCTGCGTAGAGGCTTGGATTCCAGAAGCGGCCTTCCGCCTTGTAGCCGCGGAACGCATTGCAAAGATTGAGCATGGCATCCATCCTGACATCACCGAACGAGAATTTCTGCTTGTTCAGCCAGTAGCCGCTTCCGCCCTTTCCGGGAACCTCCTTTCCTGTTGAGAACGCTTCGTCCGGACCTTGCTGGGTGGCTCCTCTCATGCTGAGTCCATTGTAGGCGATTCTCGCTCCGACAGCCGGGGTGAACCATTTACCTACGCTTATGTTCAATGCGGGAGCAAGCCTGTCTCCGAATTTTGCCTGCTTGTCGTGGTCTCCGAAATAAATCTGGGCTCCGCCTCCGACGTTGATGAACCAGTCATATTTGAAACGATTGGTCTCCACTTTGAATTTGTCTGCGGAATAGATGACGTTTACCGTTGTGTCCGTTTTCACTGACGGCTGGGCAAGTGCCGGGGTTACTGCCAGCACGACTATAGCCGCTGTAATCAGATGTTTTTTCATATTGTCTTCTTATTAGTATTTTCTTGAAAACTAATTTATTATCATTGTTATGTTAATGTCTTGCAATGCTCTAAACCAATCAAAAGCAAAGATATATATTTTATTGGAAAAAATGCAACAAAAAAGTATAAAATTCTCGTTATTCGTGATTTAAAAACATTTATTTGTATTCAGGACTATCCCCGAGCAGGAAGATGTTTCACCCAACAAGATCAGCGGCTACTTTTTCCGTTTCTTTTTCTTGCCATCCACGTAGCCGTAGCCATAGCCATAACCATAGCCGTAACCATAACCATAGCCGTAGCCGTGATGGTGGTAGTCGGCGCCGTTGAGGATCAGCGACATGTTCGTGAGTTTCCGCTCCTGGTACATGGTCTCGATGTCAGGAAGTTGGCGACGGTCAAGGCGGCCGGCCCTCACCACGAAGATCGTGATGTCGGCGACGCGGTTGGCTATCGTCGCGTCCGCCACAAGACCGACAGGGACGGAGTCTGTGATTATGATGTCGTAGCGGTTCCTCAACTCGGCGAACATCTCATCCAGCCTCTCGTCCATCAAGAGTTCGGCGGGGTTCGGCGCGATGGAGCCTGACGGGATGAGGTCAAGGCCTTCCACACCGGTCTCGTGGGTGATGATGTCATCCAGCGCTATGTCAGAGTCGGCCAGGAAGTTTGTGATGCCTACGGTGTGGTGGTGGCTGTGCTTGCCGAACTGTGAGGTCAGGGTTCCCTTACGGATGTCAAGATCCACAAGGATCACCTTCTTCCTGGCGGAGATGAAGCTTTTAGCCAGGTTGGCGGAGACGAAAGTCTTTCCGTCCCCGGAACTGAACGAGGTGCACATTATCACCTTGATCTTCTCTTTTCTTGAAAGGAAGGACATGTTCGTGCGGACAATCTTGAACGCCTCCGAGGCGAAACCCTCATTGTCCTTGTCCTGTTCCGGAATCACTCCGAGGAACGGTGCGCTGACTTTGCCCTGGATGTCTTTCCTGGTGTGGATCCTCGTGTCCAGGAACATGATCATCAGGAAGATGACTCCCGGCACGGCCAGTCCGAGCAGCAGCCCCAGAAGCAGGATCTTGTTCCTGCTCGGGGCGATCGGATCGCCTGGCCCGGAGGCTCCGTCGATCACCCTCGCGTTGTTGTCCACCATCGCCTGGGAGAGGGCGTTCTCCTCGCGCTTGTTCAGGAGGAAGAGGTAAAGCGACTCCTTGATCTTCTGCTGGCGCTCGATCGAGAGCATCTGGCGTTCCTTGGTAGGGATGGACGAGACGCGGGACTGTGCCTGTGACTCACGCGACTGCGCGTCGTTGCGGCGGACATTGATGCTGACGATCATGTTGTCCACGGCCCTGATGATGGACTGTTTCATCGCCCTCAGCGAGGTGTTCAGCTCCTCCACGATCGGGTTCTTCTCGCTGCTGTCCTCGATGAGCTTGTCGCGGCGCAGCTTCACGGTGTTGTACTGGGCGATCTGGCTCTCGATGTTCATGTCGCTGATGCCCGTGTTGGCGGGGATCAGGTCGATCTCCCTTGTCGGATCCGTGAGGTAGTCCTTGATGTAGGTGGCCAGGCGGAGCTGGGTCTCAAGCTCCATCACGTTGGTGTTGTACTTCTGGGACTCACCGACATACATCCCGGCTGTCGTCGCGATGTCCACGATCCGGTTCTCGCGCTTGAAGGATTCCAGATGGGACTCCACGCCTCCCAGCTCGCTTTCGATGATGATGAGCCTCTCGTTGATGAACTCGGCGGTGTTGATGGCCACCTGGTTCTTGTCGTTGATGGCCTCCTCGTTGTAGACCGAGATCAGCATGTTCAGCACGTCTTCCGCCCTTGCGGAGGAGCGGTCCTTAAGGGAGAGGGTGAGAATCGAGGCCTCGTCCTCTTCCTGCCTGATGCCGAGACTGGAGACGAAGTAGCCGACCACCGACGAGAGGGGGTTCTTCGTCACTTGAATATGCTCGCCCATCCAGGAGGTCGTGTAGTAGTTGGTAGGGGCGATGATAAGCCGCACTCCCTCCACGCTGACCGTGTCCTTCATCCTGACCGACAATTTCTTGTCGCCGTCGACCGTACCGAAGTCGGAGACAATCACCTTGCCGCTGTCCACCGGGGTCACGACCATGCTCAGCCGCGTCTCGGGAGTCGTGTCCAGGAAGCGGACAGAGACCGGAGACTTCTTGTAGAGCTCCGTCATCTGGAGGCCGTCCTTGACTTTGTAGTCGATGTCGGCGTTGACGCGGCTCACAACCTCCCGCATCAGTTTCTTGGACCGGAACTGGAGGATCTCATTGGCGACGTTCACCTTGTTGATGTAGTTGTCGTAGCGGTCAAGTCCCGCCGAGGAGATCTTGTTGGACGGATCCTTGATGATCACGGTGGCGGAGCGGAAATAGGTCTTCGGAGTCCTGGCGTACTGGAACCAGGCCAAGCTGCCGAACACTATCACGGAAACGACGAACCATTTCCATTTGGAGAGCAGGAAGAGCAGGATGTCGATGATGTTGACATCCTGATCGTTTCTGCCGGTGGTATTGTTTGTCTGCATATTCGTTGATTATAGGTGTGACGGGAGGACTAGTCTTTTCTGAGTGTCGAGGTTGCCCAGATGACGGAGCTCGCGGCTGTGATGGCGCTCATGAACATTGTGGCGATCTGCATGCTCCTGTCCTCTCTGTCCTTCTTGCCGAACTTAGGCTGCACGTAGATGATGTCGTTCTGCTGCAGGAAGAAACAAGGCGACTGGAGGATGTTGCTGTTGCGGATGTCGTGGAAGTAGATCCGCTTGTCGCCGTTCTCCTCCCGGATGACGGCCACCCTGTCGAGCCTTGCCTTGTTGGTCAGGTCGCCCGCGTTGGCGATCGCCTCCAGCAAGGTGATCCTGCCGCTCTCCACGGTGAACGTTCCGTTCTTGCTCACGGCTCCCCAGACGGTGTACTTGAAGTTGAGGAACTCCATGCTCACTATGGGAGCCTTGATGTAGTCGCCGTCGATGATCAGATTCTTGATCCTGTCCGAGGCCTGGCTCAAGGTAAGTCCTTCAAGATGGATGTTTCCAAGGATAGGAAACTCGATGTTTCCCTTGGCGTCGACCTTGTAGCCCGGCTCGTTGGCCGCCGGGGATGACGAGGCTGTTCCGTCCGAGGACATCTTGAACGAGCCGCTCTGGATGTTGAACGGGATGGCGAGCTCCGGCTGCTTGCAGCTGACCGTGATGCCGAGCCTGTCGTTGGCTTGGATGACGGCCTCGTGGGCGGAATCGAAAGGATACCCTGTGCCCGGGGTCATGTCGTTGAGGTAGACGTACTTCTTCGCCGATCCGCAGGAAACGGCCATGCCCAGAAGCGGGATCAGAAGCAGTTGTGACAATCTAGTCTTCATTTTATGATCGATTTTATATTCTTATGACAAACAATGGCGGACTCGTCGTCCGGAAGGCAAGTGAGCTCTCCGACCGGAACCCGTTCCGAAAGTCTTGTGAGTGTGTCGTATAGCATCGACTGTAGGTAGGCGTCGCTGTGGATCACGGAGCAGCTCGGAAGCAGCGCGACGAAGGCGGCGACATCCTCTTTTTCCGTGAATATGTCGGTGTCTCCCTGCCTGAGGCGGACGAACCCTCCCACGGGGGCGGACTCGTCGCGGTAGCACGGGGTCTTCCCGCTCTAGGGGGTGCCGAACGCGACGGGCGATCCGTCGATCAGCCTGACGGCGGGATTGTCGTCGTTCAGCAGGTGTGATCCGGGAATATTCTTGAGCCACAGCCTTGCGTGGGTGCTTTTGCCCGTGCCGCTCTTCCCGAGGAAGAGATAAGCCTTTCCGTCCGACACGACGGCGGACGCATGGATCGACAGCCCCTCGCGGAGGATGACCGCCTGCGCGAACGCGATCCGGAGCATGGAGGAAAGGATGCTGCCGGCGGTGGCGGCATCAGTCTTGGTAGATGTGTAAACACTTGAGAATGAAGCGTTTGCTATGAACGTACCCAAGACCTTTCCGTCCCGGCTGCCGCTTAGTTCGACGCAGTAGCGTCCGTCCTCTGTCCTCAGAAGCCTGGTGTGTCCCATGTCGTTGTCATCCGTTTCGACTTCCTTGGCATCTGACGGAATCTCAAGGGGTTCCGCCTGTAGTGTGAGGCGGAGCAGCTCACGGTGCGGCTCCGGTACGGACATTTCCCGGTGCGGCTCCGGCGCGGGCATCTCCCGCAAAGTGGCGCGGAAGTCCTTGAACGACGGCAGAAGCGCCTCGATGTCAATTCCTACCGGAGCGATGACCGAAAAAGTCAGTCCCGCCACCTTGTATGAATATGTCCGTGTTTCCTCCATCATTTATCTTCTGAATCGGCCTTTGCTCAAGTCCATGACTGTACAAAAGTCGTTATTATTTTCTGAATTGTCCCTTGGCAAGGTCAAAAACTGTCCAAAACGCCTCTTTCGGAGCGAACCGCAAAGAGAATCCTGCCCTCCGCAGAAACATTCCCGCCGTCCCCAGCTTTCTCTTGAGCACACCGCTCTTTCCGCTCGCCTGGCCTGCCGAGACAACCGTCCCTGCCGAGGCACCCGTCTCCCGGTGCTGCCCGAAATTCCCGCCTTCCTCCACAATCCTCCAGAGCGCCCCGTAAGGCACAATCTTCTCTGAATATGGCAGTTCCGCCTCCGGCAGTCCAATCACTCCCACCAGGAACGAATGCAGAAGCCGGCTCCATTTCACAATCCCGACACGGCGGTAGAACGCGAGGATCCGCCCGCCATATTCATCAATCTTTCCCTCCTCGCTGATCCTGTGGTATGCCATCGCGAGGTCGCACATCTGACGTAGTCCGATTCCTCTGCCGAGCGCGTGTTTAAGAATATGCGAGTTCAGCATCAAGGCGTTGAGGGCAGGGGAAGGCACCCTCAGGCCGTCCGCGATGTCCGTCGGGACGAATTCCCGTGTCTCGTCCAGCTCGCCGGATAGCCTGATGGCGGCAGGGGAGCGCAGGTCGATGATCGCAGGATGATGCTCGACATCGATGCCGTGCCATTCGTAGGTCTGGCTCCCGTCCGGCATCCGCGTCACCGTCACGCCGTGTCTCCTCACCAGATCCACCGCCTTGTCATCCATTGTTTCCCCTGTCACCTTGGCGGGATCAGCGACCGGAAGAGGTGATTCTTTTCCCGGTCGCGGAGCCTGTCGAAGCGGCTGCCTTTCCGGAAAATAAAAATCAATGTCCCCGCACTCACGGTGCGAAGGATCAGGATAAAGCGCCGCGACCCCCTGGCCTTTCTGCAGCACCGGCCTAAGCCCTTCACTGACAAACAGTCCGGTGAGATCCTTAAGCGCGGCGTTCATCCGCCCGCTGAACTCCTCGATGGCATCCGCGATGACAATCCATTTGGCGAAAACCGCATGTGAAGGCTGAAGCGTCTCGGGAAGAAGACAGATCCCGTCAAAGACCATTCCGGAGACCGACTGTCTTCTGGACATGGCGAACACCCGCTCCCATTCCTCCTCATCCAGCGGAAACAGTCCCCGGTTCTCAGGAAACTTTCCCCACAGACCCGCCCTCAGCAGGACGAGGAAAGCATCCCGCACTCTTTCCATTTCGCCAAAAGATTATGCACATCCTTCCTCGCCGTCTGGATGTCAACCTCATACTCTCCGCAGAGACATTCCGCCATCTCCTCCTCCGTGAAGTCCATGTCTGAGAATCTCTCCCAGAGAAGGGCGGCCGTCTCGTTCAGGGTGATCACGTCGGTCATGTTGGCCTTGCCTCCGACAGCCTTGACGATCATGTACTTGCCGCCGATCCGGCGCAGGTTTAATGTGGAGTCCAGTCTCATTGTCTTAGAAGATCTTACCGCCAAGAATGGAGGTGACGGTCTTGAATATGATCTGTGTGTCCCTCCACAGCGACCTGTTCTCAAGGTAGTCCAGATCCATCTCAAGTCTTGTCAGCATTTTCTCAAGTGTGCCGGTGTAGCCGTTCGTAAGCGTGGCCTCGGAAAACAGCCCCGGACGAAGCTCGTAGAGACGCTCGTAGTCAGGGTTGACCTCCATTATCTTGTCGATGTAGTATTTTCTTTCCGGCCTCGGCCCGACGAAACTCATGTCCCCCCTGGCGACGCACCAAAGCTGAGGAAGCTCGTCCAGATGATGATCCCTGAGGAACTTACCGACCTTGGTCAGCCGCTCGTCGTTCTCCTGGCAGAGTTTCGGCTTGCCGTCCGCCTCTGAGGAGTTGTTCATTGTCCTGAACTTGTACAGCGTGAAAGGCTTGCCTCCCTTCCCGATCCGTTCCTGCGAGAAAATCACAGGCCCCTTGCTGTCGCATTTGATGATGATCATGATGATAAGGAAAAGCGGGGAGAAGACAATCATTCCGCAAATGCTTGCGATGCAGTCAAAAAATCTTTTCAGGTTTTCGTCAATAGTACTCATACTTGTTCTAGGCAATGTCGCGGACATTTCGTTTGTTGTTGACATAGTATTTTCACTCATTTTGTCTGTTATGGCTCTTGGTAGGATCTACTGTTTAGTGCAAAGATAATGTTTCCGCATAAATATTCAAGCATTTTGAGATCATTTTTTCTTTTGTGAAGTTCTCCGCGAAGCGTTTTGCCGCCCCCGCGCTGAACTTTTTCCACGTCGCCTCGTTGTCTGTGATGGTGAGGATCGCCTCTGCGATGGCCTTGCTGTCCCGTGGTGCGACGTTTATTCCCGAGACCCCGTCCTCGTTTACCCAGGAGACTCCTGATTCCGGAATCTTTGTGGCGACCACCGGTCTTCCCGCAGACATCGCCTCGATCTGGACTATTCCGAAAGCCTCCGTCTTCATAACGCTGCTCATGCAGAACAGTTCGCAGGCTCCGTAGTAGGATGCCAGGTCTTCCTGCGGAACCTTGCCCAGCAGTTTGACCCGGCTTCCGACGCCAAGCTCGTCGATCTCTCGCTGGAGGCTCTCCCGCAGCGGGCCTCCACCTCCTATCAGGATCATGAAACTGTCATCGAGGTACTTTGCCGCCTCGATCAGATAGCGGTACCCCTTGTATTCCACAAGCCTCCCGAGCGAGAAGATGATCCGCCGCCCGGAATATTCATTTCTGATCTCCTGCTCCCTCGCGCTGTCGCTGATGACCGGCTCGATTCCGATAGGGATGCAGCGGCATTTCTCCTGTACTCCCTGAAGGTAAGGTGATTCCGCAAGGTAGACAGGAGTCGTTCCCACGATGGTGTCGGCTCTTTTGATGAGCCAATTCTGAATCGGCAGATAGAATCTCAAAAGCGCTTTTTGCGAGAGTATGTCGCTGTGCCAGTGAAGCACCACCTTCCCTTTGTAGCCCGACAGCCTGAGCGCCATCGCCGCCATCGGGTCCGGATGATGGATGTGGATGATGTCATAGTCCTTGGCGATCCGCCTGAGCCGCGTGACCATCGACGGCGCGATCGTGGTTTTGGCCGCCTCGATCAAAGTCCTGTGGCAGAGTATCCTCCCGTGCGGATTAAGCCGGATGACCTCCGTCCCCCTCCCGTCGCTTCCCGCGCACATCATATCGCACTCCACTCCCTCCTCCGAAAGCCCCTCCTCCGAGAACCCCACCTCCGAAAGTCCCACAGTCAGATCAAACATCACCTTCTCCACTCCGCCCAGTACAGGGTAGAACTTCCCCAATTGTAGTATTTTCATTTCCGGTTCTATGTACTATTGAATAATCACCTCAGCCCCAAAGCACCTAAACCCCTTCTTTGGCCGCAAACCCCTTTGGGGGCCTCCCCGCCGCTCCTTCGGTCGCCCTGCCGCTCCTTCGGTCGGCGAGCCTATTTTTTCTGCGCTCACATTCTTAACTCGCCACGCCCCTAGTAGCATATAGTGGAGCCCGTAGCGCTCGAAAAGCCTCCTCCCGTGCGCCAAACCGCCAGATTTGCTCCCGAGGCCCTCATCCAGCCTCCTCCCGTGCGCCAAACCGCCAGATTTGCTCCCGAGACCCTCATCC
>ULRO01081967.1_pt1 | contig 26285 bp, 27 predicted proteins | sample 1955421 | NCBI WGS metagenome assembly ULRO01 (sample SAMEA4835682, study PRJEB28245) | human gut metagenome | biome: gut microbiome; material: fecal sample | place: Denmark | collected 2008 | reverse complement strand
AAGCCGCAGAAATCGCTGAAAGCGATGAGGACGAGGAAGTATCCGATGACGAGGAACCAGAGGACTGGGACGAAGAAAATGGCGAAACCGAGGGACTCAGTGCTGATGAAGAAACAACCGGGAGCAGCTGGGAACCTGCAGAAAACACCGAAACCGGTGAGGGCGAGGAAGAACCCAGCGAGGACGATGAGGATACTACACCGGAAAGCTGGAATCAGGATGAGGAAGAAGAAACCGAGCCGGATGACGATACCATAGAATCCGGCGAAACCAATGAAAATGAAGATGAAACCTACGCATAACACAGCCAGCAGCAGCCCGCAGGAAACTGCGGGCTGTTTTCATATATATTTCATTTCACCATGGGAAAGGGGCGATGTCCATTGATTGTGTGTTAGCTTTTAGTATCATACAAGATAAGGGGCGTGATATAGAAAACCATACGATATATTGACCTGTTCTCCGGTATTGGCGGGTTCCGGGAAGGACTCACCCGTGCCGGAGGATTTACCTGTGTAGGACACTGCGAAATCGACAAAAAAGCCAATCAAAGCTATGAAGCCTTGTTCGATACCAAAGGAGAGTGGTTCTGTGAAGATATCCGAAAAGCCGATCCGAGCGATATCCCCGACTTCGAACTCCTGTGCGGAGGTTTTCCCTGTCAGTCTTTTTCGATTGCTGGAAACCGTGGGGGATTTTCCGATCCAAGAGGTACCTTGTTCTTTGAAATTGCCCGGCTGACTGCGGCAAAAAGACCTGCGTATCTGCTGCTTGAAAATGTTCCCGGACTGCTTAATCATGACGGGGGCAGGACATTTGCGGCCATCCTCCATACGCTGGACAGACTGGGGTATGGTTTGGAATGGCAGGTGCTCAACAGCAAAGATTTTGGAGTCCCCCAATCCAGAAAAAGGGTGTATCTTATCGGATATCTTGATGAACGATGCAGAGGAAAAATATTTCCTTTCACCGAAACAGCAGGAATATCTCTTGTACAAATCCTGCCCGGAGCTCAGGGAGAAAGAATCTATTCCACAAAAGGAATAAGCTGTACCCTTGCTGCACAAACGGGTGGATTTGGCGGGAAAACCGGACTGTATGAAGTTGGGCTTCCGATTAAGGAAAACACGAAAAAAGGCTATAAAATGGCGTATCCCGGCGACAGCATCAGTTTGGCGTTTGCCGGACTGAATACCCGCCGCGGCAGAGTTGGCAGAAAAATCGCCCATACCCTCACCACAAACAGCGACCAAGGAACCTTGGAAGCCCGTGCGGTCCTTACCCCGGAAAGGGAAACTGTCCGTCAGAACGGGCGGCGAATCAAATCTGCGGAAGAACCCATGTTCACCCTCACCGCCCAAGACCGCCACGGTGTTTTTTTCGGCGGCCGAATCCGCAGGCTGACTCCAAAAGAATGCCTGCGGCTGCAAGGCTGGCGGGACGAACAGATCGACAGAGTGCTTCCTATTCAATCGGACGCACAGCTCTACAAACAGGCCGGAAACGGCGTTACCGTTACAGTGGTGGAAGCCATCGGCAAACGGTTGGCTTCTGCCCATCGGGAGGTGAATGCCATCGATTGATCTGAAAGACCAATATTTCGGCTGTGAAATTGAGATGACGGGACTCACCCGCCAGCAGGCAGCAGAAGCCGTGGCTTCCCTGTTTGGAACCAACGCTGTCCATTCCCGTTCTTCCCGCACCTATGATCCGTGGGAAGTGACCGATAACGAGGGAAAAACATGGCGGTTTGTTTACGACTCCAGTATCCATGGTTCTCATCGAACCGGGCGGCAGCAGGTTCCAATCGGTGATGGTGACTACAAGGTGGAGATGAATTCCCCAAAACTGGAGTACAGCGAAATGGGAAAACTGCAGGAAGTTGTCCGTACCCTGCGCCATGCAGGAGCTGTTGTCAATGGAAGCTGCGGTATGCACGTTCATGTGGACGCTTCCAAGCATACACCGCAGAGCCTGAAAAACGCCCTTTCCATTATGTATTCCAAAGAGGATATCCTGTTCAAAGCCTTAAATGTAAACGAGAGCCGGGTGGAACGCTGGTGCCAGAAGGTGCGGGAACCCATGCTGGAGAAAATCCGTAAACTTCCAAGCAATACTACCATGGATCGGTTAAGGCGGGAATGGTATGAAGGCTCTGACGGAAGCTACGAGCATTACAACTGGACAAGATACTATGCCTTAAACCTTCATTCTGTGTTTTACCGTGGAACCTTGGAATGGCGCTGTTTTGAAAGCACCCTCCATGCAGGCAAAGTCAGGGCAAACATCACGCTGGCACTGGCGATCTCTGCACAGGCTATTAACCAGAGCCGGACAGTCATGCGGAAAACCGAGATCAGCGAAAACCCTGCCTTTACCTTCCGCACCTTTCTGCTGCGCCTTGGTCTTATTGGACCGGAATACAAAAATGTGCGAGAACATCTGCTTTCAAAGCTTCCCGGCGACAGGGCATGGCGCTACGATAAAGCTCAATACCCCAGCCTGCAGAACCGCCAAAACCATGAACGATAGGAGATGATCAAAACCAAAGAAAAACTTTATTTTGCGTATGGTTCTAATATGAACCTGAATCAGATGGCGTTTCGCTGTCCGGATGCAGAAGTTGTGGAATCCGTCCGGTTAGAGGGATACCGCCTTGCGTTCCGCACCAATGGCGGCGGGAATGGCGTTGCCACCATTCTGCCGGAAGAAGGAAGCTATGTGGACGGCGTCCTTTGGCGTATTTCCGAACGGGACGAACAGCATCTGGATCATTACGAAGGATTTCCCTTTTTATATGGGAAAGAGCCTGTTACAGTGACAAATCAGGACGGAGTCAGACGGGAAATCATGGCCTATACTATGAACAGCCCGTATAAAGACAAACCCGCCATGCCCTCTGTTTCCTATTTGGAAGGTATTCTGAATGGATGCAGACAAAATGGGATCGATACCCAAACTGTAATCGAAGCGGTTCGCTGTACACAGCAGGAACTGCCTCAGAAGGTAGTCCCTCACAAAAAACAGCGCCATCCCAAACACAAAGAAGAACGATAAATTGACTTGCCCCCGTAAGTTGAGAGTTTTCTTTCAGCCTGCGGGGGCATTTTTTATTTTATCCGAAAGGAGAACTTCATGAAAAAATATCTAAAAAGACTTCTGTCTATGATGATGGCAGTGCTTCTTTGCTTTGGTATTGTACCAAGCAATGCTTTTGCCGCTGAATACGAGTATGATGGATATATCTCCATGATCGACTATAACGGCAGAGGATATTCTCTTAGCTCCAGCCTTCCGGCGCCATTTGGCGGATACAGCACAGATAAGTTTACTGAACTGCGAATTAACGATTTAACAGCTTTCCGCACCGCCTATTGCATCCAGCTTGGCGTGGCAACCCATACCGGGATTGGCTATGACCAGTCGGATGATTATGCCGCCCTTACCACGGAACAGAAAGCAATGATCAACACTGCTCTGACCTTGGGATATAACGTGGAAACCGGCACTAAGTACGGCGGGAGCGCCATGGATGAATACATTGCCACCCAAATCCTCATTTGGCTGATTGCCCACGGGCAGCTTGGCACCGGATATGAAAACCAGATCGTGAATGAAATTACTGCCAACAGCCCTGCGGCAAAGACGATCTTTCAGAAGCTGAGGGAAAACGTGGTTACTTATCACACCGTTCCATCCTTTGCCACCGACAATCCCAGTGCGGTCGGCGCATATACACATGACCTCAAATACAATGAGGACACTGGAAAAAATGAAACCACACTGGTGGATGAAAACAATGTTCTCAAAGATTTCTCCGTCAGCTATCCGGGAGTGGATTTTTCCATCAGCGGGAACAAACTTCATGTTTCTACGGATAAAAAGGAATTCGGTACAATCACCGCAGAAAAGGAGCTGCCTTCCTCTATCCCCGGTGTTGTAACAGGCGGCACCAAATACTGGCTGCGTGATGAATACCAGAATGTAGTCACTTTTGACGTCAAAGGCTCCGCTGAACCCGTAAAGTGCTATTTTTCCCTTGAGATCAAGGCGGGTACCCTGCAGCTTGTGAAAACCTCCGAAGATGGCGAGGTTTCCGGCATTCCTTTTCATATTTCCGGGAATGGAATCGAAAAAGACGTGGTGACCGGACCGGACGGAAGCATCCGGGTAGACAATCTCCAAGCTGGAACATACACCGTAACGGAACGTGCCCCGGACAAATATGTCCAGCCTGAATCCAAGCAGGTAACCATCTATCCCGGCCAGACTTCCAGCGTGAGTTTTTCCAATCTTCTGAAGAAATTTACAGTTAAATTGGATAAAGTGGATTCCGAAACCGAGGAAGCACAAGGCGATTCCAGTTTGGATGGCGCTTTATACGGTATGTTCAAAGGGGAAAATCTGCTGGATACCTATACCACAGCAAACGGGGGCAAATTCACCACCAAGGAATACCCCTGCGGATCGGATTATACAATTCGTGAGATTACGCCCAGCGAAGGATACCTGCTGGACGAAACCATCTATCCGGTAGGTGCAGAACCGGGAAATTTCACCTTGGAAAACAACAGCATCCCCATGACCGCTACAGAGGATGTTATCCTCGGCAGCATTGCTATCACCAAGCATACGGACAAACCTGCTGAGAGCAGCGATTCCGATCAGATCGAGCAGCCAGAAGAAGGCGCTCAGTTCCAGATTTATCTGGCCAGCGCAGGCAGCTATGAGAACGCAAAAGAAACCGAGCGTGACCTGCTGACCACCGATTCCTATGGATTTGCCCGTTCAAAGGACCTTCCGTATGGCTTGTATGTGGTGCATCAGACCAAAGGTGCCCAAGGACAGAAATTTGTCCCAGACTTCTCCGTGTTCATTTCTGAGCACGGTAAAACCTATTATTTCATTCTCAATAACCCCACCTTTACCTCGCTCATCCGCTTTGAGAAGAAAGACGCCGAATCCGGCAAAATTATTCCTCTGGCGGGAACAGCAGTCAAAATCCGCAACGCTGATACCGGCGAGTGGGTAGTACAGCATATCAATTACCCCAGCCCCATCGATATCGACACCTTTGTGACGGACTCCACAGGAACCCTTATGCTGCCGGAACCGCTTCCGTTTGGAAATTACGAGCTGTATGAACAGCAGAGTCCATGGGGATATGTTCTTGACAAAGAGCCGGTTCCCTTTGTGGTGGACGGTTCACAGGACGTGGTTACAGTGGAGAAATACAATATCCCGCAAAAGGGAACGATTACAGTCTCCAAAGAGGGCGAAGTATTTAAGTCTGTTGCAGAATCCGGCGGGATGTACCAGCCTCAGTATGAGGTGCAGGGCCAGCCGGGCGCTGTTTATGAAATCACAGCACTGGAAGATGTCGTTACCCCGGACGGAACCGTCCACCTGAAAGCAGGCGAACTGGCGGCTACTTTGACCACCGGAAGTGACGGGACCGCCACCTCGGAACCTTTGTATCTCGGCCGCTATCAGGTGAAGGAAATCACTGCGCCGGATGGCATGGTAATCGATCCTGAACCCAAGGAAGTCGTTTTGTCCTATGCCGGTCAGGAAGTAGAGATCACCTCCGCCAGCATTGGTTTCGTCAATGAACGCCAGAAAGTGGAGATTTCCCTCAAGAAGTTGCTGGAACAGGACGAAACCTTCTCCCTCGGCATGAATGAGGAATGGAAAAACATTACTTTCGGACTGTTCGCTGCGGAACAACTGACCGCCTCCGATGGTACCTCCATCCCGGCAGACGGGCTGATGGAAACAATCGGCATTGACGAGAATGGGAATGCCGTATTTACAACCGACATCCCCTGCGGGGCTTCCCTGTATGTACAGGAAATCGGAACCGACGATCACTACATTTTGAGCGACAAAAAATCCCCTGTGGTGTTTGAGTATGCCGGACAGGATGTGGCGAAAGTGGAAATTGAAGCGAACGATGGAGAAGCCATTGAAAATACCTTAAAGCGCGGCAAGGTATCCGGCTGGAAGGTCGATCAGGATGGTTTTGAATTAGGCGGCGCTGTTATCGGCCTGTTCCGTTTTGACGAAACGGAGTTTACCGAAGAAACCGCCCTCATGGTCACCGAGAGCAATGAAATCGGGTACTTTGAGTTTGATAATGTGCCTGCTGGAAACTTCCTCGTGCGTGAAATCGCATCTCCGGAAGCCTTCGTATTGACGGAAGAAATCTTCCCGGTAGAAATCACCGAGGACGGACAGACCATCGAAATCACCATTGAAAACCAGATCATCAAAGGTACCGCCGAAACCATAAAGGTGGACGCCGATTATCCGGACCACAAGCTGTCCGGGGCTGTTTTTGAAGTTTATGCCGATGTGGACAATAATGGTGAATTCAATGCGGATATCGACAAGCTGGCAGGTGAAATGACAGAAACCGAACCGGGCCTCTACCAGATGAAGGATCTTGTTTATAGAAATTACTTCCTGCATGAGAAGGAAGCGCCGGAATTTTTCGAAAAGGATGACGGATATTATCCTTTCTCCATTACTGAGAATGAAGCGATTGTCCGCATCGAAACCGAAGCTGGCGAAGGGTTCCTGAACAAAGCGCAGACCGGTTCCCTAAAGGTGGTAAAGACCGCCGACGATGATAAGGTCGAAGGGCGCACCTTCAAAATCAGCGGTACTGACTTCATGGGCAATGCCTATGAGCAGGAATTCAAAACGGATGAAAACGGTGAAATCAATCTCACTCTCCGTGTGGGAGAATACACCGTATCTGAAGTAGCTGGCGAAGATTCCGAAAAGTATATTCTGCCTGACGATCAGACCGTAGAAATCAAGGCAGGCGAAACAACGACCGTAAAGATGCATAACAAGCTGGTGCCGGAGGTTCCCTCTGTTCCGCAGACCGGCGATAACCCGTGGATGCCTGCCATCCTTGGCACTCTTGCAGGCTTGGCAGTTTTGTCCGGCGGCGCTCTGCTTTTCCTGCGCTATACAGGTAAAAAGCGCAAATCTGCTGATCAGGCCGATGAGGATCAAGGCACAGAAGAATGAAAATCTTTCTAAAAGGATTTTGCATCGGCCTTTTGTGCCTGAGCCTATTGGGACTTCTCTGGTTTTTGGTTCTACAGCCGGGGCTGACCAATGGAGAAGCACAAGCCCTGAAAAAAGAATACGCACAGCCTCTCCCCGGAGCCGAAAGCTCCGGGGTTTTACCGGCTGGGAAAGAACAGCTCGAACCGGAATCCCTTGTGGACCTTCCCGCTTTGCAGACTGAATACCCGGACATCAAAGGCTGGATTTCCATTCCCGGCACCTGTGTGGATTACCCGGTTTTGCAAAGCAGCGCTGACGATCCCGAATACTATCTGCGGCGTACCTACAAGGGAGAATGGCGCACTGCCGGAAGCATCTTTTTTCAATGGGATTGTTCCGCAGAGAGTCAAAATACCGTGGTCTACGGGCACAACATGAATGACGGGACCATGTTCGCTGTTCTTCAAAAGATGACTGATGAAGCCTTCCGCAACGAACACTCCAAAATCCTGCTGCAGACCAGCAATGGACTGCGGGAATATCAAATTGCGGCTGTGCTGAAAACCGATATCACAAAGTTCCGGTTTAACCGCACTGAATTTGCGGATCATGCGGATTTCCTGTCTTTTCAGAAAGAGCTCTTCGCACAGTCATTATACGAATCCCAAACCATCCACGGCGAGGACTGCTGCCTGCTGACGCTCGTCACCTGTTCCTATGAATGGGAAAACGCCCGCACGGTGGTCATCGCCGCAGAAGTGAGGTGAGAATCAATCAATGGAACCAAAAGCAATTATTTTGATCTGTTTATGCGCTGTCATTTTGGGCGGCCTTGTGTTCCTGCATATTCGTAACCGCAGGAAAAAATAGCGTAAGAACCAATCGGACGGGGCGCTGCGGAGCGCTCCGTCCCTATTTTTATCATACTGGAGGGATTGATTGAAAAAACTTGGACTTTTGGATGTGGTAGCCGAACAGCACCGCACCTTTATCTCCAACCTGCGTCTGCTGCCGGAACTCAAATGGGCGGCGCTTGGCGATCTGTACCGCCTGCCGGACAAGGAAAGATACCCTTTAAAGGAATGGGAAGAAGCGGTGTCTTATCTGTTGGGCTGCGAGGTGCATTTTGAAAACTATGAAGCAATCGGGAAAAGCCTCAAGCCCTTTTCCCTGCAAGTGAGGTGATCTGCCGGAATGTGAGTATTGCTTGTAGAACCGGGCAAAGCAGCCCGGCCTGTTGAGATGAAAAACGACCTTCATGAAATGCAGCAAATGGTAGGCGGACCCATTCAGGCACTTTATCCGTGGGAAGAACCGGTTGCTATTGTCTGCAATGACGAAGGAAAAAATATGGGGCTGCCGCTAAACCGTGTGCTGGAGAACTATGACATAATTGCGGGAGCTTTTTTTGTCTGTGGTATTCAGGGAGAAAACTTCTCCAGCCTGACTGAAAAACAAATGCAGAAGTATCAGCAGATGTTTTTAAGCCCTGAGAAATTCATCCAAACACCGGAAGGGCTTTTGTGTATCCGAATAAACCCGGTGGTAAGCCCAAAACCCAAAACCAAAAAGCCCCCGAATCATGAAAGATAAAGGAGAATGCCATGAATCAATTTTATACCGCCGAATCTGTTACGGAAGGGCATCCGGATAAGCTGTGCGACCTCATTGCCGACAGTGTGCTGGACGAATGCCTTTCCCATGACGCCCTCTCCCGTGTGGCCTGCGAAGTGATGGCTACCAGAGGGCAGATCATTGTCGCCGGGGAGATTACCAGCCTGTATGAACCTTCTATCCCTTCGATTGTCCGTTCGGTTCTCAGAAAAGTAGGCTACAATCCGGCCCGTTTTGCCATCCAGTGCCTCATCCATAAGCAAAGCCCGGATATCGCCGCAGGTGTGGACTGTTCGTTAGAGCAGCGAAGAAATGTGGATGGGAGCAGTCCCTCTCTGCAGCTCGGCGCTGGCGATCAGGGAATCATGGTGGGATATGCCTGTTCGGAAACCCCGCAAATGCTTCCTCTGCCGGTTGTGCTGGCACACCGTCTGACCAGCGCTCTCACCATCGCCCGAAAATCCGGTGCAATTCAAGGACTAAGGCCGGACGGGAAAGCACAGGTCACCGTGGAATATGATGAGGATGGAAAACCATTCCGGCTGGATACCGTTGTGCTGTCTGCCCAGCACAGCCCTGAAATCCCTGCCGATGAACTCTGCTTCGAACTGACGGATAAAGTGATTGCCCCTGCTTTGCAGGTCCTGCCACCGGATGAGGATACAAAAATTTTAATCAATCCAGCCGGAAGGTTTGTGCTGGGCGGCCCGGAAGCAGATACCGGTCTCACCGGACGAAAACTCATGGTGGACAGCTTCGGAGTGTTCGCGCCTCACGGCGGCGGTGCTTTTTCCGGTAAGGACGCCACCAAAGTGGATCGCTCCGGCGCATACATGGCCCGATATATTGCTAAAAACCTTGTGGCGGCGGGTTTGTGCGAACGGTGTCAGGTTACACTGGCTTATGCTATTGGGGCAGCCCAACCGGTGATGGTGGAAGTAGATACCTTTAAAACCGGAACGGTCTGCGCCGATGACTGTCTGGCAGATGCGGTAAAACTGGTGTTTGGGTTAACGCCTGCCGAGATTATCGCAAAGCTGGATCTGTTATCACCGAGATATACTGGGACCGCCGCCTATGGACATTTCGGCAGGCCGGAGTTCCCGTGGGAACGCACCGATCAGGCGAAAATCCTGCGGGCGGCTGTCATTTAAGTAAGAAAGGGGGATTCCCATGCCCGGAGTCACCGAAGAACAAATCACCGCTGCCAAACAGATGAGCGCCATTGAGTTTTTGCGGCGTTACCGTCCCGGACAACTGGTGAAAGCCGAAAGCCGGGGTGAGTTCCAGCTGAAAGAACATGACAGCTTTAAAATCAACGAAACCACAAGCCTTTGGCATTGGAAAAGCCGGGATGTCGGCGGCAAAAGCGCCCTTGACTATCTTATTAAGGTTGAGGGGCTGAAATTTGTAGAAGCGGTGCAGACCTTATGCGGGGAAAACCCCAGCTATGTTCCGCCTGTTTCCCAGCCGGAACAGCCGAAGGAATTTCTTTTGCCGCCGGCAGCGGAAAATAACCGCAGGGTGTTTGCCTATCTTTTGAAGCGTGGTATCGACCGCAAGGTCATCGAAGCCTGCATCCGGGCAGGAATCCTCTACGAAAGCGCCGACTACCACAACGCTGTGTTTGTTGGGAAGGACGAAACCGGTACTGCCCGGTATGCTTTTCTGCGTGGTACCTATACACGGGGAAACCCATTCAAGGCAGAGGTGTCCGGCAGCGATAAGCGGTTTTGTTTTTGTCTCCCGCCGAAAAGGGAAAGCAAAAAACTCGCCATATATGAAGCCGCAATAGAGCCACTCGCACATTTAACGCTGGAAGGGACAACAGATAAATGGCGGCTGTCCCTTGGCGGGATTTATGCGCCTGAAGAAGGAACACAGACAAGCCGGGATATGAAAAAACCCATTGCGCTGGACGCTTTTCTCGCCCGTCACCCGGAGATTGAAGAAATCGAAATCTGTACCAATAACGATTTTGCGGGAAGGTGGGCAGCCGATCATATTGAGAAAGCCTATCAGGGCAAGTACCGCATGGTCAGGAATCTTCCGGAAAAAGAAGGCTGCGATTATGCCGACCTGACAAAAGAAAGATACGAAAAACAGGCTGTCCGGCAAAGGGCAGCCTGTTCCCGTTAAAAGGAGGTTTTGCAATAGCGGATAAAGAAATTACACTCAAACTTTACTCTCCATTGACAGGAGATTTCCACGAAAATGAAATAGACGAGTATGGCTGGAACAATGGAGTATCCGATTATCCCACGCTGTTTGATGGTACGGATATGGTCTGCTATGAGGAAAGCATCCGCCCTGCTGTAGAACAGTATACCGGAAACCTCATGTCTTACTTTTATAAACAACGCAATCCCGGAATTAAAGAAAAGGTAATCAGCGCGATTCCTTCGATAGAAATTCGGAACGGAGAATTGATGGGCTGTACAACTGTCGTGCTGAAAGAACCGTTGGCTGACGAAGAAATGGAAGATTTGCAGGATTATCTGCATGGACAGTTTTCCGATGGCTGGGGCGAAGGCTTTGAGCAGCAGGAAATCCAGACTGACGATGGTGTGCTGTATGTTCATTTTGGAGAAGCAGAACCATTTTATTTTGAAGTAGAGCAGATGCAGCCTGCAGAACCCCTGAAAGAGCAGTTACCCCCTCATCGGCCAAAAATGAAATTGGTGGGACAGGACGGAAACATCTTTTCCATCCTCGGCAGAGCTTCCCGGCTGCTGAAGGAAAACGGACAGCCGGATCAGGCAAAGGAGATGTGTGACCGTGTCTACCAGTCCGGGAATTATTACAAAGCGCTTAATATCATTAGCGAATATGTGGAAACGGAATTATCGGAGAAAACTCATACGAAGTCGAAAAACGAAAAGGAACGAGGTGACGCCAGATGAATCAGAAATACGAGATTACCGACATTGTTCACCCGCAGTACCCATGGCTGCACCGTATTCGGGCCTTGCGGGATGTTCGTGAGGATGTCCATGCGGGAGATCTTGGCGGTTTCGTCCAGTCTGAGGAAAATCTCAGTCAGGAAGGGCAGTGCTGGGTTGCGAACAATGCTGTCGCCGCCGAGGAATCCTATATATCCGGTGACGCCATCATGTGGGATTACTCCTGCGCTCGTGGTTGTGCAGTCATTTCCGGAAAAAGCCGAATCGGTGGAGAAGCCATCATAGAAGATCATGCTATCGTAACCTCTGGTTATGTCCATGGAAACGTCCATATATCTGGAAATGCCAAAATCTTTGCGAATGCTGTTACCGGCGGAACCCCTGTAATCATGGAAAAAGCTTCTGTTTACGGGGAGCTTGGCGGCGAGATAGAGGTTCATGAACACGCAGTCATTCTGCCCGGAGTCGTAATTGATAACCCCACCATTGATGTGCTCCACATCCGGCCAGATGAAATTGTGGTGGAACGAAAATTCAAACGTGAGTCACCTGTTATTACTCCTCCTCCCGAATATCAACCGCACCCTAGTGCCTCTAAAAAGCGCAGCCGAGGGGAAGAACGATAAAAAACACTGTAATTTTTTTTTAGAAAGGAAGATGCCTCTGAACGAAACGAAAGAACTGGCTCAAATTGTTGACGAAACCATTCTGCCCATGGAACACAGCGGCGGGGATGGCTGGACGATTCTGCACGGGGATACCCTGCAGGTAATCCGGGCATTCAAGCCGCAGGTGTTCGACGCCATTATTACCGATCCGCCCTACGCTTCGGGCGGGTGGAAGCCAGCCGAGAAAAACCGCACCACCAATCAAAAGTACAGCAGCATGGACAAAGAAAACGCCCTGCCCGATTTTGACGGAGATCAAAAGGATCAGCGAAGCTGGACCAGATGGATGGCTGAATGGCTTTCTGACGCCAGAAAAGCCTGCAAACCAGGAGCGCCGGTTTGTCTGTTCATTGACTGGCGGCAGTATCCTTCTATTACCGACGCTCTGCAGTGGGCTGGATGGATCTGGCGTGGCTGTGCGGTATGGGATAAGATGACCAGCCGCCCCCAGAAAGGACGTTTCCGCCAGCAAAGTGAATACATCGTATGGGGTTCCAATGGTCCTATGCCGGTGAATAGACCGGTTGGCTGTTTGCCCGGTGTGTTCCGTTACGCCAATCCTCAAAACAGAATTCATGTGACGGAAAAGCCCTTGCAGCTCATGCGTGACCTTGTGAAAATCTGCGTACCGGGCGGGAGAATCCTCGATCCCTTCTGCGGAGCCGGAACTACCGTTCTTGCTTCCCGGCTGGAAGGATATGAAGCCGTAGGGATTGAAGTCACCGACGCCTATTATAAGCTGGGTTCCGACCGTGTGCGCTTTGCATTGGAAGCCGATTCGGAAGAAGAAACCTCCGAATAATCTCCAAGGCTATCCCCGTGGATAGCCATAAACAGACAGTCATACAAGCAGGCTATCCACGTGGATAGCCTGCCCCTTTATTCAATATATGAAAAGAAAGGAAATCACTATGGAAAAAGCATTTGCCTATGTGTGCGCCGCACCCGATGCCGCGCCCCGCCTGTTAAAACGCTACTGCCGCAAGATTTATGAACTGGGATATGTCCCGATCTGCCCGAAACTTTCGGACAGCCAGTACCTGCAGATGGAAAATGCCGATGAAAAACGGGAATTTCAAAATATTTCCCGTCAGAAACTGTGCCGATGCCGAATGCTGGTGGTATGCGGCAATGAGATCAGCAACTCCATGTCCGCTGAAATCGGTACAGCCGAAAAGCGAAATATTATCTGTACGACGCTGGAAGGTCTGGCAAAAATCAAGGAATCAGATGAACATGACGGGCTCTGATTCCAGCGTGGTATTTTCCCAGCCGGTGACTGGTTTTGCAAGCATAGCGTTTGGATATCCAAACGCATTTTGGGGAGAACCCCAAACCCCCGGCATCCAGCCGCCCATCGAATATAGAAAGAGGTGAGAAAACTGAATCAGAAACAATATGCTGCATTTGCGGCAAACGCCAAAACACTGGACAGCCTGCGCCGGAACGAGGTGAATTATGTCCCCGGCGTTTTTGAAGTGACAAAGGTCATCGTCTTGGGCAAAGAGGATTTTGAGAAGCTCTCAGAGGACGTCTCCCCGGAATATCCTTTCCTCAAGGATAACCGGGAACTGATGAGCGCCGATCCGGGCGGGCTGTTCCGCTGTCTGATGGTTAGGACCAAAGGAGAACAGGAATATATGCTGATTGCACAGGGGCGAAACAGCCTGTACCTTGGTTATGGAAAGGACTGCCGCAAAGTAAACCTGCAGGATGTACCAATGGAACACCTTGTGCTGGAAGAACCAAAAGCCTATCAGGAACACGCTGTATTTTACCACCGTCCCCATGATCTATCCGATATCAACGGTCAAAATCTAAGACATCCTGCACCAGAGCGCCAGACTGAGTTTCGAGTAGAACAGGTGGTGGTTTTGGCTGATGAAGAATATCGTCAGTTTCAGGAAACCAGATTTTTGCAAGATCAGATTTTCCTGTTTGATTACCAAGACAAGATGTGGTTCGATCCCGGCAGTCTCTGCTGGCACTGTGTACTGGTGAAAGGAGAAAACAGCAGGGACGGAATCCTTGTAGAATCAGAAGGATACTGTTATACCCGATACGCAGCTTTCGCCCCGGACTGCGGCAAGCTTCGCCTGCAGGATATTCCTGTCCGTTACGAATATCCGGCTAAAGCGCCGGAGCAGAAGAAAAGCCGCAAAAGGAAAGTACCGGAGCGTTAAAAAGGAGTCCCTATGAGAAAACGAAATCACATCATCCCTCTTCATTTAAACAAAAAAGAACTGGCGCATCTGGAAACACAGGTGAAACAAAGCGGTCTGCCCCGTGAGGAATTTCTGCGAACCTTAATCATGGGAGCCGAACTGCGGGCAAAACCCTGCGACCACCATGCGGACCTGCTTCACAAAGTGGCGGGGCTTTGCAATAACGCCAATCAGCTTGCCAAGGTTGCGAATACTTATGGCGAAGCCAGCCAGCAGAGCGTGGAGGAAATGACTGTTATCGCCCGTCAGGTTTGGAAAGAAGTAGAGGAGAATTGGTAACCAACCTGCGGTTGGATGCAATTTGCGCACATAGCCAAGATATGAATTCGTCTAAGCTGCCCGCACCGAAAACTCAGAAAGGAGAAAACCGCTATCGCATATACCAGCGTTATCCCCGTCCACCGCCTTGATAACGCCATCGACTATGCTCTCGATGAGAAAAAATCTTCCCGTGCCGAAAACAGAGAATCGTTGGAAGGAGAAATCGATAAGGCTCTCAATAAAGACCAGTCAGAACAGGATCTGTTCCAGTCAGCCATCGGCTGTACCATAGACTCTGCCTTTGAGGATATGTGTCAGATCAAAAAGATATGGCATAAGGAAAAAGGCGTGCAGGGATTCCATCTGGTGCAGAGTTTTGCTCCCGGAGAAATCTCCCCGGAACTGGCGCATCAAATCGGAATGGAATTTGCGGACCGGCTGCTCGGCGGGAAATTTCAGGCGGTGGTCAGTACCCATCTCAACACCAAATGCATCCACAACCATATTGTGTGTGCGCCCATAAGGGGCAGAGTAAATCCGCTTAGCAAGCGGCAGGTGTGAGGTTTCAGGCCTGTGGTCAACGGCTAACCTGGCGGGGAAACCCAAAGGGGACAGCAGCATGACCGTAAAGCTGCAAGTTGGCAAGTTGCCGTGCCACGACTGAGCAGCAAGACCAAAAGTTCATATAAGGATGAAACCTAAACTGGCTGAACGGCAGTCCGAGGGACATTTGTGGTGGTCGTAACGGAAGGCAGCTATACCCGTTACGCTGTGCATCTCACCTGTAGAAACATGAGCAGGATGAGCGAAACCGAATGCACAGTCCGTATGTATCAGCATAAAAGGACGAAAACCGCATCCGACAATGAACAATGCTTTTTTACTCTGCTGCTAAATGGGGATTGCCTAAGTTGGAACGCTCACAAGAGCTATGGGCGTAGGCCCTGAATATCCAATATGGCAACGGAGCCGCCGTAGTAGTCCGAGCGTATTAATGGCACGCACATGGCGAAGGGCGGCAGTTCATTCAATTCAATACAACAGAAAGGAAGGTGCGTGAGGCACTATGAGAGATCCAGAAAATGTATTGAACAGTCTGCAAGAACATTCAGCTCAATCCGGCTATGTCTATGACAGGTTGTACCGCAACCTGTTCAATCGGGAATTTTTCTTACGGGCATATCAGAATATTTATGCCAGTCAGGGAAACATGACCGCAGGCACAGACGGAAAAACCATCGACGCAATGAGCCTTGAAAGAATCGACAGGCTTATTGCAACCCTGAAAGACGAATCCTACCAGCCCAAACCGTCCAGACGGACATATATCCCTAAGAAGAATGGAAAACTCCGTCCTCTGGGTATTCCGTCCATTGACGACAAGCTGGTACAGGAAGTTGTCCGTATGCTGTTGGAATCCATCTATGAGAACAGCTTTGAGGACGCCTCCCATGGCTTTCGGCCTGACAGAAGTTGTCACACAGCTTTGAGGATGATTCAAAATCGCTTTACCAGATGCAAGTGGTTTGTTGAGGGTGACATTAAAGGATTCTTCGACAATATTGACCACAATGTCATGATTGGCATCCTTCGCAAGAGAATTAAAGATGAGCGTTTTCTGCGCCTTATCCGTAAATTTCTCAACGCAGGATATATGGAAGATAACCAACTGCATCAAAGCTACAGCGGCACTCCGCAGGGCGGCATCATTAGTCCCATTCTAGCCAATATCTATCTCGACCAGTTCGACAAATATATGGCTGAATACAAGAAACGGTTTGACCGTGGGAACAAGCGAGCCGTCAATGTGGAATACCATAAGCTGAGCGCAAAGAGAATCCGACTCAAAAGGAAGCTGGCAAAGGCACAGTCTGAGGAAGAAAAGCAATCCCTTTTGGAAAGCATCCGGGAACTGGATAAGGTACACAAATCCATCCCCTGCAAAAATCCAATGGATACAAATTTCCGCAGACTGCAATACGTCCGTTACGCTGACGATTTTCTTATCGGTATCATCGGAGCCAAAGAGGATGCACAGGCTGTTAAGCAGGAAATCGGCGTATATATCGCCGAACAGTTGAAACTGGAACTGTCGGAAGAAAAGACGCTGGTCACTAAAGCAACAGACCGTGCAAAATTCTTGGGATTTGACATCAGGGTCACACCGCAGAGCAATCACACCAAAAAGACAAAAAGCGGTTCCACAGCCCGAAACTACAGCGGCCATGTAATGCTGGAAGTTCCGACTTCTGTCATTCAAAAAAAGCTGCTGGAACTGGGAGCCATGAGAATTGATGTTCGCAATGGAACAGAGATTTGGCAACCCACGTATCGTGGAAAACTTGTCGGACGAACAGACCTGAGTATCCTAGACCAGTACAATGGTGAGGTGCGGGGATTCTGTAATTATTATGCGATTGCAAACAATCGCTCTAAGCTGCACAAGTTCCGCTATATCATGGAGTACAGTTTCTATAAAACCTTGGCCTGTAAATACCGTACAACCAAAGGCAAAATTATTGCTCAATATCGTATTGTCAAGGACATCGGGGTAAAATTCCAGGACAAGCATGGAAATGAGCGCATCCGACTACTGTGGAAGGACAGTCTTGCAAGAGACCCCTATCCGCTGGGAAAAGAAGCAGATATTATCCATAAGCCGAAAGGCATCCTGAAAAAGCCCAGTCTCGGCGCACGATTAAAAGCAAATCGGTGTGAATGGTGCGGAAAAGAAACTTCAGCGTTGGTAATGCACCAAGTTAGAACGCTGAAAGAGCTGGATGAAAGCCAACCGTGGGCAGTTTTCATGAAGAGGATTAACCGAAAAACTTTGGTGGTCTGTGAAAGTTGTCACACGAAAATTCACGGTGCAGGCTGTGAATGAATAGAGAGCCGGATACAGCGAGAGTTGTAAGTCCGGTTCGGGGGCGAGTGCCTGGAAACCTACCGCAGCAATGCGGCAAGGCGCTGGGTACTTAGCCTACGGAACTCTGTCTCCATGGAAAACGGGAAAAAGTACCGCAGCAATGAAAAAACCTATGTAACTGGGGTGCGGAAGATTTCGGACGAACTGTGCGTAAAGCACCGCCTTTCCGTCATCCATACAGAGAAATCGGAACGGGTAGCCCGTCCTTATGCCCTGTGGCTGGCCGAGCAAAACGGTACCTACACATGGAAAACACCCATCCAGAAAGATATCGAAGAAGCGATTGCCGCTTCCCTCACATGGAAGCAGTTCCTGCGGGTGATGGAAAAACAGGGCTATGCTTTCCGGTTTGACCGCAAGTACGCCACCATGATCCTGCCGGGTACCGGGCGCACCGTTCGTTTTAAAACCTTGGGAAAAAACTACACCCCGGAAGCTATCCAAAACCGCATCCTGTATCCTAAGCCTCCTCACCGGGCTGGGAAACAAACACCTCCTGCCAGCCGCTTCCTTATTCTTCTTGGAGAAAAGCCGCCCCGCAGAATTTCCGGCTTGCGGGCGCTCTACTATTCCTATCTCTACAAGATGGGGGCGCTGCCGAAAAAGCCCCGGTACCCAAGCTTTGCTGTGCGGCAAGATATCCGCAAGCTGGATCAGCGGATAGAACAGGCTGAATTCATTTTCAAAAACCATATTGAGGACCGCGGGCGGCTTCGTGCCATCCGTCAGAAAGCGGAGGATGAAATCGCAGTGCTTCTAAAAGAGCGCCAGAAGCTCTACCGTTATCAGCCAGATTCCCCGCAGATTGGCGTCCTCACAGAGGAACTCAAAAAGCTGCGGCATACCGTCAAGCTGTGCCGGAATATCGAAACCCATTCCATTGAGATGGAACAGCGCCTGCAGGCAGCACAGCAGGAAGAACAGCAGCGGCAGGAAAAGCAGACACAGGAAGAAAAGAACAAACAAACCCGAAATCGGGAAAATCAAAAAAGGAGATGATCCTATCCATAAAATTCCCACAAGAGAACAGGTGGAACTCATCCGCCGACAATATCCTGTCGGAACCCGCATCATCTTAAATCACATGGATGATTCGCAGGCTCCGCCTCCGGGTACAAAAGGCACCGTTGCCTATGTAGACGATATCGGGCAGATCGGAGTGAAATGGGATACCGGTTCCAGCCTGTCCCTGATTCCCGGCGTGGATTCCTTTTCTAAGGAACCTGCGCCGGAAAAAGCAAAACACAAACGCTCCAGCAGCTTGGAACGATGAAAGGAGAATGCTGACTGAACTACGGAAGCGATCCTGCCGACCAGATCGTCCGATTTACCCTTGAAGGGACCGAAGTAGCCCTCAAGCTGTCGGGACTGGCGGCGAAGAATTTTGCGCTGTTTGTTTATGCAGTGCTGAAAGACCAAAAGAAAACCCATGGCAAGACAAGGCTTGTCCGAATGCTTCGTGAGCAGCGCCCGTTTAAGTTTTTTAATCTGCCTGCAACGTACATGAAAGAATTTGTGCGGGAAGCCAAAGGACACGGTCTTTTGTATGTGCCCATCCGTAATAAACAAAAAGGCGATTACATCGAATTGGTGGTATTTGCGGATGACGCCGCTAAGATTCAGCGTATCTATGACAATCTCGGCTTGGATTATGTGAAAGCGGAAGCCGGAGAAGCCATTGTGGAGAAAGCGGTGGAACAGGAGAAGCAAGCTCCTGCCGCTTCCCAACCCGGCAAAACGGAAACTGTCCAAACCGAGCAGGGCGCTGTGGAATTCGAGGTGGGCGGCTTTGAAGATGACTTCAATATCAGTCCTGCCGGGCAGGGTGAAGCCGAAAATTTTACCATTGGCCGGGAGAAGGAATCAAAACCCCCGGCAGCGGAAAAGAGTCCGTCCGAGCCTTCCTTGCCCAGCAAAAACTCTTCGCCCGGCTTAACAAACCGTGAGCAGCCGGAGCAAAAGCCTTCGGTGAAAAAGGAACTGCAGGAGATCAAGCAGGAACAAGTGAAGAAAAAAGAGGAAAAGGCCAAACAGCAGGATCGTCAGCATCCTACTCCGGGCCATTCCCGTAAAAAGAAGAAAAAACAGAAAGGCAGGTAATGCAGTATCGATTTATCAAATTTGATCGGCAGAAAACAGGAAACTCAGCCTCAGCCGGAACAGCAGTACACCAAGGAAGAATATGCCTCCATGAAACAGGCTGAACGTGAGGACGCATGGGCAAAAGTGGATGCTCAGGCACAGGAAGTGTTCAAAGATGACGCTTCCATGAAGGGCTTCTTAGGTTTTATGGCTCAGTGTACCCCGCAGAGTACCCGCAACCTTCTCATCCTATATCATCAGAACAAGGAGATCACCCATCCCCGCACCTTTGATAAATGGAAGGAAGCCGGGCGCTCCATCCGTTCCGGTGAAAAGGGATACACCTTCTTTGCGGATCAGGAATATACCAAAGAGGACGGCACCATAGCGAATGGTTATACCATTACCAAAGCCTATGATATCTCCCAAACCAGAGGTCCACAGCCTCTGCCGCCGCAGAAACATCTGCCGGAAGAAATCATTGCCGCTATGGTAGAACAGAGTCCGGTTCAGCTTGCCATCTCGGATCAGCTTCCTCAAGGGGTACAGGCACAGTATGTTCCCAAACAGCATACGATTTTTGTCCGCAACGGGATGGATGAAACCACCACTATCTGCGCTATCGCACGTGAACAGGCCCATGCCAGCTTCGATACTGTCGGCAGCGGTTACTACCGTCAGGCGTATGCGGCACAGAGCTACTGTGCCGCTTATGTGGTCGCACAGCGGTGCGGGCTGGATACTTCGGCCTTCCGGTTTGACAAGGTATGCGAAAGCTGTGCTCAAATGACCCCGGAAGAAAAGCGTGGTTTCATAAGCGATGTGAAACGGGCGTCTTATTCCATTAACCGGGATATACAGCGCAGTTTTCGGGATTTGGAGCAGACAGTCCAGCCCGATGAGTTTTCGGTAGAAACGCAGAAGCCTGCCAAAACTCCCAAATCCAAATCGGAGAAGGAAACGGAACGATGAGAAAGCGAACCGCCGGAAGTTTTCCGTTTGTTTTCTTTTGTGCGGTAGCTTTCTGTCCGCCGCTGTGGTATGGTGAAGCTGAAGAAAATACAGAGAAAGGCAGGGATATCCTTGGAAAAACAACGTCTCTTTAAGATGGGAATGCTGGAAAAGAATTTTCTGGTCAAGGCGCTCTGCGACGCACAAAAATCATCCGGATCGGAAACCTCCGGCGAGGTGCAGAGCCTTATCAATAAAACCGTCAATGCGCCAAAGGGAAAGCTGTACCTGAGCGACACGGAATTCCAGTATGCGGCGCAGTCTTTAAATGGAATGCGCAACGCTTATCTGTCTGCGGGCAGAAGCAGCGGCGGTATTGACCGTGTTCTTGCAAAGCTCATGAGCAGTAAATATCGAAACGTGCCGGTTCGATAAAATTTAAAGTTGCCCGTTACCCCGGAACCTGTGGGAATGCTTTTCCATAGGCTCCGGGGTTTCTTTTTTTATTTTGATCTGAAGAAAGGAAGGATATTTTTTGACTCGATTGTAAAACGCAAAAATCCATGGTGGGTATGGCTTCTGCCATTGCCCATCGTCTGGTGGACAGCGCTTTTAGTGGCTGGAAGCTGGTCGGATGGGATGAGTCTTGTGAATCTGCTGGGAAAACTTTCGGAAGCGATGAACAGTCCCTTTTCCATTCATTGGACGGATGATTCTCTTCGGTGCCTGTTTTTCTTTTCCCTTGGATACGGGGTGATCGCCCTTGTGGTGACCTCTAACCAGAAAAACCGCCGCCGTGGAGAAGAACACGGTTCCGCCAAGTGGGGCGATGTGTTCCAGATCGCCAAGAAATACCGGGATAAAAAGAACCCGAAACAAAACCTCATCTTAACCCAGCATTTCCAAATGGGGATGGATGGTCATAAGCACAAGCGCAATACCAACGTGCTGGTAATTGGCGGCTCCGGTGCAGGTAAAAGCCGGTCGTATGCGATTCCGAATGCCTTAAACTGCGGCAACTGTTCGCTGGTGATCTGCGACCCGAAATCAGAAATTCTTCGAAAAACAGGCGGTGCGCTCAAAGCGAACGGATATGAGGTGCGGGTGTTTGATCTGCTAAACCCCGACGCCTCCTTTTGCTATAACCCCCTTGCTTATGTGCGGGATGACAAGGATGTTCTTCGCCTTATCGAAACCCTCATCCAATCCACCACTCCGCCCGGAGCACAGAGCACGGACCCTTTCTGGACGAAATCCGAAACAGCGCTTTTGCAGGCGCTGGTGCTGTACCTTATGCATGAAGCGCCGCCGGAGGAACAGAACTTCGCCATGGTAATGGAAATGCTGGCGGCAGCGGAAGTCCGGGAGGAAGATGAGGAATACGAGTCTCCCTTGGATATCCTGTTCGCAAGGCTTGAAATGCGGGACCCGGAGAGCATTGCCGTGAAGCAATACCATGTCTTTAAGATGGGAGCCGGAAAAACTCTGAAATCTATTTTAATCAGTGTCGGCGTCCGCCTCTCTGCTTTTAATCTGCCGCAGATCGCAAGGCTGACCTACACCGACGACCTCCATCTGGAAGAAATGGGTGAAAAGAAGATCGCTCTGTTCTGCTGTATCCCGGACAGTGATAAATCCCTCAACTACCTTGTGGGCATGATTTACGGGCAGCTTATCCAGACACTCTATTTTGTAGCCGACCGCAAATACAAAGGCAGGCTTCCGGTGCCGGTCCATCTGCTGATTGACGAAGCGCCGAATATCGCCCTGCCTACGGATAACTTTCTGCCTTGGCTTTCTACGATGCGAAGCCGCAATATCTTCTGCAGCTACATCGCTCAGAACATGGCGCAGATTAAAGCGCTGTTCAAGGAACAGTGGGAATCGCTGGTGGGCTTGTGTGATGAATTCCTCTACCTCGGCGGCAACGAGAAGGAAACCCACAAATATGTTTCCGAGCTCATGGGCAAGGAAACATTGGATACCAACACCTATGGTCACAGCCGTGGAAGAAGCGGCAGCTTTAGTGTCAACGACCAGCAGACAGGCCGGGAACTCTTAACGCCCGATGAAGTCCGAATGCTGGATAACCGCAAAGCCATTCTTTTTGTAAGGGGTGAAAGACCTATGCTGGATGACAAATACGACCTGATGCATCACCCAAACATTCGCCTGACAGAGGATGGCGGCGCTGCGCCCTACGACTATACACAGGCGAAGGACGCCGCAGACGATCTCGATTATTCCCCGGACCAGTATGAGGATTTCGAACTGCTGGAACCGGAGGATTTTCTCAAACCATAAGAATTTACATGAAATTGGAGGAATGCTTCTGAATAAGTTTCTGAAAAAAATTGGTTCTCTGACGAACCGCAAAAAGGACAACAAACCCACCAATGCCCTGCCTCTTGGGAAAAAAGGACGCCTTGGATTTTCCAGCTATGTTGCTGTAGTATTGTGCGCCTGCTGCCTTTCCACCACAGCCTTTGCAGCCGGCGGCGATCCTCTCGGAGTGGTTAACAATCTTTCCACCTTCATTTTTTCCTTGATCCGTGCCATTGGTATGATCCTGCTGGGCTGGGGCGTCGTGCAGGTCGGTCTGTCCTTCCAAAGCCATGATCCCTCCCAGCGTTCGCAGGGTTTCCTCACCTTGGCCGGTGGGCTGGTAATCACCTTCGCCAAGGAAATCCTTGACCTTATTACCGCCTGATTTTCTGTTTTCCAGCAAAGGGAGCGTCCGCATTGGGTGCTCCCTCATTTTTTCAGATAGGAGGTGACCAGCCGGAAACTGGATCATAGATAACTTAAATTCAGCGCTGGGTACATGGAATGACAAACTGGCTGAAATCTGGACACTGCTCACACAAGACCCCGCCACTTTCAAGGGCGGCGGAATCTGGCAGGTCATGCTGGATATCAATGGCGCACTGAAAGCCATCGGATATGGTCTGTTGGTGCTCTTCTTTGCCATTGGCGTCGTGAAAACCTGTTCGAGTTTTTCTGACCTGAAACGTCCGGAACCGGCGTTTAAGATGTTCATCCGCTTTGCGCTGGCAAAGGCGGCGGTGGGATACGGTCTCGACATTATGCTGGCAATTTTCCAAATCATTCAGGGGATGGTTTCCACCATCATCACCCAATCAGGATTGTCGGGGAACAGCGGCACCACGCTTCCGCAGGAAATCATCGATAAAATCAATAACGTAGGGTTTTGGGACAGCATCCCTTTGTGGGCGGTCACCCTTTTAGGCGGTCTGTTTATTACAGTGCTGTCCTTTATCATGATTTTAACGGTGTATAGTCGTATGTTTAAGCTCTATATGTACACCGCTATCGCCCCAATCCCCATGTCCACTTTTGCTGGGGAAACTACCAGTAATGTAGGCAAGAACTTCCTGCGTTCCTATGCCGGGGTATGTCTGGAAGGGGCTATTATTGCCCTTGCCTGTATTATCTTTTCTGTTATGGCGGCTTCTCCGCCAGCGGTTGATCCCAATGTTTCAGCAGTAACCGCCGTATGGAGTTATGTAGGTGAGCTCATTTTTAACCTTTTGGTTTTAGTAGGAGCCGTGCGGATGAGCGACCGGATCGTCAAAGAATTATTGGGGCTGTAAGCCCAAAAGGAGTGAAGCAATATGGAAGTAAAAGTACCAAAGGAAATCCGTGATTATCAGGAGTCCATCTTTTTTGGACTTTCCACCCGGCAGTTTATCTGTTCCCTGCTTGCAGTCGGCGTAGCAGTCGGTCTGTATTTTGGTTTGCGCCCATTGGTGGGCAGCGAGGAAGTAGGCTGGATCTGTATCCTCGGAGCCGCCCCCTTTGCTGCCTGCGGCTTCTTTAAGTACCATGGGATGACCGCTGAACAGGCGGCTTGGGCATGGTTCAAGTCGGAGTTTCTGTATCCGAAAAAGCTTGTGTTCAAGTCTGAGAATCTCTACTACGAAGCCTTGAAAGATGCCATTGCAGAGGGCGAAAAGCCGCCACGCAAAAGGAAAAAGCGTAAGTTTCAGCCACCAGCTGGGAAAGAACAGTAACCTTTTTCATTTTTCGCACTGAAAGATTAACTATTAAGTGTCAACCCCTAAAATGAGTAGTGGTGAAAAAACAGATGGCTCCAAAAAGGTATAGCAAAGCAGGGGTCGGAGATGACCCCGTCTAACTATTAAACAAAGATTAAGCTGCCAAACGGTATATCGTTCGGGATTTCTCCATTGCAAATATGAGACGTACTAACTTCTTGGCAGCATGAGAAAGAGCGACATTGTAGTGTTTGCCCTCCGCTCGTTTCTTAGCGAGGTAATGGGAAAAAGTTGGGTCCCATTGGCAAACATACTTGGTCGCATTGTAAAGGGCATAGCGCAGATATCGAGAGCCGCGCTTCTCCATGTGGGGATAGCAATTCTTGATCTGCCCGGACTGGTAAATAGAGGGAGACATCCCGGCATAGGCCAATAACTTGTCCGGGGAATCAAAACGGGTGAAGTCACCAACTTCAGCAAGAATCATGGCAGCCATGCGAAATCCCATACCGGGGATAGAGGTAATAGGAGAATGAAGTTCATCCATAATGGATTGTATTTGCTCTTCAATTTCAGTAATTTCATTATCCAATTCACGGATGAGCCGGATGGTGTGCTGTAATTCAAGGGACTTGGCGGGCATCTGGGAGCCAATAGAGTTTCTGGCGGCATCTCGTATTTCAAGAGCCATATCCCGTTTATAGTGGCCTTTGGAGGCGATTTCAAGAAGCGCTTTCAGCCTTGTCAAATGGGCTGCGGCGACTTGCTTGGCACCGGGAAACTCCTCCAGCAGAGCGTAGACAGAAGCAAGATGCAGAGAAGGAACCAGTTTTTCCAGTTCCGGGAATAGGATGCAGACCAGTCTGGAGATAGAGCTTTTCAGCTTGGCACGCTCCTTTACCTTATCAAAACGATATCTGGTAAGTGACTTTAATTCTTCATTGTGGTATGCTGTATCTGTGTAGGGTTTGAGGCCCGCATCGGATAACAGCATAGAAGCAATCGTTCGTGCATCCACTCGGTCGGTTTTGGTCTTTCTCAGACTGAGACTCTTTCGGTAAAGGTTTGTGCGTAAGGGATTCAGGACATAGGTGGACAGACCATTGTCAAGAAGAAACCCGAGCAGGTTGTAGCTGTAATGTCCAGTCGCCTCAAGCCCTACTTTTATTTTGTCCTGCGTGTTGGTGCAATTCTGGATTCGTTGCAACAGATAGTGAAACCCATCCATGTTGTTGGGGATAGTAAACACATCCGCCAGGATTTCACTCTCAGAGTTAACGATGAAACAATCGTGCTTATCCTTCGAGACATCGATACCAACAGAAATCACCATAACAAATACCTCCGATGAAAAAATGTGATGCTGTATCCACAGTGCGCCTTACTTTTGTAGCCTTGTTCCACATCAACCGTCTGGCGGTATTTAACTAATCAACAAAATTGTAAGGAGCTGTGGTTGGAACCTTTTTGGAACCATCTTGTGGTAGAAGGATGCAACCAATCCACAGCATCCCTTACAGTGTAGCATACAGCCCTTGGAGAGGGGCTTTAATAACTACTACTTTATAATACAAGGAAGGATGCCTATTATCAAAACGCTTGTCAAAGCAACG
>ULRO01074286.1_pt1 | contig 26301 bp, 30 predicted proteins | sample 1955421 | NCBI WGS metagenome assembly ULRO01 (sample SAMEA4835682, study PRJEB28245) | human gut metagenome | biome: gut microbiome; material: fecal sample | place: Denmark | collected 2008 | reverse complement strand
CCATGTTTTGCAAAACCGATTGATGAAAATTGCATTCAAAAGAAATTAGATGTATCACATTTTGCAGTACGTACTGAAGTAATTTCTAAAAGTAGTCATAACCATTTAGGGCATGTGTTTCAAGATGGACCTGAAGAATTAGGAGGTAAAAGATATTGTATCAATAGTGCCGCATTAAAATTTATCCCAAAGGAAAAGATGAAAGAGGAAGGATTTGCCTCTTATTTAGAGAAACTATAAACAGCAATCAATTACGATTGCTGTTTTCATAATGCCATATTCCTAATTTTCCTTTTACGGGGATGGGGTTTTCTAATAATTCAACATCCTCTAATACCCAAGCATAACGTCCATATTCATAGTGTCCACATTCGTATTCTACAGGATTTTCTCCGATTTTCTTTAAAAATTCATCATCCATAAAAATACAATCTACTAAATTGGCTTTGGCGATAATTGCACCGTACTTAGGAGTTGGATCTGAAAGATATGAAAGCAAATGATGAATGCGTTTATCTTTGTCTTTTACTTTAGCAAGACCAGCATGAATATAAATTTCTCCACGATATTTTGTTTTCCAACTCCTCGTTTCTATTTTCTTAATACGATTGGCTATGAGAGAAGCAAATGGTTCTTTAATTGTCAATACTCTCATGTTCTACTGATAAAATAGCCTCTCTAATTACTTTCATAGAATGATCTAAACGTGCTTGTTCTTCTTCTGTCAGTGGAAATAAAACTTGTTTCTTCACACCCTCATGATTCATAATACTTGGTGTACTAATAAATACATTTTCTTTTTCATGATAAGTAGAAACCGACAAAATCGTATTTTCATCCCCTAATATCGCATTTGTAATACGCACCAAACACATTCCGATTCCGTAATTTGTAACCCCTTTTCTTTGAATGACTTCATAAGCTGCATCTTTTACCTCATGGCAAAGTTCTTCTCTTTCTTTCTCACTCAAATAAGAAGTAATAGAATCAAGTCCCACACTCGCATGACTCCAAGGAACAAACTCACTATCTCCATGCTCTCCTAATACATAAGCATGTATATTTTTCGCATTAATCTCTAATTTCTCACTAATTAAAAAACGTAATCGTGAAGTATCTAATGTCGTTCCTGAGCCAATCACATGACTAGCTGGTAATCCAGATAAACGATAAGTAAAATAACTCATCGCATCAACTGGATTCGTTGCCACTAAAAAGATACCATGAAATCCACTATCCATAATCTGTGGAATTAACCCTTTAAAAATTTGATAATTTTTCTTAATCAAATCCAATCTTGTCTCTCCTGGCTTTTGATTTGCTCCAGCACAAATACAAACAATTTTCGCATCTTCACAATCTTCATAAGTACCTGCTTTCACATTTACTTTACTAGGAGCAAAAGGAATACCATGACTTAAATCCATCGCTTCCCCTTCCACGCGTTTTGAATCAATATCAATTAAAACTAAATCAGTAACAAATGTCTTTTGATTGATTAATGCATAAGCATAACTCATTCCGACATTTCCACATCCTACAATGACTACTTTATTTTTCATATCATCACTCTTTTCCATATCTATATTATCATAACCAATCTATGAAATTCAATCCGTATATTACTTATCTTTCCGTATTTTAATCATATCATCATCTTCTAATATTCCAATCAATAAAGAAGAAGTATCATCGTGTTTCCTACGATTCTGTTCTACTTTCTCCTCGTCATAATTCGCATAACAATATTTACAAAAGTGAGAACAAGTATTATAAGCCCCAATATCTACCATCTCAACACATTGACACAAATTTCCTTTTCTCGCTTTCCATTTAGGAAATGTCTTTCCCGTTAATTGAAAAGCCAAGCTATGAGAAAAACAATCATCTTTTATAAAACCATACTCCACTAAATTCTTTTCTTCAAAACAAGTCTGTACCGTCATCCCATGTTCTCTCGCACTCCGACTAAAAGATACTCCTATCTCTCGGTAATCATCTTCCATCATCTTTCTCGCTTTCATTACTGACATATTCTTTCGTACATTTTTATAATCATCTAAAAAAGAAACAATCATTTTAGAAACATACCCATCTAATAAACTACATAAATGGTCAAATGCTTTCTTATGATAAGCAACAGAATATTTCTCACTGATAAAAATAGGATCATAACGTACAACCACACGCTCTTTACCTATTTTCCGTGATAACTGTTTGATTGCTTCAATCACTTTTCCTTTTTCTAAAACATTCGGTTCTATATCCTTCTTATAAGGCGTAAGTGTCACATGAAACAAAAATGGTTCCTTGATCATTTCAATATACTTTAACATAGGAAGGGGATTTTTCGTACAAAACAATATCGCATCCACATCTTCAAAATAAATTCGACTCACCATTTTCGGATAGACTGGATTTCTAACATCGACAAATCCCTCTCGATATCGATTCATAAACCACTCGCTATAAAAGGCTACAATATCGGTCCTACCACTGACATTTAAAATCATTAATCCACCAACTCTGAATCCTGATAAAGTACTACATGAGGAAGAATATGATGAATGTATTTTAATACAGCATTATCATCATCGATTAATACCACCTTGTCTGGAGCTTGAAATTGTTTTAAAAATTCCGCTTTTATCTCCTTGGAACTCAGTCCAGGATACTGGGGTTTTGCTAAAATAATACGATTCTCATGCTTAAAAAACGGTGCATACTGATCTAACCATCTTTGTTTTTCTTCAATCTGTTCCTCTTTGGGACTAATTGATAAAATATATAATTCTACTTGTTCTAAATGACTGATTTTCTCTAATACATCAATATGGTGAAGTAAAGGTCTTTTCTTATCAAAATCATATTTCTTTCCAAAATCATAAGAAGCTATGACCCCATCCATATCGACAAATAATGTAATATGTTGTGTCTTTGATATAGTTTCTATCATATTGTAAAAATGCATATAATCACCTACATTCTAATTTTATTATAACAGAAAAAATAGACAGATTCCTGTCTATCTTTTACAAACTTCATGAATTCCATCTATTTCTAATAAATATACATTGTCAGCAACTTCTTCAATATATTTTCGATCATGTGAAATACTGATAATACATCCTTTATATTGTTTCAATGCCTTTCTAATAACAGGATTAGAAAGGGGGCTTACATTTCTAGTAGGCTCATCTAACAATAGAACATCACATGATTCCACCATTAATTTTAATAAGCATAACTTTGCTTTACTACCACCACTTAACTTTGTCATATCTCCAACCATTTCTTCTCTTTTTAGATTCATATTTCCCATCCATTGACGCACTGTAGAAACAGGTATATGAGACTGATGTTCTAATAGAAAAGAAATAGGTGTATCAAAAGATGATAATATCTCATCGTAATGCTGTGGCATATACCCTACTTTGATATCCGTTCTATCTTTTAATACTTTCAAAATATATTTTAATAATGTCGTCTTACCAACACCATTTTTACCAATAATCACAATATGTTTCGGTCCTCTTACTTCCAATTCGATAGAATGAGATAATACATGATTTTCCACTTTTAATACTTCTAAAGATAATTGTAAAATCACTTTATCCTTTGGCAAATACACTTCTGGAAAGAAAAAAGATATTGCTTCTTCTACATCAGGTACTTCTGTAATTGTTTTACTTTCTAACTTCCTTTCCTGGGCTTTTAAATTCTTCATCTTCTTCTTTAACAATCTTCCTCCATGAGGATTACTCCTACTAATTGTTTCTTGTTGGTATTCTACTTTATTCATAATCTGGTGCAATTTCGCTTCCTGCTGTTTTTGTTTTCTTTGTTCTGAATGTGCTACCCGATTTGTTTTTTGTAACATACGAATACGTGATGTAACATAAGTTAGATAATCACATCTTGTAAATGTCGCTTTCGGAATTTCCTTTTTATGAATTCGTTCTAAGTGCAAAATACAATTCGCTGTATGTTCTAAAAAAAGTTCATCATGAGATACAAATAAAATAGGACGTGAATCATTGTTTATAAATTGTTCTAACCAAGAAAGTGTTTCCAAATCTAAATCATTCGTTGGTTCATCTAGTAATAATATTTCTGGTTCTGTTAATAAGATCCGACATAGCTGTAATTTTACTTTTTCTCCTCCTGATAAATCTTTTACTAGTAGTGGTGTGAAAATATCTAAATCCCAATCTAATTGTTGGCAAATACGATAAAATAAATCTATTTTTTGATAATAATCATCCATGTCACAAAATAAATAGTGAAAAACTGACAACTCGAAATCATGTTCTGACATTATTTGCTTTAAATATCCTAAGCGTTTTCCATGAGTATTAATTGTTCCCGTTACAGTCGCATAAGTACAAAGCCCCATAATTGCTTTTAATAAAGTAGACTTACCGTCCCCTTCTTCTCCGATAATTGCTAACTTATCGTGATTGTGTAATATAAAACTCACTTGATCTAAGATGGCCTGTTCATGATTTTCAATCTTTAAATTTTTTATCTCTAACATTTATACACTCCTTCTAGGCATAAATGTTGTTTTATTTATGCCAATTTTTAACCATTTACTCTGCGCATGTTCTCACCTCTTTCTTGTCTAGTATAACATATTCATAGAAAAAAAAGAAGCATTACGCTTCTGTATCTGTCTCATCAGTCGGTGTTTCTGTTGGTGTTTCTGTTGGCTCTACTGTTTCTTTGACAGTTTCTTTTTCTTTAGAAACAGTTAATACTAATACTTCTGTATTTTCTATTTTCTTACCACTACGAATACTCTGTTTTAATACTGTATTCGCTTTCTCATCTGATTCTTCATAAATAATCTGATAAGTAACACCATATTCTCTACATAGTTCTAAAGCCTCTTCTAATGATTTACCTTCTACATCAGGTACTTCTACTTTCGTATCCAATACACCAACAGATAGCTCAATTGTCGCATTTTCACTGGCCTTCGCACCACCACGTTTTTTCTGTTTTAAAACAATTCCTACTTCATCTTCCTCATCAGTAATCACTTCTTTCTTAGAAGCATTTAAATTAACATCACGTAGACGTATTTCAGCTTCTTCATAAGTTAACCCCGTTACATCTGGAACAGTAATATTCTCTGTTTGATAAATATGATATCCTAAGACAGCTACTGCTCCAATACTTACAACACAAAGTAAGAATAAGAAAAACATGAGGAACTTTTGAAAAAAGCTCATTTTTCCTTTCTCTCTTTTATCTATTACTTTAGTCTTATTTTTATGTTTTGTTTTATTTTTATGTTTTGTCTTTTTACTTTTCTTATTTTTAGTTTGTGTCTTTTCTTTTCTTTCTTCTATGTCTTCATAAAGTGGGCGACCACATTTTTTACAATACATAGAATCTTCAGAATTTGCTTCATTACAATAATCACAATATTTCATGGAATCCCTCCTTATCACATGATTATACTATTTCTTTTTTATTTCATCAAATTAGAGAAAAGATGAAACTCAACGACGATATACTTTCGCTTGAATCTCATCTTTTAAGGTTTCTAACACTTGTTTTTGTTGTTCTAAATAATTATGGTACATAGAAAAGAAAGCATCTCTTTTTCTCTTACATGCATATGGTGAGAAAATATGTTCTTTTACTTCTTCTAAATCATGAGAAAATCTATCTGTAAACTGATCGATTCCTTGGAGACGATTTTGGACATTACGATGATAAGTATCTTGTTTTTCTAAAGAAAAGTGAAATACCCCACCGTAAGTATATTCTTTTTCAAAAGAACTATCATAGACAATCTCATCTAATATAGGATCATATTCTGTAATACGTTCTAGTTCTTTACAATAATTCCATTCCCCATCCATCACTAGATCTGGATATGTCGGATCCATTACCATACCTAAAAAATAAGTCATTCTCATTGGTCCATGAGGTGCTAACTTGGTAAGTGTAATTCCTTTTTCATCGTATATTTCTCCAGCTACATAACATTTTCTAGTAAGTGATGATGAAAACTTTTCCTCTACAATCCCTTCAAAGAAGCCATCCAATGACATGATTAAATCTCCCTCAAATTCAATCACAGTTTCTTTATCTATTTGATTACATAACGCTTTTAAGTGATAAATTTGATGGGTATAACTTTTCCTATCCATAATATCCTCTTTTCTAATCTACTGACTTTAATGCTTCAATCATATCTACTTTTCTTAATTTAAAATGTGTCACATACTGCATAATTACAGCAAAAATAAAGGTAATCAATGATGCATAAATATAACTTGATAATTCAATTTGTTCTAATAATAAAGTCTCATCATTCTGTAGTAAATTTACAATATAATGGTGGGCAAATGGTGTAAGGAATAATCCAAGTGCAATACCAAAAACAACCATTATAAGCGTTTCTCTGTAAATATATCTTCTTGTTTCTAAATCAGTATATCCAAGCACTTTTAATGTAGATATTTCACGAATACGTTCACTAATATTAATCGAAGTTAAATTATATAATACAGAAAATGCCAGTAAAGAAGCAATTAAAATAAGAACGACAATGACATTTTCTAATCCACTAATACCACCATTGACATCTTCTAATAAGTCATCAGAGAATTGAACACTTAAGATCTCTCCTGAATCTAATAAATGATTGGCAATATTCTTTTTACTACCATCATTCTTAGAGACAATCATATTTCCTGTCCAATCTTGTTTCATTGTCTTCGCATAAAGAGAACGATTCATATAAATATAATTAGAAACATAATTTTCCACAATATCCCCAACAACTACTTGATAAGTATTCCCATCACTATCTTCTAGTGTAATCTTATCTCCTGCCTCAATATCACATCGTCTAGCAATTTGCGTTGTAACGTATACTTGATTATCATTTAATTTCTTTGCTTTTCCATCTTTATTACTCTTGAGTGCAAAATATTCATAAAAATTAGTATTATCTTCCTCTGGTACAATCATATAAGCATCCATATCATCGGTTGTCGTGTGTACTTTAAAATAAGTTTGATTTAATAAAACTGGATCTGACACTTGACCTTGTAATACTGAAACAAGTGAAGAAGAAATTTCCGTTGTATTATTTTTAAGAACAATCATATTGTCATAACGTAATACATCTGTATATTGTTTTTTCCCAACTCCTTCAATACTATCTTGAATACCAAATCCAATTAAAATTAAGAAAGTACAACCTGCTGTTCCAACTAATGTCATAAAGACACGTTTCTTATAACGGAAAATATTACGAATGGTAATCTTCCAAGAAAATGATAGATGATCCCATAAAATATGAATCTTTTCTAACACAATTTTTTTACCACTCTTTGGTGCCGGTGGTCGTAATAAATCAGCAGGACTTTGACGAAATACTTTCAAACAGGAATAAATTGTAACTGTCATCATCAAAGTTTGAACAAAGATTAATAAAGCAATGAATAGAGTAATATGGAATGTAGAATGCATCTCTGGCATATGAACTGGGAAACAACTGTAAAACAATGGTGTTAAAACATAATTTCCAAACAAGAAACCAAGTAATGTTCCTACAACGGTACTAGATAAAATATAGACAATATAGTGATTAATAATACGACGATTAGAAATACCTATCGATGTCATTGCTCCCATTTCACTTCTTTCCTCCGTAATCATCCTTGTCATCGTATTAGAAGTCATTAATAATACGACAATAAAGAAGAAAAAGGGAACGATATTGGCAATAATTTGTACTTCATCATACTGCATTTCCAATATTTTATAAGAAACAACACTATCATAACGATCAAAAATATGCCACTTACTCTCTCCTACTTGATCAATCGCGCTTTCCAATGTTTCAATATTTTGCTGATATATAGAATTTGGCATCATTTGATTTGCTTGTTTTAATTGTTCTAACTGTGTTACCATATCACCTGTTACTTCATCATAACGACGTTCTTCTGCCTGTTCAGAGACCTTCTCAATATCCTTTGTTAACGTTGCAATATCATCTTTATAACTAGATGAATAAATCATATCATCCGAAGCATGTTTCATAGTAACATACATTTCTGTATATGCATCATATTGAAAAGTATCTTTTAAAACAAAGATATAAGAATATAAAGTTCCATCTCCAATTTGACTACTACCATAATTCGTACCAGTATAAAGTGGTGAATAAATCGTACCAGTCACTTTAAAACGATGTGTTTTTAAATTATTACCATTTTCAGGTTCAGTAATTGTAATCACATCCCCAACCTGATAATAAGAAGCATCAGCTAAACATTCCTCATTCTTTGTAGGCATCTTTCCATCCACTAAATCAAAACGATTCATATCATCTTCTATAGCATGTACTTTAATCGCATGACTACCATCTAATACCTCTTTTGAATAACTACCTACCACATGATCAACAAGGTCTAGTTTTTTTACTTCACTGACATCTTCATCAGTAAGGCCTAATGTACCATTGATCTTCAAATCCATTAATTTTGTCCTATCATAATAATCTTGTTGTACTTCTTTAATATTTGGAGTACAAAGTTGAAGACTCGTAAAGATAGCAGTACCAATAAATACAATTACAATTAAAGAAGCATAACGGCCAAATGACTTTTTTATTTTACGTAGCGTATTCTTAAAAAGCATTTTATCACCACACAATATCTTTCGCTTTTTTCGGATTTGAATGAATATCAATATGATCTACAGTTCCATTTTTAATATGTATTACTTTATCAGCAATTTCTGCAATCATCGCATTATGTGTAATTACAACAGTAGTAATTCCCATATTACGACAAGTATCTTCTAATAATTCAATAACTTTTTGTCCTGTCTTAGAATCTAAAGCGCCAGTTGGTTCATCACAAAGTAATATTTTGGGGTTTTTAGCAATTGCTCTAGCAATCGCTACACGTTGTTGTTCTCCACCTGACAATTGAGCTGGAAAATTATTCATTCTTTTTTCTAATCCCACCTGTTTCAATACAACTTTAGGATCTAAGGCATTACTACATAGTTCACAGGCTAATTCGACATTTTCTAGTGCTGTTAAATTAGGAATCAAATTATAAAATTGAAACACAAACCCAATATCATGACGACGATAAGATACAAGCTCTTTTTTCTTCATTTGATCAATTCTTTTTCCATCTACAACAATACGACCAGAAGTAGAAGAATCCATTCCTCCTAGCATATTTAAAATAGTCGTTTTTCCTGCTCCAGATTGTCCTAAAACAACTACTAATTCTCCTTTTTCAATTTCAAAAGAGCAACGATCAACTGCTAAAACACGAACCTCACCAACATATTCTTTTCTAACATTTTTAAACTCTATAAACGCCATAAATTGCCTCCTAGTATCTCTAAGTACATTATAATATAATTCATACGAGAAATCAAAAAAAGATTGTCGATACCATAATTTCACAAAAAGCAATTGACAATTCGTAATTTATCATGTAAAATGAAAGACGTAGCACTGGAGTAGTACTCAAGAGGCTGAAGAGGCGCCCCTGCTAAGGGTGTAGGTCGGGCAACTGGCGCGAGAGTTCAAATCTCTCCTACTCCGCCATAAGAAATTAAAAGACAGATTCTTCTGTCTTTTTTCTTGTTTATATATGAAAAGAAAGCAGATATTACTCTGCTTTCTTTTCTGCTTTATCTCCAATACCATAATAATTACGTACTTTTTTCTCTATTTCTTCTTTTAATGCTTTATTATTACGTAATAATTCTTTGACATTCTCTTTTCCTTGACCAATCTTATCTCCATTATAAGAATACCATGCACCACTTTTCTCAACAATGCCTGCTTCACTCGCAAGATCCACCAATTCGCCTTCTGTAGATACTCCTTCACCATACATAATATCTACACTACATGTCTTAAATGGTGGTGCCATTTTATTTTTTACAACTTTCACATTTGTCTTATTTCCAACAATTTCACTTGCCGTTTTAATTTGCTCTGAACGACGAATTTCTAAACGAATAGAAGAATAAAACTTCAAAGCACGTCCACCAGGTGTCGTTTCTGGGTTTCCAAACATAACGCCTACTTTTTCACGTAATTGATTGATAAAAATACAAATCGTATTTGTCTTATTAATAATTCCTGATAACTTACGTAATGCCTGACTCATTAAACGTGCTTGTAGTCCAACATGACTATCGCCCATTTCTCCTTCAATCTCTGCTTGTGGAACAAGGGCAGCAACAGAATCGATTACTACAATACTAATTGCTCCACTACGAACTAATGCTTCACAAATTTCTAATGCTTGTTCTCCATTATCAGGTTGAGATAATAATAATTCATTGGTATTTACTCCTAATGCTTCCGCATATTTTGGATCTAATGAATGTTCTGCATCAATAAAAGCAGCTCGTCCACCCTTTTTCTGTGCCTCTGCAATCGCATGAAGTGCAAACGTTGTCTTACCACTTGATTCTGGACCATATATTTCAATAATTCTTCCCTTTGGATAACCACCAATTCCTAAAGCGATATCTAATGATAATGAACCACTTGGAATAACATCGATTGTACGGTGTGCTTCCTCTCCTAATTTCATGACCGCACCTTTTCCAAATTGCTTCTCAATATCTAATAAAACTTGATCTAATGTTTTATCAGTCGTTGTCTTACTTGCTTTACTTGCCATGTTCTTCCTCCTTGATACTTTCCTTATTGACATTAACATTGTAACTTAATTTAAAAAAAATGTCAATAGTTTTTACGAACATTTGTTTGTCATTTTTTGGGAGATAAAAGATACAGATACAAAAAAAGATGAAACAAATTTTCCATCTTTATTTTTTTACATCTTCTAAAAAGAATTTTTTATTTAAATTGTAATATTGTACTCCACTGATAATTGAAAGAACACAAGCGACAATTAGTAAAAAGTCAGATACTTTCAAATTCCATAATTCAAATGGTAAATTGTAGAATAACGTTAAAACAATACCTACCATCAAACAAGCAGTTTTTGCCTTACCACTTTTAATAGCTGCTACAACATGTCCCTTACTTCCAGCTACCATCTTAATTGAATTTACAATGCTATCTCTGACAATAATAACAACTGTAATTAAGGGGTGAATAAATCCTTGTGCACATAAAATAATTAAAACAGAGTTTACTAATACTTTATCTGCAATCGCATCAATCATCTTTCCAAAATCTGTAATTAAATTATATTTACGGGCAATATATCCATCTAAAAAGTCAGTTAAACTTGCTAGAATAAATAAAACACCTGCAATAATATATCGAATATCTACAACAATCTTTTCATTGATAAATAACTTGTAAATATCAACTCCCATCGCATCAAATGGGAATAATAATACTGCAATAATCACAAATGCCATAATAATTCTAAGCATTGTCAATTTATTTGGTAAATTCATAATAAAGTAGCCTCCTCACTTACTGCATAAACAACATTTTCATCTACAAAATCATCATGATGAATATTTGAAAAAACATAATAAATAACCATCAAAATAATGAGTAAAATAAAAATATATATAGCAATCGGTGGAATAGCAAAGGTACGTTTTCTTTCTAATGTATAAGGAGAAGATATTTTTTTCTTATCTTTTTCCTTTTTCGCATGTTTCTTTGCTTTTTTGATATCATCCATCGATATTTTTGATGTATAGTCAAATAAGTACTCATTGAATTCATCAACCATGTCTTCATAATCCAATCCTAAGTATTTTGAGTAATCACGAATGAAATATTTTAAATAGAAGACATCTTTAAATGCTTTCATATTTCCCGATTCGATATTTTCAATTTGAGTTGGGCGCATTTTTAAATCTTCTGCTGCTTCTTCAATCGAAATTCCAATACTTTCTCTTGTTTCTTTTAATCTCTCTCCAATTTCTTTCACGTTTATCACTCCAATGAAACATAAAAAAAATAATATTTTATAAGCCATGTTCTGTTCCTATTTCTAGGCGACAAACATTTATCTATCAATTACTTGATCCCGAGCGAAATTCGTTTCTTTCTAACTCAAGCTCCCCTACCAAAATTTGGGTTTCTCGCTTGCGGGGTTTACCACGTTCCACTCCTTTTATTTCTAAAAGGCATCGTCACTTTGGCACTTTTATACTTCCTCGAATCATATACAAATGTACTTAGATTCTTAAAGAGCCGTGAGAATTCTCTCCTGTAGGTTATTTTTTCCCTACACACAAACACTACAGTCATCACAGACTGTGCGAGCATGGACTTTCCTCTATATTACAAGAATATAGCGTTTGTCAAAATATTATTCTTTTCCGTAAATAATTTTTTCCAAATTAGATAATCTTCTTAAAACATCGGCATTTGATACATTTGTACTTTCGCCACCTGTTTCACTTAACACATCTAACTTTGTATGAAGACTTCTGTTTTCTTGTTTCAATCGTGCATTTTCTTCCATAATTTCTTTTTGTGTTTTCTTCATATCAGCAATCACTGCTTCGTATTCTTCATAATCGTGAATGATAATATCCAAAAACTTGTCTACCTCTTGAGGACGATATCCACGTGTATCAATTTTGAAGTCTTTTTCTAAAATATCTTTTGTTGTTAATAAAATTCTATCGTTCATATATTCCACCTCTTTATTCGACATCTACATTTTATCAGTAATGTCATATTTTGTCAATGAAATCAAGGACTTGACACGAACTTCACACTAAGCCAAAATATCCTTTTCCTTACATAATTTTTTCATTTCTTTTTCATCCATATCATCTAACATATGAATACATTGACCAATACTATAATCTTCAAAAAAGAGATAGTATAGTCGTAAACATGTCCTTTCCTTACCTAGATGATAATTCTTTTCATCCAATACCATCTGCATATATAAGATTAAAAAAGTAACAATTACTTTTGTTCCATATTTTTCTCCCATCTTTTCAATCATTAGAACATCATCTTTACGTATTTTCTTTTTCACATGTTCAACAACACTTAAAAAATCATCATATATATCATTCGCATTATATACTTCTGATAATTCTTTTAAAATAAGTAACTGATCTTCTAACTTTGTCATATGTTTTTCTAAACGATCATCCACATAATAAATACAAGGTTTACCAAAAGGGTCTGTACCGTATTCTAGACTACCAAGTCCATCTTTCAATTCAATTGCCGTAATCATATTATCACCACTCTCATTATAACACAAGAAAAGACAATTCCCAAAAATTGCCTAATTATCAACTCCAACTTTTTTATATGCAAATTGAAATAATAAGATACTAATTACTAGCCATGTGATAATAACAACACAAGGAAAACCTACTTTTGCAATCGTTAATGTATTTTTAGTAATACATGAAAATATTTCCATCATCGCATCCGTAGGAAGTAAACTAGAAATTGTCTCTGCTAACTTATCTTTAAACATCATAATAAACATCGGAGCCATAAAAATAACCATAAATGGCATAGATAAAAGTCCCGCTGACATCTGGTTCTTTGCCAGCAAGCCCACAAATGCGCCAAATAAAATAACTGCTAAGCCTGTTACAAAACTAACAAGTTGATATAAAATAAAATGATTCATGGGTAATTCCAAAATAAAGTATATCAGTAAATTATCAATCACAACAAATAACATACAAATCATTGCTTTAGCAAACAATATCTCACTTGCTTTGACATCATTTAACATCAGAGTACGGAGAGTATTCTTTTCCTTTTCTTCAGCAATAATCGTTCCCATTAAAGCAACTGGAACCATTGATAAAGTCAGTAATGTACAAATAGAAAATAAATATTCCTTCGGTGTATTTCCCATATTCGCATATAAAAATGCAAATGCGATTGGTAAAATAACATAGATAAAAACATTTAAATTCTTTAATAAATCTTCCATTCCTAGTTTAAATAATGCCTTTACTTTATATAATCTCATTTTAATTCCCTCCCTGTTAAACTTAAAAATATCTCTGCTAAGTTGGGTTCTTGGGAATGAATTGATTGAATCTTTTTCTTGTTATGTTTTTGTAATGCTTTGACAATAGCTTCTGTGTCTTTTTTCACAACAATTTCTTTTTCATCTTCGTAAATAATAGAAACAAAATCTTGGGCATATTTTAATTTTAATTCACGAGGTGTTCCTAACTCTACAATCTCTCCCTTATTTAAGAAAGCAACACGATCACATAATAAATCAGCTTCTTCCATATTATGCGTCGTTAAAAAAATCGTTGTCCCACCCCTTCGTAAATTTAATAATAACTTATGAATTTCTTCTGTCGTAGCTGGATCTAAAGCTGCTGTCGGTTCGTCTAAAAACAATAATTTTGGATGATGAATAATCGCACAAGCAAGTAAAAGGCGCTGCTTCATTCCTTTCGATAAATTTTCTACTTTTTTATCTTTATCATCCCATAACTTTACTTCTTTTAATACTTCCTCTACATATTTTACATCTGTTTTAGAAAGTTCTGCAAAAAAACATAGATTACGATAAACAGTCAATCTTTCGTAGACACCACTATTATCACTTAAAATTCCAATTTCATTTCTTTTGGCATGAACTTCACAACTTCCAAAAGTTGGTTTTAACTGTTCTGTTAAAAGCTTAATCGTCGTTGTTTTACCTGCACCACTTGGCCCTAGAAAACCAAATATCTCATGTTCTTTCACATCAAATGTAATTCCATTTAATACTTTTTTACGTCCAAACGAAATACTTAAATCGTTGGTTTCAATCATGCTGTTTTTCATCGTACTCCTCCTTGATACCATCATACCAAAAAAAGAAGAAAAAAACTACCTATCTTCTAAAAAATAAGTAGCTCTTTTCACATCGTCTAACTCTTCTAATAAATTGTCATAATAAATCATAATTACTTCTTGATTCACCATCGAACACATCACCTCTAAAGGAATCCTACCACGTTTTCTTTTCGATGTGTTGTAATTCGACAAAACTAGAATATAATTTTAAGAATCTTGATCATCCATACTTAAAATAGATAAGAACGCTTCTTGAGGAATTTCAACGCTTCCAACCATCTTCATACGTTTCTTTCCCTCTTTTTGCTTTTCTAACAACTTACGTTTACGACTGACATCTCCTCCATAACATTTAGCAAGTACATTCTTACGAACTGCTTTGATATTACTACGAGCAATTGCCTTAGAACCAATCACTGCTTGAATTGGAACTTCAAACTGTTGTCTTGGAATTAACTTTCTTAGATTTTCAACAATCGCTTTTCCTCGTTTATAAGCAAAATCACGATGGACAATCATACTAAGAGCATCTACCATCTCGCCATTTAATAAAATATCCATTTTTACTAAATCACTACTCTTATAACCAATTAATTCATAGTCAAAAGAAGCATATCCTTTGGTACTTGATTTTAATCGATCAAAGAAGTCATACACAATTTCTGAAAGAGGAATTTCATAGTGAATATTTACTCTAGTCGCATCTAAATATTCCATAGAAACATAATTTCCACGTTTATTTTGACATAATTCCATTACTGGTCCAATATATTCACTTGGAACAAATATATTGGTACGTATATATGGTTCCTTAATATCTTTAATACGAACACGATCTGGCATCTTAGAAGGGCTATCTACCATCATATGTGTGTGATCTGTTAATTCTACATCATATATAACAGAAGGACTCGTAGCAATTAAATCAATCTTAAACTCACGTTCAATTCTCTCTTCAATAATATCCATATGAAGTAGTCCTAAAAAACCACAACGAAATCCAAACCCTAACGCCTTACTTGTCTCAGGTGTAAACTCTAAAGAAGCATCGTTTAATTTCAATTTTTCTAAAGCTTCTCTTAGACTATCGTATTTACTAGACTCAATTGGATATAACCCACAAAACACCATTGGTTTCATCGGTTTATAACCGATTACTTCCCCTTCACAAGGGTTATTTTTTAGAGTAATGGTATCCCCTACTTTAATATCTTGAATATCTTTAATACTTGCAGTTAAGAAACCAACTTCTCCCACTGTCAACTCTTGCACATTTTTCTTATGGGGTGTCGAAACACCTAACTCTACGACTGAATAACTGCGATTTGCCTGTTTCATGTATATTTCATCACCCACATGAACAGCCCCATCGACAACGCGTATTAAAGCTACAACACCGAGATAAGCATCATAATAACTATCAAAGATGAGTGCCTTTAATGGCTTTTTAATATCACCAGTAGGTGCTGGTACTTTTTTTATCACTTGTTCTACTAATTCTTTAATACCAATTCCATTCTTTGCACTCGTTAAAATAATCTCATCCTCTTCAAATCCTAATGTATCCATTAGTTCTTGTTTTACTTTATCAGGATTGGCATTGGGTAAATCGATCTTATTAATAACTGGAATAATCGTCAAATTATTATCTAACGCAAGATAGAGATTCGCAAGTGTCTGTGCTTCAATTCCCTGAGCAGCATCGACAACAAGGATAGCTCCTTCACAAGCTGCTAAACTACGACTTACCTCATAAGAAAAATCAACATGTCCTGGCGTATCAATTAAATGAAGTTGATACATTTCTCCATCCATCTCATATTCTAATTCAACAGCATTTAATTTAATCGTTATTCCACGTTCACGTTCAATATCCATATTATCTAATAATTGATCTTTCGCCTCACGTTTTGTTATCGCTCCTGTTAGTTCCAAAATACGATCCGCAATCGTACTTTTACCATGGTCAATATGTGCGATAATTGAGAAATTACGAATATTTTGTTGTTTCATGGCTATCACCTCTCGTTATTATATCATGTTTTTTAGAAAATAACAGCAAAGAAAAGGAGAATCATATGACTCTCCCAATCATTTACTGAGTACCGATTCTTTTTATTTGTTTTTATGCATATTTTCTTCTTTCGTATGTTCATCAACAGGAGTAATTCCATTTTCTTTCATTTTCTCAACAAAATCAGCTTGATATACCCAATCTTGTTGATATTCCTTTTCATCAAGTGCATGTTCATCAAAACCTACATATTGATAATGAATTGGATATACCTGATTATCTTTTAAAACCTGTTGTTCTGTCATGTGATAAAAAACACCATCTACAGGATATACATATCTTGTTGTAAATAAAACAGATGCTTGTTCACCTTTGGCAATTTCTAATGAACGGCTCATTTTTTTCGCATAGTCCGTATAACTCATCATAAAAGATTCATTTGATTGAAATACAATTTTAGCTTGTTTTTGATTGCCATAAAACGTATGACTATTTTCTGTATGAAAACCACGGATTCCATCAGCAAATTCCGCATCATAAAATAATTTTAAATAATAATTTTGAAATACTGGATTATAAAATAAATCCGGATTTAATTTTTCTAATGTTGCAGATAAAACATTCTTCTTTTCACTCATTATAACTCACTTTCCCCTTTAAAAAATTCATTTAATTGTGTCTCAATATTTTCAAAAATTCCTTCGCGAATTTTATGCTTTTTTAGTGAAGCCAAAACTCTTTTATAATCAACATTGCTAAGGGTAATATAATCTCCCAATAAGAAAGATAAAGTCGTACCATTAATTGCTTCAACACGTTCCCTAAAATGCTCATTTTCCAAAATAAGAGCAGCATAATAACGACGTTTTTCCTCATCTGATAACATATCCGTATCTTCTCTTGGTAATACAATATTCAAATCTGGTTTCTTAAAATCTTGAACAATCATATAAAGCCCATCCATATAAGAACATCCAAACATATTTTGGTATACTTTCTCATATTTCAACGGTTTATCATCAGAGCGTAACTTTTTGATCTTATCATAATATTTTTTATCTAAATCGACAATCTCTAGTAAATCCCCTTTCGGATTATCATAAAAATTCTTATAAAACTCATATAAAGAGTCATTTCTTTTCTTTTGAATTAAAATCGCACTATCTAAATCATCTTCTCGATTCACAATACTTTTAATATGATCTGGATAATAACTTAAATCCCTAATTTCTAGAATTTCCTTTAAACTCATATTATCACCAACTTGCCCTTAGTTTATCATGTTTTACCATTTTTTACAACTATTCATCTACCATTTTATTCAACATTCCAAATAACTTGTCAACCCCAAATTTAACTCCACTACCAATCTTACTAGAAATACTATATCCTAAATCAGACATCTTATTTCCATAATTACGATCAGGTTGCTGCAAATAATCTTCAATATCCACTTTCTTACCTGCTTCCACATCCTTCTCAAACTGTTCAATCTGAGCTTTTGTAAAACTCGTCTTCCTCCTCATATCATACTCATAATAACCCGTCTCCTGAGACAAATAAAGCGTCAAAAAAGTAATAAAAGAAGCAATCATAAAATACTTAAAACAACGTTTATATATTTTAATCTTATCTTCTTTTTTAATCATGAATTCACATACTTACTAAAAATAGGTGTGATTGCTTCTACAGTATTCTGTACTTCATCAATCGTATTCTCATTTGCTCCTAGTTCCAACAAAATCATATTCGCATTTAAATCCTGATTATAAAGACCATTCACTGTCTTCCCTGACTTTTTCATAATCCCTCTCGATAACTTTGGATAACTTTCGTTAATTTGGTTAGATAAGGTAGTAGCAAGATTTAAATTAGCCTGATAATTAGGATTATTCATGCCAACAATAAATAAGACTTTTGCATAGTTTTTACCTGCTATGGTCAGTGTTGAAGAATCATGAGGAATCGCATCACGGTGTAAATCAATCAGTAGTTTTAAATTCGGATATTGTTTTAATATGTTACTAACAAATTCTCTACTCACTTGATAACTAGCAGCATGATTCAAATTGTGCTCTTTCAAATACTTTGTAAAATCAGTTTCTTCGACCAATGCTTCCACTTGATTTTTTTGAAAATGTTCTTTCATCAAATAAGAAGCCATCATAACACTTGGCGTAATATTATATGGTTCTAATGTCTTCATACTATAACTTTCGCTTTGATGGGTATTATAAATATATACTTGAGGGCCTTTTTCGTCTGTATTCGGAGTTGGATTTTGAATAAACTTGGCCTTTTCCGTATTATCTTGATATGATACAACTTTTTTACTGGTGTCACGCTTAGTAGTCATACCTAATAAACTTTGGGGATTCGATAAATCAAAATGCATAAAATACTTCCCAATTTTATGAATAATATTCTCTTCACTCTTCTGATATAGTAAATAATGATTAGAATCACGTAACATGTTTTTCAAAAATTCCTCATTTGAAGTAGCTAACTTAGATTTCAAAATATAGTAAGTCGTACATTCAAAAGAAAGATAAGTAAGAGCAATCAATAAAAATATTTTTACTAAAATATATTTCTTTTTCTTCTTTTTTTTCGTATGAAATTTCTTTGACATATCCATTCCTCCTAATGTTATATTACTATAGAAGAAATCGGAATTATGTCAAAAAATCTTACTGTTCGAAAGAAACATTTTCATGTAAGGCATGATTAATAGCACTGCCAATTACATAAGCGAGCTTACGGATTAGAAAATCAATTTCTTTAGGAGTCACAATAAAATTATAGCCAATCGGAGTTAATACTTCTAATACTAATTGTTTTCTCTCTTCTTCGGTTAACATTCCCAATTTACCCATTAATTCTACATTATCTTGAAGTTTTATATCGACTTCTTTTTTCAAATAATTTCCACTTGTAACAGCTAATTTCGATGAAGGTTTTGTCATTTGTTTTTTCATATATGCGAAATTTTTCTGCATATAATATATGGTATCAGAAACAATCGTCGCAGCATCGACAACAGTAGGAATACCAATCGCTATGACGGGAATGTGAAAAAAATCAGAACTAATTTCTTTTCGTTTATTTTGTACCCCACTACCAGGATGAATTCCGGTATCTGTAATTTGAATCGTTTTATTTAAACGTTCTACACTACCACTTGCTAAGGCATCAACGACAATCATAAAATCAGGTTTCACAGTTTCAACTATTCCTTTTAATAATTCTCTTGTTTCAATTCCTGTCGTTCCCATAACTCCAGGATTTAAAGCATATGTCTTACGAAAACCATCTTCAACTTCTCCTAATTCAAATAAATGATTCGTCACTAAGACATGATCAATAGAAAGTGGTCCTAAAGCATCCGGTGTTGAATCTTCATTTCCAAGGCCGACAATAAAACAAGAGGCATCTTTAGAAATTGAAAGTGTATCCAGTAAATATTTTACTTCTTCAGCCGTTACTCTTAATACTTCTTGTTCATTTTCATGATCTGTTACATCATCAAATTCAATCGTAATATAGTGTCCTGCTTTTTTAGCAATCTTTTTGCTACCCAATTTTGATATATTCACACTTGTGACTTTACAATTGTTATATTGTTTCACTTTTTTTGTAAATCCATCTGTTGATTGATTTCCATCTATTAAATCAATTGCTAAATCAGTTCGTGGTAAATTCCCTGTAAAATGTATTTCGTGTCCCATTCTTATCACCTATGATTATTTTTACCAAAAATAGGTCTTTTTATTGCATTTCTTTTGTTTTTCTGCTAAAATAATGATGTTCAAGAGAACTTGGAGGTGAAACTTATGGCAAATATGAAGAATGCAAAGAAAAAAATTAAACAAAATATCAAAAGAGAAGCGGAAAATAATACTTATACAGCAACTATGAAAACAGCAATCAAAAATGTTGAAAGAGCTGTAAAAGCAAATGATAAAGAATTGGCAAAAGATAAATTAGGTGTAGCCATCAAAGCAATCGATAAAGCAAAAAGCAAAGGTGCTATTAAAGCAAACAATGTTGCTCGTAATAAATCACGTTTAACAAAAAAGGTTAATGAAATGGAGTAAGAAATTACTTCTTTTTTTTATTCACTTTTGATATAATAAAACTAGGTGATAACATGAAACAAATGAAAAGATTTTTATACACAATCATTGCTTTTGTATTTTTAATTTGTGTATTTTTATATAGTAAACCAATTGCTCGCTTCTTTATGGAAAACTTCATTTATAAAAATGACATGGTCATTAAAGCAGCAAACCAATATAAAGAATCATTAAATATTTCTTATGTGAAAGAAACAAACGATTTTAAACCCAAAAGTAGACAAGATTTACTCAATATTATTTATACAATTTTAAATAATGGTTGGAGTGAGTTTACATTCTTCTGTGATGAAGAGTATACAAACTGTTTTCAAGATGCGAAATCATTAACAGAAAATCCAGAAGAATTATCTAATTTTAATAACTTTGTGCATCCATATAATAGTTTTAATCATTTATATATCGATATCAATAATTTTGGGAAAATTCATGTAGAAGTAGAAAAAACATACTCCCAAGAGCAAATTGCATTTATTGAAAAAGAAATTGATAGCATCTATCAAGAAATTATCAATGACCAAATGACTTTGGAACAGAAAATAAAAGCAGCCCATGATTATATTATCAATCATACTGTATATGATAGTGTTGGAGCAGAAAATTTAAATAACGAAGAATATAAAAATAAAAAATCAACACATACTGCTTATGGTACATTGAAATATCATATTGCTTTATGTGGGGGATATTCTGATACCATGGCATTATTCTTAAATCGTTTTGGCGTTCCAAATTATAAAATATCCAATACAGAACATGTATGGAATTTGGCCTATGTCAATGGTGCATGGAAACATATTGATCTAACTTGGGATGACCCTGTTGTCAATACTCATCAAAATATCTTACTAGATCATTACTTCTTAATTACAGGTACAGAATTATTACAAAAAGACCCACTTCATCATACTTTTGATCAAAACATTTATCGTGAAGGAATATAAAAAGAGAATTATTATAAATTCTCTTTTTTCTTATAAAATTGTTCTCTTGTTAAGCAAATTGTAACCCCTTCTACAATATCATCAAATTTCTTCCAAGTAGATGTTTCCACAATTTGAAATCCTATTTCTTGAAATAGTTTCATAGCACCTACTCTATCTTTCTCAAAACCATCATATAAAGCATCGACACCATTTTTAAATGCAGCATCACACAATAAGTATAAACCTTCTTTAGAATAACCTAATCCACGATATTTAGCTTCTATTAAAATACCACATTCGTATCTCTTATTCATCGAATTATATTGATAATTCACATAACCAACATAACGATCTTTGACAGTATCTTTTAGAAATGCAAAAAAACGATCTGATGCTTTTCTTTTTTGATATGATGCTTCCCACTTATCTTCTGGGAAATCAATACAACCTGTATCATAATGATAACCAGAATAAGTAACATCATACCCCGCATTATAATTCATCGTCTTAGGATCTTCTAATAACTGTTTCTCATACCAATAATCTTTCAGTTCAGGTTTAATTAGAATCAGTTTCAAATCGTTCATATCCCCACCACTTTGGTACTAATTCTTCTAATTTCACTACTTCTTTCGTAGCTAAATTATCTAAAATTTCAATATTCTTACTATTTTTATCTAGCTGCATTAAATATTCTCTACATGCTCCACATGGCATACCAACATTTCCATCTCTCATAACACATACAAGTTTTACAATACGACTTTCACCATTGGTAATCATATTAGCAATTGCATTTCTTTCTGCACACATACCAAGAGTAGATGCAGTATCAATACAAACACCAGTATATATGTTTCCTTGATCTGTTAGAATAGCTGCGGCAACGCCTCCTGCTTCAATAAAGGGTGATATTGTTCTGGGATTTAACTTTTCTTTTGCTCTTTCATACAATTCATCCCAAATATTCATTTTAAATCCTCCTATTTTGGATTTAATCACATACTGTGATCAAATCCCCATTACACATGTAACTTATATACATTTGATCACACTCCTTTCTTGTTACACCTTCATTATCTAAGAAAAAAAGCAGAAAGTCAATTACTTTCTGCAAACATAATCAAATGCTTCCTGCACTGTTTGATCAAACTGTTCAAAATTTACTGTTATCCAATGAACAGGTAATTGATGTTTAAAAAAGGTATATTGCCTTTTCGCATAATGTCTACTCTCTTTTTTGATTATCTCTAAACATTCATCTAAACTTTTTGTTCCCTCAAAATAAGGAAATAATTGTTTATAACCAATAGGTGTCATGATTGCTTTTGTACGAATATGAGAATCATATATCTTCCTTGCTTCTTCTACTAATCCTTGTTCTTTCATAACATCTACACGATGATTAATTCGTTCATATAACAAATTACGATCACATGTCAATCCTATAAAAACGGTTGGATATAATAATGTCTCTGACTTCTCTTTTAACTCTAACACTTGTCCTGTTTCATGATAATAATCAAGGGCTCTTTCAATTCTCTTACGATTGTTTGGATGAATTTTTGTATTTGGATTGATTTGACACAATTGTTGATAAAGTTCTTCATTGCTAAAACATTGATAGTTTCCTTTATAAGAAGTAGGTTCAAACTGATAATTATATAATGCAGCTTTGATATATAAACCAGTTCCTCCTACCAAAATAGGTGTCTTACCACGTTTTATACAATCATCAATAACCATTCTAACATCTTTCTGATAATCACTGACACTATAATCTTCTGTCATCTTTTTAATATCAAATAAATGATGAGGAATATATTCCTTTTCTTTCTCAGTTACCTTAGCAGTAGCAATATCTAACCCTTGATAGACTTGTGTACTATCCGCATTAATCACTTCTCCATTTAATCTCTTAGCCAATTCCACACTTAATTTTGTTTTACCAACCGCTGTAGGTCCTAATATTACAATTACTTTCATTTATTCACCTTTTTCTGGATAAGGAATCTGTAAATGCTCATATGCTTTTCTCGTCGCCATTCTTCCTCTACTCGTTCGTTTTAATAACCCAGTCTGTAAAAGATAAGGTTCATAAACGTCTTCAATTGTACCTCTTTCTTCACCAATAGAAGAGGCAATCGCTTCAATACCAACAGGACCACCATTAAACTTTTCAATAATAGATTTTAATAAATTATAATCGGTATTATCTAATCCTAAACTATCTACTTTTAGCTTGTCCAATGCATATTTCGTAATTTCTAAATCGATATTCCCATTTCCCATAACAAGGGCAAAGTCACGAACACGACGGAATAGACGATTCGCAATACGTGGAGTTCCCCTACTACGTGTTGCAAGTTCTATCGCAGCATCATCGTCAATACTACACTCTAAAACACGACTCGTTCTTTTTACAATTTGTGTTAACTCTTCTACAGTATAATAATTTAATTTCGAAATAATACCAAAACGATCACGTAATGGATCTGATAAATCTCCAGCACGTGTCGTTGCTCCAACTAATGTAAAAGGGGGTAAATTAATTTTAATATTACGACTAGTAGACCCTTCTCCCACAATAATATCTAATGTAAAATCTTCCATAGCTGGATATAAAATTTCTTCAATAAAACGAGGCATACGATGAATCTCATCAATAAATAATACATCCCCCGGCTCTAAAGTAGAAAGAATTGCAGCTAAATCGCCACTCTTTTCAATTGATGGACCAGACGCTGTTTTAATATTACTACCTAACTCATTAGCAATAATATAAGACAATGTTGTCTTTCCAAGTCCTGGAGGGCCATATAACAAGACATGGTCCAATGGCTCTTCACGCATCTTTGCTGCTTTAATAAAAATCTCTAAATTTTCTTTCACTTCTCCCTGTCCAATATAATCATCAATACGATCAGGACGGATACTCTGTTCAAAATTATCTTCTTTTAACTTTTCACCTGTTACAATTCTATCTTCTTCCATAAGCACCTCCTATTTTAACATAAGTTTTAATGCTTCTTTAATTTGATCTTCTAACTCTAAACTACTATCAATTTGTGGTAAAACACGTTTAATATCTGGTTGTTTATATCCTAATCCTTTTAATACTTCTACCAATTCTGCAAACTGATCCACTGCTTTTTGTCCAGATGTAGAAGCAGCTAATTTACCTTTCAAGTCTAATATAATTTGTCTAGCTACTTTATCTCCAATCTTAGGAAACTTCTTTAAATATAATACATTTTCCCTTTCAATTGCATCCTGTATTCCCACAATTGATCCTGTTGCCAACATTGGTAATGCCATCTTACATCCCAATCCTTTTACTTGAATTAATTGTAAAAATAAATCCTTCTCTTCTTTTGTTTTAAAACCATAAAGTGTATTCTCATCTTCTCTTATTTGTTGATACACATAGATCTTAACTTCTTCCTCCTCATGAAACTGATATGGATTAGCAGTATAAATCATATATCCAATTCCATGATTATCTACAACAATATAACTTGCTTCTATTTCTTTTACAATTCCTGTTATATATGAATACATAGTATCACCTATTTCATTATACCATAACAAACAAATGTTTGGAAGAAAAAAAGATACTTTCGAAAAAGTATCTAATATTCATAACTATCTCGCAACCAATCATATTTTCCATTGCTAGCTTGTGTCCAATTATATATAGCTGTTCCGGTTTTGCCATTTGGGGCAATAACACGAATCTTATATTTTTTACCATCACCAACACATGTAGAATTATGTGGAGATGGAATATTCGGAACAGTAAGAGATGAATTTTGATTATAATAAGTAATTGGTGTTGTTTCATTTGGATAGAAAATTTCTACAGTTGCACTTGGAAAACGTTCTATAGAATTATCAGAATATACAAATAACCATGATATATGCCAATTCTTAAATGTTAGACATGAATTCGTAGTTGACGATCCTGATACCATCTCAACAGAACTAATTACTTGTAATTTTGGAACTTCTACAGTAACTGTTAAAACACTAGCTGTCACCGTATTATTGTTGTTTCCTGTATCTCTTACACGGGCAATGACTGTACCAGATTGTTCAAATTTCATACTGTGGCTTACTCCATCTACTGTATTCCAACTGCGACCACTATCTAAAGAATACTCATATACCCAACTTGATTCTTTCCCACTTGGATATTGAATCGTTACATTTTTCTTGTGATCACTTGTATTTGTTACCTGATAAGTAGGAGTCCCAATATTACTTGTATGTAAAGTAATAGACTTTTCTATTTGTTGATTACTACTAGAAAGTGCTCTTACTTTAATTTCATAATTTGTATTTTTCTTTAAACCCGTAAATACTTTTGTACCACTTGTCTGTAATGATGTCCATGTTCCTCCATTAGAAGAAAATTGATACCCT
>ULRO01016209.1_pt1 | contig 27296 bp, 19 predicted proteins | sample 1955421 | NCBI WGS metagenome assembly ULRO01 (sample SAMEA4835682, study PRJEB28245) | human gut metagenome | biome: gut microbiome; material: fecal sample | place: Denmark | collected 2008 | reverse complement strand
TCCGCCGATAAGTCCGCCGTAGATTGCAAGCCCGCCGTTCCAAATTTTCGGAATTTCCGAAAGATTTTGGCTGTAATAATCCCACTCAAAGGCTACATAGTAAAGCCTTGCACCTATAATTCCGCCTATCGTTCCGTACAGCAGCACGTCAAGCATTTTGTTTAAATCCATCTTCCACTTGTAAGCCATTCTGCCGCCGAAAAGCACCGCGAGCAAAAAGCCGAACGCTATAATAAGCCCGTAGAATTTAATACTGAACACGGAAGAGCCGATATTGAACTCTACAAAGGTCGAATACACATTGAACGTGTGGTCTATTCCGGTAAATTTTACCGCCGTGCCGTCGGTCAAAAAAGTCATATCTTCTTTTCTCCTTTAATTGCTCTTTATAACCGAGAGCACGCAGTTTTCGGTGTCAACGGAGCTTAAAAGTCTCTTTTCAACATCTTCCTTGGTGAGATTTTCAAGCACCTCCATTCCCGAGAAAACGGTCTCTCCGTTAAAGGTCGCCGATACCATCTCGTTGGCAATAGACTCTATATCGTTAAAATCGAACACCGCTCTGCCATACAGCTTGCGGCGTATGCGCTCGAAGTCCTTTTCGTCCACGCCGTCCCTTTTAAGCTCGTTTATCTTACCGGAGATCAGCTCTCTGACCTTTTCGGGGTCGCGGCTCTCGCCGGAATATATCTGGCAGGCATAGCCGTAGCCCTCAAAAAATTCAAAGCCGAATGCGGTGTTTATAAGCCCGTCGGAGAGCATATCGGAATAAAGCTTTGACGTTTTGCCGGCAACAAGCTCAAGAATTATATTACTGCATATAACGTCTTTAAGACTGCGCTCCGGGGTTTTAACATCCTCCTTGTAGCCGAGTGCAAAAACCGGCGTGGCTACGGGTAAATACTCCTCCACGTAGCTTTCGCAGACCTCTTTCGGCTCCTCGTGGAATTTTCTCTCAATCTTTTTTTCGGGCTGCTTTTTAAGCACCTTGTCAGCTACGGACAAAACCGTGTCAACATCAACATTGCCCGCGACGCAGAGCACCATATTCGAAAGATTGTAAAAGGTGCCGTAGCATTTGTAGAGCAGCTCCGCCGTTATGTGAGATATAGACTCCACGGTTCCGGCAATGTCTATTCTCACGGGATGCTTTTTGTACATTCCGCGGAGCATACCGAAGAGCACCTCCCAGGAGGGCTCGTCCTGACACATTTTAATTTCCTGACCGATTATGCCCTGTTCCTTTTTAACTGTTTCGGGCGTAAAATACGGATGGGTTACAAAGTCGAGTAAAATTTCGAGAGAGCCCTTAAAGTCGCCCGAGCATGAAAACAGATAACAGGTCTTATCAAAGCTCGTATATGCATTTGCGCTTGCACCCGTTGCGGCGTAACGCTGAAATGCGTCGAGGTCCTCGCTCTCAAAAAGCTTGTGCTCAAGAAAATGCGCTATACCCTCAGGTACTTCGGTAAACTCTTTTTCGCCCGAAAGCTTAAACTGCGTGTCTATGGAGCCGTAGCGCGTACCGAACATGGCATATGACGACGCATAGTTCTTTTTTGGATACACAAGAATTTTAAGCCCCGACTGATGCTTTATTTCGTAATAGCTCTCACCGAGCTTTTCGTTTTTGATTTCTGTGACGTTATTCATCTGCGCCGTCCTCCTTATCCGTTCCCGCAAGCATATAAACGGTATCGAGCGAGAGCGCGCAAGCCGTTTTCTTGACGTCGTCCCTTGTGACCGCAAGGAAGTTTTCTATTGCCTCATCCGGCGTTACTATATCGCCCGTCAGCTGCGTGCCGTAATATATGTCAAGCGCATCGGGAGTATCGTTGAAGCTGCGGTATGCGTCGCATATGGCTTTTTTGGAGGCTTCAAAATCCTCGTCCGAAAATTCGCCGTTCTTCATAATGTCAAGCTGCCTGTTTATTTCATCAAGCACCTTTTGCCTGTTTTCTTTTTCGATTCCGCTCTGTATAACGATTATGCCCTTGCCTCTTATAAGCCTTGCCGAGCAGTAATAGCAAAGGCTGAGCTTTTCGCGTACATTCATAAAAAGTCTCGAATACGGGCCGCCGCCGAAAACGTCCGTCATAATGCGGCGCGAATAAAAGTCGTCGTTTTCATCGGTCATACCGCCTCTGAAGCCGAGAACAAGCTTGCTCTGATTCATGGTAAGCTCCTCGGTAAGCTCGGTTAAATCCTCCGCCTCTTCGACAAAAACGGTCTCCGGCTCATACGGCGTTCTCTCGCCGACGTCCGAAAAAGCCTCGCGTAATTTCTTTTTACAATCGTCCTCCGAAATATTGCCTATGGCGTTCAGCTGAATTATGCCGTTTTTCAGCATAAATTTCCACGCGGCAAGCAGCGATTGCGGAGTGACCTTTTTCACGTTTTCGAGAATTTCGTTTTTGGTAAGTCCGTAGATTTCGTCGGCACACATCGTCTCGAGCATACGAGTCATCGCATATGAACGTTTATCGTTGATTTCACTCTCAATGTCCTCTGCGGTAAGACGTATTTCCGTTGACAGCTGCTCCGGTGAAAATCCGTTTTCGTCCGCCGACGGTTTTGTAAGAAGCGACAAAAGCAACTCCAGCGACGCGCCCGTGACGCTCTTGCCGTCAAAGGTGAGACTGTCGTCTATGCAGGTTATCGAAAGCTGTATACGATAATTCTCGCCGTGTCTTGAAATGCTGCCCGACAAAAGTGCGCCGTAAAGCTCCTCCAAGCGTGAGTTCAGCTTTATAAGCGAATCGTATTTTTTTGACGAATGCACCAAATACGAGGACAGCACGGCATATTCGGCCGCATATTCACCCATCGGCACCAATACGTTAAGCGTAAGGCACGCCGTTTTGAACATATCGGTTTTTACGGTCAAAAGCCTTATTTTATCTTCGGTAACAGAAAGCTTTGGAGTAATTTCCATATTGCGAGAACGCCTCCGAAATAGTTTTTTGAAAGCACCTCGCCCCGAGTGCTGTTTTTCTCGCGGCAAGGCACGGCTTTTAAAGCCTATAATTATTTATTATTGTATCATATAAGCGGCGAAAATTCCACAGCTTTATAAAAAATTTAATTACCGTAATTCCAAAAATCCGCAGTATTTTTATTTTTTTCGCGGCGGCAAACAAAATCGGCTTTTTGAAGTTAATAATCACATTGAACACGGTCGGCTTATGATGTTCAAGCAGACATTGTTAAAAAATAAACAAACGTGTGATAAAGTGTATTAAATCGGCAAAACAGGCTTGGTTCGGTTTACAAAAAAATATATTTATGCTATAATTACGGCACAAAATGCGGCAAAATAATATTAACTATACCGCATTCCACGGAGGACTTACGAATTATGTCAGATTCACACAAGCTGCAAAGAGCAGCGGTTAAAGTAACGCTTGACAAGGTAATGAAATACATTGACAAGAATCCGCAGGAAAACATCTGCAAAATGCTGTCGGTGGCGGAAAAGCTCACCAAAAACATATTCCCCGCAGGCAATCTAAAAAAGATGAGGGAAGTCGTCCGGGATGATAATAATGTATGGACCAAGTACGCCCTCGGCATTTTAAACGACATTGACCGCGATGTAATCAAAAAAATGATTATGGCATTCGGCTTTGACGCAGGATATTACGGCACAAAGACCGTTCGTAGAAATCGCGAAAAGCTTCACTGCAACGTGCCGTTCATAATCCTTTTTGACCCCACGAGCGCGTGCAACCTCCACTGCAAGGGCTGTTGGGCTGCGGAATACGGCCACAAGCAAAGCCTTACGAACGAAGAGATGCAGAGCATAGTCTCTCAGGGCAAGGCACTCGGCACTCATGTATATATGCTTACCGGCGGCGAACCGCTTATACGCAAAAACGACATAATAGAGCTTGCCGCAAACAATCAGGATTGCGTATTTTTAATCTATACAAACGCAACGCTTGTAGACCAAAAATTCTGCGATGACCTTAAAAGAGTCGGCAACGTCGCCCTTGCCATGAGCATTGAGGGCACGGAGGAGTCAAACGACTGGCGCCGCGGCGAGGGAGCTTACAATGCTACGCTCAAGGCTATGGAGCTTCTTAAAAAGAATAAATGCCTCTTCGGCATTTCGGTCTGCTACACGCGCAAAAACGACGAATACGTAACGAGCGACGATTTCATCGACAAGATGATAGAAAACGGCTCGAAATTCGCATTTTATTTCAACTATATGCCCGTGGGTCACGGTGCCGACAAGGAGCTTATCCCGACTCCCGACCAGAGGGAATATATGTACCGCTGGCTTCGCAAAATGCGTAACGGCAAAACGGGCAAGCCGATGTTCGTTATGGACTTCCAGGACGACGGCGAATATGTCGGCGGCTGCATAGCGGCAGGCAGAAACTATTTCCACATAAATTCCGCAGGTGACATAGAGCCGTGCGTATTTATACACTATTCCGATACAAATATACGCACTCACACGCTTCTCGAGGCACTCAAGAGTCCGCTCTTTACCGCATATTACAAGGGTCAGCCGTTTAACGACAACCATTTAAGGCCCTGTCCAATGCTTGAAAATCCCGAGCTTTTACGCAAAATAGTAAAGGAGAGCGGAGCGCATTCCTCGGACCTTTTAAATAAAGAGGATGTCGATGAGCTTTGCGATAAATGCGTAGACTTTGCAAATGAATGGGCACCGCGTGCCGAAAAGCTTTGGAATTCCACAAAGCACCGCGATACGCACACACAGTACTACCGCGACACCGAAGAGGGCAAACGCGAATTCGGCTGCTCCGGCAACTGTGCCTACTGTGCTTCGCACGCCGCAGAAGCTTCCGACTCGGAAAAGAAAACGGACTGAAAACAAGAGCTTTAATAAAGCATAAAGACCGGCTGTAACATATTGTTACAGCCGGTCTTTCAATTAAGCACCTTTCTGTGCAAACCCGTATATCAAAAAAATCTCCCCGCAATCCCGTGAACAACGAAAACAGACTGAGGGATTAAAAAGTAATTTGCTTTCTATTTAAATTCCATAAATTCCTATGAAATCCCTCCGAGTTGCCTTAACGGCAACCCACCTCCCTTTACAAGGGAGGCAATGGCGAAGAGTTTGGGCCTCTCTGCCTTTTCAATATACAGAAAAAAGGTACCGGGAAAAACCCGATACCTTTGTTGGTGGACCTGAAGAGATTCGAACTCTCGACTTCTACAATGCGAATGTAGCACTCTCCCAGCTGAGCTACAGGCCCGTGAACCCAATTATTATAACACGCGGCGGGTAGTAGAGCAAGAGCTTTTTGAAATTTCTCGCATTAAAAATGCTGTTTTAAATTTTACGCCGCAAAGCAGACTCCTTTATCGGCAGTTTGACAAGCCGACAAAGTCCCGTGCAAAGTGATTTTGCACGGGACAGCTTTTTTATTTCTGCTTTTTCTTAATCTTGTTAAGGCTTGCGTTGATTTCAAGGATTTGTTCCTTTGTAAACAAGCCGCCTGCCATCATACATACGCGCTTGACACTGAAACCCTTGCCCATTTCTATCATACTCTTGTTGATTTTCATACCCTTTGCCATATCTGCCATACCGCCTGTGGACTTGCCCTTGTTCTTTTTCATATTGGCACGAACCATTTTGAGAATTTTCAAAGCGAGCAATTTGCCCTTTGCGGTAGCCAAAATATCACCTATGGTGTCGTTTACGCTCATATATCCCGGCGGAGTCTCGATTTCAAACCAGTTGATAACCGCGCCCTCCTCCTGCAATACATAGTCGGGATTCGCCTTATCGACCTTGCGTATGCGGCTCTCGTCGGTGCAGTCGCCCGCCTTTGCCGTAAGCACGGTTTCGCCCTCGTTCGGTACCGAGAAGTAAAAGAACGGAAATTCCCCGCGTTTTTGCACGCCGAGGCTCTTGCCGTTTGCAAAAAGCTCAACGGACGGCTCGTTTGTATAAACCGTGACGCTCGTCACGCTTTCAGGGCGGTCAATATAGCGTTTACCGCAGATGTGCACAAACGGTTCATCCGACAACCACGCCTTATATGCATAAAAAGAGTCCTTTTTATATTTCCTGTCGAACGTAACAAGGCCCTTGTGATTCATTCCGTTCTCGCCGCCCTCGCTGCGTGCGTCTGCGGCAAAGTCAAACATATTCCAGACGTGAGTTGACCAAAGCCACGGGCGAACGGCAATCTGACGAATTACATCCTCGTGATATTTTGCCTGATATTCCTCGGTGTAATCACCCTGCTGCGGGTCGGAGGTATGCCAATTAAGAGCCTCACAGCCGTATTCACTCATACCGACGGCACGGTCGGGATATTTTTTATGGAACTTATCGAACCACGGCCCGTACATATCGGTCTTGCCGCCGTACCAACCGAAATAGTGATTGTAAGACAAAACGTCGGGAATCCTGACATACTCCTCGCCCGGGTCGCACATACTGAGCACCGCTATTGTGGTGGGGCGCGTCGGGTCGATTTTATGCACCAAATCATTGAGCATACGGTGATTTTCGATAAGCGACGAATCAGACGCACCGTTCATGGTAATTTCATTTGACAAGCCCCAAACTATTATGCTCGGATGATTTATATTTTGATAAATCAGCTCCTTCATCTGACTTACGGTATTTTCTCTGCCGCCCGGCATATGCCGCGAAATGTACGGTATCTCGGCCCAAACTGCCATACCGCGCTCATCGCATAGGTCATAAAAGACTTTACTGTGCTGATAATGTGCAAGCCGTATGGTATTAGCACCCAATTCGCATATCAAATCCATATCCTCACGGTGCTCCTTTTCGGTGAGCGCGTTGCCGATACCTGGTCTGTCCTGATGCCTCGAAACACCGCGCAGAGGGCAAGGCTTACCGTTGAGGATGAAACCCTTTTGCGGGTCTATGGAAAAGCTGCGGCAGCCGAACCTTACCGAAATTTCGTCTGTTTTTTCTCCGTCCTTCAAAAGCTCCGCTGTAAGAGAGTAAAGATACGGGTCCTGAGTGCCGTTCCACAGATGCGCGTTTTCGATTTCTATAACCGTCTTTCCGTCGGACGCGTCGACGCTCTTTTCGCCCACGGGCTTTTTATCCGCGTCCGTCACGACAAAACGAACAAAGCAGTCCTGCGGATTTGTGACCCTCGCGGTTATATTGACATCTGCGGACAAGCCGCTTACCTTCGGGGTTATCATAATTCCCGACGAGCCGTAAAACTCAAGGTCAAAGTGGCTTTCATCGACTCCGATAACCGTTACGTCGCGGTAAATTCCGCCGTAAAACGTAAAGTCGGCAACCTGCGGATACACCGTGTCGTTCGGGCTGTTATCGGCGTAAACCGTGAGTATGTTTTCGTCCGAAATTTCCGGAATCCTTACACGGAATGCAGAATATCCGCCGTCGTGTGAACCTATTTTTTCGCCGTTCCACCAGACCTCGGCACTGCTGTTTACACCGTCAAACTGAATGTAGTGCACGGGCTTTTCGCCCAAATCCGCTTTTTTAAGCAGCTTTACATAGCAGCATTTGCCCCTGTAATAATCGTTTCCGCCGTCCTGACCGTCGGTGCCGTTCCAGGTGTGCGGCAGGTTGACGCTTTCCCAATCCTCCGGCAGAGTTTTAGGAACAGGCTGCTCTTTTTTTGAAAAAAGCCAATTTTTGTTTATATTTATTACTTCTCGCATAGCTTTCCTCCGTGGAAATTATAAAATCACTCTTGTGTTTTTTCTTTTTTATTTTTACCGTCTTTGCCGTTTTCCTGTGCGTTATCGTCAAGAGTATACAAAAACAGCATACTCAAAAAGCTGATGATTGCACCGATAAAAGGAAGAAATGCGGTTACGAAATATATTTTTTCGGGAACGCCCGGTGCCTGCTCAAGCGCGCCGAGGTTCTGATTGTAGCCGGTTGCGCCTATTGCGTAGCTTACTACCGCGGCTCCTACGCCCTGCGCGATTTTACGGAAAAGAGAATAGGTTGCATATATGGAGCTTTCCTCACGACGCCCCGTTTTTTGCTCCTGATAGTCAATGCAATCCGCAACGAGTGCCCACATAAGTGTGAGGTAAAACGCCGCGCCGAACATTGAAACGGCTACGAGAGCTATCCAGACATAGGGATTTTTTATTCTTACAAACGCCGCAATCCCTGCCGAAAGAGCCGACAGTAAAAACGGGTATGTGCAAAGCTGCTTTTTGCTGAATTTTTTAAGCATGGGCTTTGCAAGGACTATTCCGAGTGCTATGGGGCAGCCCGCAAGCATGGAGGCAATCGTTATAAGCTTCGTGTTTTGAAAATAGCACATAAACACGTACGGCATTGATGTGGTTACGGTCATCATAAGCGCCAAGTAAGCGACGGTGCTTATGGTGGCGCCCATCATCGGCTTATTCTTAAAGAATGACTTCAAAGTGGCAAAATAGTTGAATTTCTGCTTTTCCGAAGCGACGGCAGGTGCCACGCGCTCGGTTGTCATACGTCTGAGCAGCCAGAACGAAACAAGCCCTATGGCGCCCATAACGCCTACAAAAACGATAAACAGCTCACCTCTGGGGTTATCGTTTTTATCATAGACCAAAAGGGGCAGTAATATCATAATCGGAATCTGAGCACACATAGCGCCGATACTGCGCCACGTTGACAGCGCGGAACGACCGTCGGGATCGTTCGTGATGCAGCTCTGCATAGAGCCGTAGGGCACGTTTACGCTTGTGTAGGCAACGCTCCAAAGGCAGTATATACCGAGGCACATAGCAACTTTTACTCCGTACGGGGCATTCGGAGCATAGATAAACAAAGCTATGCTTGAAAGAAGCAGTACGGGGCTTGCCCATTTTATCCACGGCTTAAATTTACCGTCTTTTCCCGGCTTTGTCGCGTCGCAAAGGCCGCCTATAATGGGGTCATTTATCGCGTCGAAAATTTTTCCGAGCAAAATGAGAATCGCAAAATGCTTCGGGTTTATCTTCATACAAGTAACATAGAACAGCATAAGATAGCTGTTTATGAACGCAAAGCTCATATTACAGCCGAAGTCACCGAAAGCATAGCCGATTTTGTCGCGCATGCCGAACGGGCGCAGGGTTTTGCCGTTGTCCATAAGGGACACCTCCGAATTCTCTGTGTCTTTCGGACAATGTGACTTGCGCCGAGTCTTTTATGAATTACCGTCCTTCGGTGCAAAGCGATTTTGTCCTTATTTTGTATAGCACTATTATATATGATATCCAAAAAAAATCAATATAAAGCAGAGATGTTAGGCTAATTTGTCAGCTTTTAAGGCGAAAAAAGGAACCGTTTTGGGTAAAAGCCCCTTGCGGTTCCGTTTATTTATGAATGTGCTTCAAAAAACGCGAGCATTTCATCAATCGTTTCCGCGCTTTCGGGAAGATCGGGATAGGCGACGCTCGTTATATGCCCCGACGAACGGTTCACGGTAATCTGCCAATCGTGATACATATGCTCCTTGCCTTTTTCCGTCAAAAGCTTATCGAGGTCATCCGAAGCAGAGTGCAAAAAGTCCTTGACGCTCGTCACAATATATGCCGGCGGAATGTCGGATTTATCAATTATCTCCTCGGGCTGCAAATACGGATAATACGGCGAATTTTTATAATCGTAGCCGAGATAGCACGACAAAAGCGCGCTGTTAACGCCGTTTTTCATATCAAACATTCCGGAAATCAACCCTATCGCTTTTATGTTGAGTCCGGTATCCGAAACGCCGTAAAGCGATTTTAATTCGTCGCTCGTATTTACCGCCGCGGTGTAAAATGCAAGCTGACCGCCGGCAGAATCACCCGCAACAAAGACTCTGTTAAGGTCAAAGCCGTAAGCCTCGCCGTTTTCCGCCACCCAGCGGTACGACGCCATAACATCGCTCACCTGCGTCGGATATGTTACGTCGGGACACAGAGAATAATTTATACACACAACTATATATCCTCTTTTCGCAAGACGCGACGCATAGACGCGATTAACCTCTTTTTCCGCATACATAAGTCCGCCGCCGTGTATATCGATTATCACCGGCAGCTTTTCTGAGGCGTTTTCGGGATAATAAATATCAAGAAGATGATATTTGTTGCCGTCCGAAATATAAGGTATATCTTTTTTCACCGTCACGCCTGCGGACTCCGTCTGTTTTTTCAGCCTGTTTGTGTCGTAATAATCCATATAATTCCACAGCACCTCGGCGGCAGACGCCACAAAGCCGTCGTTTTTAAGCACGCCGTCGGCGGTTGGGTCGGTTTTTACGGTATCCGCGTCCAATTTAAACAGCCCGTCAAATATATTTTTAAATCTGACTTCAAGCTCGCCCGTGTCAGCATCGTTTCCCGACAAAACGTCCCCCACAAGGCCGTAAAGGTCGGTAAACAGCGCAGTAAGTTCATTTTTGACGTCTATACCGGCGTTTTCGGAAGCGTTGATTTTATTGTCAACGGCAGCCTTCGGTGACTCCACGCTTTCACGAAAGAAGCCGTCGGGAGGCATTTTATTGCACGAAGAGGAAGCGTCGGCACGTAAAAGTGCTGCCGCTTCCTCTTTTTTTGCTATTGAGCCGCACTGCAAAGCGACAAGCAAGGTTGCCGCCGCCAGCAGTATAACGGCCGTAATTCTTTTTAAACTGTCCTTCATATAAGCATTTGTCATTTACCGAGCGCCGAAAACAGCGAGCCTATAAACATAAAGAAGTCCGCAACACGCGCGCTTTTGTATTTTTGTGACAGCTTATCCGCAAAAATCAAAAAACGATACATCATTATTTAGCGACAATATTGACAAGCTTGCCCTTTACATAGATTTCCTTGATGATATTTTTACCCTCAAGAGCGGCAGCTATGCCTTCGTCCTTCTTTGCGAGAGCTATTGCCTTATCGCTTTCAATGTCGGTGGGAACAGAGAGTCTCGCTCTTATCTTACCGTTTATCTGGACTACTATTTCAACGGTGCTGTCAACACATTTAGCCTCGTCAAAGCTCGGCCACTTTGCATCCTTTGCAAGCATTTCGCCGTAACCGCAATTCGCCCACATCTCCTCTGTGACGTGCGGTGCAAACGGGTTCACGAGAATAATAAGCGTTTTGAGCTCGGCACGGTTGATTTTACCGATTTCGTAAATTTTGTTGAGCAGCGTCATAAGAGCGGCTATTGCCGTGTTATACTTCATCTGCTCTATATCCTCGGAAACCTTTTTGACGGTCTTGTGCATAGCGCTCATAAGCTCTTTTGAATACTCGTCGCCGTCCGTCAGGATTTCCTGAAGATTAAATACTCTGTCGATAAATCTCTTACAGCCCTTAACGCTCGATTCGCTCCACGGAGCAGCCTGCTCATAGTCGCCCATAAACAGAACGTAGGTGCGCAGTACATCGGCGCCGTATACGTCAACTACCTCATTGGGGTCTATTACGTTGCCGCGCGATTTACTCATTTTAACTCCGTCCGGACCTAAGATAAGACCCTGAGCGGTGCGCTTTTGATACGGCTCCTCATACGGCACTACGCCGAGGTCATAGAGGAATTTATACCAGAATCTTGAATATATCAGGTGGCGTGTAACGTGCTCCATACCGCCGTTGTACCAGTCTACCGGCATCCAGTATTTAAGCTTGTCATAGTCGGCAAAGGTCTTATCGTTGTGCGGGTCAACATATCTTAAGAAGTACCACGAGGAGCCTGCCCACTGAGGCATGGTGTCCGTCTCGCGCTTTGCGTCGCCGCCGCAGACGGGGCACTTGCAGTTTACAAACGAGTCAATCTTTGCAAGAGGACTCTCGCCGTCCTGACCGGGTTCGAAGTTTTCAACATTCGGAAGCTTCAGCGGAAGCTCGTCATACGGAACGGGAACCATTCCGCACTTCGGACAGTGGATGATCGGAATAGGCTCACCCCAGTAGCGCTGACGGTTAAACGCCCAATCCTTCATCTTATACTGAACTCCGCCCTCACCGATGCCTTTTTCGGTGAGATAATCTATCATCTTTTTGATGGAATCCTTTTTATTGTCCATACCGTTAAGGAAGCCGGAATTTACCATTTCGCCGTCGCCGGTATATGCCGCCTCATCGATATTTCCGCCCTTTATGACTTCGATAATGTCTATACCGAATTTCTTGGCGAAATCATAGTCGCGGTCATCGTGAGCCGGCACAGCCATTATTGCGCCCGTGCCGTAGCCCATCATTACGTAGTCGGAAATATAAACCGGTATTTCCCTGCCGTTTACGGGGTTTATCGCGGTAAGGCCGTCAATTTTGACGCCCGTCTTATCCTTGACGAGCTGAGTGCGCTCAAACTCTGTCTTTTTACTGCATTCTGTGCGGTAATCGACTATTGCATCCATATTGCGGATTTTATCCTTATACTTGTCGATTATCGGGTGCTCCGGAGCAATTACCATAAATGTAACGCCGAAGAGAGTGTCAGGCCTAGTTGTGTATATCCTAAGCTTTTCGGGAATATCTTTAAGAGAGAAATTGACGAACGCGCCGCGGCTCTTGCCTATCCAATGCTCCTGCTGAGCCTTGATGTTGGGGAGATAGTCAACGTGCTTGAGACCCTCTAAGAGCTTATCGGCATACTCGGTAATGCGAAGATACCAAACGTCCTTTGACTTTTGTACGACTTCGCTGTGGCAGATATCGCACTTGCCGCCCTGAGAATCCTCATTTGACAAAACGACCTTGCAGGAGGGGCAATAGTTTACGAGAGTCTTGTCGCGGAACGCAAGACCGTTTTCAAACATCTTGAGGAATATCCACTGGGTCCACTTGTAGTAGCCCTCTTCGGTTGTGTCTATAACTCTTGTCCAGTCGAACGAAAATCCCACGCGCTTTAACTGACTTGTAAACTTCTTTATATTCATATCGGTGACCTTGCGCGGATGTATGCCCGTTTTAATGGCATAGTTTTCCGTCGGCAGACCGTATGCGTCAAAGCCTATCGGGAAAAGCACGTTGTAGCCCTGAAGCCTTCTCTTACGAGATACCACCTCAAGACCCGAATACGCCTTGATGTGACCTACGTGCATACCTGCTCCGCTCGGATAGGGAAATTCGACAAGTCCGTAAAATTTGGGCTTATCGGAATTGTCAACGGCGTGGAAAACGCCCTCCTCTTCCCATTTTTCCTGCCATTTGCTTTCAATATGCTTAAAATCGTATTCCATTTATTTCACCCTTTTGCAGTATAGTCAATTTTTGTCTAAAAGTGTTATTCGCTTATCCACTCGGAAACGTCAACCTCCTCGGCGTCGCCCCAGAGCTTTTCGAGATTGAAGTTTTCACGGCTTTCCTTTGTAAATACGTGAACTATAACCGTGCCGTAATCAAGAAGTATCCAGCCCGTAGCCTTACCCTCAATGCTCTTTGCGTTTTTGCCCTTTTCGGCGAGCTTGTCCTCAAGATCGTCCGAGAGAGCCTTTATATGAGTCGGCGACGTGCCGGTGACTATCACGAAATAGTCGGCAATAACGGTAAGGTCCGTTACCTTGAGAGCCTTTATATCCATACCCTTTTTTCTGTCGAGAGTTTCGACCGTCAATTTGAGTAATTCCTCTGTCGTCATAACTTTTTCCTTTCGTAAGAAATTGCGATAAAATTATATGCTTTAACGCTGTCCTCATGAATGGGGAAGCCTTTTTTTACATTTTCGATAACGGTGAACTGAAGCCCCTCAAGCATTGCTTCGTCAAGACTTCTGTATGCTTTTTCACGCATACGCTCAACGCCCGGATACTTTCTGTCCGCCGAGATATAGTCCGCTATGTAGACCACCTTTTCGAGAAGAGTCATATTTTCTCTGCCCGTGGTGTGATACCGCACCGCCGAAATTATATCCTCATCTTTTACGCCGAGATATTTTTTTATGTATACGGCGCCCGATAACTGATGCCACGTCTTTGTGCTGCTTTTCTCCGTAGGCGTTAGAATTATACCATCATCGGTGATTATTTTCAACTGCTCCTGCTTCGGAGTGTCCTTCATAATATCATGCAAAAGCCCCGCCGTAAACGCCTTTTCCCTGTCGGCTTTGTAAATTCCGGCAAGACGATACGCCTCATACGCAACATTCAGCGAATGGTAAAAACGCGAGGGCGTAAGATGCTTTTTGATTTCATAAAAGAACTCTTTATTTCTTTGCGTATCCATACATACCTCTTTCCTTTATGAATTCATACGCCTCTTTCGTCAGAACATCGGACACATCCTCACCCGCGGATATTTTTTGCCTTATTTCGGTAGACGAAATTTCGAGAGGGCTGCTCGGAGAAATTATAATACCGTTCGCCTCATTCGACGGCATATATATGTGCAAGGCCGAAAAAGCATATGAGCGCAGTGCCTTTACGGTGTCTTCGTCCTCGCGCGACATAACGCACAGGGTACACTTTTTCATTATTTCACGGTATTTATACCACTTATGAAACGACAAAAACATATCCGAGCCTATTATCAAAAACAGCTGCGCGTCCTTGTATTTGCTCAAAATCTCGTTCACCGTGAATATCATATAGCTGTCGGTGTCACGGTCAATCTCCATGGTGCTGACCTCGTAATTTTTGCCCGTAAACGTGCGGCGGCAAAGCTCTGCCCTGTCGGAGTCAAGTGCCAGGTCCTCACAAATCTTGTGAACCGGCCGCTTATCGGGAATTACGAGCACCTTGTCAAGCTCCAATTTATCGGCAAATGTCTCGATTAATCTCAGATGCCCCTTGTGCGGCGGATTGAATGTACCGCCGAAAATTCCGATTTTCATTTCTTCTTCTTTTTATTTTCGTGAAGCTTTTTGCTGTAACGGTAAAATATCATACTTCCGCCGATAACCGCAACAACCTCGCTGCCCGTTGCCTCGGCTATCCTGTCCGCCGCCTCGCGCGGAGTAAGCGGAGAAGTGTCGCGAAGCACCTTGACCTTTATAAGCTCTCTTGCGGTCAGCGCGTCGTCAACCTGCTTTATCAGCGCGTCGGACATACCGCCCTTACCGAGCTGGAATAACGGCTCCATATTGTTTGCCTGAGCTCTTTTTTCGGCTCTTTCTTTACTTGTCATATTGTATATCAATGCCTTTCGGTTATTTTAAATATTCGGGAAGCTCCTTTGCGAGATAGCGCAGAGCATTTCCTCGGTGGCTCACGGCGTCCTTTTCTTCGGGGGAAAATTCCGCAAACGAGCGGTCGCCCACATAGAAAAGAGGGTCATACCCGAAACCGCCGTCGCCGCGCTTTTCATAGCCTATTACTCCGTGACATTCGCCGCGAACGGTAAAATGCCTGCCGTCCGGGAAAACACAGCACACCGCCGAAACGAACGATGCAGTACGCTTTTCGGGCGGAACGTCCCGGAGCTTTTCAAGAAGCTTTCGGTTGTTTTTATCGTCATTGCCGTGCTCTCCGGCATATCTTGCCGAATATACGCCCGGTTCGCCGCCGAGCGCGTCCACGGACAGTCCCGAATCGTCGGCTATACACGGCATACCGCTCTCACGGCAGCCCGAATCCGCCTTTAAAAATGCGTTCTCCTCAAACGTTGTTCCCGTCTCTTCAACATCGGTAAGAACTATACCAGCTTCCTCGGCGGTCAGTACGTTAACTCCGAGCGGCGAGAGTATTCTCTGAAGCTCGGCGCGTTTTTTCATATTATGAGTGGCGATTAAAAAATCCAAAGCGCTTTTTCTCCTTTTTCTTTTTGGGCTTCTCTGCGTCGGACGGAGCGTCTTCTATATCTTTCTCACTCTGTTCCAGTCCATAAGCTCCGCTTTCATCTGCTGCGTCGTCGTCAGCTTTGACTTTGCCCTCTTCTTTTTTATCTTCGTCTTTGCCGCTTTGTTCATCCTTATCAGTATGTCCGATCTGTTGTGATCCAGCAGCTTGAATAATTTGCCCGTCAGGCGCCACATCTTCTTGCGAAATTTCATCTTTTTCGTCCTCCTCGTTGTAATCTATTTTTTCAAACAGACCATCGGCAAAAGCCCTGGGGTTAAACGGCTGCAAATCATCAATCTGCTCGCCCACGCCTATAAATTTAACGGGAATCCCAAGCTCATTTTTAATGGTGAGAACAACTCCGCCTCGAGCCGTACCGTCAAGCTTTGTTAAAACTATGCCGGTGATTTCGGCGGCGTTCATAAATTCGCGCGCCTGATTTACGGCGTTCTGTCCCGTTGTGGCGTCAAGCACCAACAGCACCTCGCGGTCCGAATACGGAAGCTCGCGGTCTATAATGCGGTACATTTTGGCAAGCTCATCCATAAGGTTCTTTTTATTGTGAAGTCTTCCCGCGGTGTCAATTATGACAATGTCGCAGTTTCTTGCCTTTGCGGCATTTATCGTGTCAAAAACAACAGCCGCCGGGTCTGCTCCCTCGGAGTGCTTTACTATATCAACACCGGCTCTGTCCGCCCAAATCTGAAGCTGGTCGATTGCCGCGGCACGGAATGTGTCGGCCGCTCCTAAAATGACCTTTTTGCCCTCGGACTTGTACATCGCCGCCAATTTGCCTATGGTCGTGGTTTTACCTACGCCGTTGACGCCTATTACAAATATGATGGACGGTATGGTTATAAGCCCCATATCCTCGCCGCCGTATAGCTTTTCGGCGACAATCTCCTTGATTTCATCCTTAACCATTGTCGGATTTTTGATTTTTTTCTCCGGTACGCGCTTGCGAAGCTCCTCGATTATCTCAAGCGAGGTCTGCACTCCGACATCGTGCATAACGAGCAGCTCTTCAAGCTCGGTGTAAAGGTCGTCGTTTATCTCGCCGACGCTGTCGAGCAAATCATCAATCGCTCCCGCCATTTTATTTCGGGTCTTTGTAAGGCCGAAATTTATTTTGCTGAAAATTCCCATTTGTTTATTCCTTTCGGATAAGAAATTTTTGATTTTAATCAAATAGATTATGCAAATATTTTAAGCACAGCCACAGTATCGCCGCGTTTTTCGCCGCAAATAAAGCTCAAAGCGGCGTGTAGTCAATTTTTGTCTATACGCGAGTTCGGGTGAACAAAAGCCGCATGGCGCGCAAGATTTACGCTGTATTTTATTTGAAGTATATATCAAACCCGTTTAGCGTAAAGATTTGGTGCAAGACGGGTTTTCCGAGCCCCGACGCGTATGTATATACGCAAGTTCGGGTAACCAAAAGCCGCATCGTGCCGAAGATTTACGCTGTATTTTATTTGAAGTATATATCAAACCCGTTTAGTGTAAAGATTTGGTGCAAGACGGGTTTTCGTAAGCCCCGACGCGTACTACGGTACGCAAGTTCGGGTGAGGAAAATTCGTATGGTGCGCAAGATTTACGCTGCATTTTATTTGAAGTATATATCAAACCCGTTTAGCTTAAAGATTGTGTACAAGGTGGTTTTTGTGAACCCCGACGCGTATGTATATACGCGAGTTCGGGTGAACAAAAGCCGTATGGTGCGCAAGATTTACGCTGTATTTTATTTGAAGTATATATCAAACCCGTTTAGCGTAAAGATTTGGTGCAAGACGGGTTTTCCGAACCCCGACGCGTATGTATATACGCGAGTTTGGGTGAGGGAAATTCGTATGGCGCCGAAGATTTACGCTAAACCGAGTTTCTTTGCCATTTCGGCTGTCTTTAACTCAAGTAATTTGGATACACCCTTTTCCTGCATGGTCACACCGTACAACACATCGGCTTCTTCCATGGTACCGCGACGATGGGTAATTAAGATGAACTGCGTGTTTTTAGTCATACGGCGAACGTACTGAGCGTAACGCGAAACGTTGACGTCGTCAAGTGCCGCTTCAACCTCGTCGAAAATACAGAACGGCGCAGGGGTTACCTTGAGTATCGCAAAAAGAAGCGCAATGGCGGAAAGTCCCTTTTCACCGCCGGAGAGCAAGTTGATGTTCTGAACGTTTTTGCCGGGCGGCTGAACCTTGATTTCAATGTCGCTGCCAAGCACGTCGCGCTCGTCCTCGAGTCGAAGCTCCGCCTTACCTCCGCCGAACAGCTCAATAAAGGTCTGCCCGAAGCATGAGTTGATGCGATTAAACTGCTCGCGGAACTGCTCTGCCATTTTACCGGTCAAATCATCTATCATCTTGTTAAGCTCCGCGCGCGAGGTCTCGACATCATTTATCTGCCCCGATAAGAATTCGTAACGCTCGGATACCTCTTTGTATTCCTCTATTGCGGAGACGTTTACGGAGCCGAGAGCGCGGATTTGCGATTTAAGCTCTGCGAGACGCTTTGCCGCAAGGGAGTAATCGTCAATTTCTATTTCGAGAGCCGCAGCCTCGCGACGGGTGAGCTGATACTCGTCGTAAAGCTTGCTCGTCAGATTGTCATATTCGTTGCGCATTGCTATTTTGCGCTCTTCAAGACGCGCTATGTCGCCGCTGAGACGTTCGCGCTCCTCGGATTTTGCGCGCTCGTGAAGCCTTAAGTCATTCGCCTGCTTTTCAAGCTCGTCACGCTGTGAAATCAGCTCGTTTATCTGATTTTGCGCGTCGCCGTGATTTGCTTTAAGAGCCTTTTCATCAGCCGAAAGCCGCTCGGTCAAGGCTCTGAGCTCGTCGTTTTTCTCTTCGATTTCGCGTATTTCTCCGTCAAGCTCAGAGAGACGGTCAAGGTGACCTGTCTTACGATTTTTAAGCCTTGTAATCTCGTCCGTGTTCGCCTCAACATCCTTTTGAAGTGAAACTATGCGAAGTCTTATTTCAGCCGCTTTTGATGCGACCTCCTCGCGATTCTTTTGAAGAGTCTTGCTGTCGCCGGTTATACTCTCAAGCTCTTTTTCCTTGTTTTCCAGCGTTTCTTTAAGCTCGTCGATTTGCGAACGAGCCGCCTCGGCACCCGAGCTTACGGACTCGATTCTCTTTTCGAGAGTCTCCTTTTCCTCCAAAAGCTCTTTAACGCCCGAGGAAACGGACGCGAGCTTGTCGCTTGCAAGCTTCAATTCGCCCTCGCGGCGGATATTTTCTTCTTTAGCTCTTAAAAGGTCGCCCTCGGCGCCCTCAAGCTCCGCCTTTGCGGCAGAGGCGTCCTCCGACAAAAGCTTGTAATCCGAGAGCATCCCGTCAAGCTCTTTTTGCATTGAAGCAAGAGAGCCTTTAAGTCTTTCAATCTCATTGCCTCGGCTGAGTATGCCTGCATTTTGAACGCGAGAGCCGCCCGTCATGGAGCCGCCGGCATTTATAACCTGACCGTCAAGCGTGACTATGCGGAAGCGATGCGAATATTTTTTTGCGATAGCTATGGCGGAATCTATGTCCTCGGCAACTGCCGTGCGACCCAAAAGCCAGCGGATTATCTCCGAATATTTGTTGTCATACGACACAAGGTCGGAGGCAATGCTTACAAAGCCGTATTGGTCGTCGAGCCCCTGCTCTGAGAGAACTCTGCCCTTAATTGCGGTTATCGGCAAAAATGTGGCTCTGCCTGCGCGGTGCTCCTTTAAGAAGCCCATGGCGCGCTTTGCGTCGGTTTCATTATCTACAACAATGTTCTGCACAGCCGCTCCGAGAGCCGTCTCGATAGCAGCCGAATACTTATCCTTAACCGTTATGAGCTGAGATACGGGACCGTATATGCCCCTGAGCGCACCTCTGCCCGACTCCTTCATAACGGCTTTTACCGCGCCGAAGTAGCCCTCCATATTTTTTTCGAGATCCTCAAGAAGGCGGACCCTGTCCTGCCCCTTGTGAAGCTCGCGCTGTTTTTCGTCTATGGCAAGCTTTACGCTGTCTGCCTTTTTGCCGCGGTTTTCAAATCGCAGAGTATAGCCGTCTATCGCGTTTTTGACAGAAACTATCTCGTCCTGTATTTCCTTGAGTGATGCTTCCGCGTCGGCTTTGCGTTTTAAAAGCGCGTCGTAATCGTCCTTGCGAGTTCCCATGGACTCGTCTATCGCGGAAATTCTCGACCTTATCTCCTCTATGGAGGAATTTGCGGTTTCCGCCGTAACTCGGCAATCCGCAAGCCTTACGGAAAGTGCCGATATTTCACCCGAAAGAGCTGCCGCCCTATCGGAAAACTCAGAGCTGCTCAGGCGATAAGTCTCCTCCTGCTTTGAGAGCTCGTCCATCTGCCTTGTTGCGTCGGCTATTTGCTCCTCTGCCTTTTGTATGCATTCTAGTGCAGCGGAAACGGCGGCGTCAATATTTTGCTCCGTCTCGTTCTCCGCAGCCTTGTCACGGTTTATACGCTCTATTGTCTCGTTGTTATGTAAAATCGAGTTTTCGGCAACCTTTATCTGCGAATCTATATCCGAAAGCTTTTCCTCAAAGCCCGAAGCCGAATTTCTGATTTCCTCCAATTTAATGTTTATGTCTCTTGTGCCGTCCGCCGCCTTGTCAATCATCTCGCCGATTTTTGAAAGCTCATCCTGAGCCTCCTTGTGCGACGCCTCGGCAATTTCTATTTTATGCTCCTGATCGCGCATTTTTTCGCCGGTCTTGTCTATCGTGTTGAGCCAAATACCTATTTCGAGATTTTTTCGCTCACCGGCAAGCACTATGAATTTCTGTGCCTTTTCGCTCTGCGCCTTTAAAGGACCTACTCTGCTCCCAAGCTCCGAGAGTATGTCGCGAAGCCTTACGAGATTTTCCTCCGCCTGCGCGAGTCTTTTAATCGCGTCACCGCGTCTGTAACGAAAATGCGAAATTCCCGCCGCTTCCTCCAGCATATCGCGGCGCTCGCTCGCCTTGGGCGACACCATATCGGCGATTTTGCCCTGCCCGACAATGGAGTAACCGTCCCTGCCGAGGCCAGTATCCATAAACAGCTCGTTTACGTCGCGGAGACGCGCGGATTCGCCGTTCACAAGATATTCGCTGTCGCCCGAACGGTAATAACGTCTTGTGACCGACACCTCATCGCTGTCTTTATTAAGCGAACGGTCGGTGTTGTCAAGGCGCAGCGTTACCTCCGCAAAGCCCTTTGCCTTGCGGACGTCCGTGCCCGAAAAAATAACGTCCTCCATTTTTGAGCCGCGAAGCGTTTTTGTGGACTGCTCGCCGAGAACCCAGCGCACGGCGTCGGAGATGTTGCTCTTTCCGCTTCCGTTGGGTCCTACTACGGCTGTAATGCCCTTATTAAATTCAAGTACCGTTTTGTCGGGGAAGGATTTAAACCCCTGCATTTCCAGCGCTTTTAAAATCATTCTTTAAATTCCTTTAAATATCTTCTGTTATCTTTATATCGTAATCGTTTAAAAATTCGTTACCCTTTATTTTACACTGAAATCCGTTGTTTAGCAATGCTTTTTCATTTCTTTTGTTCTGTCCCTTTGCTTTCCCGATCGATTTTTCGGGGACTTCTATAACATACGGCATATCCTTAGGCAGCTTTGACAGCTCGGAGAGCATTTTTTCAAGGTAAATCTTGCCCTCGCAAAGCTCGCGGAATGCCGGATGGTATGCGCCGGCAAGGTAACCCTCATCTACATTTCCGCCGCTGTGCAGACCGAGACGGATTACCTTTATGTTGTTTTCTCGGAACATTAAAAGCAGCCTTGCGCAGAGACTCACAGCCTCATCCAGGGTTTCGGCTTTGTAGCTGCCGTCGCGAAGGCAGTCCGCCAAAGGTGTGTTTTCAAGAACTATCGTCGGGTAGATTCTGACCGTGTCGGGCGAGAGGGCTATCAGCCTTTCGGCGGTTTTAATACATTTCTCGTCGGTGTCGCCCATAAGCCCTGTCATCATCTGAAGTCCGAGCGAAAAGCCGTAGCTTTTTATAAGGTGCGAGGCGTTTTCGACGTCCTTTGCCGTGTGGCCGCGTCGGTTTATTTTAAGCACGCTATCGTCCATACTCTGCGCGCCGAGCTCGATTGACGTCACGTGATATTTCTTTAATATCTCAAGTCTTTCGTCATCGATGGCATCGGGACGCGTGGAAATTCTTATTCCGCCGAAATATCCTCCGTCGATATACGGCTTTGCCGCCTCTAAAAGAGACACCATATAATCTCTGTCAACCGCGGTAAACGAGCCGCCGAAAAACGCTATTTCCGAGGTTTCCCTTGTTACACCGCCGTTTTTGGCAATATCACAAGCCGCTGTCACATCCTCCGGTGTCAGCGGCTTTATACTGCCCGATATTGTCTTTTGATTGCAGAAGCTGCACTGATGAGGGCAGCCCGCGTGAGGCACAAAAAGAGCCACGTTTACGTGTTTCAAATTCCCATCAGCTCCAACGCTTCTTTTGCCGCCGCCTGCTCAGCCTTTTTCTTGCTGCTGCCGACGCCCGCTCCTATAACATTGCTGTTTAAATGCACTTCAACTTTAAAGTGCTTATCGTGGTCGGGGCCGCTCTCGCTGACAAGAACATACTTTAAGCTCTCGCCTTGATTTTTTTGAACGACCTCCTGAAGTATGGTCTTGTAATCCTTAAAGGACGGCTTTGCCTCAACATACGGCTCGACGAAGCGCAAAACGAATTTTTTTGCCTCGCCTATGCCGCCGTCGATATAAATTGCGGCAATTACAGCCTCAAATGCGTCCGACACAACCGACGGTCTTGTTCTGCCGCCCGTCATCTCCTCACCCTTACCGAGCAAGAGCCTGTCGCCGAGGTCTATTTCCTTGGCATACTCAAAAAGCGATTTTTCGCACACGGCGTATGAGCGCAGGCGCGTCAGCTCGCCCTCGGGAAAATTTCTGTGGTGCGAAAAAAGATATTCCGCCGTTATAAAGCCGAGAACCGAATCGCCCAGAAACTCAAGTCGCTCATTGTCGCCCGTCGTAAGATGCTTTTCGTTTGCATACGACGAATGTGTGACCGCTCTTTCCAAAAGTGATATATTTTTAAATCTATATTGTATTTTTTCCTGTAATTCGTTAAGTCCGTTATACATTTTAAAGTCCTTTCACTCTCACAGCCCGAGACTTTTAAGATATTCCTCGAGATCTCTCATGCCTCTTTCGGCGATTGCAGTATAACGCTCGCTCTTGTCCCTTATCTTTTCGGGGAGCGGCGGAAGCATACCGAAATTGGCCCCCATAGGCTGAAAATTCGTCACGGTTTCATCGCTTATATATCTCGCGAGAGCACCTGTGACGGTGGTATTCGGAAGCACAAGCGGCTCTTTTCCCAAAAGGTACCTTGCGGCGTTCAGTCCCGCCATAATTCCGGAGGAGGCCGATTCCATATAGCCCTCTACTCCGGTTATCTGACCGGCAAAAAATATTCTTTTGTCCGAGCGCAGAGAATATGAGGCGTTTAAAAGCCGCGGTGAATTTATAAACGTGTTTCTGTGCATAACTCCGTAGCGGAGAAATTCCGCATCGTGAAGTGCCGGAAACATGGAAAACACTCTTTTTTGCTCGCCGAATTTGAGATTTGTTTGAAATCCGACAAGATTATACATCGTACCGCCGCTGTTTTCACGGCGAAGCTGAAGATTTGCCCACGGTCTGTGTCCCGTTCTCGGGTCGCGAAGCCCTACGGGCTTTAACGGTCCGAAGCGCATGGTATCTTTTCCGCGCGACGCCAAAACCTCAATAGGCATACAGCCCTCATACACATCGTGCCGCTTGTCAAAGGAGTGCGTTTCGGCACTCTCGGCATTTATAATTGCTTCGTAAAACGCTTCATACTGCTCTTTATTCATGGGGCAGTTAATGTAATCGTCGCTGCCGCCGCGGTCATATCTCGACTGTGTAAAGGCATATTCCATATCGACGCTGTCCGCCGAAACTATCGGTGCCGCCGCATCGTAGAATGATAATCCGTCGCCGCAGAGAGCGTGTATTGTACCTGTCAGCGCGTCGCTCGCGAGCGGCCCTGCCGCCACTATAACAACATCGGCATCGGGTAAGACGGAAACCTCCTCGTTTATGACCGTTATGTTCTTATCGCTTTTTATATTTTCCGTTATAAGAGCCGAAAATCTGTCTCTGTCAACCGAAAGTGCGCCTCCTGCCGGAACTCTTGTCCTTTTGGCAGCCTCGACGCACACGGAAGAAAGCATCTCCATCTCCGCCTTTAAAAGCCCTGCCGCGGAATTGAGCCGCTCCGCCTTCAGTGAATTGGAGCATACAAGTTCCGCAAAGTTTTCGTTTTTATGCGCCGGAGAAAATTTCTTCGGCTTCATTTCATAGAGATATGTGGGTATTCCCGCCCTCGACAGCTGCTTTGCCGCCTCACATCCGGCGAGACCCGCACCGATTACCGCTGCTTTCATCAGTCTTCCTCTTGAGTCTTTGTGCTTTTCTTTTTGCGCTCCGCTTTTTTCTCAAAGCCGCAGTTTTCGTCAAGGCAAGCTAAGATTCCGCCTTTTTTCTTGAAGAGCGACTTGCCGCACTTGGGGCATTTTTCGTCCGTCGGCTTATCCCACGTCATAAAGTTGCATTCGGGATAATTTTCGCAGCCGAAGAACGTATATCCTTTTTTGCTCTTTTTCTGAATCACCTTGCCTCCGCACACCGGGCAGGTGGCGGTTGTCTCTATTACGTACGGCTTTGTGTTTTTGCACTCCGGATAACCCGGGCACGCGAGGAATTTACCGAATCTGCCGGTTTTTATAACCATCATTCTTCCGCACTTTTCGCACGGGATATTCGTCTCGTCCTCTTTAAGCTTTATCTTAACGCCCTCCATATCGGCTTTTGCCTTTTCAAGCGTTTTGTCAAAGCCGTCATAAAACGTATGAAGCATTGCTATATAATCTATTTCGTGATGCTCTACCTTATCGAGATCGCTCTCCATGGAGGCCGTAAATTTTACGTTAACTATATTCGGGAAATGCTCCTTTAAGAGCTTGACGACCGCTTCTCCGAGCTCCGTGGGCTTAAGCTGCTTCTGCTCGCGGACAACATATTCGCGCGAGGTAATGGTTGACACTATTGAGGCGTACGTACTCGGTCTGCCGACGCCCGTTTCCTCAAGCATCTTAATGAGCGAGCCCTCGGTATAGCGCGCAGGCGGCTGTGTGAAGTGCTGATTTCCGAGCATTTCCTTGAGCTTTAATGCATCGCCCGCCTTGATTTCGGGGAGCTTGCCCTCGTCCTCGTCCTCATCTGTTGCGGCTTCGTAAAGGCGTGTATAACCGTCAAAACGAACCGTATAACCGCTCGCATTAAACGTGCAATATCTGTCGGTGTTTTTGTCACTCTCGCCGACTGCCTTTATTTCTATCTTTACCGTATCCTGTATGCAATTTGACATAAGACTTGCCATAAAGCGCTTCCAAATAAGGCTGTAAAGCTTGAACTGCTCCGGAGTAAGACTCTTTTTGGCGATTTCGGGTGTGATTGCCGGAACGGTGGGGCGAATTGCCTCGTGGCCGTCCTGTGCGCTCGCCTTAGTCTTAAAATAACGCGGCTTTTCGGGCAAATACTGCTTGCCGTAATTCTCCTCGATAAAGGCGTTGCCCTCCTGCCTTGCTTCTTCCGATATACGGAGCGAGTCGGTTCTCATATATGTTATAAGACCTGTTGCGCCGAAGCCCTCTACCTCCATACCTTCATAAAGCTCCTGCGCTATTTTCATAGTGCGCTTAGCCTGAAATCCGAGCTTTCTGGAGGCGTCCTGCTGCATTGTTGAGGTTGTAAACGGCGGTGCCGGAGAACGTCTGCGCGTTCCTTTTTTGACCGACGACACGGAGTATTCCGCATCCTGAAGTCTCGCCAAAATCGCGTCGGTCTCCTCTTTTGTCTTGAGCTTTATCTTGCCGGTTTCGTCGCCCGTAAACGCTGCCTTAAACGCCTTTTTTGAGGACGGCGCGGTGAATTTTGCGTCAAGTGACCAATATTCTTCGGGAACGAATTTGCGAATTTCCTCTTCGCGGTCAACGACGAGCCTTACGGCAACAGACTGAACTCTGCCTGCCGAAAGTCCTCTGTGTATCTTCTGCGATACGAACGGGCTGAGCTTATAGCCGACGAGTCTGTCGAGAATTCTTCTCGCCTGCTGAGCGTCAACAAGGTCCATATCGATTTTTTCGGGGCTTGCTATGCCCTTTTTGACCGCGTTTTCGTTTATCTCGTTAAATTTAACTCTGTTCTTTTCATCAAGCGGCAGCCCGAGAACCGTGGCAAGATGCCATGAAATAGCCTCTCCCTCTCGGTCGGGGTCGGTTGCGAGCAGAACCTCATCTGCATTTGCGGCTTTTTCCTTTAATTCCTTGACAAGCTTCTCCTTGCCCTTGACTATTGCGTATTTCGGTGCAAAGTCGTTTTTGATGTCAACCGAGAGCTTTGCCGCCGGCAAATCCCTTATATGCCCTACGGACGCGGTTACATCGTAACTTTTTCCGAGATATTTTTTAATCATTGTCGCCTTGTGCGGCGACTCCACTATAACAAGCTTTGACATAAACAAACTCCTGTTTCTCGATAATAACGGCTTTTGCCGTATCAGACCTTATAATAATGCTTTCCCTCAGAGAGGGCAACGAGCGAATACAGCTCGAGTTCTGTAAGAGCGGCAAGTGTATCGGCTGAGGAGAGCTTCGCTTCCTCGCTCAAATCATCAATATGCCGCGGCTCGGTTGTTAAGACCGAATACAGCTTTTTCGCGTTTTCCGTAAGCGAGTCGGTAAGCTCCCTCGGCGCGCTCTTCTGCGGAGTCTTATTCTCCGCCGCTTTTTTCTGTGCCGGCTTTGATTTTTGCCTTACGGCACGATTAACAGCTTCCGGAACGGAGACTTCCTCAATCGGCATATTTTTAAGAGCCTCGCCGAGCGGCTTATCCGCTCCGCTTAAATCAATCTTATCCGGGTAAGTATAATAATATTCTTCCAAAACGTCAAGTGCCGTAAACACGGGCTTTGCTCCGTCGTGTATCAGACGGTTGGTTCCGGTGAACGCGGAGGTTATGACTTCGCCCGGGACGGCAAACACGTCTCTGCCCTCCGAGAGAGCAAGCCTTGCCGTAATAAGCGAACCGCTCCTCTCGCCGGCCTCAACCACTATCGTGCCGAGGCTCATCCCCGAAATTATCCTGTTTCTCATCGGGAATGTTGTTCTCGACGCAGGAGTAAACGGAAAATACTCTGTTATAACCGCACCGTTTTTTGATATTTCACGCCTTAGAGCGGCATTGTCGCGCAAATAGTCTGTTCCGAACCCGCAGCCCAGAACGGCTATCGTTCTTCCGCCCTCCATAGCGCCGGTATGCGCCGCGCTGTCAACGCCGAGCGCACCGCCGGAAACTATGACGGCGCCCGCCTTTGCAAGCTTTGACGACAGCAGCCTTGTGACGCGCATGCTGTAATTCGACGCCTTTCTCGTGCCGACTACCGAAAGCATAACCTCGCTGTTTAAAATCGTTTCATCGCCCCAAACAAAGAGCACCGACGGAGGGTCTGCGATTTCTCTGAGTCTTTTCGG
>ULRO01000756.1_pt1 | contig 28149 bp, 20 predicted proteins | sample 1955421 | NCBI WGS metagenome assembly ULRO01 (sample SAMEA4835682, study PRJEB28245) | human gut metagenome | biome: gut microbiome; material: fecal sample | place: Denmark | collected 2008 | reverse complement strand
TTTTTTGAAGATGTTACTTTTCTCTATGGTGAAAATGGGTGCGGTAAGACTACTGTTTTAGATATTCTTGGCGCAATAGTAACAGGAAAGCTTTACAGATTGTTTGATTATGATTTTAATAGAATTACGTTGATATATTGTGTCAAAAATGGTGAAAATAATTTTATTACAATTTTAAAGTATGATAGTGAATTAATAGTTAGATATCATAGTAATGGAGAATTAAAAAGTAACAGATTATTAAATTTAGATGAAAAATTTTCTAAAAACAACACTGCTAATAGACAATATATTTTTTTTCAATATGCTAATGAATTTCCTTTTTTGAGAGATATTGCTAAAATATTTAATTATGTATATTTGCCATTGGATAGAACATATAAATTAGACGAATATTATAATTCTGAATTTGTTTCTTTTTACCCATTGTATAGATTCAATGAGTTAGATAATTTAAAGAAACGCAGTTTTTCTATGACGCAGATAACTGAATTGATTGTAAATAAATATAATAGAGCAAATAGAGATATAACTTTTATCAATAATGAATTTAGAAATAATATTTTAAAATCGTTTTCGGAAATTTATTCTATAAAAGATCCAGATGAACTTTTTAATAGAATTTTTATGATAGATGAAAGAGAAAAAACTATTAGTGAGATATTAAGAATAAAAAAAGAATACATAAAAATACTAGAAAATTTAAATATTTTAAAAGATATTGATTTTAATGAATATAAAATTTATTTTGAAGAGTTTATCGATGATATACGTTCAATAAAAAGTACGTCTGATAATAATATGGATACAATAGGACCTAAAATAATGAGGTCTTTAATTAAGTATCAGGAATTGCTTAGGCTAGATAGTATTATAAAAATTGCAGAAGAAGTAGAAACTAAGAAGGAAAAAGTAAAAAAGCCATTATCAGATTTTTTGAATATAGTTAACGACTTTATTGGAAAGGGATCTGTAAAGAAAGAATTAAAATTGGATAGAAATGGCAGCCCGTATCTTTTTGTAGAACCGAATAAGAAAATAAGTTTAAATGATTTATCTTCTGGTGAAAAGCAGATAGTAATATTTTTTGCTTATTTGATTTTACATTTAAAGCAAAATTTAGAAGGGATTTTTATTGTGGATGAACCGGAGATGTCATTACACTTATATTGGCAAATGCTATTTGTTGATAAAATACAGGAAGCTAATCTCAATATTCAATTAATTTTGGCAACACATGCTCCTGAAATTATAGGGAGAAGAAGAGATAAGATGGTTAAATTGTTACGTAATGGAGAAATGTAAAATATGTCTGAAGAAGATTTGCAATATTCATTAAATGGTATGATGGCTTCTATTAAATTTTTTGAAGATATAAATCGAATACACATTATTGTAGAAGATAAAGGAAAAGAAGCAGAATACGAAACTATATTTAAGCGCTTGTTAGGAGACGAATATAATATAGAAAAAATATTTGCTGTTGGTGGGAAAAATAATGTAAAAAAGTGTTATGAAGAGTTGAAAGATGATAGTTCATTGCCTTTAATATTTTTAGTTGATGGAGATTTTGATAGATATAAAGAACCAGATAATATGATAAATGATGCAAGATTTATATATTTAGAAACATATAATATTGAATCGTATTTTATTGATGAAAAGGCAAGTGCTATGTTTGTCAAATCATGCATCCATTTACAAGACGAAGAAATTGATAGGAAGTTTAGGTTTAAGGAATGGGCGGAATCAATTATTGAGCATGCTAAAGATTTGTTTTTCATATATTGTTATTTACAAATTTATAATCCTGCAGAAGCTAATGTACAGAAAAAACCTTGTTATTTTGTGAATCAAGGAAACGGTTTTTGGAAGACTGATGATTCTTTTGAAAAATATAAGATTAATATATACAAAAGATGAAAATGCCAAGAGCAGAATAGAAGAAATTATTCATAAATATGTGGAAATACATGGAACTGATTATAGTTATTTAATATGCGGTAAATTTTTGTTTTTCTGTTTAAAAAACTATATACATCATATTGTGGATAAAGCGATAAATGATAATAATTTAAGATGGTGGCTAATATATCATTTTGATATAGAAAAATTATCTTATGTTAGAGATAGAATAAATGCAGTGTATCCAAATAGTGTATTACATTAAATTATAGTTATGTTAATTATTAGAAATTTACAAAATCATATTTTGCAACTTAATAATGAGGCGGAGGTTTTCCTTTTAAAAGGAGTCAACCAATCCGGCAAAACAACATTCCTCAAAAAACTCGCTTCACCTGACCGCAAGTACGCTGACCTTGCGGAGCCTGCTTTGCGCAGTGTGGCTAATGAAGAACCGGTGCTGTTTTTGCAGCGGTATGCGCCGCCGGTGTTGATTGATAATATTCAGTACGCGCCTGAGCTGGTGCCGGTGATTAAGGATTATGCGCTTAAGCACGGCAAGCCGGGCGATTTTTGGCTGATTGCGCCGAAAGAGGACGTGGAAACCATTACCGCCATTATGCAGGAGCTTGGCGATAAGTTTGCTTGCCTGGAGCTTTGCGGTTTAAGTAGTGCGGAGCTGGATGGTAGAGAAAGCACGCCGTTTATACCCGATATGCAGCTTTTGGCAAGTAGGATGCAGAACCCTGTTCCGCACAGCGTGGTGGAGATTTACGAGCGCATTTGGCGCGGCGATAAGCCTGCAATTTATAGTGAAGGTGCGGATTGGCAGACGTTTTATGCTAAGCTGGTGCAGGATATTTTGCAGCGCGACATCCGTAAGTTTGTTCAGCTTAACGATGAGATGAAGTTTTACCGTTTTTTGTGTGCAGCGGCATCGCAGACGGCGAAACTTTTAAATTACGCCGTTATGGCAAAGGAAACCGGCATCAGCATACCAACGGCGAAGCAATGGCTTGGTATTTTGGAACGCATGGGTTTGGTGTATTTGCTTCAGCCTGCGGCATTTAACGGCGTTAAGTACGTTGTAAAAACGCCAAAGCTGTATTTTACGGATACTGGCCTTGCGGCATACCTTTTGCGCTGGAATACGGCAGACGCGTTAGAATTTGGCGCGATGAGTGTGGAGTTTTTTGAAACCTGGGTTATTGGTGAAGTGTATAAAAGTTTCGCCAATAGCGGGCAGAAAGCGCCGCTGTACTACTACCGCAATTTTAACGGTAAAGAAGTTGAACTTTTAATTTTGCACAACGGCGTGCTGTACCCGTGCGTTATCAGCAAAAGCGCGCAGGTGCAAAAAATGTACAAGCGTTTTAATATAATAGAAGCCGCATTTGGCGGCTGTACAGAAGTTAAAACAGCAGCCGGTAGCGTTATCTGCCTTGTGCCTGAGTTCGGCATTGATAAAAACAACATTATGTACGTACCCGCGTGGATGATTTAAGCCTTGCCCTGGCAGGGCTTTATTTTTATGCCGCGCCGCACATTTTACCTACACCTTTGCTTGTGGTATAATATATTATTAGATTTATTGAACGAAAGGAACAAATATGGCAGATAAATTTTTAGTTATAGATGGCAGCAGCCTTATTCACAGGGCGTTTTTTGCCCTGCCGCCGCTGACGACACAGAGCGGTGTGCATACTGGTGCTGTGTACGGTTTTTGCAATATGCTTTTGCGCCTGCTGGCGGACGTACAGCCCAAGTGGCTGGCGGTAGCGTTTGACAAAAGCCGCAAAACCTTCCGTACAGAGATGTTTGCAGATTACAAAGGCCAGCGCAAGCCGACGCCGAGCGAGCTTTCTGAGCAGTTCCCGTTGGCGCGTAAGGTGCTGGAGGCAATGAACATTGCCGTGCTGGAACTTGATAACTACGAGGCGGACGACATCATTGGCACGTTTGCCGTACACGCGCCGCAGGAAGCGGACGTGATTATTGTAACGGGTGACCGCGACGAACTTCAGCTTTTAAGCAGCCGCACAAGCGTATATTTTACCAAACGCGGCATTTCGGACCTTAAAATTTACACGCCGGAAGTTTTTGCAGAAGAATATGAAGGCCTTGAACCGAAGCAGCTTATCGACCTGAAAGGGCTGATGGGCGATACTTCGGATAATATCCCCGGCATACCGGGTGTTGGCCCTAAAACGGCTCTCAAGCTGATTGGCGAGTACGGCAGTGTGGAGAATGTGCTGGCTAACGCAGATAAAATCAGCGGCAAGGCACTGCGCGAAAAAGTGCAGAACAACAAAGAATCGGCGCTGCTTTCCAAAAAACTGGCGACAATTTTTACGGATGTGCCGGTTGATGCAGATTTGGCAAATTATGAATTGAAAGCATTAAAGCCAGAGGCGCGCGAATTGCTTGCCGGGTTGGAATTCCGCAATATGTATGACCGTTTTAATGCCGTTATGGGCGCGCCGGAAGGCGATTTCAGCCTGTTTGGCGACTTTGTGGAAGAAAAGCCTGCCGGGCTGCCGGAAGAAATTGTAAAAAGTACCGACGATGCGGAAGCGCTGTTTAAACTTATCGCCGTAAGGCGCGAGGTTACGCCGCTTACTGTACAAATTGGCGGTACGCTGCCGGATTTATATTTTAAACGTGCGGAGCTTTTATGTGATGGGCGCGTTTATATTTTTGAAGGCGAGTGCCCCGGCTGGCAGCAGTTTTATAACTGGCTGGCAAATGAAAACTGCCAAAAAGCCTGCTGCGACAGCAAGGAAATTATTAAAACCGCTTTGTGCCTTGGGGTTGAAGTGCGCGGCATAACGGATGATATTGCCATTGCTGCATACCTTATTGACCCTGCGCGCAGCGAATACAGCATTAAAACCGTTGGCGGAGCGTACCTGACGCAGGAGTATGCGCAGGAATGCAAAACCGTTTTCGAACTTGTGCCTGTTCTGCGTGCCAAACTTGCAGAGCACGAACAGATAAAATTATATGAAGAAATGGAGCTGCCGCTGGCACGCACGCTTGCCAAAATGGAGCTGGCAGGCATTAAGCCGGATGCGGCGCTTTTGGATAAATTAACCAAAGAAATGGCTGCGCAGATTGCAGCGCTTGAAATTTTGGCGGTAGAGCAGGCGGGGGAAAGCTTCAATTTAAAATCTACCAAGCAGCTTGGTGCTATTTTATTTGAAAAGCTGGGCCTGCCGGTCATCAAAAAAACTAAAACAGGTTATTCTACGGATGTATCCGTTCTGGAACAGCTGCGCGACGAGCATCCGCTGGTGCGGACTATTTTGGAACACCGCAAGCTGACGAAGCTGCACAGCACCTACCTTGAAGGGCTGCGTCCGCTGATAAATACTGTTACAGGGCGTATACATACGCATTTTCAGCAGCTTGTTACCGTTACTGGGCGTTTGAGCAGCACCGACCCGAACTTGCAGAACATCCCTACCCGCACGGAACTTGGCAAAAAAATACGCGAAATTTTTGTTCCGGGCGAAGGTTATGATTACCTGTTAAGCTGCGATTATTCGCAGGTAGAACTGCGCGTTCTGGCGCATATTGCACAGGATGAACTGCTTTTGGAAAGCTTCCTGCACGGGCAGGATGTACACGCACGCACGGCGGCGGAAGTGTTTGGCGTGCCGCTGGACGAAGTTACCGGCACCATGCGTACGCGCGCCAAAGCAGTAAACTTTGGCATCGTATACGGCATCAGCGATTTTGGGCTTGCCAAGCAGCTTGATATCAATCGCGGCGAGGCGGGCAGATATATTGAGAATTATCTTGGACGCTACACCGGCGTTAAAAAATATATGGATGATATGGTGGCGAGCGCTAAAAAACAGGGCTATGTGCAAACGCTGTTCGGCCGCCGGCGTTACCTGCCGGATATTAACAGCCGCAATTTTAACCTGCGCGGCTTTGCGGAGCGTACCGCCATTAACACGCCGATACAGGGCACGGCGGCGGACATTATAAAAATTGCCATGGTGAACGTGCAGAAAATGCTGGAACAGGGCGGTTATAAAAGCCGTATACTGCTTCAGGTGCACGATGAACTTTTGCTTGAAGTAACGGAGGCCGAACGCGAAGAAGTTGGCGCACTTGTAAAACAAACTATGGAAAGCGCCGTAAAACTCAGCGTACCGCTGATTGCCGACGTTAACTACGGCGTAAACTGGGCAGACGCCAAATAGGGAGGAATTACCATGCCGGAAATGCCGGAGGTGGAGCAGGTACGCAAAACCCTGCTGCCGCATATTAAGGGCAAAACCATTAAAAATATAGAAATTAACCTTGCAAGGCTGATAAAATATCCTTCGCCGGAAGAATTTATTGCCGGTTTAACGGGCAAAACCATTTTGGATGTAGGGCGCCGCGGCAAATACCTGGTGCTGAAAACAGGCGAAAACCAGAAGCTGATTGTGCATTTGCGCATGACAGGCAGCCTGATTGCGCAGGACGCAGATAAGCCGGAACCGCCTTATGCCAAAATTAAGTTTGAACTGACGGACGGCGTAACAATGTGGTTCTGCGATATCCGCACCTTTGGCACGCTGTACCTTGTTACCAATAATGACGCTTATATTGAAGGCTACGAAACTTTAGGCCCCGAGCCTTTAAGCGAAGGCTTTACGGCGGATTATATGCGCCCGGTTATAGCCAAAAGCAGAAAGCCTATAAAAACTCTGATTTTGGAGCAGACTTTTATCGCAGGGCTGGGCAACATCTATGCCGACGAGTGCCTGGCGTTATCCGGCATTTTGCCGATGCGCACGGCCAACACGCTGACGGACGAAGAAATTGACCGCCTGCATGATGCCATAAACAAAGTTATTGCGCAGGGCATTGCCAACCGCGGCACAACCTTCCGCGATTACAAAGACGGCGAAGGAAACAAGGGCGATAACCAAAACCATTTGCTGGTATACGGGCGCAAGGGTTTGTGCTGCAAAATGTGCGGCGGCGAACTTTTGGGTACCAAAGTAGGCGGGCGCGGCACAACATACTGCCCGCACTGCCAAAAATAAAACGGTGAAAAAATGAAAGTAATAGGTTTAACAGGGGGCATAGCCTCCGGTAAAAGTACAATTGCAAATTTACTGCGCAGCCTTGGCGCGCCTGTGTTTGACGCCGACGCTGAAAGCCGCGCTTTGGTTGCCAAAGGGCGTGCGGCGCTTAACGAAATAGCCCTTACCTTTGGCATTGAATACCTTACGGACGGCGGAGAACTTAACCGCCCCAAAATGGCGGAACTTGTTTTCCACGATAAAGAAGCGCTGAAAAAACTGGAAGCAATCATCCATAAAAACGTACTGGCGGCTGCGCAGAGCTTTCTGGCGGAATGCCGCAGCAAAAATCTGCCGGCGGCAGTGCTTGACGTACCTCTTTTAATTGAATGCGGCTGGTACAAAGAGGTGGATGCCGTGTGGCTTGTTGCCGTAGACAGCGAAACGCAGATAGAACGTGCCATGGCACGCAGCAACATGACGCGCGAAGAAGTTAAGGCACGCATTGCAGCGCAGATGACACTGGAAGAAAAAAAGGCTTATGCCAGCCTTGTAATTGATAACAGCGGCACCTTTGCCGAAACGGAAAAAGCCGTTGCCGCAGCATGGAAAAATTTTACGGCGGAGGCATAAGTTGGGCAGGCGGAAAAAGAAAAAATTTATCGACAGATGGTGGGTAAAATTCTTAATGGTTGCTGCCGCCATTTTTCTCATCGGTGAAGCCGGTATGAAAATATGGAGCAGCGAAGCCGTGCAGACGCGCTTTGTTTATATGTGGCCCTACCAGAACGAAATTTTGGAGTACAGCTCCAAAAACAAAATCGACCCATTTTTTGTTGCGGCAGTTATTAAAAACGAAAGCGGGTTTGATACGGAAGCCGTATCGCACGCCGGTGCCGTGGGGCTGATGCAGATTATGCCGGAAACCGGCGAATGGATTGCTTCGCAGATGGGGCTTGACCATTTTGACTTGGAAGCTTTGCGCAGGCCGGAATATAACGTGCGGCTTGGCTGCTGGTATTTGGGAGAGCTGGAATATGAATTTCAGCGCAACTGGGTGCTGATGATGATTGCCTATAACGCCGGGCGAGGGAACACGCGCGCGTGGATGCAGGAAAACGGCTGGAACTATGATTTTAACCGTATTGAAGATATACCTTACCCGGATACGCGCGAGTATGTAAAAAAGGTTTTGCGCGACCGCGACAAATATTATCTTTATTATAAAAATAAAATAAAAAACTATTGACAGATTGATTTTTGCGCGCTATAATAATCAATGTTGACGCGGTAGTGGCGGAACGGCAGACGCGCTAGCCTCAGGAGCTAGTGGGGGCAACCCCGTGGAGGTTCAAATCTTCTCTACCGCACCATTTAATTTAATAGCAATACCCCAATGCGGTTGTGGCGGAACGGCAGACGCACCATCTTGAGGGGGTGGCGGGGAGACCCGTGTGGGTTCAAATCCCACCAACCGCACCAAAAATGCAATGAAGCAGCTTGTAAAACAGGCTGCTATTTTTATGCCTAAATGAATTAAGCAATGGGCATTTGCTTAAAAGCGCCGGTATTTGTGCAGGTTATTTTTCTTTTAACTTGTGGACAAAGCATGCCTGCAATGGTATAGTATATTAGGTATTGCGCAGGGGCAGTAAAAAAGCTGTCTGCCCTCAAAAAAGATATTTTTGGAAGGTGGTACAATCAATGGAAAAATCTGTTAAGCAAAACACATCCACTCCTGTGGACGCGGATTATTCGCTGGAGGCCGTGCCCGATTCAGCACGCAAGGGCTTCTGGCAGATGTTCTTCGTTATGCTGGGGTTTACGTTTTTTTCTGCCAGTATGAGCGTAGGCGCCAAATTGGGTAATGGGCTCGATTTATCAGGCTTTGTATGGGCGTGCCTGATTGGCGGCATTATCCTGTCGGCTTACTGCGGTGTACTGGCTTTTATTGGGTCTAAAACCGGTTTGAATATGGACTTGCTCTGCCGCCGTACTTTTGGCAGCAAGGGTTCTTATCTTTCTTCTGCTATTTTGGGCTTTACGCAAATCGGCTGGTTCGGTGTAGGCGTGGCAATGTTTTCCATTCCTGCGGCGGAACTTATGGGCATGAACGAATGGACTCTGACCATTATTGCCGGCCTTTTAATGACGGCAACCGCAGCCACCGGCATGAAGGCACTGGAAATTGTCAGCTATATTTCCGTTCCGCTTATTATTATTCTGGGCGTTTATTCCATGGTTACTGCTGCCGCAGAAGGAGGCGGGCTGGCTTACATTTTTGCGCAGTCTGCCGGGCAGATTACCCTGTTTACCGGCATCGGCTATGTTATTGGCTCTTTTATTTCCGGCGGTACCGCAACGCCTAACTTTATCCGTTTTGCCAAAAACAGCAGCATTGCCGTGTGGACTACGGTTATTGCCTTCTTTTTAGGCAACACGCTGATGTTCTGCTTTGGCGCGGTTGGCGGCGCTTACACCGGCAAGGATGATATTTTCTACGTTATGATTGCACAGGGCCTTGCCATTCCGGCTTTGATTGTACTTGGCGCCAATATCTGGACTACCAATAATAATGCTCTTTACACCGGCGGCCTTGCCATTTCCAATATTTTCAAAGTGCGTATGAAATGGACTACCTGGATTTCCGGCATTATCGGCACGGCGCTTGCAATCTGGCTTTATTACAATTTTGTAAGCTGGCTCAGCATTCTTAACTGCGCGCTGCCGCCGATTGGCATTATCGTTATTTTAGATTATTTCTTTAACCATAAAAAATTCGGCAGCGATTTTAACGAATACACAATTAACTGGTTTAATATTGCCGGTATTATTGTAGGTGCAGCCTGTGCAAACCTGCTTCAATGGGGCATTGCCGCCATTAACGCCATGGTGGTTGCTGCTGTATTCTTCTTCATTGGTGAAATGCTTGGCAAAAATAAATAATAACTGTAAAGAAAGGATGATTTGCTATGCTGCTGCAAAAACTGTATCTGGCAAATGCCACGGAAACTGTCGATATTCGCGTGACGGACGGCAAATTTGCCGCTATTGCCCCTCAGCTGGAAGCGCTGCCCGGTGAAGAAGTGGTCGACTGCTGCGCCGGTAAAATGGTGCTGCCGCCGTTTGTGGAATCGCACGTACATCTCGATACCTGCCTTACGGCAGGCCGCCCACACTGGAACTTGTCCGGCACGTTGTTTGAAGGCATTCAGCGCTGGGAAGAATATAAGCCTTTTCTTACCAAACAGGAAGTAAAAGACCGTGTAAACAAGGCGCTCCGCCTGCAGGCCGGCAACGGTATTCAATATGTGCGCACCCATGTAGATATTAACGACCCGGAACTTACTGCACTGCGCGCGATTTTGGAACTGCGCGAGGAAGTTAAGGATTATATTGACATTCAAATCGTTGCTTTCCCACAGTACGGAATTTTAAGTTACCCCAACGGCAAGGGTCTGCTTGAAGAAGCACTGAAAATGGGGGCCGATGCTGCAGGTGCCATTCCGCATTTTGAATTTACCCGTGAATATTCTGTTGAATCGCTTAACATCTGCTTTGAACTGGCGCAGAAATACGGCAAATTGATTGATGTACACTGCGACGAAATTGACGACGAGGCCTCACGCGGACTGGAAACTGTTGCCGCCCGCGCTTATGAAACCGGCATGGGCGATATGGTAACGGCGTCGCACACTACCGCTATGCACAGCTACAACAATGCTTATATGATTCGCCTGATGCGCCTTTTGAAAATGTCCGGCATCAACTTTGTGGCAAATCCGTGCGTTAATGTGCATTTGGGCGGCCGCGCTGATACTTATCCCAAACGCCGCAGCATGACGCGCGTAAAAGAACTTACCGCCGAAGGCATTAATGTTTCTTTCGGCTCGGATGATATTTTTGACCCATGGAACCCGCTTGGCAATGCCAATATGCGCGACCAGGTATTTATGGGGCTGTATACCGGGCATATGCTTGGCTATGAAGAAATTTGCAATTCTTATAAATTTGTTACCGAAAATGCTGCCCGCACCCTGCATTTGGGCGACGCTTACGGCATTGCAGTCGGTAAAGATGCAAATTTCATTATTCTTGACGCTAAAAACTGGTATGACGCATTAAACAACAATGCGCCGGTGCTGCGCAATTACCGCAAAGGCAAACTTATTGCTTCTACCGCGCCGGTAGATAAAAAAGTGTATTTTTAACTGAGCCGCCAATTAGTGCCAAGTGATAGCGAAGACAATAATTGTGCCAGCGAAGTTACGCAAATTTGGCGATTGAATAATGAGCAAAATTTACGAACCTTTAACAGAAAAAATCAAAAGGGTTATACTTTTCAGCATTGTTAAAATCTGCGGCTTCGTCGATTCCGTCCGGGCATGGCACCGGACTCTCGTAGGTTATTGTTATAAATTAAGCCGCCGCAGTTTTAACTGCTGCTTCACAGCACAACCCTTTTGGATTTTTGAACAAACTGGCTGCCAATAAAATAATTTAAATAATAAAAGCCAAAGCATTGCTTAAAGTAGTGCTTTGGCTTTTTGCATATTATATTAGTTTTTGCTGTTTTTTACCTGCCGCCGTGCTCGCGTTTCCAGCGCTTTATTTCATCAAGCTTTGCTTTTACGCGTGCTTCCAGCCCCTGTGTTGTTGGCTGGTAATATTCCGTTCCCAATAACGAATCGGGCAGGCACTGCATGTTGGTAAGTTTTTCTTTAGTGTTGTGCGCGTACTGGTAGCCCTTGCCGTAATTAAGTTCCTGCATCAGTTTTGTGGGCGCATTGCGGATAACAAGCGGTACAGGCTCGGCCAGCATTTTGGCAGCATCGCGCTTGGCGTGTTCATACGCCATATAAAGTGCGTTTGATTTTGGCGCGACCGACATATACACCACGGCCTGCGTTAAATGCACGCTGCATTCCGGCATGCCGATAAAATGGCAGGCGTGGTAGGCGGCAACGGCAATTTCCAGTGCTTTGGGGTCGGCAAGGCCGATATCTTCACTGGCAAAGCGTGTAACGCGCCGCGCTATGTAAAGCGGGTCTTCGCCTGCTTCAAGCATGCGTGCCAGCCAGTAAACGGCCGCGTCCGGGTCGCTGTTGCGCATGGATTTATGCAGTGCGGAAATTAAATTATAATGTTCTTCACCTGTTTTATCGTACAGCAGCGATTTTTTTGAGGTGCATTGTTCAAGCGTTTCGCGTGTTACCGTTGTTGTGCCGCCTGCGTCCATATCGCCGTTTAATACTGCCATTTCTAAGGTGGAAAGTGCCGTGCGGGCATCGCCGTTGGCAAAAACGGCAATCATTTCCAAAAGTTCTTCTTCGATGTTAATTTTCTGTGTGCCAAAGCCTTTTTCATCTGTTAAGGCACGTTTTAAAAGCTGCACAAGCTCCTCTGTTTTAAGTTCCTGCAAAACAAAAACCTTGCAGCGGCTTAATAATGCGCTGTTAACTTCAAACGAAGGGTTTTCCGTTGTTGCGCCTATTAAAATAATGCTGCCTTTTTCCACAAAGGGCAAAAACGCATCCTGCTGCGCTTTGTTAAAACGGTGTATTTCGTCTACAAAAACAATGGTTTTTTCGCCGTAACGGCGGTTTTCTTCCGCTTTCTGCATTACGCTGCGTATTTCTTTAATGCCGCTTGTAACGGCCGAAAAATCAATAAACGCCGCTTTGGTGGTGTTGGCAATAATCCGCGCCAGCGTGGTTTTGCCTACGCCGGGAGGCCCCCAGAAAATCATGGAGGAAATCTGGTCGCTTTCAATTAAACGGCGCAGCACTTTGCCTTTGCCCAAAAGGTGGGCCTGGCCAACATATTCTTCAAGCGTTTTGGGGCGCAGCCTTGCCGCCAGCGGCTGTGATAAATTGTTTTCAAAAAGTGACATTGCTTCCATAATTTCGCCTCCCAAAGCCATTATAATTCGCCGCAGAATTAAGCGCAAGCAGAATTTATCAAGCAATTTTACACAATTGTTTCATTAATGCAAGGATATTTGTTTGCTAAAACAGTTTAAAAAGTTATATAATTAAAATAACTTATACTTGCAGAAGGTTGGGTGCGTACTATGGACTGGCATAACCGTAATATGAAAATTTTAATCGGCATTTGCATTGCCGTTGTTTTAATTGTTTGTTACCGTATTTTTGATAATATACAAACGGAGCGTGCCCGTGCGGAAAGAATGTCGCGCGTGCAGGCGGTGGCAGTTGTTACGGCAAAGCCGGAGCGCAGGACGATTACCCCGCTTTTGGAGTTCAGCGGCAGCCTTGACCCGGAGTGGCAGGCTGATGTTGCCGCCAAGGTTGACGGGCGTGTGGAGCGTGTATATGTTAATGAGGGCGACCGTGTAACCAAAGGGCAGGTGCTGGCGGAACTGGAACAGCGCGATACTGACGCTGCCCTGCGTGAGGCGCGCGGCAATTACATGGACGCGCAGACCAATCTCCGCAAGGCCGAGCGCGACCTTGAGCGTTACAGCGCTTTATATAAACAGGGTGCGGTTTCCGAACAGGTTGCCGACGATTATGCTTTTGCGCGTGATAACGCAGCTGCCAAGCTGGATGCAGCCCGCGGCACTGTGCAGGCTATGGAATCGCAGTTTGAAGGTACTGTAATAACAGCCCCGGCTGACGGCATTATTTCCAAACGCTATCATCAGGAAGGTTATTATGCAGCAGCAGGCACCCCGCTTTTTGCCATTGCCGATATCAGCGTTTTAAAAACCGTTATTAATATTCCGGAAGGCAATATCAGCGGCGTATCCGTTGGCAACGAAGCCGAAATAGAACTGCCTGCCTTTGCCGGGCATAAAATTATCGGCAGAATAACGCGCATTGCCCCTGTTGCCGATTTACCTGCGCATACCTTTGCCGCCGAAGTGAGTGTTGACAACACCGAAGGGCTTTTGGCAGGCGTTTTTGCAACGGTAAAGCTTACCGCGCAGCCCAGGCAGAATGTGCTTACAATCCCGGTTTATGCCATTGTAATGCGTGACGACCAGAAAACCGTATTTATTGTGGAAGACGATAATACCGTGCGCCGCCAGGTGCTGGACATTGGCTATACGGACGGCAAGGTTGCCGAAGTTTTAAGCGGCCTGAAAGGCGATGAAGTAATTGTAACCGAAGGGCACAACAAGCTGCGCGAAGGCAGCAAGGTAGTTACTGATATGGCAGGTAATTAATTATGATAGAGACTTTTATCCGCCGGCCGGTTTTTACTACCATGTTTATTTTGCTGCTGGTAGTGTTCGGCATCCGCTGTTACCCGGAAATCGGCGTAGATTTGAACCCTGACGTTGATATGCCTATCGTCAGCGTGCGCGTTACTTACGACGGCGCTTCGCCGGAAGAAATGGAAACGCTTATAACAAAGCCGATAGAAAACCGCGTCAGCCAGGTTGCAGGTTATAAAACAATTTCCAGTACCGTGCTTGAAGGCTACAGCGAAACAGTACTGGAGTTTAACATGGGCGTAGACCCGCAGGCTATGGCCAGCGAAGTGCGCGAAAAGGTTGCCAGTGTGCGCAACCGTCTGCCGGACGATATCGACGAACCGGTAGTACAAACTGTTGATTTAACCTCCCAGTCTATTGTTGCGTACACGTTTTCTTCCGAATCGCGCAGCCGCGGCGAAATACGCCGTTTAATAGAAGACAGCATTCTTGACGAAATGCAGATGGTTGAAGGCGTAGCCGAAGTTACTGCGGTAGGCGCCAGCCAGCGTGTAATACGCCTTGTGGCAAAGCCGGACAAATTAATGGAATACGGAATTTCGTTTCAGGACCTGCTGCAGAAGGTAGATGACGAAAACTATAATACGCCGGGCGGCAAAGCCAGAAACCACGACATGGAAATAACCGTGCGTACCATTGGCAAATACAGCAATATCGACGATATTAAAAAAGTTGTTATTGCCAACCATAACGGCAAAGCCGTGTATATTGGCGATGTGGCGGACGTTATTGACGGCTGGGAAGACGAGGACACCTTCGCCAGTGCCAACGGCGTGCCCTGCGTTATGACCTTCGTGCGCAAACAATCCAAAACCAACACGGTTGACGTTACCGACCGTGTTAACGCCAAAATGGAAGAGCTTAAACAGCGCGTAATTCCGCCCGATATTAAGGTTGATATTGTGCGCGACCAGTCTACCTACGTACGCGAAAACATTGCCGACGTGTGGAACACGATTTTCTTTGGCGGCGCGCTGGCGCTGTTTATAACTTATATGTTCCTCGGCAACTTCCGTGCTACTATTATCGGCGGCTTGTGCATACCAACATCAATAATTGCAACCTTCTTTATGATGAAGGCAATGAATTTTACCTTAAACAACATGTCGCTGATGGCGCTGAGCCTTGCGGTAGGCATTCTTATAGACGATGCGATTGTTGTAATCGAAAACATTTTCCGCCATATCGAAATGGGCAAAACGCCGTTTGTGGCAGCCAAAGAAGCAACGCAGGAAATTTCCCTGGCAATACTGGCAACGTCGCTGTCGTTAATGGCAGTGTTTGTGCCGGTTGGCAGCATGGGCGAAATTATCGGCCAGTATTTTAAACAGTTTGGCTTAACGGTTGCCTTTGCCATAGCGTTTTCCACTCTGGTAGCGTTTTCGCTTACGCCAATGGTTTCCGCCTACTGGCTGAAAGAAGAAAAGCCGGGCGAAAGCCACCGCAACAAATATGTGCAGATGGCGCTTGATAAATTTGAAGCGGGCTTTCAGATTTTCCGCGGATTGTACAGCGGCATTATGGAAGCGGCGCTGAACAACCCCAAAAAAGTTATTGCCGCCGGCATAGTTTCGCTGGCTATGAATATTGTGCTGCTGCCGTTTGTAGGTACGGAATACCAGCCGACATACGATTCCGGCGAGTTTACCGTTAATTTTAAAGCGCCTATCGGTACCAGTATGGAAAAAACGGTGGCGCTGGCAACGCCTTTGCAAAAAGAAATAACGGCCATGCCGGAAGTAAAAATAGCGGCGCTGAATATCGGCAACGGACGCAACCCGGTAAATCAGGGCTCTATTGATATCCGCCTTGTGCCAAGCAATGAGCGTGACCGCACCATGCAGCAGATTATGGATGACCTGCGTGCCGAAGTACGCAACGTTCAGGGGCTGAGCGTTACGGTAGTGTCCAATCAGGGGCGCGGCCGCGGCGACAGCAGGCCGGTGCAGATTGGCCTGCGCGGCAGCGATATTAAACAGCTTAAAGAATACGCGCTGGAGCTTGCCGATTTGGTGCGTAAGGTTCCGGGCGCAACGGATGTCGATATTTCCGATTCGGACGAACAGCCGGAAATTTTAATCAGGCTTGACCAGGCGCGCGCCAGCCTTTTGGGGCTCGATTCTTATTCCGTCGGTGAAGTTGTGGAAATGGCCTTTATGGGCAAAAGCACAGGCAATAGCTTCACAATCGGCGATAATGACTACGATATTATTTTGCAGCTGCCGGAAAGCAAGCGTACCGATATTAATGACGTTAAAAATCTGCGCGTGTCTTCGCCGGACGGGCAGTTTATCCGCCTGGGCGATGTTGCCGACATAAGCCTTGGCAGCGGCCCGACGCGTATTGAACGCGAGGATAAGCAGCGCCAGATTGTTGTTTACGCCAACACGGTAGGCACATCTCCGGGCGAACTGATTGCCAAAATACAAAACGAGCTGATACCCAGCATGAATATGCCGCAGGGCTACAACTACAAGCTGATTGGCGAAGCCGATACAATGTCGCGTTCGTTTAATGAAATTGTTAAGGCCATTGTGCTGGCGGTTGTAGTTGTTTATATGGTTCTGGCGGCACAGTTTGAAAGCTTCAGCCAGCCGGTAATTATTATGGCTTCGCTGCCGTTTGCGGTAGTGGGCGCCGTGCTTGGCCTTTTAATGGCGGGGCAAACAGCCAATATGATGAGTATGATTGGCTTTACCATGCTTTTGGGGCTTGTTACCAAAAACGCTATTTTGCTGATTGACTATGCCAATCAGCAGCGCGAAAAAGGGCTTGATATACGCAGCGCAACGCTGGAAGCCTGCTCACTGCGCCTGCGCCCGATACTGATGACGACGCTTTCAACCATTTTAGGCATGCTGCCTATCGCGATGGGCATCGGCGAAGGCGCGGAGCTGCGCCAGTCCATGGGCGTGGTACTTGTTGGCGGTCTTATCACTTCAACAATGCTTACCCTTTTGGTTGTGCCGGTTGTGTATATGGAATTTGAAAAATGGAAAGAAAAACATTATAAACCTGCCGGAGAGGCAAACGCGTAATAAACGGGGCTCTGCAAATTGCAGGGCCTTTTGTATTATCTGTTACAAAATAAATGAAAATTACTTGTGCCATTCCTCTTTAATCTTGTATAATAAATGTAAAGTATAAGTAAAAATTAAGTTAAACAACTTACAGGAGGGCTTATGGTTTACTTTTTCGGATTTTTGGGAGGACTGGCGTTATTTTTATACGGCATGCAGCTTATGGGCGAAGGCCTGCAGCGTGCCGCAGGCGAGAAGCTGCAAAAAATACTGGAAAAGCTGACAGGCGTTCTGCCGGTGGCTGTTGCGCTTGGCGCCGTTGTAACAGGTATTTTGCAGTCGAGCAGTGCCACAACGGTAATGACGGTTGGTTTTGTAAACGCAGGGCTGATGAATTTAAAGCAGGCCTTCGGCGTTGTAATGGGTGCCAATATCGGCACAACCATGACGGCACAGCTTATTGCCTTTAAGCTTACCGATTACATCACTCTGTTTCTTGCCATCGGTTTTGCCGTGCATCTTCTGGCAAAACGCCAGCGCGGCAAATATATCGGCCAGGTAATTTTGGGCTTCGGCATTTTAATGCTGGGCATGGAAATGATGAGCGATTCCGTAATGCCGCTGCGCGAATACCAGGGCTTTATTGATTTTATCGGCCGCTTTTCCGATAACCCGATTCTCGGCGTGGGCGTAGGCCTTGTAATGACCATGGTCATTCAGTCCAGCAGCGCAACAATCGGCGTTTTAATTGCCATTGCCAATCAGGGGCTTATTCCGCTGGAAGGCGCAATTCCCGTGCTTCTGGGCGATAATATAGGCACCTGCATTACGGCTGTACTTGCTTCGCTGCGTGCCAATATTACGGCCAAAAGGGTAGCGCTGGCGCATGTAATGTTTAACTTTATCGGCAGCATTATTTTTATAACCTTTATGGGGCTGTTTATAAAACTGGTGCTGGCAATTTCTCCGGCGGACGATATTGCACGCCAGATTGCCAACGCGCATACGGCGTTTAATGTGGTAAATACGCTGCTGTTTATGCCGTTTACCGGTTTATACATTAAATTTATAGAAAAATGCCTGCCGGGCAAAGGCGAAATTATTTCGCGCAAACCTGCGTATCTTGATGAGAAAATGCTGGTAACTCCTTCCATTGCCATGGGGCTTGCCGTTAAGGAAATTGTGCGCATGGGCAATATGGCGCGCCATAATGTTGAAGTTGGCATGCAGGCACTGGAAGACAAGGACGAAAATAAAATTAAATACGTGCTGGAGCATGAGCCTGTAATTGACGCGCTTGAAGAAGACATAACCCGTTACCTTACCAAAATGAGCGAAAAGGAAATGGGCGCCGAGCTTTCGGCAATGCATACAAGGCTGCTGCACGCCTGCACGGATATTGAACGTATCGGCGACCACGGCGAAGCACTTGCCAAAGATGCACGCCGCATGTTTGAAGACGATGTTAAATTCAGCGAAGAAGCCAAAACCGAACTGCGCGCTTTGGGCGAGCTGGTTATGCAGGCCAGCGGCAAAGCCATGGAAGCGCTTGCCAATAACGATAAGGTGCTGGCGCAGGAAGCGTGGAATATTTGCCGTCAGGTTAAAAAAGCGCAGAAAGAAATCCGCAAAAACCATATTGTGCGCCTTAACGAAAAACGCTGCGACCCTGTTGCCGGATTTATGATGATGGAAATTTTAATAAACCTGAAGCGTGTTTCCGACCATTCCAAAAATATAAGCCAAATTGTTTTGGGAATTTTTTAAAATTAATTAAAAAAACTGTTGACAAACAGATTTTACTGCTGTATAATTAACTTCGTTGTTGAGAGACGCGGAAATAGCTCAGTGGTAGAGCACCTCCTTGCCAAGGAGGGGGTCGCGAGTTCGAATCTCGTTTTCCGCTCCATGAATTGTCAGCCCGGCAGTTTACTGCCGGGTTTTTTGAATTTATTCAGAAAAGAATAATGATATATTGTAGGAATAGCAGTAAAATTCTTGTCAAGTACCGCTGGTTGTGATATTATATTATGAGCAATGTGTGTAAACAGCTGCATTTTTAACAATAAAACTAATGTAAAAAACATGCTGTAATAATCAGCACATATAATTAAGGGAGGATTTATTAATGAACGTAACAGTAGAAAGAGTCGGCAACGACGCAACTCTTAAAATCACTTTGCCCGCAGAGGAAGTAAACAAAGGCTTTAAAAAAGCCGTTGCAAAAATTGCAGGCCAGGTAAATATCCCCGGCTTCCGTAAAGGCAAAGCCCCCCGCAATATTATCGAAATGCACTATGGCAAAGAAGCAGTAAAACAAGAAGCATTTGAACTGGTTGCTAACCAGTGCTATACCGAAGCTCTGGAACAGGAAAAACTGATTCCGGTATCCGACCCGAAGGTTGAAGATTCCGTATTTGAAGAAAACAAAGATATGGAACTTACCATTAAAGTAACCCTCAAACCGGAAGTTAAACTTGGTGATTACAAAGAACTGCATGTAGAAAAAGAAGCAGTTGAAGTTACCGATGAAGCAGTTGAAGAACAGGTACAGGGCCTGCGCAGCCGCCATGCAAAAATGGTAGAAGCTGAAGAAGGCGCTGTAATTGAAAAAGGCGACTTTGCCATTATCGACTTTGCAGGCACCGTTGACGGCGAACCGTTCAGCGGCGGCGAAGGCAAAGGCTATCCTCTGGAAGTTGGCTCCAACTCCTTTATCCCCGGCTTTGAAGACCAGCTTGTAGGCCTTAAAAAAGGCGATTCCACCGATGTGGACGTAACCTTCCCGGAAGAATACTTTGTTAAGGAACTGGCCGGCAAACAGGCAATCTTCAAAGTAAACGTACAGGATGTAAAACGCAAAGAACTGCCGGAACTTACCGATGAATATGTAGCAGCAAACAGCGATTGCAAAACCGTTGAAGAACTGCGCGCAAGCTACAAAGAACGTATGCAGAAAGCAGCTGAAAACAATGCCCAGATTGCTTATGAAAAAGCACTGATTGACCTTGCAGTTGCCAATGCGGAATTTGAAGTTCCCGAAATTATGATTGAAGACCGCGTAACCCAGATGATTGACGAAATGCGCATGAGCCTTGAAGCACGCAAACTCACTCTGGAACAGTACATGCAGTACAGCGGCATCGACATGAAACAGCTTCGTGAACGCCAGCATGACGCTGCTGTTGAAAACGTTAAAACCGACCTCGTTCTTGACGCTATTGCCAAAGCTGAAAACATCCAGGTATCCATGGAAGATGTTGACAGCGAACTTTCCGCTATCGCTTCCCAGCATGGCGCAACTCTTGAAGACGTTAAGAAAATCATTAAATCCAATGGCACTATGGGCCTGCTGCTCGCAAACATTCTGCGCCGCAAAGCTGCCCATGTAATCATTGACAGCGCGAAATAATTTAAGCGCGGTTAAACCACAGTAAAGGGGTGTGACAATAATGAATTATGTGCCAATAGTTGTAGAACAGTCAAACCGCGGAGAACGCTCTTACGATATATATTCCCGCCTTTTAAAGGACAGGATAGTTTTTGTTACCGGCGAAATAGATGATACTATGGCCAATCTCGTTATCGCCCAGCTGCTCTTTTTAGAGTCGGAAGACCCCGATAAGGATATCCATCTCTACATTAACAGCCCGGGCGGCAGCGTAAGCGCCGGCCTGGCAATTTATGATACAATGCAGTACATAAAGCCTGATGTTTCCACAATCTGCATGGGCATGGCCGCCAGCATGGCATCCGTGCTTCTGGCTGCCGGTGCTCCGGGCAAACGCTTTGCCCTGCCGTACTCCAGAGTTATGATTCATCAGCCGCTGGGCGGCGTTCAGGGGCAGGCTTCCGAAATTGAAATCACCGCGCGCGAAATTCTGCGCATCCGTGATGAAATGAACGGTATTTTAGCCAGCCATACCGGACAAACCAAAGAAAAGATTGCGCAGGATACTGACCGCGATAACTACATGTCCAGCCAGGAGGCCAAAGAATACGGCCTGATTGACGAAGTGGTATCGCGTAAACCTGCTAATGAAAAATAAAGGCTTTAAGGAGATACTCAAAATGAAATTCGGTGGGGACAATCACCATGATGCCCCGGTTTGCTCTTTCTGCGGCAAGCGCGAAGCGCAGGTCAGCAAAATGTTCAGCAAAGTGCTTGGCGAAGGTGATTTGTTTATTTGCGATGAGTGTATAAAACTCTGCAATGAAATGCTTGAAGAAGAAATGCGGGCAAGGGCTGTAAACCATACTGAAATTGCCGAACTGCCCAAACCCAAAGAAATAAAAGCAATTTTGGATGAATATGTAATCGGCCAGGAAGAAGCTAAAAAAACCCTTGCCGTAGCCGTTTACAACCATTATAAACGCATTGACTACGAACTTAACCATGTTCCCGGTGACAAGGATGTTGAACTGCAAAAATCCAACATTTTGATGCTTGGGCCTACCGGCAGCGGCAAAACACTGCTGGCGCAGACTCTGGCAAAAATATTGCAGGTTCCTTTCGCCATTGCCGATGCCACCGCTTTAACGGAGGCCGGTTATGTAGGCGAGGACGTGGAGAACATTCTGCTGCGTTTAATCCAAAATGCAGATTACGATATTGAACGCGCACAGCGCGGCATTATCTACATTGATGAAATTGACAAAATTTCGCGCAAGTCCGAAAATCCTTCCATTACGAGGGATGTTTCCGGCGAAGGCGTACAGCAGGCTCTGCTGAAAATTCTGGAAGGCACGGTTGCCAATGTTCCGCCTCAGGGCGGGCGCAAACATCCGCACCAGGAATTTTTGCAGATTGATACCACAAACATTCTGTTCATCTGCGGCGGTGCGTTTGACGGGCTGGAAAGCATCATCAGCGCACGCACGGGCAAAAAGAATATGGGCTTTGGCGCCGATATTAAAACCAAAGACGAAATCAGCCTGACGGATACCTTTAAAAAGGTATTGCCGGAGGATTTGATGAAGTTTGGTTTGATACCGGAATTTGCCGGACGCCTGCCGGTTGTTGTAACGCTTGAAGCACTGGACAAGGCTGCGCTGATTAAGATTTTGCAGGAGCCTAAAAACGCACTGGTAAAACAGTATCAGCACTTTTTGGCCATGGACAATGTAGAACTTGAATTTGAGCCGGATGCACTGGATGCCATTGCCGAAGAAGCATTGAAACGTAGTGCCGGTGCGCGTGGACTGCGTGCCATTATTGAAGCGGTAATGCGCAATGTAATGTACGATGTGCCTTCGCGCAGTGATGTTGTAAAATGTATTGTAACGGCCGATTCCATCCGCAATCATGCAGAACCTAAAATGATTGTGGCGGCAGGCTGAAAGAAAAATAATGGGGGAAGGGGATTTTAACCTTCCCTCTTTTTGGTTTTATAGGCCTTTTGTGATACAATTATAAGAGATTTGAATTTTAATATAAAATAGGGGGATGCTAATATAAATGGAAGCATCAGGAAAATTAATGCCCCTGCTGGCGTTAAGAGGAATTATCGTATTCCCGGGAATGACGGTAAACCTTGATGTAGGCAGGGATAAATCAATAAATGCGGTTAATGCTGCCATGCAGCTTGATAAAAAAATTCTGCTGGTAACTCAGCGCGATGCCGAAACCGCAGACCCGAAACGCGAAGAACTGTATAATTATGGCGTTGTTGCCGAAATTAAGCAGCTTTTAAAACTGCCGAGCGGGGCAATCCGTATTTTAATTCAGGGGCTTGAAAGGGCAGAACTTACTTCGTTAATTGACGCGCCTTTTAAAGATACTTACCTTGAAGGATTTGCCATGCCGGTAGCCAGCATTGAGCCGGAAGAAAATTCCGAAACCGAAGCCATGCGCCGCCTGCTGCTGCAAAGCTTTGAAAAATGGCTTGTTACCGGCAAAAAAGTAACCACCGAAGTTATGCTTAACTTTAAAAACATAACTACAGCCGGTGAAATTGCCGATATCATTGCCGGTTATTTAACAATCAGCATTGACGAAAAAGAAGAACTGCTGGAACTTGCCGATGTAAAAGAGCGTATGCACAAGCTGCATACTTTTTTGTGCAAAGAACTTGAAATTGCCGAACTCGAAAAAAACATTACGCAGGAAGTACGCAAACAAATAGAAAAAAACCAGCGTGAATATTATCTGCGCGAGCAAATTAAGGTTATTAACAAAGAACTTGGCGAAGGCGACGAACGCCAGGCCGAAGTTGACGAATACAAAAAGCAGATGGAAGGCCGCGACCTGCCGCCCGAAGTAGCAGATAAAATTAACAAAGAGCTTGACCGCTTGTATAAAATGCCGCCGATGATGGCAGAAAGCGGTGTTATCCGCAATTATGTGGAAACGCTTCTTGCTTTGCCGTGGGGCATTTACGGCAAAGATAACTTTGATTTAAAACACGCCGAAAAAGTGCTTAACAAAGACCACTACGGCCTTGAAAAAGTTAAAGAGCGCATTTTGGAATACCTTGCGGTGCGTGCTCTTACCAAAAGCGGCAAAGGGCCAATTTTGTGCCTTGTCGGGCCGCCGGGCGTGGGCAAAACTTCGCTGGCGCAGTCTGTTGCCCGCGCTATCGACCGCAAATTTACACGCATGTCGCTTGGCGGCGTGCATGATGAAGCCGAAATCCGCGGCCACCGCCGCACCTATATCGGCGCAATGCCGGGCCGCATTATTCACGGTATGCAAACCTGCGGCGTTATGAACCCGGTTTTCCTGCTGGACGAAGTGGACAAAATGTCGTCCGATTTCCGCGGCGACCCTGCTTCTGCACTGCTTGAAGTTTTAGACCCGGAACAGAACAACACCTTCAGCGACCATTATATTGAAATACCTTTTGACCTGTCGCAGGTATTCTGGATTGTAACGGCCAACACCGTGGAAACAATTCCGCCCGCACTGCTCGACCGTATGGAAGTGGTGCAGCTTTCCAGCTATACCGAAGATGAAAAGGTAAAAATTGCCGAACTGCATCTTTTGCCGAAAGAACGCCAGAATAACGGCTTAACAGCCAAAACGCTTTCCATAACGGAAGATGCGCTGCGCATGATTATACGCGGTTATACGCGCGAAGCAGGCGTGCGCAATCTGGAACGCAAAATTGCCGCAGTCTGCCGTAAAACTGCTCTGCGCATTGTTAACGGCGAAGCCAAAAGCGCAAAAGTAACAGCTAAAAATTTACATAAATATCTCGGCAAGGTAATTTATCTGGAAGACGATGTAAGCCTCGAAGCAGCAGCCGGCATCTGCACCGGCCTTGCCTGGACCCGCGTCGGCGGCGAACTGCTTAAGGTAGAAGTTGTGGCCTGCAAAGGCAAAGGGCATCTTGCGTTAACGGGCCAGCTTGGCGACGTTATGAAGGAATCTGCCCAGGCGGGTTATACCTACATCCGTTCGCGCGCAGATGAACTTGGCCTTGACAAAGATTTTTACGAAACTACCGATATTCATATTCACCTTCCGGAAGGCGCAATACCTAAAGACGGGCCTTCGGCCGGCATTACCATGGCAACGGCAATGATATCGGCGTTAACGGGCCGCAAAGTTAAAAAGAACCTTGCCATGACAGGTGAAATAACGCTTTCCGGCAGAGTGCTTCCGGTTGGCGGTATTAAGGAAAAATTCCTGGCTGCCCACCGCTACGGCGTAAAAACCATTATTATGCCGGCTAAAAACGAGCAGGATTTGGAAGAACTGCCCGCAAACGTACGTGCAAAAATGCACTTTATTCCCGTAAAACATATGGACGAGGTGTTAAAAATAGCATTGGAGGATTAAACGCGATGAACAAAGGAGTTTGGGACATAGTCCGTGCGCAGTTTGTCACGTCTGCCGTTAAGGCAGAACAGTACCCTTCGCCGCAAATGATTGAAGCCGCCTTTATCGGGCGCTCCAATGTCGGCAAATCTTCTCTTATTAACTCGCTCTGCCGCCGCAACGGGCTGGCACGCGTAAGTGCCACCCCCGGCAAAACGCAAACAATTAACTACTATTTGCTGAATGCCAAACGCAATGTAGAAGGCGGCGCCGATACAGCACAGTTTTACCTTGTCGATTTGCCCGGTTACGGATTTGCCAAAACAGGCAAATCCAATAAAGATTTATGGTCCGGCTTTATCAGCAAATATCTTTCAGGTTCGGACAACCTGGCATTAGTATGCCAGCTGATTGATATCCGCCATAAGCCGATGGAAAGCGACATAGAGTGTTACCACTGGCTGCTGGGCTGCGGCCTTAACGTGCAGATTATTCTCACTAAAGCCGATAAACTTTCCAAAAATGCAGCCATGGCCCAGAAAGCCCTTTTTAAACGCGAACTTGGGCTTGACGACAGCCGCATTATAACTTATTCGGTAACGCAGAACACTATGCGCAGTGAACTTATTAACCGTATTATGACGGCACTGGAAAACCACAGATGATTTTGTAAGCGCACAGATTGTAGGGAGTGGTTTGTATGGGGATTTTTGACATAATGCTGCATGTAAGGCGCCTGATGATGTTCGGGCTGGCAGTGCTTATAGGCTTTCTTTTTCAATACATGGCAATACCTATACCGTTTTTGCTCGGCGGCATAGTATCATCCATGTTCTGGAAAGTTATAGGCGCACAGGTATATTGGCCGCGCCAGTGGCGCGAACTGGGCCTTTGCGTAGCCGGTTACGGCATTGGGCGCAACTTTACGGCAGAAACCATGCACGAACTTTCCATGCAGTCGCTTGGTGTGCTTGAAGCAACCGGCGCCGCCGTAGGCGCTTCGGTTATCATAGCGTGGTGGACATCGCGCCACAGCTATGCCAATCTGCAAAGCTGCGTAATGGGCTGTATGCCCGGCGGGCTTACGCAAATGATGCTTATGAGCGAAACCGACAAGCGCGTTGATTTCAGCGTGGTAATGGTAATGCAAACCCTGCGCCTCATGAGCGCCATTATCATCGTACCGTTTCTGGTAGTGCACGGCCTTGGGGCAGAAATAAAAGACACCGCACTGCCGGCAGCACAAACAGGCGGCTACACCTGGCTGTGGATGGTGCCTATTGCAGCAATTGGCGCTGTTGTTCTGCAAAAGCTGCATATACCAACGCCGCGCCTGTTGGGGCCAACGCTCGCCGCGTCTGCCTGCTCATACTTCTTCGGCACCTTTCAGCCCGTGCCCGACCCTCTCATGACAGTTGCGCAAATAAGCATCGGCCTGTACATGGGCATGCTGCTTGACCCTGCGCGCATAAAAGAAACCGCCCGCCTTATGCCGTTTATAATAACAGGCATCTTAATAATTATTGCTGTCAGCGTTGCCATGGCCTACTATCTTTCCGGCATTTACGGTTTTTCGCTTATAACCGCCTTTTTGGCAATGGCCCCCGGCGGCATTGCCGAAATGTGCCTTGCAGGCATGAGCATGGGCGAAAACGTTTCGATAATTTTAACCTATCAGCTGGTTAGAATGCTTATTTTAAATATCACCGTGCCAATGGGGCTGACGTGGTACTTTAAAGATAAATAATATCAATTAGGATATTATAACGCAAAAATAAAAATGGTAAATTTTTACCAAAAGGCTTGACAACACTATTAGTAATAGTTATAATTAGGGCAACAAATCAATATTTCGTACAGGTACAGTAATTGTTTAAATGTTTATCGGTGCAAATCCGATGCGATCCCGTCGCCGTAACGGCAATAAAAGCCGGAGCCGGTCAGCCAGCCTGTATAAGCATCACTGCTTGACCTGCGGGAGACAGGAAGGAGATGTTTACTAACCAACCGGCTTTGTTTATGTGAGAGTGGCAGGGCCTCTTGATTGTAATTATCTGAACCCGTCTTTTCGTTTTGGAAAGACGGGTTTTTATCTTGCCTGCGCAGGTTGGAATATTGATTTTTAAAATTCATTTAACATTCTCAGATACTCATTCTCTACTCCTCTTGCAGTGCCCGTTGGGGTGCAGGTGCTGCTTTGGCCGCCGTGTTTTTACGGCGGCTGTTTTATTTTGCCGCAAAAAGTTGAGCAAAACCTCTTTTACTGTTATACTTAAAACAGAAAAAATATTTTTAGGAGGTTTTAAAATGAAAGTAATTTCTACCGAAAAAGCTCCGGCCGCTATTGGCCCATACTCTCAGGCAATTGAAATTGGCGGCATGCTTTTTGCTTCCGGGCAGATTCCTGTTGACCCTGCTACCGGCGAAGTGCCGGAAGGCATTACCGCACAGGCGGAACAAAGCTGCAAAAATGTAGGCGCAATTTTGGCAGAAGCAGGCCTTGGCTACGAAAACGTAGTAAAAACCACCTGCTTTTTGGCAGATATGGCAGACTTTGCCGCCTTTAATGAAGTTTACGCAAAATACTTTACCGGCAAACCTGCACGCAGCTGCGTTGCCGTTAAAGGCATACCCAAAGGCGTACTTTGCGAAATTGAAGTAATTGCCGCAAAATAACAAACTAACAAAAAAGGTTGTACCGGCTGGCAAAAGCCAGACAGTACAACCTTTTTATTTTTATTATGAAACTTTATACCTTAAATTTTTAAGAGCCTGTTTATGGTGTTTGGTAACCATGGCAGGCGTGCAGTTTAATAATTCGGCTGTTTCTTTGCCGCTTAAGCCTTCAAAATATAAAGCGTTGATAGTTTTTTGCTGTTTGGCGCTTAACTTATTAAGTGCCAGTTTCAATAAAATACTTAATTCCTCACGTTCAATAACATCGTCGCTGAACTCAGCGCCTTCTGCCTCACTATCGGGCAGGGGCGCTTTTTTATTTTCATCCGCCCATACTTTTTTCACTTCGTCATACAGCGCAAAGTGAATACGGCACCTAACGTACCCTGCAAAATGTTCATAGTCAGCGCCGTTGTATGTTAATACAAGCTCAATAAATTTTAACCTTGCAAGGCTTAAACCTTCATCAAAGCCCAGGGCATTGTAAAACATATCGCGGCGCATTTCACTGCGGAA
>ULRO01011212.1_pt1 | contig 28295 bp, 19 predicted proteins | sample 1955421 | NCBI WGS metagenome assembly ULRO01 (sample SAMEA4835682, study PRJEB28245) | human gut metagenome | biome: gut microbiome; material: fecal sample | place: Denmark | collected 2008 | reverse complement strand
GCGTGTGACGATGATGTCCACAACCTCCTTTGAGCGCACCTGCTAAAAGCAATTTCTTCAAAAGGTTCATGTCAATGATGATCTGCGTTAATCAAATTTGAATATGTAATCTCTGCCTCAATAGGTACCAGGCGGCCATCAACTGCAGAGGCAGGATGAGCAGCAGCACAAGCCACAGTGCTGATTTCTTGCTTGGGAAAGAGTGTCCCATACTAGGTTCCTTTTACAAATTAGCCTTGGCATTTGCCGGCGCTATACGCTGAGAGCAAAGGCTTAACGCAAAGGTAAGTCATCCGCGCCGCAAATCCAACATATTCCTTTAAGAATATGCAGGACTTGCGGCGCGGGCGAAAGGATGGCCGAGCCTCGTCGTTTTCCTCTGGAGGCGCTATCGGTCGATGGTGATTCTGTGGGTGCCTGGCCTCAGCTGGCGGTCGGAGCCGCCGTCGATCCGTACGGTCGCGGTGGTGTTCTCCGGGATGGTGACATCAAGATGGATCTTGCGTCCGTCTTTTTTCCAGCCTGCCTTGATGAGGCCTCTGACGGAGTTGTAGGAGGCATTGGCCCACTCCAGACCCTCGACGAAATGAGGGGCGATGATGATGTGGCCGAAACCTGGGGCAAGATCGTCTTTCCTGATTCCGACGATGTCGTTCACAAGCCATGCGGAGATGTCTCCGAAGAAGATGTGGTCGAGCGACGCGTCGTTGAACCTTTGTGACAATGTCCAGGTCTCCGCAAGGGAGGTGTAGCCGTCGTGGATCCATGCGAGCCAGGACGGATGATCCTCCTTCGAGGCCATTTCGTACGCCAGGTCGGCAAGGCCATATTCAGTCAATGTCCTGAGGACGACCTTCGATCCCATCGAACCGAAGTTAAGGTGGCCGTCATTGTCCTTGACAAACTCTTCCAGCTTCGCGACAACCTTTGGAATCTCCGGGCCCGGCACGACCTTGACGTACAGGGCGGCTGCCTGGCCGGTCTGCGTGCCGGAAGCATAGACTCCGGTCTCCGGGTTGTAGAACTTCTTGTTTATGGCGTTTCTCAGGCGATCCTCGTTGGCCATCAGGGTTGAGGACTCTTTGCTGAGGATGAAAGAGAACTCTTTCATTATCCTGTAGTCGTAGTAGTAGAACAGCGCGGAAGTGAACTCCGTAGGGGTCTTCGCCTCGTATGGGAGCCAGTCTCCGATTCCGTAGGACACAAGTCCGTCCGGATCCTCCCTTGCCTTAAGGTAGGCGAGGTACCTCTCGCACATCGGCCAGACCTTCTCGATGATGGTCTTGTCGCCGTAGTAAAGGTAGAGGTTGTACGGGATGATGAACATGGCCGCGTCCCAGACCGGGCCGATCCAGTCGTCGTAGCCCCAGTCGCTTGTCGGGATGATGCCGGAGATCTGCCCGCTCTCTTTCTGGTTGTCAATGAAATCGTCCAGCCATTTCTCGTAGGCGAGGATGCTGTCGTAGTTCAGCAGACCGATCTCCTGAGAGAGGTAGGCGTCCGCCGTCCAACCGTTTTTCTCCCTTTGAGGGCAGTCGGTCGGGATGGACATGAAGTTGTTGCAGTAGGTTCTTCTGGTCATGTTCCAGAGGGTGTCCAGCAGCTTGTTGGAACATTCGAATGTGCCGGCGGATTCCTGATCCGTGTAGAAGTACAGCGCATGGAGCGACTCCTTGTCCAGCTTCATCGGGACGCTGGTCTTGACCTCGGCGTAGCGGAATCCGTGGTAGGTGAAGGACGGAGTCCATTCCTCTGTGCCGCTTCCCTTGAGGATGTACTTGTCTGTCTGGAACTCGTAGCCTGGAAGAGGCTTGTAGTAGATGTTGATGTTCCCCGGCTCAAGGCTGCCGTCTTCCTTGACAAGCTCGGCATGGATGACCGACACTTCCGTGCCGGCCTCACCGCTGACGCGGAGCCTGCACACACCGGAGATGTTCTTTCCGAAATCGAATATGTACGATGTGTCTCCGAATGATCTGACAGCGACCGGCTCGATCTCTTCCGTAGGCCTGATCTGCGGCATCTTCTGGGCCACGAGCAGAGGCGACGGGTCCGGAACCTCTCTTGCTGTGCTCCACGAGGAGTCGTCGAATCCGGTCTCGTACCATCCGGCGATCTCTTTCCTGGCGTCGTAGGTGTCGCCCGAGTAGATGTTGTTGCTGATGTACGGCCCGTCGGCGGTTGTCTTCCAGGTCTTGTCGGAAGCGATCACGCTCGTGGTTCCGTCCGCGTGTGTGACATGCAGCTCCAGGATGAATCTCGCCCTGCCGCGCCATCTGGCATTCTCGAAATTCCAGGTGGCCACAGGCTTTATCTCATTGTAGAACCCATTGCCTAGCACAGCGGTGATCACATTCTCTCCGAATCTGACCTTTCCGGTCACGTCCGTTACGGTGTAGAGATTCCTTTTGTCGTAATGGGTGTAGCCGGGATCAAGAAACGCGTCGGAGACCGGCTCGCCGTTCAGTCTTACCTCCGCGTAGGCGCACGCGCTCATGTAGACTCTCGCCGAGACTACATCCTGCCCGGCGTCGAACTCTTTCCTGAACATCGGGGCCGCCTCGAAATCCTTGTCATGGGAGTCTGTGACCCAGACCGCTTTCCAGTCAGTCCTGCCCATCAACGCGGTCCGGAACTTCGCCGGCTCCGAGACAAGAACCTTGGTGGAGTCCGCGTTCCAGGCGGTGACCTGCCAGAAATATTCATGGTCGCTTACCATCAGACCGGTGTCCTCCATCCTCGCGAACGGAACGGATGAGGTGACCGTCCCGGAACACCAGATGTCAGGGGATGACAGCTTCTCTTCCGAACTGGCTACGGCCAAAGAATAGGAGTGCTGGACAAAGCCGTCCACCCCATCGTAGATCCAGGTGAAGCGAGGCGCCTGTACGTCCACCGTCAAAGGTGACCGCTGGTACTCGCATCTTAAGTCCGTGATCGAGTTGCCGGCCTCGTTTCCCACAGAGCAGGAAAGCATTGTGGCGGCAAGGCACAAGCATGTGGTGAGAGAGAATGAAAATCGCATAACTTAATCGAATAAATTGGGTATTTTTAGGAGCAAATATAGTAAAATATTCATATATTTGCAGCTAACAAATAGTATTTTACAATGAACATTATTTCCTGTTTCAGAGGAGCCTTGCAGGCTGCTTTGTGTTTGTCCGTCCTCTCGTCTTGCTCGGGGGCGCTTACGGGTTCGTCCTACGAGGTGAGGACTCCGTTGTCATCCACCGGGATAAGGCTTGAGGGGCTCGGAGTGGAGCTTGACCCTCATTTCATCTCCCAGAATGTCACCAGAAACGACGGCGCCACCCTGGAGGACTGGCGTGACATTGTTGTGCGCAGGGTGAAGATGATGGATGTTCAGAGATTCCGCGTCATGCTGCTGCCTCATTGGTGGGAGCCGGTCAATGACAATCAGGATTCCCAAGTGGCTGACATGGACAGGTTTACTTTTGATTCTGCCGAGATGAGGTCTGTCTGCGCGGTGCTTGATCTGGCTCAGGAGACGGGCGCGAGTGTGACGTTGGTGCTGTGGGGCTGCCCTGCGTGCTGCTCCTTTGTGGACGAAAGCGTTCCCTCTCACGGACAGAGGCACTTCCTATGCGACAGGAGCGGGACGAACTGGGTGACGGCTCCGGGAGACAATGAGGAGTTTGCCGAGAACTTCTCCGTGGTTGTCAAGCATCTTATTGAGGACAAGGGCTATACCTGCATAAAGGAGGTCACTCCTTTCAACGAGCCTGACGGCAATGTCTGCGAGCCGGATCAGTACATCCAGATCGTAAAGGCTCTGGACAGGCGCTTCCGCCGGGACGGTATCCGTGACAAGGTGCGCTTCAATCTGTCTGACAACACGGACTGCCGCCGGTTCTTCCTGAAGGAGTGCGCCGACAACCTTGCCGACTATGCGGACATGTTCAACACCCACACCTACATGTGCGGCTACGAGTCACCGAACAGTTATGCCCTCGGATGGGAGAAGGACAACATCGATGTCGTCAGGAAGACAGGCAAGCATCATTTCGTCGGCGAGTTCGGCTCCAACCTCTGCCTGGGAGCGTCAAGGCAGAAGGACATCAATTGGTACAAGAGGGGAGTGCTGATCACCCGCAACTGTCTGAATTTTCTGAACGCCGGTGCGGTGGGCGCGAGCTATTGGTCGCTGATCGACCAGTACTACAACAGAGGCGCGTCCTACGAGGAGATGCAGCAGCTCGGCCTTTGGCGCTATAAGAAATGTGCCTATCAGGGCGCGGACGCGGAAGGCTTCGAGGAGGACTACCAGCCGAGGTCGAACTACTACGCCTACTCGCTTCTGACCCGGTTCGTCAGGAGGGGCGACGAGGTCTTCCCGCTTGACCTGCGGAATGAATATGCCGCCGGCACCGCGTTCAGGTCTGAGGACGGAAGATGGACCTATGTCTTCGCGAACGGCTCGGAGGACGATGCCGAGTTCAATCTGTTCAACGTCAATGACGTGAATCTCGGCGATTGTGATGTCTACAGGTACACAGAGGCCGGTCTGCCGGATGATGATTCGATGATCTCGCCTTGTGGTGTCCTCAGGTCTTCGGGGAAGAGCTACAAGGTCTCCGTCCCTGCCCAGAGTGTCTTGCTCCTTGAACAAAAATATTCAGAATAATGAAAAAGTTGATCTTACTGGCGGCATTGTTGCTGTCGCCGCTGTCCATGCTGTCACAGAACGCAACCATCGAGCATCCTTGGAAGGGGGCGAGAGTGGCTTTTATCGGTGATTCGATAACAGATCCCGGCGCGGTGCCGGACAATCATGACTGGACCGGACGGGATGACATCCATTATTGGGGCTATCTCCAGAAGTGGCTGGGGATCAGACCTTTCGTGTATGGTGTCAGCGGACGGCAATGGAATGATGTCGTCAATCAGGCGGAACAGTTGAGGAAGGAACACGGTGACGATTTCGACGCCATCACAATATTTCTTGGCACAAATGACTTCATCGGCGACGTTCCTTTGGGGGAATGGTACGAGCGGACGCTCAAGACCACGAAGGCGGCGATGGGGTACCCTGCGAGGGAATATGAATGGCTCGCCAGAACCCCGGTGATGGACAATACGACATTGAGGGGACGCATCAACATAGCTGTCAGCACATTGAAGAGTATGTTCCCGCAGAAGCAGATCGTCATCCTCACCCCTATCCACAGGGCCTTCGCCACCTTCGGCGCGGAGAATGTCCAGCCGGACGAGTCTTTCCCGAACAAGATCGGGATCTATTTCCTTGAATATGTCAACGCGGTCAAGGAGGCGGGAAATGTGTGGGGAATCCCTGTCGTGGATCTGAATTCCCTGTGCGGCATCAATCCGATGATCGAGGAACAGGTGCTCTATTTCGGCAACAGCGAGACCGACAGGCTCCACCCTAACGCAAAAGGACATGAGCGCCTTGCAAGAACGCTCATGTACCAGTTGCTTACGTTGCCGTGCAGGTTTTAGGACGGAGTCCTTCTACTCCGGCTTGATTTCCTTGAACTTGTTGTTGTACCTTCTCATGAAGCCGAAGGCCATGTTGCCATATTCAGTGCCGGCCTTGAAGCTCCATTCGATGTCTCCTTTCAGGGCGTAGTTCCAGATCAGTGACAGCTGGACTTTCTGAGAAAGGTGCATTGAGTAGTGTCTTTTGACGATCGTCGAGTCACCTCTGGCAGTCTTCGGCCCGGTGAACTCGCCGATGTAGTAGGCCTTGCCCAATGTGGCCGCCGCCTCCTTGGCCTTCGCCACCTGATAGGAAAGGTTCAGTTCCCCAAGATCCGAGAAGACCCGTGGCTCATCGTAGACATGTTCCGACATTCCGTTCATCGGCTTTGGCGTCATCACTCCTGTGATCTCGACATATTGCTTGAATGAGTCGGTTGCCCAGGACTTGTTGTGCGCCAGGTTCCACTGTGCGTTGCGCATGACACTGTGTCCGCTGAGTATCAGGCGGTCCTGCGGGTCGAGCGAGGCGACGGTCTCCGCGAATCCTTTGCATGCGGTCTCTACCGCTGCCGCCGGAAATTCCGCGTAGCCTGCGATGTCGATGTCGGCCCCGAGGTTGAACTCATTGCCGAACTCCCATGCTGCGAGACATTTGTGATCCTTCAGCGTGTTGACGATGTCCTTTGTGTAGTCGATCATCAGCTTGTAGGTCTTGCTGGATGTGTTGCCCCAAGCCTTGATCTCCTCTCCGCAGTATTCAGGGAAGCATTCCTTGTTCCAGAAGACCGACGGGATGAGAAGAATGTGCCTCTGGTCGCACAGGTCGGCCAGTTTCTTGAGATTCGACAGAAACTGCTCCTTCTGTTCTGTGTAGTAATGCATCTGGCTCGCATAGAAAGGACTGCAACTGAAGCGTACAATCGGAACCTGCTCTTCCTCAAGGACTTTGACGGTTCTCTCCATCATGGCGGTCCCCATCCTGTCCGCCTCGTGGCATTGGACGAAGAGGTTGTAGCAGTTGACTCCCGTGACGTAAAGAAGCTCTCCGCCAAGGGTCATCCTTGGCTTGCCGAACTTCGTAGAACCAAGCTGTAGTCCTAATTTGCCGGAATAGCTGTCGTTCCAGTAGACCTCGGGGGCGTAAGGGGCGGTTTTTTCGATTTTCTTTTCATCGCTGTCCTTCTGGCAGGCAGACACCGCGAACGCGAGGGCGATGACCGATAGTGTGAGGATTACTTTTTTCATAAAGAAGATAATAGGAAGCCGGCAGGTTTTCCTGATCCGGCTTCCAACACAACCAATATTAAATTATTTAGAGAATCTTATGCAACGTACAGGGTGTCCGGTCGCGCGGTCATAGTTGTCGTAGGCATCGTCTGTTCCGCGCAGTCTGAACGCATTTTCAGGATTGCCCCAGGATGTCGAGCAAGACCAGAGTCCGCAGAAGCCTTCCTGATTAAACCAACCGTAACCGCCGGAGTAGAGGAATCCGCTGGCCGGAATCTTCAGCTGGCCGTTGAACAACGTGATGAAGGAACCCTGGTTGGATGCGCCGGCTCCGAGGCCTGCCGCGAGTGCGTTTGCCGTGCAGACTGAATAACCCGCAGGGCAAGGGTCGTAGATGGTCTTGATGGAAGACTTGGCCGCAAGACCGTCAGCTTCGAAGTTCACACCCCAAAGGTATCTTTGCGGAGCCTCAAGCAGCCAGTCATTGTTGCGGCTGGATGCCCTGATGTAAGTGTCCGGATGTGCCACTGAGTATTCAACTGTGTTCTTGACGTTTTCATTGTCATTGGCCCCGCCGGCGACAGGATGGAATTTGCCTTCTCCCTTTCCGCTGTCGAACTCGATGATTGATGAGAATGGATCCTTTCTGCCCCACTGGAAGTAGAGTCCATGATCATCGACTGACTTTGCTCCGAGGTTTCTGTCCATGAAGTCCCATTCTCCGAGATGCAGGTCTTTTATCTTGCCTGTACTCCAGATGTTCCAGCTCCAAATCACGTTTCCTGCCTCGTCTGTCGCGGCGATGACGGCGTTGCCGTCCTTGCCGGAGCATGCGAAGTAGATCTTGCCGTTCTCGTAGGAGACACCGGTGATGAGTCCGCTGACTTCTTCCCAGACGAGTTTGGCTCCGGCAGGAGAGAGTGTCGCTGACTGATCCTTGAATGTAGGATGGATACCGGCCTGTCCGTTGCCTTTGACCGTGGCGTCAAAGTAGTAGCCTCCGCCGGATGTGATCATGTAGCAGTTGGCCCTTTCTGTCTCATCTTCATTGATGTCGGAGTAGAGTACGAACTGTTGACGTGAGATGTTGAGTACTCTGGCTTTGGTGATCTTTTTCGGCCCGGCCACGTCGATGAAGTTGAGAGCTCCGTCGGCGGACTGTACCTTGATGCTGAATCCCTCATCGTAGTTGCCGTAAGGCAGGAACACCACGAAATCCTTCGCCACTTGCGTCAGCTGTATGCCGCCATCACAATCGATGACCGTGGTAGATGAGCCACCACTCATCTGTACAGAGATCACACCTTCATTGTCAGCAGTGACCATCATGTCTCCGTTGATGATCTCACCGCCTTTGGCTGTGATTTCGACCTTGCTTATGACCACCTCCCCCGTGAGTTTCACGGATACACCTCCGAGAGGAGCCACGAATGACAGATTGTCGCTCTTTTTCTTGTCGGTAACCGCCACCAGCGGACAGACTCCTGCGTCGTAGACTCCAGCTTTGGAGAAATGGATTGTTGAAGGAACGACTGTCCTGATGGTGGCGACTCCATCCGTCATGGTGACAGTGGATCCTTCATAATAAGGAGACACTGCCACAGTGCCGCTGATGGTGGCGCCGTCGTTCCCGCCATCAGATTTGAATTTCCCGTTTCTGGAATCGGCGCCAGAAGACAATCTGTATTTCTCGTTTGCCTTCGAACTGTTGAAAAGTCCGAAAGTCGCGCCTTCGCCCCAGTACAGGGCGTTTGATCCGTCCATATATTCCTCGACGATCTTAGCCTTGACGGAGCCTTTCCCGAAGAGTCCGCCGTCCTTGGTGCAGGACATTGTCGCACAGACAGCCGCTGTTATAGTGAGTATAGATAGTAACTTTCTCATGTTGAATATGTTTTATGATTATTCAGATGCTAGTATCCCGGGTTCTCCACGATGTTCGGGTTGAGCGCCACGGTACCGTCACCGATCGGCATGTAGTAGTTGTTTGCCGGGAACTGAGGATCCTGGATCCTGTCGTCGATCCTTTCCTTAAGCTCAAGCCAGAACCTTGGTGTTCCCTGTTTGTAGGATTCCCAGTCAAGAAGGTAGTTCAGTCCGGTGTGAGGGCCGTTAAGCTCTGCCTCGGCCTCTCTCCAGCGGCGGAGATCCCAGTAGCGGTGATCCTCGAAGCAAAGCTCAAGCTTGCGCTCGCGGTGAAGGCTCTCCCTGTCGATGCTCTTGAGCTCGTCGGCTCCGGCGCGGTTCCTGATCTGGTTGACCGCGTCAAGCGCCTCGGCCTTGTTTCCGAGCTCGAACTGTGCCTCGGCATAGTTCAGCAGAACCTCGGCGTACCGGAAGATCTCGTAGTCGGTTGTGGAATAGATGAACCACGTCATGTTGTCTGCCCCTGGGTCGAGGTATTTGCGGATTCCGAAGCCGGTGTGGAGGTTTCCCTGGTCGCGGAACTCGTTCATCTGGTCTCCGTAGCACATCACTCCTTCGTAGGCCGGTGTGGTCACGTTGTGGAACACGCTGCCGTCAGCAAGGCGGATGCCGTTGTACATGCTGATGGTGTTCTCCCCGAACACATCCCCTCCGACCGCTCCAGGCCATTCCGAACCGTTCGTCCAGAACCAGGCCTCAAGCCTTGGGTCTCTCTTGCCGATGAACTCTTCCATGCTCCAGGTGTGGGACTCCAATTCGGCTCTGTCAATCTTTCCTGATGTACCGTCGATGAAATCAAAATCCTCCACGAAATCATAGTATGGAAGCGAGTACTGTCCTACTGACCAGGCGTTTGGTTTAGGGCAGTTGCAGATGTCCCAGGACCATCTGTACTGTGTGCCTCCCTTGCCTTGATGGCGCTTCACCATGATGGCCTCGGAGTTATCCTTCACGAGGAATATGTCTCTGAGCGCCTCGACCTTGGACTGCCCTGCCGTTCCTTTGTAAAGAGAATAGCCACACTCGGTCATCACTCTCTTGGCTGCGTCGGCGGCGATCTGGTAGTAGTTCTTCGTTGTTCCCTGAGGGATGCCGTTCAGTCCGTCGAGGGCGACCTTGCCGAACTGCTGGATGCTTCCGGCGTAGAGGGCGACTCTGCTCAGCAATGTCAAGGCCGCTCCCTTGCCCGCTCTACCGGCCTCGGGTTTCGCCTCCAGTCTGTCGGCGATGTCCGTCAGCTCGTCGATGATGAAGTCGTAGCTTTCCTGCTCGGTGGAGCGTTTAGGGTACATCTCCTCGTCAGGAGCGTCGATGGAGGTCTCTTTGGTGATGATCGGAACTCCGCCGTAACGCTTCACCATGGCGAAATAGTTGAATGCCCTGAGGAATCTGGCCTCGGCCTTACGCACCGGCGCGTTGCTGGCAGGGGAGTCCTCGATGTTGTCGATGAAGTGGTTGAGCTGGCGGTTGAGGTAGTAGCCGTTGTTCCACCAGCGCATGGTCGTACCGTTGGACTGGAAGCCGTACTTCTTGACTCCGAGATAGTTGGCCTGGGCACCACGGCCGCTGTACTTGCACTCGTCGCTGATCGTGTTCGCGTGTATCGGGCCTTCTCCTTCCGCCGAGACACCAAGATTGTAACCCCAGTTGGAGGAAGAGGAGAACTCGACATTGACTGGAGAGTTGCCGTAAAGGGCCACGGCATCGTTGATCATGAACGCGCTCATCGCGTAGAGATCGGCCAGGTGGCTGTCGATCAGGAATTCATCCTGCCACACCTGTGCGTCCGTGTACCTGTTGGTCGGGGTCTGTTCGAGGTAGTCTGAACAAGCTGTGCCCAGAATCATTGCTGACAACAGCAGACTGTATGTTATCTTTTTCATATTCGTAAAACTTAAAGGACAATATTCAAACCTGCGCTTATCGTGTATTGCTGAGGGTAGGAGTATCCGACTGTGGCGCCGGCCTCAGGATCCACTTTGTACTTTGACACAGTGCTGAGTGTGAAGAGGTTCATTCCCGCCACATAGATCCTGCACTTCTGGAGTCCGATTTTCTTGACAATCTTTGAAGGGATGCTGTAGCCGAACGATGCGTTCTTGAGCCTGAGGTAGGCGACATCGCGGTACATGAAGTCGGAAGCCCATCCGTTGATGGCCGCTCCGTTTGGCCTGGCCACGAGAGCGTTCGGGTCGGCGTTGTGGACCGGATCATAGTAAAGGTCGCAGTAGCTTGCCGTGTTTGTGTCGTAGTAGACCGCAAGGGTGTAGCCCCACGCGCCCTGAAACAGGAGTGAAAGGTCGAAGCCCTTGTAGCCAAGGTTGAAGTTCCATCCTGTCATCCAGTGAGGAGTGCTGCCCTTGCCGATCTCAACCTGGTCTTTCCAGTTGATCACGCCGTCATTGTTCACGTCCACCAGTCTGACGTCACCTGCCGCAAGGGTGGAGTTGTCGTTGTTCAGCTCGTCAATCGTGACACCCCAGTTGTCGACGGCTTCCTGGCTCTCGAACAGACCGTCGGTCTTGTAGCCGATTTGTCTGTCGATCCACTGTCCCTCTCTGAAATAGAGCCTCTTGCGGTCAGGGTCGGTCTCTTCTGCCTGGTCGTAGTAGCTCCACTTGGATCTGTTCCAGGAGATGTTCGCGTTGACATCGTAGGTGAAGTCGCTGATCGATCCGGATGTTCCAAGTCTCAGTTCGAAGCCACGGCTTCTGATCGAGTTCAGGTTCTCCTGAGGAAGTTTCGCCCCGAAGGTGTTCGGGAGAGATGATGACCTGTAGCCAGGGATTCCTGTGCGGTCTCTCTGGAACATGTCGAACTCTCCGTAGAGCTTACGTCCGAAGAACGAGAAATCCAGACCGAAGTTGTAGATGGCCATCTTCTCCCATGAGAGAAGCTCGTTGGCCATACCCGTGGCTGCAAGTCCCATGGAAGTGCTCTCTCCGAATGTGTACGGAGAGTCGTAGGTGTAGCCGGTCAGGTAGTTGAAGTCTGCGACGGCATCGTAGCCGGAGGTACCGTAGCTGGCGCGGATTTTCAGATTGTCCACAGCGCTCACCGAGCTGAGGAAATCCTCTCTGGCGATGTTCCATCCGGCGGATATGCTAGGGAACCAACCCCACCTGTACTTCTTGGCGAACCGTGATGAGGCGTCACCTCGTACGGTTGCCTCCACCATGTACTTGTCGCGGTAGTTGTAGTCGAGTCGTCCGATGACCGACACGCGGCCATAGTTGCTGCTTCCGGATCCGTTGACCGCCGTCTCAGCGTCACCCGCCACCATCTCTTCGATGATCGTGGTCTTGAAGTCCTGAACCTTAGTGTAGAAGTTCTTGTTGTGGTTGATCGTGGTCTCGAACATAGCGAGTCCGCTGACGTGGTGTCCGTTGAAGTCACGGTTGTAGTTCAATGAATATTGCTGCACGAGATTCGTCCCTTGGCCGTGATCCTCACGCAGTGAGCTTGGCTCGACCGACTGGCCGGCGAAGCCATAGAAGTCGGCTCCGGCCTCGTAGGTGTAGAACGAACCGCGCTTGTGCATCCATTTAAGGAATGAGCTGTTGTAGACGTACATGATGTTCGCCTTGGCCTTGAGCCCTTCAACGTATTTCGAATTGTACTCGGCGAAGCCCGTGAACTTCATGTTGTTGTTCTGAAGATCGTAGTAGCCTGAGTTGTCGATGTTCACGGCCCAGATCGGCGAACCGTTCTGCATGTTGGCGTAGGACAGCTTGCTCTTGTCAGGGAGTGACAGAGGGTAGCGAGGGTCCGCTGAGTAGATTATGCCCTGCCAGAAGTTCGCTCCGTCCTGGTAGAGGTCACCGCCGCTCGGGTAGTCCTTGTCGTCCTTCATGTATTGCATGTTCATGCCGACATTGATCCTGTCGCTCACCTTCGTGCTGAAGTTGACCTGGAAGTTGTACCTGTCGTAGTGTCCGCTGTTCGGCTTGAACTGAAGTTCCTGCCGGTTGTAGCCGAAGTAGCCGTAGTACTTTGTCTTTTCGGAACCTCCTGAGACAGAGATGTTATGATTCTGCTGAGGAGCGTACTTGCGGATGACGGCGCTGTACCAGTCCGTGTTCAGATACTCCGGATTTGTTCCGAGTTTGAAGAGTTCCAACTCCTCTTCAAGGTAAGGCTTGCGTTCTTCCACTCCGCCACCGTTCATGTAGATGTCGTTCTGGAAAAGGGCTCTCTGGAACGAGTTGGCCGGACGTGTGGTCACGGTGTTGCCCTGAAGGGAGACTGATGAGTTCACAGAGATTGTAGGAGCCTGGTTGGTGCCGGTCTTCGTGGTCACGAGGATCACACCGTTACCTGCTCTCGCACCGTAGATCGAGCCGCTTCCGTCCTTTAGGATCGACACGCTCTCGATCTGGTTCGGATCCACCCTTGTAAGGTCGCCCTCGACACCGTCGATGATCACGAGAGGGGAGCCGAAGCCTCGGATGTTCAGTGAGGCGTTGTCCTGTCCAGGAAGACCGGAAACCTGCTTGGAGACAAGTCCCGGAAGCTGTCCGGCAAGTGTGTGCGAGGTGTTGGTGGCCGGAGCCGTGGTCAGTTTTTCAGTGTTGATCTGCGAGACGCTTCCCGTGATCGTGGCCACGCGCTTGGTACCGTAACCCACGACAACGGTCTCGTCAAGGAACAGATTGTCCTGCGAGAGAGTGATCGTCATCTGCCCTGAGGCCGCGACAGTCTTTGTGGCGTAGCCGATGCATGTGATCTCAAGGCTTGCCCCCGCCTTGACGGAGATTGTGAATTGTCCGTTGGAGTCTGCCATCGCTCCATTGTTGGTTCCTTTTTCAACAATGTAAGCTCCGACTACTGGATTGTTCTCCGCATCGACCACCACGCCTTTGACAACGAGGTCTTGTTGAGGGATGGTCGCAGCGGCAGATTGCAATGCCGTGGGCAGTTGTATGACCGCCAATAGCAAAAAGCAAATACAGGATTTGAGGATTGTTTCCATACGCCTTTGTTGTTATGTTAATGATGTTATGCTTAATCGATTAAATATGTGGTTAAATGTAAATCCACGACAATTACAACAGTATCTACGTGGAAATTAACGTTGCAAATGTATTAATAATATTAAACCGATTAACTTTGATTTCTGACAAAGTTCTTTGAAAATTGATAAAACTTAGCCTTCGAAAACAGGCTTTAGATCTCGACAATCTTGCCTTCGAAGACTTTCTGGATGGTATAAGGGGTGCCGTTGATCCTGTTTATCAAGATGTTGACTACCTCCTTTCCCATGCTCGGGATTGGTTGCTCGACGTAGAGCATAGGAAAATCGACCAAAGCGAGCGCGTCGGTCTTGTCAAAGCATGCCACCCTGACCTTTCCTCTGAAGTCGATTTCTTTGTGCCTGAGGTGTTTCATGGCTGTGAAGAACAGCTCATGTGACTGGAAAATCACCGCGTCTGCGGTTGAGGAGCCGATGAACAAGTCTTCAATCGCTTGCTCAATGTCCTCTGACTCAGATGAGTAGTTGATGTTCTTGACTAATTCCGGATGGAGTTTCCCATTGTCCTCAAGAGCCTTGATGTAGCCTTCAAGTCTGCCGTTCAACGCGCTGGTCTTGTGCTTGAGCATGGCGATTCTCTTCCGTCCCGAAGACAGGAGTCTTACCGTAAGGTCGTACGACGCCTTGAAATTGTCCAGAATGACATAGCTTGCGTCCACGCCCGGAATGAAGCGGTCCACCTGGACGAAAGGAATATTCATCGCCATGATCTGCTTCGCGATGTGCTGGCTGTTGTTGGTCGGCACCATGATGATGCCGTCCACCTGGCGGTTGGCCAGAAGATGAAGGCCGTTCAGCATCTGGTCAGGATCCTCGTTTGAGTTGGTCACGATTGTTGAATAGCCCATTGAAATTGCTTGCTGCTGAATATGATAGACCAACTCTCCGAAGAACTCGTTGGAGATGTCGGCAACGATGACCCCAAGGGTTTTGGTCAGACCGGTGCGGAGCCCTCTGGCCAGTTCGTTCGGAGTGTAGTTCAACTCCTTGGCTGCCTGTATGATCCTGTTTGTCAAAGATTCGCTTATGCGCTTGTCCTTAGCCTTGCCGCTGAGAACGAGGGAAACGGCGCATCTTGAGACTCCGACCTTGTCGGCAATATCCTGCATTGAAGCCTTTTTCATCAACTAATCGATTAACTGTGTACTAAGTTGTTATGTGAGCCTGTTCGGCTGCAAGTTCAAGTAACAGGGCTTGTGGCCGCTGTTCGCTGCCGGTTGGCAGTTCAAACATAGTCATAAAAAAGATATTTGCCTAATTTTTATGCATATTTTTGCAAATTGAAAATTAATGCCTAAATTTAACCGATTAACTTGAAGGGTTAGCGAGATTATTCTTATATATTATATTATGCAGAAGTCAAATTCCAAATTTGCAGTCCTGCCCGTAATGTTCGGCTTTTTCATTATGGGATTCGTGGACATCGTGGGCGTGGCGACCAGCTATGTGAAGGCTGATTTCGCCGGCATGGACGACAAGGTGTCCGGGCTGATCTCCTTGTCTTGCTTCCTTTGGTTCCTCATTCTGTCCATCCCGACAGGAATGCTGATGAACAGGATCGGACGTAAGAAGACCGTGGTTGTCAGTTTCGCCATCACCGCATTGGCCATGCTTATTCCTGTCCTGAAATATGACTTTGCCTTTGTGCTTGTCGCGTTTGCCATGCTTGGTATCGGCAACACGATGCTTCAGGTGGCGCTCAATCCTCTGGTGACCAATGTGGTGTCGGCGGAAAAGCTGACCGGGACGATCACTTTGGGGCAGTTCATCAAGGCCATGAGTTCGTTCCTCGGGCCTATCCTTGCCGCGATGTTCGCGGGCAGCGTCTGGGGCTGGAAGGCGATCTTCCCTGTCTATGCCGCCGTGACCGTCCTTGCGATGGCATGGCTCGCGGTTTCTCCTATTCAAGAGCAGTTGATAGAGAAGTCGGAGATAACATTCGCGAGAACGTTCTCGTTGCTGAGGGACAAGTACATCGTCCTCTTCTTCATCGGCATCCTTGTTCTTGTCGGTGTGGATGTCGGGATGGGTGTCACGTTTCCTAAGCTGCTGCAGGAGAGATGCTCCCTGCCTTTGGAGAAAGCCGGGATGGGCAACAGTGTCTACTTCCTCGCCAGGACGGTCGGCGCTTTCCTCGGCGGCGTTGTCTTGATGAGGTTCTCCGCGAGCAAGTTCTTCACGGCCAGCTCGTGTCTGGCTCTTGTGAGCCTTGTCGGCTTGATCTTCTCAAGGAATCTGACGATGATCCTGTTCTTCGTGGCTCTTTTCGGACTTGGCTATGCCAACCTGTTCTCGATCATCTTCTCGCTCTCCATGCAGAAGATGCCTCAGAAGACGAACGAGGTGTCAGCCTTGTTGATTGTGGGCGTGAGCGGAGGAGCTGTACTGCCTCCTCTTCTGGGTGTCATCACGGACACGTTCGGCACACAGGGTTCCGCGCTCATCACCCTTGCCATTGTCTGGGTCTACATGGTGGCGCTCATTCCGTTCGTCAGGAATGTCAGACCATCAGGAAATGAAAACTAATATATTCAGTGTGAAATGAAGCATCGCTTGTCAACATTGATCCTTACAGCGATAGTGTCGCTTGTATGGGCCTTGCCGCTGTCGGCGGAAAGTGTCTCGTTGAACGGGACTTGGACTTTGGACTATTGGGAGCAGAAAAGGATCCCGGTTGTCTCGCCGGAAGGCATGCAGGGTGTCGAGTATGAGACCATCAAAGCGGAAGTACCTGGAAATGTGGAGCTTGACCTGCTGGCCGCCGGCCTTGTGGAGAATCCCGAGATAGGGAGCAATGTGTACCTGCTCAGGCCTTACGAGGGCTGCCAGTGGCGTTATAGCAGAAAATTCGTCTCTCCGGAGCGCTCGGACGAGGACGAGGTGGCGATCCACTTCGGCGGCATTGACTGCTATGCCGAAATCTACCTGAACGGCAGGCATATCGGCAGCGCGTCAAACATGCTGATTGATTATGAATATGATGTCACGGACGCGGTCGCCGCTCCCGGAGAGGAGAACCTGCTTGAGGTCTACATCCGGTCATCCGTGATCGAAGGACGCAGGAACGTTCCGCCTGTCATCAGCTACAACTTCGCCCAGCTGGAATCGGTCTATTCCCGGAGGGCTCCGCACACCTATGGCTGGGACATCATGCCGAGGCTTGTCAGCGCGGGTCTGTGGCGGGATGTCACACTGGAGGTCAAGCCTCCGGTCCACATTGTGGACACCCATTGGTACACCGTGGACGCCAACGTGAAGGAGAGGACCGCGTCGGTCTACCTTGACTACACCATCACGTTGCCGGTGAAGTACCAGGACGGCGCCATGACGGCGGAGATCACGATCAGCAAGGATGGTGTGGAGAAGGCAAGATGTTCAAAGAAGATTACCTCTCACGCCGCGAGGGAGATGTTCTGGTTGAGCGATGTGGACTTCTGGTGGCCGAGGGGCTACGGGGATCCCGCCTTGTACGACGCCACATTCAGGATCCTTGACCAGGATGGCAGGGAGGTGGACGCGGACAGGAAAAGCATAGGTGTCAGAACAGTCAGACTTGACATGACTCCCACGACCTCCGAGTCCGCGCCGGGTCGTTTCTGCTTCATTGTGAACGGCGAGAAAATCTATGCTCACGGCAGCAACTGGACTCCGATGGACGCTTTCCACAGCCGTGACACCAAGCATCTTGAGAGTGCCTTCGCGATCGCCAAGGATTTGAACTGCAACATGCTGAGATGCTGGGGCGGCAACGTCTACGAGGATCATGCGTTCTTTGATCTGTGCGACAGGAACGGCATCCTTGTCTGGCAGGACTTCGCGATGGGCTGCACGCTTTACCCGCAGGATCCTGATTTCCAGAAGGCCATAGCGCAGGAGGTGCGCTCGGTGGCGCTCAAGCTCCGCTCGCATCCTTCCCTGGCTCTGTGGGCGGGCAACAACGAGAACGACCAGACTCTGACGCTTGGCACCCTGAGGAACTTCCGGATGGATCCGAATGACGATGTCGTGTCAAGGGTGACCATCCCGTCGGTGCTTTACGAGGTGGATCCGACAAGACCTTACCTGCCTTCGTCTCCGTACTGGAGCGAGGAACTTGTGGCGACTTCCTATAGCACGGAAAACATCCCGGAGGATCATCTCTGGGGACCGAGAGGCTACTACAAGGATCCGTTCTACACGGAGGCCAAGTGCATATTCGTCAGCGAGATAGGCTATCACGGCATGCCGAACAGAGAGAGTCTTGAGAAGATGTTCCCGAAGGAGTCGGTCTACCCGTGGAGCGACGTGAAGACGAGAAGGTGGAACGAGGACTGGCTGACGAAGGCCGTGAGAATATTCAAGGAATGGGGGTACACTCCGGATAGGAACAACCTGATGATCAATCAGGTCAAGCTTTTGTTCGGCACTGTCCCGACGGATCTGGACGAGTTCATCTTTGCCTCGCAGAGTGTCCAGGCCGAGGCCATGAAGTACTTCATCGAGAAGTTCCGCGGGCATAAGTTCGAGCCGAACACCGGCATGCTTTGGTGGAACATCAGGGACGGCTGGCCTTTGATCTCGGATGCGATCGTGGATTGGTACAACAGCCCGAAGATGGCCTATTGGTTCATCAGGAACGCCCAGACCGACGTTTGCGTGCTGATCAATGATGCGGTCGATGGCGGTTACCCGCTGGTCGTGGCCAACGACACCAGATCGGATGTCTCGGGAACGGTCACCGTCACGGATGTGAAGACGGGGAATGTCGTTTTCAAAGGAAGCTATGAGGTCGCCGCCAACGGCAGGAAGGAGATCGCCTCTCTTCCTCAGAGGCATGGTCAGGGAATATTCAAGATTTCCTACACGGGCAGGGCAGGAGAGCGGCTGGAGAACCACTATCTCTACGGCAACGCTCCGTTCGACCTGAAAGAGTATCGCTCTCTTTTGAAGAAGACCAAGATGTTCGAAGTGAGATAAGAGTTTAAGAATATGGACAAAAGATTATTACTTGGAGTGGACATCGGCGGGACAAAGTGCGCCGTCACTCTTGGGGAGTCGGAAAACGATGGTATCACGATAAGGGACAAAGAGGATTTCGAAACTACCGGCGTCAATGAGACTATCGCCGGCATCAAGGCCGCAATCTGGGAGGTTCTTAAGCGTAATTCTGTCAGCAATAAGGAAATAGATGCCATCGGTGTCAGCTGCGGCGGCCCGTTGGACAGCAAGGCGGGGGTGATCATGTCGCCGCCGAACCTGCCCGGTTGGGACAACATTCCGATTGTCGGTTTGCTTGCCGAGGAGTTCGGCGTTCCTGTGGCCGTGCACAACGACGCCAATGCCTGCGCGTTGGCCGAGTGGACATTCGGTGCGGGCAAAGGTTCGAGGAACATGGTGTTCCTCACTTTCGGCACCGGTCTGGGAGCCGGACTGATTCTTGACGGCAGGCTCTACACGGGGACAAACGACAATGCCGGTGAGCTTGGACACATCCGTCTGGAGAACTACGGCCCCGTGGGCTACGGCAAGAGCGGTTCCTTCGAGGGTTTCTGCAGCGGAGGCGGTATCAGGCAATTGGCTCAGTCGCTTGTGAAGGAACGCCTTCAGATGGGTCAGAAGGTGAGCTGGTGTCCGGAGGGGGACGTGGACAGGATCACGGCGAAGATTGTGGCCCAGGCCGCGAGGGAAGGTGACCCGCTGGCCAAGGAGGTCTATGAGATCTCGTCCCGCCATCTGGGGATCGGACTCTCTGTCGTGATGGACATCCTTAATCCGGAACTCATCGTGATCGGAAGCATCTATTCAAGAAATGAGGACATGATGAAACCTTTTGTGGACGAGGTGCTTGCGAGAGAGGCTCTTCCTCTGGCGAACAAGGTCTGCAAGGTTGTCCCGGCAGCGCTCGGAGAATCGATAGGAGATTACGCGGCACTCTCGGTGGCTGCGAATATTCATGGATAATTGATTTATGAATATGACAAAGAACATAATAGAGCATAGCCTTGAGGAGGCTTTTAACGAGTTGAAAGGGTTCCTTGCCGATCCGGCCACGGTTCCGGCGATCGGCAGGTGTGTGGACATCCTTGCCGAGTCGTTGGAGGCGGGTGGCAAGGTGATGAGCTGCGGCAACGGCGGCTCCCTGTGTGACGCCACCCATTTCGCGGAGGAGCTGACGGGTCGTTTCAGAGGAAGCCGGAGACCATTGCCGGCGATGTCTATCAATGATCCGGCCTATTTCACGTGTGTGGGCAATGACTTCTCTTTCGGGGAGATATTCCAAAGATGGGTCGAGGCTTTCGGTAAGCCGGGGGATGTGCTTCTGGCGATCAGCACGAGCGGCACATCCGACAATGTGCTCAAGGCGGTCGAGGCCGCGCGTAGGATAGGGATGAAGGTGATCGCCTTGACTTCCGTGAAGGGCAGACCGTTGGCGGAAGCCGCCGACGCCGCCGTCCTGGCTCCTGACGCACCGCACTCCGACAGGATTCAGGAGATCCACATCAAGGTGATACACATAATGATAGAGGCTCTGGAGAAGAGAATGGGATTGTAGTATGAGACGTTCTGTTTTTTCATTCGTTTTTCTGGCAGCGGTCCTGATGTCTTTGCTGTCTGGCGGCCTGGCCTTCGCCCGGCCGGTGGTGAGCATGCCGGGAGACAAGGTGAGGATCTCATCGTGGATAGACTCCCGTTTCTCAAAAGGCGCTGCCCTGCCTTTCTCCTTCGCTTTGGACGGCGTGCCTTCGTCCGAGTTCATGGGACGTTGGAAGAGAAGTCGTCAGGTTCTGCCGTCAGCCGATCCGTCAGCTGTTTCCTTCAGGTACACCTGGACCGGTTCCAAGGAGGGGCTGTCCGTCATCTGTGATGTCACGGGCTACCCGGAAAGCAACCTTGTGGAATGGGTGGTGCGTTTCAGGAATATTTCCGGAAATAACTCCGGGCAGATCTCCGATGTGAAGGTGGCCGACATGAGGATGAAGTTCCCGTCCGCGGGTCCGGTGTCGCTGCACTATGCGGAAGGCAACAAGATCTCAAGGGCTGACTACGCTCCGAGAACCGCCTTGCTTGAAGGTGACAGAAGTGTCCGTTTCGAGCCTACCGGCGGCAGGTCGTCGAGCGAGGCTTTCCCTTTCTACAACATTGAGTCTAAGGCGTCCGGCCAGGGAGTCATGATGTCGGTCGGATGGTCAGGCACTTGGTTCTCTGACTTCAAGTCTGTCGACTCAAAGTCTCTGGATGTGTCCGCCGGCATGCCGGACGTTGACTTGTACCTGAGGCCGGAGGAGGAGATCAGAGTCCCTTCCGTGGCCTTTCTTTTCTGGAGCGGGCAACAGATGGACGGCCACAACAGATTCCGCCGCTTCCTTCTGGAGCATCGTTATCGGAAAGTGCACGGCGAGCAGGTCCGGAACTACCTGAGCAGTGGCTTCAACTACCGCGACCCTCACCCTTTCGGGGAATATTCATGCATCACCTCCGAGTGGGCGGTCGCGATGATCAACCGTTACCGGATGTTCGGTTTGGTTCCCGACATATTCTGGCTTGACGCAGGATGGCACACTGGAGCATCTGACTATCAGCATGGACAGAACTGGGCTTCCACGACAGGGAACTGGACCGTGGACGCGAAGAGATTCCCTCAGGGGATGAAGCCGGTTTCGGACGCCGCTCACGCTGTCGGCGCGAAGTTTATGCTGTGGTTTGAGCCTGAGAGGGTTGTCAAGGGAACCCAATGGTCGGTGGAACACAAGGACTGGATGCTAGACTGTCCTCAGCCCAAAGGATCCGAGCAGGCCGGCTGGCTGCTTTTCGATCTTGGCAACGACGAGGCCTGCGACTGGCTCTGCAGGTACTACGGCGATCTGATGGAGGAGAATGGAGTCGATTGGTACAGACAGGACTGCAACATCCAGCCGGCTCCGTACTGGGCCTACAATGACGAGCCAGGCAGGAAGGGCATGAAGGAGATCCGGCACATCGAGAACCTGTACCGCTTCTGGGACTACCTTATTGAACGGTTCCCGGAGATGGTCATCGACAATTGCGCCTCCGGCGGGAAACGTCTTGATTGGGAGACGGTCAGCAGGAGCGTTCCGCTCTGGAGGAGCGACTACTACCACTACGACGATCCCGATGGCTACCAATGCCACACCTACGGACTCAACTATTTCCTGCCGGTTCATGGCACGGGAATATTGCTGCCCGACCAATATTCATTCAGGTCAAGCCTCTCGTCCACGCTGATCTACAACTGGAAGATCACGGAGAAAGGTGTCTCCGTGATTGAAATGCAGGATCGGCTGAATGAGTACAGGGGCATCCGCGACTACTATTTCGAGGACTACTATCCTCTGACCGGCGACGGAGATCTTACGGGCCACGATGTCTGGCTGGCCTATCAGATGCACAAGCCTTCGGACGGCTCCGGAATCGTGGTCGCTTTCAGAAGGGAGGATTCCGGTGCCGATCATTGCATCGTTCGCCTGGGAGGACTCTCTCCCGACAAGCTTTACAGATTGACGGACAGTGATACCGGGGAGATTGTGGAGAAGACCGGACTAGAGCTCTCCGAAGGATTGACATTAAGACTAGACAACCCCAAAAGCTCACTTTTGATTAAATACGTAGAACAATGAAAACGAAACTGATAGCACTTGCTTTGGGTGCGTTTTGCTGCTGTGTGGCATCGGCCCGTTCATCAATGGTAATGACCTCGAAGGATCAGTCCTGCGACAAATGGATCGAGAGGCATTTCTCTAAAGGAACAACGCCTCCTTTCTCCTTCAACTATGACGGAGTGTCTTCGGATCTTCTCCTGAAAAAATGGACTTTCTCCAAGTCAGCGCCGGTCGCCCTGGAGAATGGCGAGACTCAAAGGTCTTTCTTCTGGACGGACAAGGGCACCGGCCTTCGGGTAGAGTGCAGGGTCAAGACTTTCAATGACTTCAACGCGATGGAATGGACCCTGTACTTCAAGAACCTGTCTTCCGGCAATTCCGGACAGATCTCCGATGTGAAGGCTGCCGACATCGACCTTAAGTCGAGGCGGGAAGGGGACTGGTCTCTTTTCTATGCGAGAGGCAGCGACGCCGGGAAGCATGATTTCATGGCACAGACGAAGGAATATTCCGTCGGCGACTCCTTGGTCATGATTCCTAACCTGGGTCGTTCGTCCTCTGTCAGTTTCCCTTATTTCAACGTCAAGACTCCGGAAGGCGGCATGGTCTTCGCCATCGGTTGGACGGGATCCTGGAAGGCGGAGATTATCCGTCCCGAGCAGGATTGCTTCAGAGTCTCGACCGGACTTAAGAACCTGAACACCTATCTGTTGCCGGGCGAGGAGATACGTACTCCGCTGACGGCGATGATCCCTTGGCAGGGCGAGGACAGAATGGACGGACAGAATATCCTCAGGCAGTTCATCATGAGGCATCACTATCCGAGAGCCGGGGGCTATCCTGTGGAGCCGCCGATCTGCAGCAGCTTCAACTATGGCGATCCTTCTCCTTGCAATGAATATACTTGCATGACTTCTGAATATGCAAGGGCTCTTATTCACCGCTATGAGGAGTTCGGCCTCCTGCCGGAGATCTTCTGGCTTGACGCCGGCTGGTACGAGAAGGCCTCCGATTGGAGGAACGGCTACAACTGGGCCAACGCTGTCGGCAACTGGAAGGTGGACAGGAAGAGGTTCCCCGGAGGTTTGGGGGACATCGCCGATGTCGCCCATGAGGTCGGATGCCAATTCATGGTCTGGTTTGAGCCGGAGAGGGCCATCAAGGATTCCTACTGGGCTTACGAGCATCCTGAGTACATGTTGCTAGCCGGTGGCGGCAAGGCTGTTCCTCATGAGATCGACAGGAAGACCCAGGACTCGTTCCTGGTCAATCTGGGCGACGAGGACGCCAACAAATGGCTCAGGGAGAATGTGGCCAAGCTGATAAGGGACAACAGGATAGACCACTATCGTCAGGACTACAACATTGATCCGGAGTGGTTCTGGTACAGCAATGACGAGCCTGGCCGTAATGGTATCTGCGAGATCAGGTACATCTCCGGACTCTATAAGTTCTGGGATTACCTGCGCTCGGAGTTCCCGAACCTGTTCATCGACAACTGTGCCGGTGGTGGAAGACGGCTTGACCTGGAGGCGACCTCAAGGAGCATCCCTCTTTGGAGAACGGACTACAATTATGGCGAGCCTATCGGCTATCAGTGTCACACCTACGGACTTAGCCAATGGCTTCCGGTAAGCGGCACGTGTCTGGCCAAGTCCGATGTCTTCTCCACGAGGTCAAGCTACGGGGCTGCCGTCACATTCAACTGGAAGATCACCTCGGCGGGCTTCAACATCCTGGAGATGCAGAAGCGTCTGGCGGAGTTCCACGACATCCGGCCTTATTTCCTTGAGGACTTCTACCCGCTTTCCGGCTATGGTGACACCACATCCGATGCCATCTGGCTTGCCTATCAGCTTGACAGAAAGTCTGACCGCTCCGGTCGCATTGTGGCTTTCAGAAGATCGCAATGCCCTCAGGAAAAGATTGTAGTGAAGCTCAGAGGTCTGGACCAGTCTGCGGTCTACGAGCTTGAGGATCAGGACACTATGGATTGCGTTGAGAAGACCGGTGCGGAATTGGCCGCTGGTTTTGAACTGGTGCTTAAGGATGCCGGCTCCTCGCTGTGTTTCAAGTATAGGGCAAAATAAGATATTCATTAATTCATGAGGTTCGGATTTTTTGCCGCCGCTTTGGCTTCGATGTTTTTTTGTCAGACGCTCTCCCACGCTGACGTCCGGACGGACGTTTCCCCTGGTGTGGGAGAGAGTCCTGACACTGTGCGTCCGATGACTTTCTTCCAGCTGAACATATGGGAAGGCCTCGGGAACATTGACAATGGCCTTGATGTCTTCAAAGATCAGCTGTTGGCTCTTATGCCGGATGTGGCCTCGTTCTGCGAGTTCCCTTCCCAAGGGGACGAAAAGGTCGAGGAAGCTTCCGCCGAGTACATTCTTGGGCAGACAATCGACTTCATATTCAAAAAAAACGGTGTCAGGTACTACAAGACCAGCATGAGCGGCAGAGGGACGCGGGGAGTGTTGACGAGGCATCCGGTTGTCGAGGGTGCCGCCGCTGTCGCTTCCACCTCCGCTCCGGGGCAGCAGCAATGGTTCTATAGGACTGTGATTGATTTCCATGGTCGTGAAGTTGCCGTGTACTCATCCCATTCCGTCCATTATTACTATGCCTGCTATCTTCCAAGGGGCTATGGTGACGGTTCCGATCCCTATGGCTGGAACAAGCTGGCTGGCGGCCCGATCACCGATGTGGACCGGATCGTCGAGAGGGATGTCCGCGGAGACAGGGTTCAGATGGCCATGGATCTTGACAATGACGTGAGGGAGCAGGCCGCGAAAGGGCGGCTCTGCGTCTATGCCGGCGACCTGAACCAGCCGTCACATCTGGACTGGACGGAGGAGACCGGGAATCTTTGGGGACACAATGGCGCTGTCGTTCCGTGGAGCGTCTCGTCTTACTTGCTGCCGAGAGGTTTCCGGGATGCCTACAGGGTTGTTTATCCAGACCCTGTTGTCAATCCTGGATTCACCTGGCCGGTCTACAACAAGGATGCGAAGAAGGGTACCGCATGGGCTCCGGAGGCTGATGAGCGTGACAGGATAGACTTTGTGTACTATCTGGAGGATGACAGGATCAGTGTGCTGAAAGCGCAGTTGGTCGGCCCTGCCGCGACAATCGAGAAAGGCTCTCCTGTTGACGACCCTGTTGTCCGGGACGAGCTGATCCTTCCTGCGAACGGCATCTGGTGCAGCGATCATCGCGGCCTCCTGATCACCTTCGGCATCCGCTGAGATCTTCTGGCTTGCCACCCGGCAGAGTTCCGGTTCTTCTGGCCGCGGGGCTTGTCAAAGCGCCCTGCGGCTGTTATTGGTTGCGTATCTTGTTGCCGAGGATGAAGCCGAAGATACCGGTCAGGATGATGCCGATTGTGGTTTGGATGACATTCAGCATGTCCACCAGCGGGGACACGTCGCGCAGGATGTCCGAACCCATGCCGGCCATGTTCTTAAGGCTGACTCCGAGGGCCTGGCCGTACTCCAGAATGGATACGTTTGACGTGAAGGCCCAGGCGAAAATGAAGACAGTGACCACGTAGGTCATCACCATCCGGAACATCGACTCTCCGAAGCCGAAGAATATGTCCGAGAAATAATTGGTGATGATCTTCCACGTGTTGACGGCCTTCTCTGTGACGCTGACTTTCGGATTGGCGTAGTCCGACAGCATCCTGCGGCGTTCCATGCGCCGTCCGCGCACATAGGCCCAGTTGCCGTCGGCGATGAATCCTTTGCCTGTCCACAGAGCGTTGAAGTTCTTGAAAAGTTCCTCGGCCTCAAGCCAGCGCCCTTTCAGAGCCGCCTCCGGACTCCAGTCCGACCTGAGGTTCAGGTCGTTCTGCCTTTCACCGGTTCCGAAGTCGTGCCAGTCGCAAAGGAACTTCCGGTAGGCCTCCTTGTCCTGCTGGAGCACACGGCCGTCCTTGAGGTTGCCCTTACGGATCACCGCAGAGTCACCGAAATAGCATTTGGTGAAGCTGCAATTGGAGAAGATGCTGTGATTGAAGATTACGATTCCTTCGAACAAAGCCCTGTAGAAATCGCAGAAGTCCACCTTGGCATCCTCGAATGTGCCGGCCTCGATGTGGGCGTAGCGGAAATCACACCAGGCGATGTCGGCCTTGCGGAACCGGCAGCGGGACAGGCTCGCGCCTTTGAAACTCACGCGTCTTAGCTTGCAGGAAGTGAAATCCACCCCGTCCAGCACAGTGTCAGAGAGATCCTCCCCGACGAGTTCACCGCTTTCCAGCTGTTTTTTCAGTTCTTCGACATTCATAATCTGTTACAAGTGTGATTTGTTGATAAGGTGATCTGCTTCACTGCCAAATCCTTCGGCACCCTCTCGGAAGCAAAGATACTCAATCGTTCCGAATATTCATATTCCTGAATGTCGAAGCCTTGTCTACTGCCACTTTTTTTCAGTAGAAAGCATTGTCTTTGTGTCACGAAGCAGGCTGCCGCGGGAAAGTCTCCCGGAGCTAGGAAGGCTCATTTTTTGAATATTCATAAAACACTTATAGACAATGGCTAAGAATTATTTCAGGAGGTACATCTGGCTGATTGAGCTGATCAACCGCAAGGGGTACATCTCCTTCCGCGAGATCAGTGACGCATGGAGTCGCAGCCCGCTTAACGAGACCGGTGCCCCGCTGTCGGAAAGAACGTTTTTCAACCACAAGGACGCCATCTTCGACACTTTCGGGATCGGATTCTTGTGGACAGGGTGCCTTCCAGCGAGAAGTTCCTCACGAATGTCATCAGCGCGATGAGGGACTCCAAGACCATCATGCTCTATTACCAGAGCTTCCGTCATCCCGAGCCGCACGGCTTCAACGTGCGTCCCTACTGCGTCAAGTTTTTCAAGCAAAGATGGTATATGCTGGGAGACAGCGACTTGGGCCTGCGGGTGTACTCGCTGGACCGCTTTGTGGACATGGAGGAGCTGGACATCCGCTACGAACTGCCGAAGGGCTTCGATGCGGAAGGCTACTTCCGTAACTATTTCGGTATCATCGTCGGGGAGGAACCTGTAGACGTTGAGATCCGCGTCACCGCGGACCAGGTCAAGTACTTCCGGACACTGCCGCTTCACAAGTCCCAGAAGGAGGAACCGCGGAAGGACGGGAGTTCGGTCTTCCGCTACCGCATCGCCCCGACCTTCGATTTCGTGCAGGAGATCCTCTCTCACGGACCGGATGTGGAGGTGCTGTCGCCACTTGATCTGCGTGAATGCATAAAGGGCGACATCGCCCGTATGGCTTCCTTTTATAAGGTTCCCTGCACGGACAATGGAGGGACAGCGGACAATGAACGGAGGTAGCCGTGAGAGACTTTGCGGCGATTGATTTCGAGACGGCCAACGAGTGCCCGAGCAGCGTCTGCTCGGTCGGGGTCGTGATTGTGAGGGGCGGAGAGGTGACGGACAGTTTCTATAGTCTGATCCATCCCGAGCCGGAGTACTACAAATGGTTTTGCCAGGAAGTTCACGGTATAGGCCCGGAGGACACGGATGACGCGCCTGTCTTCCCTCGCATCTGGGAAAAGATCGAGCCTTTGATCGAAGGTCTGCCCTTGGTGGCGCACAACAGCCGCTTCGACGAGGGCTGCCTAAAGAGCGTGTTTCGTGTCTATCAGATGGACTACCCTGACTATCAGTTCTTTGATACCCTTGCCGCCTCCCGTAGGCACTTCGGTCACACCCTCCCCAACCACCAGCTCCAGACCGTCTCCGCCGCTTGCGGCTACGATCTGACGCACCATCACCATGCCCTGGCCGACGCTGAGGCCTGCGCTGCCATAGCGCTGAAGATCCTCTAAGCGGCGGTGCCAGGCCTGCAGCTATGCCAGCCTTGCCAGCTTAACCGCTCTGCCAATCTGCCATATTGCTGCCCTACCATACTGTCGCTCTGCCGTCCGGCAAGCCTTGCAGACGTTGTCGGGATTGGGTGGCGGTCATTCGGGTTTAGAGGTTGTCTGGAGAAGATGGCGGCCTCAGATCTCGATCATCGGGCTGGCGAGGGCTTTCTTGAGCTGGTC
>ULRO01072522.1_pt1 | contig 28692 bp, 25 predicted proteins | sample 1955421 | NCBI WGS metagenome assembly ULRO01 (sample SAMEA4835682, study PRJEB28245) | human gut metagenome | biome: gut microbiome; material: fecal sample | place: Denmark | collected 2008 | reverse complement strand
CCCGTGTGCGCCGTCAACCCAGTCTGCTGCACAAAATTCCCTCCGCTGCACCATCCTAGACGCCGGGCACCACGGCGCGTCCAACGCGACGGGAGAAGCACTGCTGGATTTGGCACAGCCGGAGCTGGTCCTGATTTCCTGCGGCAAAAACAACCGGTACGGGCATCCGGCGCCGGAAACGCTGAAACGCCTGGAAGAGCGGGGAATCCGCTGGTATTCCACGGCGGAGGTCGGCGCAATACAGGTGCATGTTGGAAAGAAAAAAGTGAAAATAGAAACTAGTACATCGTTTTCGAAATAACTATACCACTCACTTGCCTGTGAATCCGATTGCACAGGTATAAAAGCCTCAGCGTAGCCCGCTACGCCTGCGTTTTTATACCTGCACACTCGAATCCACATCCTACGCGATTGGTATAGTTATTTACGAAACGCTGTACTAGTCGGATTGGACAAAAACAAGTCATGCAGGACTAAAAAATACGAAAAAGCGTCTGTACAATAAAATGAAAAAAACTGCAGAAAGAGCAAAACCAACTATAAAACAAACAAAAATACACATTTTAACGAACATTAAAAATAGAGAACAAGAATATACGATATAACAATGTAAAAATGATTAAATTTTGATCGGGGGGGGGTAAAAGCCGGAAAATAGTGGGGAAAACAGAGTATATTCAGGCGAACAGGATTCCAGGAAAAACATACCAATTCGGAAGGAAAGAACCCGAAATACGAGATACAAGAGGAGATTTTATATCAATTTTTAACACTTTTCATAGAAATTTAATCAAAATGACATAAATATTGCCTACATTGTCTGCTTGCAAAGAAGACGTTAGATGGTATAATAAAGTGACTGGAAAGAAGTTTGTAATTTCGACAAAAAACATAATTGTTAGAGTAGAAATACGTTAGGATGAACAGAAAGAAACAAGTGGGGGACAAGATGAAGAGAAAGCAGGAGAAGCCGGCATATGACCGGATCGCTGCCGGAGAGCGGCTGCGCTGTCGGAGGCTTGAGCTCGGCTGGAGCAGAGAGCTGGTGGCAGAACGGCTCGGTGTCGTCAATAAATATTATGCGGATATCGAGCGGGGAACCTGCGGCATGAGTGTGGAAACACTGATTAACCTGTCCCGCTTGTATGGAGTGAGTCTGGATACGCTGATTTATGGCGAGAACGAGGAAAAATCTGCAGTCAGTCAGGAAGAACAGCTGATTCGCGGACTCAACGGGATGTCTCAGATTGTACAGGATTACTGCCTGCGGATGCTGTGGCTGTTTGCCGACGGACTTCGGGCAGCACAGGCGGAGGCTGCAGCAAAATGCGAGACAGTACCGGAGACCGTAAAAAGCAGTTTGGACAGCAAAAAAAACTCCGGAAGTGAGGCCTGAGATGCCGGAGAAGAAAAATCAGTACATAGATATTCACTGTCATATTTTACCGGAGGTGGATGACGGCGCGAGAAATCTGGAAGAGAGCCTGGCGATGTTACGTCAGGAAGTAAAACAGGGTGTTGCAGCAGTTATCCTGACTCCGCACCAGAAACCGAACAGACGCAGCATTACCGCTGCTTCCGCATTGGAACGGACACAGAAGCTACAGCAGGCTGCGAAAGAAAACGGAATCGACATCAGACTTTACAGTGGCGGTGAGATTTTTTGCTGCATGGATACCATCGAGCTGTTAAAACAGGGCAAGGCGGGAACCCTTGCCGGATCAGATTATATTCTGACAGAATTTTCACCGGACGAAGAATGGGCGTATATCCGGAACTGCCTGTATGACCTGCTCTGCGAGGACTACCGTCCGATTGTCGCCCACACCGAGCGCTATCGGAACGTGGTAAAGGATTTCAACCGGGTCGAAGAATTAAAGGACATGGGATGCCGGATCCAGATCAACGCAGGAGAGCTGCCGGGACTGCTGGGCGGACAGCTAAAGCGCACAGCACGCAGCCTGATAAAAGAAGAGCTTGCAGATCTCATCGGAACGGACGCCCACAGAGCAGAGGGAGACCGGTCTGTATCGATGGCGGAAGGAGCCTCATGGCTGCAAAGACACTGCAGCCCGGAATATGCGGCACGTCTGCTCTACAAAAACGCAGCACACATTCTGGACAATACAGATATGGAAGACATCGAATAGAAAAAGGGGAACGAGACATGGAAAATCAAAACCAGAGAAGCAACGAGGAAACCGAAATCGATCTGGTAGAACTTTTTTGGGTACTCTGGAGAAAGCTTCCGCTGATGATTGCGGTGGGACTGTTTACAGCACTTCTGGCCTTTGGGGGAAGCAAATTTCTGATGACACCCACGTATCAGTCTGTAACAAAGATCTATATTCTGAACAAACAGGACAGTAGCAACACAAATGTAACCTACAGCGACCTGCAGGCAGGCACGCAGCTGGTTAAGGACTATTCGGAGCTGATCAAAAGCCGTTTCGTACTGGAAGCGGTGATCGAGCAGTTGAATCTGCCGTTAAGTTATGAGCAGTTAAGCGGTAAGGTTACAGTGAGCACGCCCACAGACACCCGAGTAATCTCCATTGCGGTGACGGACAGCAATCCGGTTGCAGCGATGAAAATTGCTAATGCAATCCGTGAAACAGCCTCGACCCATATCCGCAACGTTATGGATATCGAAGCAGTGAATATCGTAGAAACAGCAAACATACCGACCCATAAGGCGAGCCCCTCCGCCGGAAAGAACACGGTGCTGGGCGGAATGCTTGGTATCCTGATTGTAGCAGCCATCGTCATCCTTTCCCACCTGATGAACGATACGATTCAGACGGAAGAGGATGTGGAAAAATATCTTGGAATTTCCACCCTTGCGATGATTCCGCTGAATGAAGCTGACAGCAGGAAGAAAAAGAAAAAATATAAAAAACAGGCGACAAGCGGAAAGTGAGGTGACAGGGAAACATGCAGAACGTAGTAATTCGCTCCATCGAGCGTCTGGATTTCAGAACAAAAGAAGCCTATAAAACATTGCGTACCAATCTGAGCTTTGCAGGAAAAAATGTTAAAGTGATTTCCCTGACCAGCTGTACGCCAAATGAAGGAAAGACAAGCGTTTCCTTCCAGTTATGTCTGTCCCTTGCAGAAAGCGGCAAGAAGACGATCCTGGTTGACGCAGACCTGCGCAAATCCGTACTGCGGGGCCGTTATAAAGCAAACCGTGAAAAATACGGACTGTCCCATTATCTGAGCGGACAGATGGAGCTGGACGATGTATGCTGCAGAACCAACGTCAACAATTTCGATATTATTTTTGCAGGATCGATACCGCCCAACCCCAGTGAGCTTTTGGGGGGCGATGCGTTCAAAAATATGCTGGAAGTGCTGCGGATGAAATACGATTATGTCATTGTAGATACCCCGCCCCTTGGCAGCGTCATCGACGGCGCGGTAGTAGGTGCGATCTGCGATGGAACGGTACTCGTTGTCGAAAGCGGAGCCATCAGCTACAAATTTGCCCAGAATGTAAAAGAACAGCTGGACAAGGTAGGCTGCCGGATTCTTGGATGTGTCCTGAACAAGGTCAACACCAAAAAGAATCCTTATTATGGAAAATATTATGGCTATTACTATGGCAGCTATTACGGCTACGGAAATGGCGGTGCAGACGAAGCACAGGACGAGCTGATGCTGGATGCGGGTTCCCAAACCGACGCGACAGCTTCTGAGACAGGAACTGCCGCACCGCAGCAGAGCACAGAAGAAAAGGGGGATGCGAAGTGAGTACAAAGGGTCTGACCATCGGATTTTTTATTGCAGATGCAGCTTTAATTGCGGTTTGCGCATTCTTCTACTTACATATGGATCGGACAGCGCCGGTCATCACACTGCCGGATACCGAGCAGACCTATACAACCGGCACAGATACCGATCAGCTGCTGGAAGGCGTAACCGCTTACGATTCCCATGACGGGGATGTGACAGCCTCCTTACTGATTGAAAAGGTGACAGAAACCGGAAATGGCGAAGTGATCGTAACCTATGCAGCTGTGGATTCTTCCAATAATGTGGCAGAACAGTCACGGATTCTGAAGACTGCGGGACATCCTGCATCGGACACTGAGGACTAAAATACATGGGGAGGAACCGGTTAAAAAGACTGAAATTTCATAGTCAGCTATGTGTTGCAACACTGGCGATTGTTCTGTTTGCAGGATATGTCAGAATAAGTGGTTCCATTCTGAATGCACTGATTGCTGCAGCAATCGCTCTGGCCTGCTGCATTGTCCTGAAAGGCACGGATGTCGGAATCCGCAGCGTCAAGGATCTGATCCGGAGAAATCTCCCGACAGTACTTGTTCCGGCACTTACTGTTTCCAGAACGCAATGGGGACTGAAAACAGTTTTTATGGCATTGCTTTTGGGAGTTGTACTGCTTTTTGTCTGGAGTTTTTTGGCAAAGCGCTGGATATGCCATGAAGTGACGCCTGGCTGGACGTTACTGATCTACGACAGCGAAGAGAACCTGCGGCGGGCGGATACAATTGCCAAAAGCAGACCGGATCTCATAGAAAACGCAGGAACCTATCGCTATCGTGGCAAACAAGATATACCTTCGGAGCCGGGAGCGAGCAGCCACATCGATTTAGCAGAAATCGATCATCTGGTGCGGGTATTTCGAATTCCGCAGATGGTAATCTGCATGGAACATGGCGAAGAGGTGCAGGAATACTGCCGGGAAAACGGAATTCTTGCATTCCTGCCGGAAGATGTAGAAACAAATGGAGCCCTCCTTTATCCGGATAAAATCCGATGTGTCAGACCGAAGCTGCAGAAATGAACTGGTGAAAACGGGGTAGAGAACAAATGATCAGTATCGTTGTGCCTGTATACAATGCAGAAAAATATATTGCGACTACAATTGAAATGGTACAGCGCCAGACCTATACGGACTGGGAGCTGATTTTGGTGGACGACTGCTCGAAGGATCACAGCGTGGATGTAATGAAAAGCTGTATTGGAGCAAATTCGGACAAAATTCGTCTTATCCAAAAAGAAGTCAACGAGGGTGCCGCGATGGCACGCAATACGGGAATCGATGCAGCACGTGGCAGATATATCGCTTTTCTGGATGCAGACGACATCTGGTATCCGGGAAAATTGGAAAAGGAACTCGCTTTTCTGGAAAAGCATGATGCAGCCTTTGTGTTTTCGTCTTATGAATTCGGAGATGAAGACGGCGTCCCGACCGGAAAAGCAGTCCATGTACCAAAAACCTTAACCTATCGACAGGCATTGAGCCGTACAGTTATTTTTACCTCAACGGTTCTTCTGGATACACAACAAACCGGGAAAGAGCTGATTCACATGCCGAAAATCGGCAGCGAGGATACAGCAACCTGGTGGAAAATTTTAAAAGCGGGCTTCACAGCCTATGGTTTGGATGAATCCCTTGCGATATACCGCAGACCGCCCCAGTCCCTGTCCTCTAACAAAGGAACGGCAGTGAAACGGATCTGGAACCTGTACCGGGCAGAAGCAAAGATGTCCGTTGCGACAGCGTTTATCTACATGTTCTTCTGGGCATGGAGGGCAACGGTGCGCAGAGTGGTGGCGGACACGATCCGCAGCCATGTGGAATCCGTCAAACGGTTTGTAACGCTGGAATTATCCCTGGTGGGACTGATTGTACAGACCTTACTGTTCGCACATGTCTGGTTCCAATGGTATTACCCTTTGATCAGCAGCTTCCGGTTCAGCCAGGAAGGTTTTGCGTTCGGTACGGGCTTAAAGCTTTATTTCAGAGGACATTTACTGATCCTTGCAGTTTATCTGGTTGTCCTGCTTTTTTTGAGCAAGATCATGGGAGCCCTGAAAACCGGTTATCTCAAACCGGCAAACATCTTTGCTTCTCAGATGACTGCGCTGGTCATTACCAATATTGTGATTTACTTCCAGCTTTCTCTGATGAGAAACTGGTTGATCCCCGGAGAAATTATGGCATTTCTTACGGTGGTACAGATTGTTGTAGCGGGTATCTGGTCGTATTTGAGTAACTGGATTTATCTGTCTGTATTTCCTCCGATCGAAACGCTTGCAATCGAAGGAGAAGAAAGTATCAATTCCGTGGTTCGGGCATTTGATACCAGACGAGACCGGTTCAAAATCATGAGAACCCTGAAATTACAGGACAACAATCTGGAAGAAATCAAGGAAGAATGCCTGCGCTGGTATGGTGCGGTTATTCTGGGATCGATGGAAGAATCGATCCGAAGAGAGCTGTTGGAATTTTGCTACAGCCATTATATCCGGGTTTATCTTTCACCGGATATACCGGATATCCTGATGCAGGGAACGGAAACGATGGATCTGTTTGATACGCCGCTTCTGGAGCTGAAGGAATATCCGATCAGCTGGGAAATGCGAGTCCTCAAAAGACTGACAGACCTGGTGATTTCAGGCGGACTGATGCTTTTGCTTTCCCCGATTCTTCTGGTTCGGATTCTGTACGGCAAAGCAGTCTGCGGCACTGTTTTTGAAAAACAGGAGTGTACAACAAAGGATGGCAAATCCTTTTTCTTACATACATTTGTCAGGAAAGATGGAAAGACAACCTGGATGACATCCTTGCCGATGCTCTGGGATGTTTTCCGGGGAAAAATGTCTGTTGTCGGTCCGCGTCCGTTGACCAAAAAGGAAATGGATGCGCTGATTAAGGAAAATCCCAGATATTTTTATCGCCTGAGAGTGCAGGCAGGTCTGACCGGCTATGCACAGGTTTATGGTAAAAAAACGTCCGTACAGGAAGACCTGCTGAAGCTCGATCTGATTTATATTCAGCATTTTTCAGCACTGATGGACATGAAACTGATGTTGCTTTCTCTGCAGGGAGAAAGTCGGCAGTAATAGCTTCGGGGTGGAGGTAGTGGTTGACAATGAAAAAAATGAAACATGACGTACCGACCAGACTGGTCAAAGTGTTAAATCTGATTCTCATGATGGTAGCGTTTGGCTTTGTATGGTATGGATATTATGCCGCACGGGCACAGGTGCATTATTACCGCAGGGGCGACTGGGTCGTGATCCTGTTGTTTGGAATCCTTTACTACGGATTCTGCAGATCCTATGACGCGTTCCATATTTCTATCAGTCCGATTTCTGAGATTATTTACAGCCAGACGCTGGCACTGATCATTTCCGATTTTATCATGTATGTGGTTATTTGGCTTTTGTCCCTGTACATGCCGAATGCCGTGCCGCTTCTGATTACGTTTGGGGTACAGCTTTTGATTTCGGTGCTGTGGACTTTTCTGGCGCATCAGTGGTACTTCCACAATTTCCAGCCGGGCAGGACAGCCGTGATTTATGACCTGCGTGAGGGCATGGAATCTCTGGTCGGCGAGTACGGAATGGAGAAAAAGTTCCATATCGAAAAGGTACTCGGTGTAGAAGAATGCCTTGAAAAGCTCTCTGTATTGGATGAAATGGATACCGTATTTTTATCCGGCATCCACAGCCATGAAAGAAACATTATTTTAAAGTATTGTATGTATCAGGATATTCAGGTTTATGTGATTCCGAGAATCGGCGACGTTATCATGGGCGGAGCCAAGAAGGTTCACATGTTCCACCTTCCGATGCTGCGCATCGACAGATACCGTCCGATTCCGGAATATACCATTGCAAAAAGAGCATTCGACATCCTGTTTTCCGGAATCGCAATAGTTATTGCATCGCCTTTTATGCTGGTAACCGCAATTGCGATTAAGAGCGACGGAGGACCGGCTCTCTATAAACAGAAGCGCCTGACCAAGGACGGAAAGGAATTCAACGTCCTGAAGTTCCGTAGCATGCGCGTCGACGCCGAAAAAGACGGCGTTGCCCGCCTGAGCACCGGCGACAAGGACGACCGTATCACACCGGTTGGCAAGGTCATCCGCAAGATCCGTTTTGACGAGCTGCCTCAGCTGTTCAACATCCTGCGCGGCGACATGAGCATCGTTGGTCCCAGACCGGAGCGCCCGGAGATCGCCAGACAGTATGAAGAGGAAATGCCTGAATTCCGGCTTCGCCTTCAGGCAAAGGCAGGCCTGACCGGCTGTGCCCAGGTCTACGGCAAGTACAACACCACGCCGTACGACAAGCTGCTGATGGACTTAACCTACATTGGAACTCCCAGCCTGTGGGAAGATTTCAAAATCTGTCTTGCTACAGTAAAGATCCTGTTTATGCCGGAAAGCACCGAGGGAGTGGCTGAAGGTGCGACTACGGCAATGGGCGGAAAAAAGTGATGACTATATAGCTTGAATTTGTAGCAACATAGACAAAAATCTGCCTGATGTGGAATTACGCATAAACTTAGATCTTTCGATGATTTTATCATTTGCGGTGCAGTTTCGAGCGAAGAGAATATCATCTGAATCTGAAATCGGTCTTGAAGATAAAAGTGTGCTGCTCATAAAGACGCTACTGTAAAGAGATGTTTATACCAGACTGTACAAAGGTGAAAACAGCGGTGAAAACACCAAAAAGCGTTGATGCTACGGCATGTTTTGAGGATTTGTGAAGTCTGGAATAAATGAAGCAGTTACTGCTGCGGGCCTATGAGCCGAAAATGAGGCTCACAGATGATTGTTACAGTAGGTTGACTTTATGCCAATAGCTCAGTAGCTGTGGTGTACACACTGCAGTCTACATAACACGCACGTGAAGCACACAATCATATAAGAGCGTTAGATAAAAGGAATGGCTCAGATCCTTGAGATTAAGTCGGAGCTGTTTTTTGTGGGAGAGAGGAAAGTAGATGCTGGTAACAGTCTTAACTGTCGCATTTAATGCGGAGAATACCATCGCAAAAACGGTGGAGTCTGTATTGAATCAGACTTATAGGGAAATTGAATACATTGTCATTGATGGTGCTTCTAAGGATAAAACTGTAGAGGTAGCAAAAAGCTATCAAGCGGCATTTGAAAATACTCCCGGACGGAGTTTAACGATAATATCCGAGCCTGATAAGGGAATGTATGATGGATTGAATAAAGGTGCCAGAATGGCGCATGGCGTACTGGTGGGACAGATTAATGCCGATGACTGGTATGAGCCAGATGCGGTAGAAACAATGGTTGACTTGTATAACAAGGAAAAGTATGACGCTGCATGGGGAAGCATTCGAATTAAAAAGAAATCCGGCGACATGATCAAACATGCACACATTGGAAAGTTGTGGACTACAAACGGTTGGTGTCATCCGGGAATGTTCAGTCGGAGAGAGACGCTGCTTCAATTTCCATATGCATTGGAAACCATGTATGACGATTTTGATTACATTACTGCTGTTCACCAAGCTGGAAAAAAGATTGTTACGATAGATGAAGTTATCAGCAACTTTGCATTTGGCGACGGCGGACAGAGTACAAAGAAAAGCCTGAAAGAAGTTAGGCGGCGCGTTGGTGTTACATATGGTATCTATAAAAAATATGGTATGAGTAAGGGTTACTGGTTTTATAGATGGGCGTATGAGCTTGTAAAATATGTGGTGGGGTAAAAATGAGAGTACTATTAATAAATGAAGTTTTCGGTACAACAAGTACCGGAAAAATATGTGCTCAAATTGCAGAACAAATGGAAGCTGAGGGACACGAAGTAAAAGTCGCCTTTGGTAGATGGCCTGATGTTCCTGAAAAATATCAGCGGTTTGCGCACTACTTTGGTTCAGGATTTGAAGTGAAGTTACATGCCATCCAGACCCGCCTATTTGATACGCATGGTTTCGGCTCCAAGCACGCCACGAGGAAGTTTCTGGGGTGGGTCGAAGAGTATAAGCCCGATCTGCTCTGGCTGCACAATCTGCACGGCTACTATGTCAACGTGGAAATGTTGTTCAACTGGATAAAAAAACACCCTGAAATGCAGGTAAGATGGACTCTCCACGACTGCTGGGCGTTTACTGGTCACTGCTCACATTTTTCTTTCGTTCAGTGTGATGAGTGGAAGATACGATGTGAAAATTGCCCGCAGATGCGGAGCTATCCATCGTGTTATTTTAGAGGGAACGTTGGAAAAAATTATAATCGGAAACAAAGTGCGTTTGTTGGCGTCCCTAATATGACGCTTGTTACTCCTAGCAAGTGGCTTGCAGAATTAACACGACAGAGCTTCCTGAAAGAGTATCCAGTAGAAGTACACTACAATACTATTGACTTAGGAGTATTCAAGCCAACAGCTAGTGACGTTAGAGATCGACTGGGAGCGAAGGAAAAGATAATTGTACTTGGAGTAGCAAATGTTTGGAATGATCGAAAAGGGTTGGATGACTTTTATGAGTTGGCTAGGCTGTTGAGCTCACAGGGATTGATTGTCTTGGTGGGATTAACAAAAAGGCAGATGAGAGGGCTTCTACCAAATATGCGAGGGTTTGAACACACAAACAGTCCACAAGAATTAGCTGAACTATACACAGCTGCTGATGTGTTTGTAAACCCAACATACGAGGATAATTATCCAACAGTAAATTTAGAGGCACAAGCATGTGGGACTCCAGTTATTGCCTATAACGCAGGAGGAACAAAAGAAACGCTGAATCTACAAGAATCAATGGTTGTTCCAGTAGGAAAAATTGAAGAATTGTACCAGGGGGTTATGAAGATGCGAGACAACAAGTTCAAAAATACGGGGGGGTATTGCTCCTTCTCAATAAATATTATCATACAATTAATGCTTTTCACCGCTACAAGGGAAAGGCGGTGGCAGCATGATTAAGAAAGCAAAGAAGGTTGCATATATAGGAGGATGCTGGTCTACAAATGTAGGAAACGGCTTTTTTAATCTCGGTGCTGACTATGTACTTAAGCAAGTTTTTGAAACTGAAAATGTCAATATGATCATGGATCAATCAGCATTTACTCCAGGGTGGAAGCGCAAAAAAGGCAACATCCCGTGGGCAATAAATTATTGGGAACATCTAAATGTTGACTATGTTGTCCTTTTGGGTCCTATTTTAACAGAAGCCTTTATAGCAATATGGAAACCAACACTAGATATATTGAAAAGACGTGGAATCCGATATGCAATTATGTCTGCAGGTATGATGAAGTATGATGACAAAGTAATTTCTGAAATCAAGGATTATTTCGCCCAAAACCCACCTTATGTGATTACGACACGTGATCGCGCAACTTATGAAACGTACAAGGATTCGGTCACAAGGATATATGACGGTATATGTTTCGCTTTTTTTGTACCTGATTATTACAAACCGTTTTCGAATGATCTTGGAGATATAATGGCATTGAACTTTGACAAAATTGATGAACCTTACATATATATTGATGAGCCTGAGAAGAAAACAGATTCTGACTTTGATTTTGAAGGGCATCACTTTGGCATGAAATTCAAAGGATTGGCAAGTATAGGGTTAAAGACGGATCGGTTTACGGATGCTTTGATTTACGCTTTGAGTCCGCTGCCGAGAGGTAAGCGGCCTGATAGAGTAGGAGCATACACGGTTGTTCGTCCGGATCATAGATATAATCCGATGTTCATAAGGAAGGTTTTTAGATATTCAAATAGTTTCTGTGCGGATATTCCACATACATATGCAGATGTGTATGCTAATTCGAAATTGACGATTTCAGATCGTGTTCATGCCTGCGCCTTGACATTAGCATATGGCAATTCAGCTTTTCTGCTTGCGAAAACAGGGCGAAGTGGATTGCTTGCAAGGGTTGGTGCAGAAGAGGTCACACAACATCCAGTAAGGATTGACATGGATAATCTGACTAGAGAAAAAGAAAACTTGATCAGCTGGTTAAAGACAGTAGAGTGGTAATGGAGAAAAGTGTGGTGAAAGGAATGCGAATTCTAATTATCAACGAAGTTTGCGGTACGGGGAGCACTGGCAAGATTTGTGCTGATATAGCGCGACAATATGAAGAAAAAGGGTATGAGGCCAAGATAGCGTATGGTCGTAAAAGTTATGTTCCGGATAACTGCAAACAATATGCTATTAGAATAGGCAGATCTGTTGATGTCTATTTCCATGCGTTGAAAACGATGGTGCTCGATCAACATGGTTTTGGCTCGATTTATGCTACAAAAAAATTCCTGAAATGGGCGGATGATTATAATCCGGATATAATATGGCTTCATAATCTTCATGGCTATTATATAAATATTGAATTACTCTTTCAATGGATAAAGAAGAAAAATGTTGAAGTGAAATGGACGCTACATGATTGTTGGGCGTTCACAGGCCATTGCACACATTTTTTAATAGCTAGCTGTGACAAATGGAAAACTCAGTGCAAGCAGTGCCCACAGAAAGGGCGTTATCCAGCAAGTAGATTTTTAGATAATTCTGAGAGCAATTACAAGAGAAAGGAAGAAGCCTTTGGAGGAGTTGAAAATCTGACATTAATTACGCCGTCCCAATGGTTAGCTGATTTGACACGTTATAGCTTTCTTAGGGAGTATCCAGTAGAGGTTAAATATAATCAGATTAATACAGATGTTTTTAAACCGACTGCAAGTGAGTTTAGGTATAGATATAATATTGAGCATAAAACCATGATACTTTGTGTGGCAAGTCGCTGGAGTAAGCGGAAAGGAATCGATGATGTTATTCAGCTCTCAAAGAAAATTAATGAGAATACAGTGATTGTTATGGTTGGGGTGAATAAGAAGCAGCTGAAAGAATTGCCGAGTAATATAATCGGAATCAATCGAACAGAGAATGCTCATCAGTTGGCTGAAATCTATACTGCGGCCGATTTGCTTTTTAATCCGACTCGAGAAGACACCTATCCGACAGTTAACCTTGAAGCGGAGGCATGTGGAACAAAAGTCATTACCTATGACGCAGGGGGAAGCAAAGAAACTCTGCACAATCCACAGTCAGTAGCAATACCAGTAGGAAATTACAGTGATGTTCTGAAATATATATAATGAGGAAATTGTTATGAAAATTGCATTTAGCTGGGATGATGGAGCATTAGAAGATCAAAGGCTTTTTGAATTACACGAAAAATACAAAATTCCAGGGATGTTTTTTGTCCCAACAAGAAATCGTGAGGGACGAGAAGTACTCACACCTGAAATGATACGTGAGGCAGAATCTGAGCATGTACAATTTGGCGGACACACGGAAAACCACACTTATCTAACGAGTATTCCATTGGATGAAGTCGAGCAAGAGGTTCTTTTAAATAAAATTTATTTGGAGAATACACTGGGACATGAAATTGAGGATTTCTGTTTGCCAGGTGGGAAATATACATCAGAGATACTTAATATTGTCAACAGGCATTATAAGACCATTAGAACAGCGGACACGATGAATTTTAAGTACTCTGGCGGCGAGTTGAAGCCAGCGATTCATTTTTATCCTCGTGGTAACAAATCGTTGCTTGGAAATGCTTTTCGGAATCAAGGTTTTTCACAGGGAGCATATATAGCATTACATTATAAAATGAACTATTTTGAGCTGATTTCCAACTTAATCAGAAATGAGCAGAGAAAAGAAAATAGCGTAGTAATGGTGTGGGGGCATAGTTGGGAGTTAGAGAAAGAACATCTTTGGGAAGAACTGGAGAAATTTATGCAGCAGGATTTTGTGAAGAATAATGCGGTAAATTATGAAGAGTGTTTTAGGCGGTAAGCGAAGATGAAGATAGTACATATTTGCCTTTGTGGAGCAATGACAGACGGTTTTAATTACCAAGAAAATGTTATTACGAAGTATCACAAGAAAATGGGATATGACGTAACAATCATTGCATCACAATGGATTTGGGATTCTGAGGGAAAACTGAAAAGAACAGATAAAACAGATTATTTCAATGAAGATGGTGTAAAGATGGTACGGCTTCCTATAAAGCACGGAACTGTCAATAGCCGATTGAAAACTTATCCTGGTCTATATGGAGCAGTTGAAAAAGAACAGCCGGATATTCTTTTTATTCACGACTGTCAATTTCTCGATATTAGAAAACTAGCATCATATGCAAGGAGACATCCAAATGTAAAAGTATATGTTGATAATCATGTTGATTATTCAAACGGAGCGCATGGATGGCTTTCAAGAAATTTGCTACATAAAGGGTTATGGCGATTCTGTGTGAAGAAAATTGATCCTTACGTTACCAAATTCTATGGGGTACTCCCTGCTAGAGTCGACTTTCTAAAAGAAATGTACGGTTTGCCGAACGATAAATGTGAGCTTCTTGTGATGGGGGCAGATGATGAACTGGTTGAAAAAGTAAAATCTACTCGCAATGCTGTAAGAGATAAACATGGTATACAAGATGATGACTTTCTTGTGGTTACTGGCGGAAAAATCAACCAATTTAGACCGGAAACGTTGGAATTGATGTCGGCTGTAGCAGAGAGCAAATATAAAAAGATTAAGATGCTGATTTTTGGAAGCGTGGATGAAACTCTAAAACCACGATTTGATAGCTTATGTGAAAACAATAGAATTCAGTTTGTGGGTTGGCAGAATGTGGAAAACACGTATGAGTTAATGAACGCAGCTGATCTTATAGTTTTCCCAGGATTACACTCTGTAATGTGGGAGCAGGCGGTTGCATTAGGCATTCCTTGTATATTCCGCGACATTGAGGGTTTCGGCCACGTTGACCTAGGAGGAAATGCTGTTTTCTTAAAGAATGTAACAGAGAATTCTCTAAAGGAAGTAATTGAAGACTTGTATTTGACACCAGATGAATATAGGAGAATGAAGGATATTGCAAGAAAAAAAGGAATGCAATACTTTTCATACAAAAATATATCTAAAAGAAGCATTGAAAAATAAGATGGAGGAAAAGAAAATGTCTCTTTACGAAAAAATTGTTTCTAAACAGGAAAAGCTCGCGTTGGTTGGATTAGGTTATGTCGGTATGCCAATTGCTGTTGCTTTTGCAAAGAAGGTTGATGTTATTGGCTTTGACCTGAACAGTGAGAAAATCAACCTGTACAAGCAGGGCGTTGATCCGACAAAAGAAGTCGGTGATGCTGCAATTAAAGCTACAACAGTGGACTTCACGGATGATGCTTCGAAATTGAAAGAAGCTAAGTTCATTATTGTTGCTGTTCCGACTCCTGTCAATACTGACCATACTCCAGACTTGACCCCAGTTATCGGTGCCTCCAAAATCATTGGTCGTAATTTAACAAAGGGGTCTATTGTTGTTTATGAATCTACGGTTTATCCGGGATGCACAGAGGATGTTTGCATTCCTATTCTTGAAAAGGAATCTGGACTGAAGTGTGGTGAGGACTTCAAAATTGGTTATTCTCCTGAACGAATCAATCCGGGTGACAAGATGCATCGTCTTGAAAATATCCGTAAAATTGTTTCCGGTATGGATGCTGAGACTTGCGAGGAAATCAGAAATATTTACAATCTGGTGATTGAAGTTGGAACATATCCTGTTTCCAATATCAAAACCGCAGAGGCCGTCAAGGTGGTTGAAAATAGCCAGCGCGATATCAACATCGCTTTCATGAACGAACTGGCAATGGTATTTGACCGCATGGGCATTGATACCAATGAAGTTGTTGATGGCATGAATACCAAATGGAATGCACTGGGTTTCCGGCCTGGTCTGGTTGGAGGTCACTGTATTGGCGTTGATCCGTACTACTTTACCTATGAGGCGGAAAAGCTGGGCTATCACAGCCAGATTATTCTTAACGGTCGTATTGTCAACGACAGTATGGGTGCATATGTTGCGGATGCTGCAATTAAGAAAATGATTGAGGCAGGTCAGGCACCTAAGAAGTCCAAGGTTGTGATTCTGGGTCTTACCTTCAAGGAAAATTGCCCTGATACTCGTAATAGCAAAGTGAACGATATCATCAAGCGCCTTAAGACCTATGGAATTGAACCGACTGTAATTGATCCGTGGGCAAGTGAACGCGATGCCATGCGTGAATATGGCATCCAATTGCATAGCATGGATGATGCTAATGATGCTGATTGCGTTATCGTGGCAGTCGCCCATAACGAGTTTAAAGCATTGAGCCTTGATGATATCAAGAAGCTCTACAAAACCAGCGCAGATGATGAGAAAGTTTTGCTTGATGTTAAGGGTCTCTATACTGTGAAGGCTCTTGATGAGTCTGGCATGCGTTACTGGAGATTGTAATGAACTATTGATTATATACATCTCATGTGTGAATATAATCATGATACTTATATGTGAAAAAACTCAGGCTGGTAAAGCTTGTAGGATATAGGTTTTTGAGCAGTACGATAAGGTGGCTGCCAGCTGCGAGTAAGGAGACGTATCATGGTGGAAAAAAGAGATTCGAAAGTCTATACACTGTTAATATTGTTTTCAGTATTAACAGTGTTATTTCAGACTCCGCAATTAATGGGAATTCGAAGCATAAACTACATAATTTGGCCGTTATTTGTTTTCATACTGATTGCTTTTCAAAAATTTAAAATTGAATATACCGGATTCGGAACGTCATTCCTTATAGTGTATTCTATGATTGCAATTCAATGTGTAACGTGTAGCTTCTTTAATGACACATTTCTTAGCAGTAATTATTTAAAAATTACTTTCTTGCCATTATGCATGTATTGGATGGGCATTCAATTATACAAGTGGAGTGATGAAGAATTAATGCAACGTTTCCTTTGGGGCTATTTGATTGCAACAGTTCTATTAGCAATTACTCTTCAAATGGAATATGTGCCATCCCTAACAGCGTGGAAAAGCATCAAGTCATATTTGTATGATGAAAAGAATTCGGCTGCGCAGATACTATCGTCAGGCATACTGGTGTCAATCTTTGGAATCAAAGGGAAGAATAAGCCTCAACTATGCACGAGAATTGCTTCTGCATTTTACCTTTTTGTTGTTATAGGATTATTGCAATGTCGAACTGCAATGCTTGCTTTAGCAGCAGCAATTTTTGTATATGTATTTATGAAAACAAAACATAAGGGTATAGCAATAGGATTGTTATCAGTGGCGTTGGTTGTTCTATACAATATCCCAATCGTGAATACCTTTATAAGACAAGCATTTTTGCTGAATAAATACCAAGGCGCAGATTTAAATACTTTTTCCAGCGGGAGATTAACGAACTATTTTAAGACACTCGATGCTTTTTGGGGACATCCAATTTTGGGAAACGGACATTGGTATGTTGATGAGTTTTTTATATGTGTTTTGGCGGAACTAGGCATTGTTACAGGTGGAGCACTGATTCTTCTTTGGCTTGCTAGAATAATTCAGAGTATTCGTAGTACAAGAATGAGCGAATTTGGACTTCTTTTGTTAACAATGACTATCTACTATGCGTTTACTTCTATCCTTGAAGCATATCCACCATTTGGACCTGGAAGTAGCTCATTTCTGTTTTGGATAATAAATGGGATTGTGGATATAGAATGCAATACGGCAGGAGGATATATGGTAGAAAATGAAAGAGCAAGAGAAAAAACTTAAAAGAAATCTAGTGTATCAAACAATTTATCAGATTCTTACGACTATCACGCCACTAATAACCTCACCCTATATTTCAAGAGTTTTGGGGGCGGAAAGCTTAGGCGTGTTCTCATATACAAATGCTAACGCCTCATACTTTGCTATGTTTGCTATTCTAGGATTGGCCAATTATGGATGCAGGATTATCGCACAACATAAAGATGATATAGAGGAAAGAAATAAAATATTTAGCGAACTTTTCGCCATGCAAATTCTTACGGGCTTTATTGCTTTTATTCTGTATAGTTTTTATATCTTTCTTTTCACAACAGATAATATTGCTGTGGCAATACTGCAGGGAATGTGGATTCTTGCATCATGGTTGGACTTTTCTTGGTTTTTCTTTGGAATAGAGGAATTTCGGCTAACAGTCAAACGGAATATTATAATTAAAGTAATCACGGTTATTTTGATTATTTCGTGTGTAAAAAAGAATGATACTGGATTGATTGTTTATACCATGATAATGGCTGGCGGTCAGTTCATTAGTTCTATTGTATTAATTCCGTTTTTAAGATGCTTTGTGAAATTGGAGAACACGAATTGGAACGCAATTAAAAAGCATTTAAAGCCGAATGTGGTTTTATTTGTTCCGATATTGGCAAGCAGTGTTTTTCATATTATGGATAAAACAATGCTCGGAGCATTAAGCGGATATTCTGAACTTGGATATTATTATAATTCAGATAAACTTATCAATATTCCTATCGGCATTATAACAGGATTTAGTACTGTAATGATGCCAAGACTATCAAATTTGAATGCTAATCATGAAAATGCGAAAAGAAATAAAACGCTAAGGTTTTCGTATGAACTTAACACGTTTTCATCAGTCGCGTTAGCCTTTGGAATTGCGGCTATCGCAAATGAATTTGTCCCGCTGTTTTTTGGTGAAGGATATGATGAATGTGTGAGACTTGTGTATCTTTTTTCTCCAATTCTAATTGTCAAGGGGCTGTCCATTTTTTTAAGGATGCAGTACTTGATCCCAATGGAAAGAGAAAAAGGCTATATTATTGCGATGAGTCTGGGAGCTGTGTCAAATCTCTGTGCTAATTTTATTTTGATACCTAAATTTGGCGCAGAGGGTGCTGTTGTGGGAACATTTATTGCAGAATTTGTTGCTGCCATAGTTGAATATTTTTACTGTAGAGATTGCTTTGAATTTAAACATTCCATACTTGCCACACTGAAATACATAGCATTTGGGTGTGCGATGTTTTGGACGGTAAGATTAATAGGAAAAATCGAATTGAACATCATTGTTAAGTTGTGCCTGGAAGTAATTACAGGTATTGTTGTTTTTTGTATTCCGAGTTTTCTTGTGCTTTTCTTCAAAAGGAAGAGGGCGTGAATTCTTGACAGTTAGCAGGAGGGCATATGGAACACGTATTGGCATATATGATTAGTGCATATACTGAACCTGAGTCTTTGGTGGCTCTTGTTAATGCACTGGATTCTGATAAAGTGGACTTTTATATACATATTGATAAGAAAGTTGAAATCGCACCTTTTTACAAGTTCCTTAAGAACCGGACAAATGTATTTTTTACTAAGTATCGAGAGAAAGTGAACTGGGGGGTGGTCACAGATTGGAATGCAATATGCTTTAATCAGCGAGGTATTGGAGTCTCCGTTTGAGTATAAGAAGGTAGTTAATCTGACAGGGACGGATTTCCCTGTTGCTTCAAATAATCAGCTGATTTCTACGTTGAGTAACAAGAATCAAGAATTTATTATTGGTTATAGGCTTGCAACAGATGAAACTGATTGCAAAGATAAGGTTCTTTATTATTACGAATATGATAAAGGAAAGATAGTAAAATTATTTTGGGCTGCAGTTCGAAAGATATTAAAGATTAAGAGATTTGAGGATTATAATTCTGTGGGGTATGATTTTTATTTTGGAAGTGAGTATTGGGCATTAGACTATGATGTTCTTTCAAATCTCATGGAAATCTGGGATAATGATGCAGGTCTAAAAAGCATACTCAAAAATGCTTCGATTCCAAGTGAAATTTGGATTCATACGCTGTTCTTTAATAGTAAATAGTAAATATGCGTCGAGAGGAATTGTATTTGATAAACAATATGAAGGCTTATCAAAATTAGCACCTCTAACATATTTTGTATACAGAGATGTTATAAAGGTGCTAACAGCGGATGACTATGGGGATACTCTGAAATCTAGAAAGATGTTTGCGAGAAAGGTTATTACTGGACATTCAGATGATTTGATTGAACTACTTTCCTCGAATAGATGATGAAAATTAAAAATCGAAAATCAGAAAAATTAGTATATCTTGAGACAATGATGACTATGTTGGAACCTGACCCAGGGGAAAAGCCGCGTGAGAGCAAGACACTGTACGATAATCTGTATCCTAGCCGCATTATTGTAGGCACTGATGTGGAGAATGCCCGCCTAGTGAAGGCAGCCAACACCTTTGCAGGTTTGTTGCAAGAGGGTGCAATTAAGGAGAACATTGATACGCTCATCATGGGATTTACCGAGGCAGAGGCCGTCAAACTGTTCGCTAATACCTATCTTGCTCTGCGCGTGTCTTACTTTAACGAACTGGATATCTATGCTGAGATGAAGGGATTGAACACCCAGAAGATTATCGAAGGTGTCTGCCTTGATCCGCGTATTGGCAGCCATTACAACAACCCGTCCTTTGGATATGGCGGCTACTGCCTGCCGAAAGACACCAAACAGCTGCTTGCCAACTATGCCGATGTGCCGGAGAATCTTATTGAAGCAATCGTGGAGTCCAACCGTACCCGCAAGGATTATATCGCCGACCGGGTGCTGGAAATTGCCGGTGCATATGAGACAAATGAGGACTACGATCCCAGCAAGGAGCGCAATGTGGTGGTTGGTGTGTACCGCCTGACCATGAAATCCAACTCTGACAACTTCCGTCAGAGCTCCATTCAGGGTGTCATGAAGCGCATCAAATCCAAGGGCGCAACAGTAATCATCTACGAGCCGACTCTGGAGAATGGTAGTACGTTCTTCGGCAGCGAAGTTGTAAATGACTTGGAAGAATTCAAAAAGCGCAGCCAGGCCATCATTGCAAATCGCTATGATAGCTGCTTGGATGATGTACAGGAAAAGGTCTATACTCGCGACTTGTTCCGCAGAGACTAATATTTATTGCAGTCATGTGCTCCGCTGCATGGCTGTGCTGCTCCAATATGCTACCTCTCCGTGGTGAGCAGCAGGCAACAGAGTGTGCACACATGTTCCGGCTAAAGCATATATTCGTTAATTTACTCTTTGGAGGAAAAAATATTATGGGAAAATACTTTGGAACTGATGGCTTCCGTGGGGAGGCTGGAATCACTTTGACTGCTGACCATGCCTATAAGGTTGGTCGTTTTCTGGGCTGGTATTACAACGCTCTGCGCGAACGCAACGGCAACAATGAGCCTGCCCGTATCGTCATCGGCAAGGATACCCGCCGCAGCTCCTATATGTTCGAGTATAGTCTGGTTGCAGGCCTGACCGCTTCCGGTGCAGATGCCTATCTGCTCCACGTCACCACTACGCCCAGTGTTGCCTACATTGCCCGGGTGGATGATTTTGATTGCGGTATCATGATCTCTGCCAGCCACAACCCCTACTACGACAACGGCATCAAGCTGATTGACTGCTACGGTGAAAAAATGCCTGAGGAAACTCTGCTGCTGGTAGAGGACTACATCGACGGCAAACTCCATGTGTTTGATAAGGACTGGCCGGAGCTGCCTTTTGCTCACCGGGAACACATTGGCTGCACGGTGGACTATGTGGCAGGCCGTAACCGCTATATGGGCTACCTGATCTCTCTGGGTATCTATTCCTTCAAGGGCGTGAAGGTTGGTCTGGACTGTGCCAACGGCTCTAGCTGGAACATCGCCAAGTCTGTGTTTGATGCGCTGGGCGCAGACACCTATGTAATCAATGCACAGCCCAACGGCACTAACATCAACAACAATGCTGGCTCTACCCATATCGAGGGCTTGCAGAAGTTTGTAGTGGAGAAGGGTCTGGATGTTGGTTTCGCTTATGACGGCGATGCTGACCGTTGCCTGTGTGTAGATGAAAAGGGTAACGTGATCACTGGTGACCACATTCTGTACATCTACGGCTGCTATATGAAGGAGCGCAGAAAACTCCTGACCAACACTGTGGTCACTACCGTCATGTCCAATTTTGGTCTGTACAAGGCTTTTGATGAGCAGGGTATCGGCTATGCTAAAACGGCTGTGGGCGACAAGTATGTCTACGAGTACATGGCGAAAAATGGCTGCCGTATCGGCGGCGAGCAGAGCGGTCATATCATCTTCAGCAAGTACGCCAGCACCGGTGATGGTATCCTGACCAGCCTGAAGATGATGGAAGTTATGCTGGCAAAGAAACTGCCTATGAGCAAGCTTGCGGAGCCTTTGAAGATTTACCCGCAGGTTCTGGAGAATATCCGTGTGACCGACAAGAAAGCCGCACAGGACGACGAAGCGGTGCAGGCAGCAGTCGAGGCTGTGGCGGAAGTGCTTGGTGACACCGGTCGTATTCTGGTGCGCGAGTCCGGCACGGAACCGGTGGTTCGTGTGATGGTGGAAGCCCCCGACCACGATACCTGCCAGAAGTATGTGACACAGGTTGTGGAAACGATTAAGAGCAGAGGCTACGGAGCTTGAGTGCAAACCTGAAACGAGGATGTGGAATCCTGCTGGGTGCAGCTTTTATCATTCTTTCCATCCTGGCACTGTTGCCGGAGGCTGATGTAGACCATGATGCAGGATACATTTCCTCAGAGCTGAATATCCAGGAAAACGTAGATGGAAGCGTGACCGGCACGAGCTATGTGAATTCGGATGGAGTAATCACAGAGGCTATTGACATGGGATATGCTACCGTGTGTAGAATGTGGGATGAAAACGGCCGAATTATAGAGGAACGTTATCTTGATGCAAACGGAGACCCTGTGGCAAGGTATGACGATTATTACGGAGTATCGTATGAATACGATGAAACGAGTACAGTAATCACATATCTTGATGCCGAAGGTAATCCAATAATACGCAGTGACGGATATTCTACTATTATCAGAACGCAGATTGACAGCATGGCTTCCGAGGATTTCTACTACGATTTGGACGGACAGCAGGTACAGTGCTCCGGTGGATACTATGGGCTTCATCATTGGTATAACTCTGATGGCCAGAATACTGGCATGACCTTTCTCGATAAAGACGGTCATGCGGTGTGTAGTTCATCTGGCTATGCAGGTGTGACATATCAGTACAATATGGATGGAACGTTTGTTAGTCAGCAGTATTTTGACACAGAAGGGAATCCTGTAAGAGCCTCGCTTGGTCAGTATGGCGAGTTATACCAACGCAACGAGCAAGGATACATCAGCCAGATCACCTGTCTTGACGCAGATGGTAACCCTGCCCCTACCAATGCAGGATATACTATCCTCAAACGTACCTACCATAGAGATGGCACAGCAGATACAGATATGTATTTTGATGCGGAGGGCAATCAAAAGGCATTGTCGAAAGGGCAGTATGGCATCAAACGCAGTGGCAAGGTGAACCTTCTGCTTGACAGAAACGGCAACGTTATGCTGTGTGTGGACAACCTTTTGAATGGCTTCCCGTGCATGGTGGTTGTTTTTGGCTGCCTTGTCTGCTTGCTGATCCTGATTCTGCCGAAAAAATTGAGCGTATTCCTTACGATTTCCTATGTGGGGTTCATCCTTTACGAAACACTGATGTTTCGGGAGTCGGGGGATGTAAGAACGAACTTTGTTCTATTTTCCTACGCTGGAAAGTTTTTGAAAGAGCAATCTGTGAGAGTGGGGGTTATCAATAATATCTGGCTGTTCATTCCACTTGGAACGGGACTATATAGGTGGTTTCAGAAGAAGTGGGTGTTGCTGATTCCCTTCGTGATGTCTGTGGCAATCGAAGCGACCCAGTATCTTACGGGACTTGGCATCGCAGAGTTCGATGATGTGTTCGGCAATACGATGGGCGGATGGATTGGCATTTTGGTGGCAAAGGGAATGTTGATACCTTACCGCTTTGGGGATACAGAGCAGGAGTTTCAGACTATCGTCAAGGGACTTCGCCCATGAGAAAATCATGCCGTGTGGACAAATGAAACTTCAGGAGTTCACACGGTATATTTTGTAGGATGTCATATAGATTGTGATGGAAATAGAAAAGGATAATATGGTAGAGAAAAGAGCATATCAGAAAACTGCTTATGGTGACATTGACGAAGGATGAAAAAAATGGAGAAAAGCAATGAAAACAGCTCTTGTAACGGGAGGCAGTTCCGGCATCGGACGCAGTACGGCCGCGGCACTGAAAAATGCTGGGTTTGCAGTCTATGAATTTAGCCACCGGAATGTACCGCAGGACGGAATAAAACACATCAGCGTGGATGTAACCGATGAAAATGCGGTTCAGAAGGCAGTAGGAGAGATTCTTTCGGAAGCAGGGAAGCTACTCCGCCAGCAAAGCGGCGATTTCCTCGTACTCCTGCGCGTTGGACAATGAGGTAAAGCCTTATGGCATTCAGGTGACAGTTGTTGAGCTGGGTGATATCCACACAGGCTTCACGCAGGCACGGCAGAAGGTAATCGTTGGCGACAAGGAATACGGAGGCAGAATCTCACGCAGTGTTAGTCAGATGGAGAAAGACGAGCAGAATGGCGCGAACCCGGAAGTGATCGGTGCATACATCGCGAAAATCGCAGAGAAGAAGTGCAAGCCGATTTGTGTGGCAGGAGCGCAGTACAAGTTCCTTAGCCTGCTCTGCAAGCTGCTGCCCTGCGGTATTCGAGGAAAAATCGTTGGAGCGATATACGCGAAATAGCACCACGGTTGGATATACTGTATGGGAACATGGAAATCAAAAAACAGACACAAGTATTTGTTACAGTAGCATATTATTTCGTATGCAAGTTTGGAAAGAACATACTTTTTGGACGGACGGATATTTTGCCTGTAGTGTAGGAAACGTTTCAGAAGAAATGCTAAGAAAATGCGGGAAAAATATAAAAACTATTGCAATTTTTCTGAATTCTGAATATACTATACGTAACAGAGTTGCCCGAAGTCTTTTGGACATTGGGGACCAAGCTGAGTCGTGTGCTCAGCTTTTTTACGTTAAGGAGAGATTTTATGGATTTGAAAAAACCATTGACCTTTGATGAACAGCTAGATAAGTTAATAGCTCACGGGATGATTGTCGCTGATAGAGAAAAAGCAAAAGATATATTAAAAAGAGTAAATTATTATCGTTTTACAGGTTATGCTTTGCAATTCAGACAAGAACCTTCTGATAGTGACTATATTGAAGGAATTACTTTTGAAACGGTGTATCATTTATATAAAGTAGATGAAATATTGCGTGATACATTTCGGCGGTATATCGAAAAGGCAGAAGTATATTATAGGACGCAGATAGCATATGGATTTTCAATGGCCAAATGTACGGAAGCCCCATATGATCAGCATTACGATGAAAATAATTTCTATAACAAAAAGGGTTTTAAGGAAGTTATGGAAAATTTCAGCAGGGAGAAAAATTATTACAAAGATAGTCTGATTGTGAAACATCACAAGATAAAATACTCTAGCAAAATGCCGTTGTGGGTTATTGTCGAATTAATGTCCTTTTCTAATATGTCTAAGTTATACAGTTCTATGTATTATTCAGAAAAAGAAGCAATCGCTCGTATGGTTGGTGTCGGAAAGGATACATTAGAAAATCATCTTCATTGTTTGTCAGTATTACGAAATAAATGTGCACATGCAGCAAGAATGTATAACACGGATTTCAATCCTCCGGCAAAATTTACGTCATCATTTTTGAGAAAGCATCCAGAAATGAAGAACAACTCATTATTTGCATATACGCTTGTTCTACTGAAAAGACTTCCGGATGAAAGAAGTAAAAAATCTTTGATTCAAACAGTGGAAACGGTGATAGCTGAGTATAGGAACGACATTGATTTGAGTCTGATTGGATTTCCGGAAAATTATTTGGAAATTATGGAAAATAATTTGTGAAAACATGATTATTCCTAGATTATTTACGGCACAGCTGTGAATAATTCAGGATTAGCATTATTTTGATAAAGACTTGTTAATTGCCGAACTGGAAGCAATGACTGAGTGGCTGGATGAACAGGAAATCCTTTCAGATATTGGAAGAAGAATCCGTTCAGTTTCGAATCGCTGATATGTCAAGCGGAAAAGCAGTGGACGACGGATACAGAGGTGCTGAATAATGTGTTATCTGGTAGCGAAAGACCGTGATGCACATGACTGTTTTGCTCTGAAAACAACGCATGGAAAGCATCTGGTAGAATGAAAGAGGGATAATGCCATGTGGACAAACTGAACTTCAGGAGTTCACACGGTATATTTTGAAGAATGCCATATAGATTGTGATGGAAATAAAAAAGGACAATCAGCGAGAGAATTTTCAGTTTGTAGCACTGATCATCCGAAACCGGATGCACTTCCTGCTCAAGGAACAGATGCTGAAAACACATCACAAAGAGAACTACATGACCGTGCCTGCCGCGATCCACGAACTTGAATTTCAATTTCAATATCCATTCCTATTTTATGTGCATCTGCACATTTTTGTGTAACGGAATTTAAAAACATTGGTGCCTGACCCTGAAAAAAACAATATGAGCGAAGATCAGACAGCGGGGACTTTCGTGGGAAATATGGATTGAGAAACGTGTGTAAACTGGTTATAATAAAACTGAGAAGTAAGATTATAGTATGATTAGCAGAAAACGAGGTGACGATATCTATATTGGGGTCAGACCTCAGAAAGAAATTAGGAAAAAACAGGACGCAGGAGGTGGAAGAATGCCAGTACCCAAAAAGACGGAATATACTTTGGAAGATATCTATGCACTGCCGGATGGACAGCGTGCAGAACTGATAAGTGGTCAGCTTTACAGGATGGCTCCGCCGAGTACACGACATCAGAGACTTGTTAATTTCCTGACAACTGAGATCAACCTTTATATAAGAAAGAAACAGGGAAGATGCGAAGTGCTGCCTGCGCCGTTTGCAGTATTTTTAGAGGACGCAGACGGGAACGAAAATCTTGTGGAACCTGATATATCGGTGATCTGCGACCCAGAGAAGATTGACGAAAAGGGATGTCATGGCGCGCCGGATTGGGTTATCGAGATCGTGTCACCGTCCAGCAAGTCAATAGACTACGGCAGGAAGCAGGCATTATATCTTTTAAGTGGCGTGAGATAATATTGGATCGTTGACCCAATACGGGAATCCGCTGTGTTTTATCGCGCGGCAGAAGATTGGATACCGATGTTTTACAGGTTCGGAGATAGTCTGAAAGCTGGCATTTATGAGGATTTGGAAATTGTGATAGAGTAATATCAGAAGGGCAAAAAATTAGATAGCGAAGGACAGAACCTGTGTTTCATGACGCATTGGTGTCTTTCGCAGAAAGACGGGCTATATTTATGGAAATACATGAATTACAGCAATTGCTGTCAGAAATGTCATTACAGGAAAAAATAGGACAGATGGTGCAGCTCACTGGTGTATACTTCGATAAAGGGGCGGTACTCACAGGTGTTGTTGGGGAACAGTTGCCACCGGAGTGGATTATTCAATATGCCGGTTCCGTGCTTGGAGTGATTGGAAAAGATAAAATTTATGATATCCAGAGCAGATATATGGAACAGCATCCCCATCATATTCCGCTTATCTTTATGGCAGATGTTATCCATGGATGTCGGACAATTTATCCGATTCCATTGGGGCAGGCGTGCTCCTTTCATCCAGAACTGGTGTCTGAGGCGGCTTCTATAGCTGCCTTGGAGGCATCTTCAGAAGGGCTCAGGGCAACATTTTCTCCTATGATTGATGTTTCAAGAGATCCAAGATGGGGAAGGATAATGGAATCCTTTGGAGAAGATCCCTATGTAAACGGAATCATGGGAAAAGCAATGGTAGATGGCTATCAGCAGAAAGCTGATACCAAAATAGCGGCATGCCTAAAGCATTTTGCAGGTTATGGGGCAGTGAATGCGGGAAGGGATTATAATGATGTTGAAATATCCCAGCGGACATTTCTGGAACAGTATGTAAAACCTTTCCGTATGGCACTAAAAGCAAAGCCAGCTATGGTCATGACAGCTTTTAATGCGATTGACCGTAAACCGATAAGCGGAAATAAGGAACTTCTTAAAGGGCTTCTGCGGGATAAGGAAGGATTTGAGGGAACTGTAATTTCAGATTGGGGCTCCATAGGCCAGCTGGAAGAACAGGGAGTGGCAGCAGATATGAAAGAAGCTGCAATCCAGGCTTCAGAAGCCGGTGTAGACATTGATATGATGAGTCCGGCTTATATGATGTATCTTGAAAAGCTGGTAGAAAGTGGCAAAATCCCGGAAGCGCTTGTTGATGAAAGTGCTTTCAGGGTCCTGATGATGAAAAATCAGCTGGGGCTTTTTGAAAATCCGTTTGCCGGTCTTGGAAAGAGTGGAAAACTGACTCAGCATAACCGGGAAAAGGCATATCAGATGGCTGGCGAAAGCTGTGTCCTTTTGAAAAATGAAAAGATACTTCCATTAAGCGTAAAAAAGAAAGTTATCTGGGCAGGGCCTTATACAGCGTCAAGAGAATTCTTAAGCCGCTGGTCAATTTTTGGAGAACATGAATCAGTTGAAACAATAGAAGAAGTTTTACAAAAAAAGCAGATAGAAGCAGAGTGTATTACAGGATGCAATATTCTTTCTGATGCAGAGTGTAAGGTATGGCAGGTGGAACAGGAATTGTCTGACAAGCCAAGGGATGAGCAGTGGCTGGAAACGATAACCCAGGAAGATACGGTTGTATGTGTACTGGGTGAACATGAATCCCAGTCAGGAGAGGCTGCCAGCAGGGCATTCCTGACTTTGCCGGAAGAGCAGCAGGTGTTATTTGAAAAAATAGCAGAACGTACAAGGAATATCGTGACTGTGGTAATTGCAGGAAGACCATTGGATCTGCGGAGAATATCAGAAAAATCCAAGGCTGTCATCATGGCATGGAGACCAGGAACTATGGGAGCTGAAGCAATCGTAGATATTGTGTATGGCAGAATAAATCCTTCCGGCAAATTATCTGTAAGTATTCCATGGTGTGTGGGACAGGTGCCCATAAGCTACTG
>ULRO01031466.1_pt1 | contig 30952 bp, 24 predicted proteins | sample 1955421 | NCBI WGS metagenome assembly ULRO01 (sample SAMEA4835682, study PRJEB28245) | human gut metagenome | biome: gut microbiome; material: fecal sample | place: Denmark | collected 2008 | reverse complement strand
CTTCGAAGACCGGCCCGTTTTTCAATCCCTTCGCGACGCTCAGCGAAGCGTGAACTCCGAGAAGAGGAAATAGTGGTCGCTGGGGTACATCGCCCCCTTGCGGTCGCGCACGATCTCCGCATCGCACACCTCCACGTCGCCGCGATAGAAGATGAAATCGATGCGGTGCGACTTCTTGGGCTTGTACTCCTCGCCCTTGAAGGCATGGGCGGTGAAGCCCGTCTCGCCCGGCCCGTGGACGCTCTCGTACATCTCGCGCCAGCCGTCGACCGTGCGGATGTAGCCGATCGGCGCGCTGTCGATACCCGCGTTGAAATCGCCGCAGAGAATCTGCGGGAAATCGGGGGCGTACTGCGCGCACTCGTCCATCACCATCCGGATCTGCTCGCGGCGCGCCTCGTCGCTCTTGTGGTCGAGGTGCACGTCCAATACGCGCAGCTCGCGGCCCGAACGTTTGTCGCGCAGCCGCACCCAGTTGCAGTGGCGCGCCCGCGTGGTGTTCCACGAACAGCTGCCGCCAATGAGCGGCGTCTCCGACAGCCAGTAGCACCCTGCCGAGACGAACTCGTAGCGGTCGCGGCGGAAGAAGATCACGTTCTTGCCGATGAAATGATACCCTTCGGTATAGGGATCCATCTCCGGCCCCGCGAATCCGTAGGGCACGTAGCCGCGCAACTTCTCTTTCAGATAGGCGTAGGAGTCGTAGATCGCCTCCTGCAAGCAGATGATGTCGGGACGCCGCGAAAGGATCGTCTCGACGCACAGATCGCGGCGGTTCTCCCAGAGCCGTTCGGGATAGGGAGCGTCGGCTTCGAGCCCCGTGATGCGGATGTTGCACGTCACCACGCGGTGGATGCCGTCGTCGGATTCAGCCTTTTCGCCGGCTTCGGCGGTACCGGCGAGCGACAGCAGCACACCGGTAATTATCAGAATCCTGCGGAACATACGCTACTCTCTGAAATATACGCCCTCCGCTTTGAGCGACTCTTGCAGTTTTCGGACGTCGAGGTCGCGCAGTTCGACATTCTCCTCGATGGAGAGTGCCGCAGCCTTGCCCGCAGCCTCGCCGAGAGCCATTGCAGGAGCCATGACGCGGGCGGAAGCCAATGCGAGATGCGTCATCGACACGTTGCGTCCGGCGACGATGAGGCCGTCGATTTTCTGCGGTATCAGACAGCGGTACGGGATGTCGTAGCAGTCCGGACACCAGTAGAGCGAGCAGTCGCCGCCCACCGGATGGTGAAGGTCCACCGGATAACTTGCGACGGCGATGACGTCGTCGAACCTGGCGCAGTTGAAGATGTCGTCCTCGGTCAGAATGTATTCCCCGACGATACGACGGGTTTCGCGGATGCCCATGAACGGAGCGACGCGGTCCACGTATGCGTTCTCGAAACCGGGGATGTATGCTTTCAGATAGCGTACGATCTCCTCGTTCTGCTCGGCGCAGATGATCTCGCCCTGCGTGTACTGTGCAGGGTCGGTTGCGTCGATGCCGTTGACGCGCGACATGTTCACCCACCACTCGTCGGGAGCCATGCCCGTCATGAAGATGGTACGCTCGACAGGGAGTTTGTAGCCTGCTTCGCGGGCCTTCTTGATTTGGTTGCGGAAGCCGACGAACGTACAGTTGTCGTCCGCGCGGAAGAACTCGTTGGGGATGAAGTCGATGTCGTATACGTCCGGATGGTCGGCCACGGCGTCGCGCAGTTTGCGCGAATCGACTCCGCGCATCGAAAACATGAGCGTCGGAGGCTGCGGGATGCCCTTTTCGTTGCCGTAGTTCATCGGTGCGCCTGCACGGTAGGCGATGTCGCCGTCGCCCGTACAGTCGATGACGCGCTTGGCGAGAATCGCTTCGCGCCCCTTTTTGGAGTCGATGATTACGCCTTTGACGGTGTTGCCCTCCATGATGACGTCGGTTGCGAAGGCGTACATCAGCAGGTCGATGCCGCACTCCTTGATAATCTGGAATGCCAGATGTTTCGTTCCCTCGGGGTCGATCATCGTTAGGCTGACGTGGAGCGGACATGCACGGTGGTGCGTAGCCAGCCCCTTCTCTTGCAGACGCTCGACGAACTGCAACGGCAGACCCTTGATGACGACGTTGCCTTTGCGCCCGAGAAATCCGAGCAGCGGCAGACCGATGGTCATGTTGCCGCCCAAGAAACCGCGGCTCTCGACGAGCATTACTTTGGTGCCTTTCTCCAAAGCAGCCGCCTGGGCTGCCATAAGTCCCGCAGGGCCTGCGCCCACGACCAGGACATCCACCTCCGCACGCACCGGAATCCGCCGGGCCGGTTCTTCAATCTGTTTCATTTTCGGTATCGGTTGATGTTTTATCTTGAATTTATTCTTCATTTTTCTCGCCATGGCATGGCTCGCGCAAGCGCGGCTCTGCTTATTCGGCTCAGCGAAAATGTCGGATGAATTAATCGGGTAATTCTATCCCAAATAGGCGCCCGTCGCACGCAATTCGGCGCGCAGCGCCTCCACGTCGAGGTCGGCGGGCTGCACGCCCGCCTTCAAGGCCAGCCGTGCGGCGCGTCCGGCCGCTTCGCCCAACGCCATGCAGGTCGACATGACGCGCGTCGAAGCCATCGCCTCGTGGTTCATCGACGAGCAGCGGCCCGCCACCAGCAGTCCCGCCACCCGTTCGGGCAGCAGGCAGCGGTAGGGAATGTCGTAACTGTCGTCGCAGAAATGCATCGTGCAGTCGCCGCCCTTGGCGTGGTGGATGTCCACCGGATAGCCCGCCACGGCGATCGCATCGCCGAAGCGGCGACACGCGATGATGTCCTCGGCCGTGAGGACGTATCTGCCCACGATCACACGGCTTTCGCGGATACCCATGAAGGGAGCGACCTTCTCGATACGGGCGTCGGCGAAGCCCGGCACGAACTCGCGCAGGTAGTGCGCGATCTCGTAAATCTGTTTGCGTCCTTCGATCTCCCCGTAGGTATAGCTCTCGGGACGGGTCGAATCGACGCCGCTCACGCGCGTCATGTTGACCCAGATCTCGTCGTCGGCAAGTCCCGTGATGAGGATCGTGCGCGCCACCGGAATACGGTATCCGGCCGCCTGCGCCTGCCGGATCTGCGTGCGCAGCCCCACGGTGATGAATTTGCCCGTGCGGAACTGTTCGGGCGGCATGACGTCCATGTCGTAGACGTCGGGATGTCCGACGATCGCGTCGCGCAGCCGCTGCACGTCGACACCCTTCATGCAGAACATCAGCGTCGGCGGCTGCATGCCGCCTTCGGCGTCGCCCTTGCAGCACTCGACGCCCGCACGGAAGGCCACGTCGCCGTCGCCCGTGCAGTCGATGACCGTTTTGGCCAGGATCGCTTCGCGGCCCGCCTTGCTCTCGATGATGACGCCCTTCACCGCATCCCCCTCGCGGATCGCATCGGCGAAAAAGGTGTAAAGCAATACCTCGACGCCCTTCTCCTCCATGATTTCGAGCGCCGTGCGCTTGACCTCCTCCTCGTCGATGATCGTCAGGCTCATGTGGTTCTTGCAGGGGCGGTGTTCGCTCGCCGCGCCGCGTGCACGCAGCCGGTCGATGAACCGCTGCGCCGACCCCTCGATGATCTGGTTGCCCTTGCGGCCCAGAAAACCGAGAATCGGCAGACCGATCGTAAGGTTGCCGCCCAGAAAACCGCGGCTCTCGACAAGCATTACGCGCAGGCCGTCGCCCGCAGCCGCCTCGGCGGCCATGATGCCGGCGGGGCCGCCGCCCACGACCAGAACGTCCGCCTCGGCGCGGACGGGAATGTCGCGTGCGGGTTCTTTTATCGTCTTCATAGCAATTCGACAGTTTATTCGTTTATTTCGTCTCCGGCGACTCGGGACGCACCATCTTCCACAACACGACGGCTGCGATGATGTGGAGCGTACCCATGATCGCGAAGAGCGTATACCACGCTTCGGACGGGATCGACCCGACGAACTGGTTGAACACCACGCTGCCCAGTGCGCCCGCACCGCAGCAGATGCCCATCACGCTGGCCACGTTCTTGATCGGGAAGGTCTCGGCCAGCACGACCGGCAGCGTATAGAGCCAGCTGAGGCACATCACCGCCACGAGGCTGAAAATCGCCACGACCAGCCCCACACGCCATGCGAACGAGAGCGTCTCGCTGGCGCCGACATAAGGCACCGCCGCACAGAGCGGTGCGACGACGACCACCGCCATCAGCATGACCTTGCGCGCCGACAGTGCGCTGCGGCCCCGCTTTATCATCGAATCCGACCAGACCGAGGTGAGGATTCCGCCCAGCGCACCGACGAGGAACGGGATGCCGCCGATCCACTGGATCATGTTGAGCGTCTGTTCGTGCGTGAGGTTCTGCGCCTCGCCCATGCCGCGCAGGTAGCCCGGCAGCCAGAAACAGCAGAAATACCACACGGGGTCGCTTATCAGACGGATCAGGAAGGCGCCCCACAGCGTGCGCGTACGGAAAAGCCCGCCCAGCGTGAAGGACTTCTGCTCCTCGCCGGAGGAGGTCATCCGGTCTACGTTGACCGTACGGTCGAGAATCTCCTGCGACGGCGTGCGGTAGACGACCATCCACAGCCCCGCGATGACGAGACCCGCCACACCGGCCACGAGGAACACCTCCTGCCAGTTCGAAAACCAGCGCATGAGCCATGCGATCACCAGCGGTGCGATCACCGCGCCCAGCGATCCGCCGACCGTACAAAGGCTGTTGGCCGTCGCACGCTGCCGCTTCTCGAACCAGAGCGTCACGGCCACCAGCTGTCCGGCGAAGATCGTCGGCTCGGCCAGTCCCAGGATGCCGCGGCACACGGCAAACTGCCAGACCGTCTGCGCCAGGCCGCCGCCGATGCAGGCCAGCGACCAGACGGCGATGCCCGCGAGCATCACCCGCTTGGGGCCGAACCGGTCGACCAGAATCCCCGATACGGGGTACATCAGCGCGTAACAGATCAGGAAGACGTTGACGATCCATGCGTACTGCATGTCGCCGATGCCGAAATGTTCCAGAATTTCGGGTTTGAGGATCGAGAGCAGCTGCCGGTCGAGGTAGTTGCAGATGATGGCGATGAACATGGTCGCCACGATCACCCATTTGCGTTTGTTCGGGTCTTTGAGTAGATTCATTGGTTGATTGAAGTTCTATCGGTTGTTTTTCAGTCGTTCGGTGAAGGCGCCCACGGCGCGGTAACGGGTATAACGTTCGTTCAGCACTGCCTGCCGCGACACGTCGGGCACGTAGCTGCGCGACGCGGGGGCGCAGAGCGCCTGCTGCGCTTCGGTGACCGAAGGGTAGAGTCCCGCGATGGTAGCCGCGTGGACCACCGCCCCCATCGCTCCGGCCTGTTTGCAGTCCGAGACGTCGATCCGCATACCGGTCGTGTCGGCCAGCAGCTGCATCACGAAGGGCGACTTCTGGGCGATGCCGCCCACGCCGATCAGCCGGTCGATGCGCACGCCGTTGTCGCGCATGTGGTCGAGGATATGTTTCGTGGCGAAGGCCGTCGCCTCGGCGAATGCGTAGTAGATCTCGGGAGCCGAGGTCGAGAGGTCCAGCCCCGTGAGCGTTCCCGTGAGCGAACTGTCGGCGAAGGGCGAACGACGGCCGTTGAGCCAGTCGGTAGCCAGCGGCGCGTCGGCGCGCAACGGCAGTGCGGCAGCACCCTGCGTGAGCGCATCCATGATCCCCGCCTCCGTTTCGGCGATCAGCCGGTCGCGCGTCGGCGCGTCGACCAGCTCCGTACGGGCGAGAATCTCCCGCAACGGCCAGCAGAGCAGCCGCTTGAACCAGGCGTAGACGTCGCCGAAAGCCGACAGACCCGACTCGAATCCGATCATGCGCGGCAGAATCGATCCGTCGACCTGTCCGAAAATCCCCTCGACGATCTTATCGCCCATCGCTTCGGGCGGCATGACGGCCATGTAACAGGCCGAGGTGCCGAGGTTGAGCACCACCGTCCCGTAGCGGATGCCGGCGCCGACTGCTCCCGAATGCGAATCGATGCACCCCACGCCGACGGGAATACCCGCCGGAAGCCCCAGTTCGGAGGCCCACTCCCCGGTCAGGGTGCCGGCCGCGACGTCGCAGCCGTAGTTGATGTTCGGCAGATGATGCAGCACGGGCAGCAGCACGGGATCGAGCTCGGCGAAGAACTTTTCGGGCGGATAGCCGCCCCACTCCTCGGCCCACATCAGTTTCGAACCGCAGACGCAGTGGCCCATCTTGACGCTCGCGGCGTCGGGGCACCCCGTCAGCACGGCGGGAATCCAGTCGCACAGTTCGACGACCGACCAGGCGTCGCGCCGCAGCGCTTCGTCCCGGCGCAGCAGGTGCAGCACCTTCGACCAGAAACATTCGGCCGAGTAGTAGTTGCCCGAATGGCAGGCGTAGTTGATCTCGGAGCGGGCACAGAGAGCGTTGATCTCCTCGCATTCGGCCTGCCCCGTATGGTCCTTCCACAGCACGAACATCGCGTCGGGGTTTTCGGCGTACTCCTCGTGCAGCGAGAGGGGAACTCCCGCCCTGTCGGTCAGGCAGGGGGTGCTGGCCGTCGTATCGACCGACAGCGCCCGGACGTAGGGCGCCAAATCGGCATGGCGGCCGGTCACGGCGCGCACCGCCTGACGCAGCGCTTCGAGATAATCCTTGGGATGTTGGCGGAAACGAGCCACGCGGGGATCGCTGTAAAGCCCCTTGTTCCAGCGGGGATAGAGCGCCACTTCGGAGTCGATCTCCCGCCCCGTGAGGGCGTCGACCAGCAGGGCGCGCACGGAATCCGTTCCGTAGTCCAAACCTATTACATAGGCGTGTTCCATGGGTAGCAGTTTTAATCGGGGCGCAGCGCTCCGGACGACCGGACGCCGCGCGATGGTTTTCAAGTAAACAAATGTACAAAAAATTTTGATCCCGAAAGCGCAATATTCGTTTTTTTTGCGTTTCGCATCACTTTTTGCGAAAAAATGTACCGGAAAACGTTTGCAGAGAAACCGCAGTATCCGCGTTTGCGCGACCGCCCTCCCGACGCGGGAAACGGCCCGTGCAGCCCGCAACCGCCGAAAACCGGGCGGAGAGCCTCGGCTTTTCCGAAAAAGGTTTCCACCTTTGGCTGGCGCCTTAGATACTCCCGTTCGGCAGAAGCAAGCCGACGCTTGCTTCTGCCCTCACTTATTCGTATCTTTGTATGCCGCACGCAACCGTGCGGCACCCGAACCATGAACAATCCCAAAGGAATCGCCTACGCCGCCCTCTCCTCGTCGACCTTCGGGCTGGCACCGCTGTTCACCGTCACGCTGCTCCGCGACGGTTTTTCACCGTTCGAGGTGTTGACCTACCGCTGGGGCGTCGCCTCGGCGGCGCTGCTGCTCTTCGGGCTGGCGACGGGCCGGCGGCTGCGCATCGCCCGCAGGGACTTCGGCGTCGTCTTCCTGCTGAGCCTCTTCCGGGCCGGCTGTTCGCTGAGCCTCGTCTTCGCCTATGCCAACATCGCCACAGGCGTCGCTTCGACCATTCATTTCCTCTATCCGCTGGCCGTCGCGCTGGCCATGACGCTCTTTTTCCGCGAACGCTGTTCGCGGCGGCTGTTCACGGCCATCGCCGTTTCGCTCGCCGGCGCCGCACTGCTCTCGTCGGGCGACATCCGTTCGAACGGCGGCGACGCGACGTTCGGCATCGCCGCGGCCTTTTTTTCGGTGATCTCCTACGCGGGCTATATCATCGGCGTGCGCAAGAGCCGCGCCGCACAAGTCGAATCGACGACCCTCACGCTGCTGGTCATGGCCATCGGCGCCGCGCTGTTCGCAGCGGCGGGCAGCCTGACATCGGGATTGCATTGGGTCGACGACTCCCGCACCTGGGGCAACATTCTCGGACTGGCGATCCCTGCCACGGCCGTCTCCAACATCGCACTCGTGAAGGCCATCAAGGCCATCGGGCCGACGCTCACCTCGATTCTCGGCGCAATGGAGCCGCTCACGGCCGTACTGATCGGCGTGCTTCACTTCGGCGAGCCCTTCACCGCGGCAGGGATCGCGGGCGTCGTACTGAGCGTAGCCGCAGTCACGATCATCGTGACGCAGGGCGGCAAGCCGGCCGGCAACGCCTGAACGGCCGTACGGCGGAAAATCCAAACCCATATTCCGAGAAGGCGTGTACGAAACCTCCGGCTACCTGCACGCCACGAACAAGCCGCCCCTGGCGCAATGTGTTGCGCCAGGGGCGGCTTTCATTTTCGGGCGATCGCCCGACGACCCGTCCGAAAGGGTCAGTCGTCGATGTCGATCAGGTTGAATTTCAGGTCGAACGTCAACTCCAACCCGTTGGTGAGCTTCACCTCGTAATCCCGTTTGTCGCGGTCGATCTGGACGACGGACGTATCGGGATAGTACTGGGAAACGTACTGCGCGATCTGCTGAGGGATGATCGCGGCAGGAACCGTCGAATATTTGCAGTCGACCTCTTTCCAGTCGCCGTTTTTCAGGAATTCGACCTTGGAGCTGCTGGTGAAGATCACCTCGTAGGTCGTATCGAAGAGCTCGCGCTCCATCTTGGCGAAGGAGACCTTTTCGTTGGGGAAATGCTGGCGGATGAACTGCTGCGCCTTTTCGGGCAGTTCGCTGACGCTGATCGGACGATCGTTGTCGGCACTGACGGTAGAGGTGCCGAGGGCGAACACTGCGGCAGCGAGAATCAGAAGCTTTTTCATGGCGTTTCGTTTTTTAAATGAATTGAACATTGTCCTTGTTTGATGATGCAAAGTTCATACGCGATTTTGAAACGAATTTGAAAATTCCCCGTCGCAACGAAATTTTTCCCGTTTTTTCGAAAAAATCATGGCCAACGAACCGAAAAGCGGTGGCGCCCCCCTTCGAAACGATAGTCGATCCGCAATCCGTAATACCGCCCGACGGCACTGACCAGCGCGAGTCCGAGACCGGTGGAACCCTCCTTGCGGGCGCCCTGATAGAAGCGTTCGAAGATATGTTCGGCATCGAGCGGCGCCGTACCGTCGTTGGTCACCGTCAGCGTGCGGTCGCGCAGTTCGACCCCGACCGCACCCCCTTCGGCCGTATGGAGGTAGGCGTTTTTCAGCAGATTGGTCACCAGCGTCGACGCCAGCGACTCGTTCATCCGCACGACGAACGCCTCCGGAGCGGACACTGTGCAGGCGATGCCGCGACCGGCGTAAATCTCGTCATAGAGGGCGACCTGTTCGCCGACGACCGCGGCCAGATCGACCTCCGAGCTCTCGGGGAACTGGCCGTTGTCGATCTTGGTGAGCAGCAGCAGGGTCTTGTTGAGCCGCACGATCTGACGCAGCGTGCGCTGCATTTTGAGCAGCTCTTCCATTTGCTTTTCGGTGGGTTCGGTGTTGTCGAGCAGCCACTCGATCCGGTTGCCCAGCACGGCCAGCGGAGTCTGCAACTCGTGCGACGCATTGCCGATAAAGTGTTTCTGCTGTTCGAACAGCGCTTCGGAACGGTCGACGGCCTGCTGCGCCGCAGCACTGAGCCGTCGGAACTCCACGATCCGCGTGGAGCAGGGGACGGGCGCACCGCGACGGCCGGGCGTATAATCGTCGAGCCAGCGCAACAGTTCGTAGAGCGGGCGCATACTGCGGTGGAAGACCCAGACGGTCAGCGAAATGGTGGTCAGCAGCAACAGCAGGTAGAGGAAGACCACCCAATAGAGGATCGCCCGCAGCAGGTCGTCCTTCTCGAAGGTGGGGGTGGCGACCTTCAATTCGTAATAGGCGCCGTCGGCATCCTGGAAAATCGTTGTCAATACGCGGGCCGGCTCGGTCTCCTCCTTTTCGGGAATGTAGACCTCGGCGTCGTAGTAATCGATATGCGGACGGACGGCGGCTTCGGGAGCGCCGATGGGCACGATCGAATAACTGTTGTTCGACCCGTTGTTCGGCTTCGGCAGTTCGCGTCCCGCGAGCATCCGCTTGACGATCAGCTCCGAATAGTCTTCCAGCGCATCGTCGGCCTCGTCGTTGATCTCGTCGACCATCGTAAAGTAGAACAATACGCCCCAGAGCGCCATCAGAGGCAGCAGGGCGAGCGACAGGCGCAGGGCGATGCGGGAGATGAGTTTCATGCGGCGGTGCGTATTCGGAAGCGGGTGCGGTCGCGTACCCGCTGCGGGTTATTCGGATTGCGGCGGCGAGAGTTTGTACCCGAAGCCGTAGACGGATTTCAGCTCGACGGTCGCGCCGGCCTCGGCGAGTTTGCGCCGCAGATTCTTCATCTGGGCATAGACGAAATGGAAGTTGTCCGCGTCGTCGGCATGGTCGCCCCAGACGGCTTCGGCCAACACGGCCTTGTCGACCAGATGGTTCGGGCGCTGCATGAAGTAGAGCAGGATGTCGAACTCCTTTTTCAGCAACGCCAGCTCGCGTCCCTCCACCTCCACGCGCCGGCCCTCCGGCCAGAGCGATACGTTGCCCAGCGAGAGCGACAGATCCCCGCCGCTGCGGCCGCGCCGCAGCACGCTGCGTATACGCGCCAGCAATTCGGCCGTGTGGAACGGTTTGGGCAGGTAGTCGTCGGCGCCCTGTTCCAACCCCAGAACCTTGTCTTCAAGCGAGTTGCGCGCCGATATGATAATTACGTTCTCGCGCTTGCGCAGCTCCTTGATATGCTCCAGCAGCCGCAGTCCGTTGCCGTCGGGGAGCATGATATCGAGCAGGATGCAGTCGTAGCTGTATCCCGCCACCTTGGCGTCGGCTTCGGCGTAGGTCGCCGCCGTTTCGACCACGTAGTGCTCCTGTACGAGGGCACGGTACATGATCTCGCGCAGCGACGGTTCGTCTTCCACGATCAAAATCTTCATGCGACAAAATTACGAAGCAATTTTGAATTAAAATCAAAACGGCGCACCCTTTTGCAAATTAAATCATACCCATTGCACGAAACCTGCCGGCTGAGCCGACCGCCGTCTCCGGCGACCGACCGCGGCGGGAATGAAGACGGCAACTACAACGAACGCCTCGGACGAAGAATGCGTCAAGGACTGCCGTCAGACGATCGATTCGATCCCTGTAACAGTCTCGTTGCGACCGAGGCAGGCGAGACGTTTCGGGCAAGTACGGTTCACGAAGAAGGCGACGTAGAAATTCACATCGCCGGACAGAACCTGAAAACAAGGTCGCTTTCTACGATGGATTTCGTATCTTCACAAAGATTCACCGGAGTAAAAATCAGACATAAAAGCAAGGTGCCTCTCTGCGATTTTGCAGAGAGGCACCTTCGAGGTCTGAAGCGAACGCCATAAATTTGAATCGAATTTTACCGATTTTAATTTTATCTTATCTATATATCAATATTTTACATCCATTTTTCATCAACTGCGAGGTCTGGAAGTTTTCGAAAATTCGGCCTATGTATGACAAATGTATGACAAAAAAAACGATTACATTTGCAACAGACAAAACCTCCTGACCTATGGCATCCTTCTGCTACCGCATCCGCTCGACCCAGACAAACAAACTGGTCAAAATCCAAATTCTCTTCACAGTTGGCCGTGGTAACCAGTTCTACGCCGACTGCCAATATATGGTGCTGACGGACGCCTGGGACAACAAACGGCAGACAGTCAAGAGCCGTTTCACCTTTACCGACGACTTCACCGAGCAGCAGGGGCGCGAGCTGACCAAGAATCTCGCCGAACTGCGAAGCCACATCCTCGGCGAGATTGCCAAGGATCCCGAACACGCGATGACGAAAACGCGGCTGGAGAAGATCATCTACAGTTTCCACCACCCGCGCAGCCTCACCACCGGTCGCCATGTCCGCAGCCGCGAATCGCTCGGCGACTACATCGCCCGCTTCACGCACGAGATGGAGGACGGCACCCGACTGAACATCCACAAACTGCGCTACGGGGCATCGACAATCAAGAACTACAAAGGGTTTATCATTCAATTCGACGAGTTCTGCAAAGCAAAGCGAAAGAGATTCGATTTCGGCGATATCGATCTGAAATTCTACGACGATTTTGTGGCATGGTTCACGGCGAAGGATTATTCGATCAATACCATCGGCCGCCACGTCAAGGAGCTGAAGATCATCATGCGGGCAGCGCGCGAAGAAGGGCTGCACGACAATGGCCTGATCGAAAGCCGCAAATTCCGCGTACTGACCGCCGATGTCGAGAATATCTATCTGACCGAATCGGAAATACGTGCTATTGCCAACCTCGACTTATCCGACAATAAGCACAAAGATATTGCCCGCGATGTCTTTTTGGTCGGCTGCTACACGGCACAACGATTCAGTGATTACTCTACGATCAACGAAGGTAACATACGCACGCTGGAGAGCGGGCAGCTGGTTATAGACCTGAAACAGCAAAAAACCGGCAACCACGTCATTATTCCCGTCCGACCCGAATTGCAGGCAATACTGGACAAGTACGAAAACCGTTTGCCGAAGTCCTACGAACAGAAAGTAAACAAGTTCATCAAAGAGATTGCTCGGGAAGCGGGTATCACGGAAAAAATCGAGGTATCATACGTCGAAAACGGGGAAAGGAAGACGCACTTGGTAGAGAAGTGCGATTTGGTAAAGACTCATACGGCACGCCGCAGCGGTGCGACGAATATGTATCTGGCGGGCATTCCGACCATCGCCATCATGAAAATCACGGGCCACAAGACCGAAAAGGAGTTTATGAAATACATCAAGATTACGGAAGAGCAGACTGCCATGGAGTTGATGAATCATCCGTATTTCAGCGGGAAATAAAATTTTTCATATCTTTATATCCAAACTAAAGAATCTGGAATATGATTACAAAAGACGAAATACTGGCATTACTCAATGATATTGAGAATTACCATATTGAACGAACTGTATCTACTGATAAGATGGATAAATTCTGTCAGGCAATATGTGCTTTCTCTAATGATATGCCCAATAGCGGCAAAAAAGGTTATCTTATTATTGGAGCGACAGATGATGGCGTCATTTCAGGATTAAAAGTTGATGATAGATTATATAAAACGATTACCGGGATTCGTTCCGATGGGAATATTCAGCCTTTTCCTATTATGAGTGTTGAAAAACTTTCCTATGACTCTGGTGATCTTTTAGTCGTTGAAGTTACTCCACACAAGTATCCACCTATAAAATACAAAGGAAGAACATGGATTCGTATTGGACCACGTAAAGATATTGCATCAGATATGGAAGAGCGAGCTCTGATGGAACGGCGCAGGGCCAATATTCTTTCATTCGAGACATACCCTTGTATCGACTCGACACTTGATGATCTAAGACTAGATTTATTCAAAAACACATATCTTCCGGCCATAATGGACGAGGATGCCTTGATAGATGATAAAAGAGATATCAAGCAACAATTAAGCGCATTACGATTATACAGCATTGCAGAGGATTGCCCAACATATGCTGCAATTCTTTTGTTTGGAAAGAATCCGGAATATTATCTGCCGGGAGCATACGTACAATATGTTCGATTCGACGGTAATGACAATGCCGCGGACATAGTCAATGAACATAAGTTTGCGGGTTGTTTAATAGAAATATTACCGAAACTCGATACCTTCATTGAAACAGCAATAGTAGAAAAACGACCAAAGCCAATTACCGCACTAAGAGAAAGAACAATATATAATTACCCAATATGGGCTATTCGAGAGTTGCTAATGAATGCTGTAATGCATCGAGACTATCAATCGAATACACCTATTAAATTTTATCAATATGCTGATAGAATAGAAATTGATAATGCCGGAGGGTTATATGGAAATGCCAAACCAGAAAATTTTCCAAATGTAAATGATTACCGTAACCCTATTGTTGCAGAGGCAATGAAATCTTTAGGGTATGTTAATAGATACAATCGCGGAGTTGCTCGTGTACAGAAGGAGTTACGAGATAATGGGAATCAAAAGGCTATATTTTCTGTTGATAATATTACTGTTTTTGGTGTAAAAGTTAACGATGCCGCTTTTGTTGCAGATAATCAACTTCGTATAAACTTTACTAACCAAGTTACTAACCAAGTTACTAACCAAGTTGATTTTGAATTAGGGCAAGCTATCATTTCTTATAAACAAGCGGAGCTAGCTGAATATGAAGCCAAATACTCTAAAATAGCCGTTCGATTTGATACCTCTGATTTTGATTCACTAAAAACAGAAAAATCATACAAAATATTAAATGCACTATTGCAGGGGCCTAAAAGCAAAAAGGAGTTACTTATCAATACGCTAGAATTAACATCGCAGATTTATAATTATCAAAGATATATAGAACCATTAATGGCTCGAAAACTCATTATTCAAACAATTAAAGATAGACCTAGAAGCCCCAAACAAAAGTATGCGATTACTTCCTTGGGATATTATTTCCTAATGTATTTGACGCGACTACCGATCAAATAATTCCTTGACGACATATTCCGTTTGGAAAAAGTATGTTGAACAACAAAAATTCATTTGAAAAATGTATTCGAAATGTCCCGTCGTCGCAAAATAGAGATCAAAGCCTCCGAACTGGCATGCTTCGACACGTTGGTCGAGACATTGCGCACCCGACCGGAGTTTGCAGACTTCGACCCGACAAGTCTACATGTGTGGGCATACGAGAATTACGAACCGACGATCAGAAATGCAGCAAGGGCTATTCGTCATTTTGATTATTGGTTGGCGGCACATCGAAACGAAATGTTTCTCTCGTCGTATTCGGGCAATCGATTGTTCTGTAAAAAGGATTTGGCCGAAGCTCTGGGAATTACACGCCCGACACTCGACCGGTGGATTGCGAACGGCTGGCTGGAAAGATGCACCGCACGCGCATTTTCGAATGGAGAACGGTGCTATTCAGCAGACGCAGTGCGTAAAGCATTGGAAAAATTAAAATAAAAAGGAGAATCATTTGATTGTACAACATATAATCGTCCTAAAGTGCCAACACCTGTTACTAATACATCTCCTGCTTGCGGCACTCCATATTGCCTTTTATATAAATCGTATAATTCTTGATCTATAAACAATTCATTATCTACTTTCCCTTTATCTGCTAAAATCACAATTTCTCGAGCTCTAAAGAATGGGACACCAATACGTCGCCATTGAGATTGAAAAACTCTTTTACTGGAAGTTACTTCATAATAATCACCAATAGTTTTCACCTCCCAATCTTCCGGAATAATTCCCAATTCAGTCTGTTTATATCCTTGCGGTATCTTCATTTTTTATCAGTGTTCTTTTTGTCTTTTGGATCTGGAAATACCGAACTGAAAAACTTGTTATATTCCGATAGTGCATCCGTGTATTTGTCTTTGATAAGAGCAAATTTAGGCGATTTTTGAATCGCCTCATCTGCTGCAACCATCATATCACGCTCGGATTGATAACAATGTTCCCATTGTGAATTTACTGCAAAGACTTTTAGATTAACAAGAAGTACATCTAGCTCTTCGTAAGCATCATCCAATGCCAAACCATATTTTATAGCCTCTAATGTGCAGGCAAAAGCTCTGTGATGAGAGCCGAGTTTATGCATCGTATAACTCTGGTTTACATTGGAATCGAATTTGCTTCGGGAGACCAACCTGTTGATCTCGGTTCGTTGCTCGGTAATTTCATCTTTCAGTTTTTCAATTTCGGCAAGTTTGTTTTTAATATCCAACGCATTGATAACCTGCCAGCCGATTGCAAATGTTACCAGTAGACCTATCGTTGCGGCCATTACACCGATAAAGGTGTCAAGCGATATTGCAGTCAACGACATCGAACGACAGCACCATAAAATCGCCAATATGACGACACCGGCAATGGCCGTTAATGACAGGATTATATCGAGGTCCTTCTTCATTTTTCTTATTCGTTCAGTTTATTTTCGTCGTGCAACCGTTGCTCGATATAATCTTTCGCAGCATCGGCCACTTTGGAAAACAACCGTTTAAGGTTTTCTTTTTGTTCAGCGGTCAGAGTGCGATTGTTATCGACATCTCGATCATGGGAACGTTTACAGCATTCTATTGTCACGTGCAGTTCATTTCGGTCAATATTTTGACCTTGATTATATCTCCGAGCCAGATTCGACAACATCCCGAAAGATATGATTTGTTCCACGTTTCCCATACATTTATTCCTTAATAGTTATCTTAATTTGTTAAGCAAATCCCGTTTTCTTTATCAAAGCAAAATTATATGTAAACAAAATCAGCATTTGCTTTACATTTACAAATACAATGATAAGAAACAGGAGAAAAACTTATATCATCTTACTAATGGATTCTATTGCTTCGAATCCTTCTATATTTTGGTTCTCGCTGTGGTTAATAAGTAACCTCGTCAATTCCGGATTCAGATAAAAATTGCTGGTTCCCATTTTTACTTTCTCCAATAAACCATGTTCAACTAATTTGTTAAGATATTTTGCCGCAGTTATTCGCGAAACTTTAATGTCATTCATCACAAATTCAATTTTTGTGTATGGATGACTAAAAATATTATTCAATAATTCATGACTATATTGTTTTTCCAAACAATTGCGCATTTTGACCTTGTATTCTTGCATTAGAATCTTAATCTGTTTAACCAGAATGATGGTTTCCGTAGCAGTTGCATCTATTCCTCGCAAAATATATAGTACCCAACTCTCCCAATCACCTGAATCGCGAACAGATTGAATAAGACGATAATATTCACCCTTATTTTGTATTATATATCTACTCAAATATAATATAGGCAAGTCCAATAAATCTTTAATGACCAGATATAAAGAATTTATGATACGCCCCGTGCGGCCATTGCCGTCATAGAACGGATGAATACTCTCGAACTGATGATGGATAATTGCCAGTTTAATCAGTGGGTCTATATCCTCTATCGCGTCATCATTAATATATACGACCAAATTGTCCATGAATCTCTGTATATCATCCGGATGTTGCGGCGGCGTATATACGATTTCTTGACGTTGATTCTGCAAGGATGTTCCCGGCACACTTCTAAACCCAGCCTTATTTCGTTCGAGAACGCTTTGTATTTCTTTAATGTTTCCTAATGTTATAATCTTATTTTTTCTGATTAAATCGAATCCGCGTTTAAGGGCATCTGCATACATAACCACCTCCTTGGTTGATGCAGAAGCGGCAAACGATCTTAATTCGGCATCAGCTTTATATAGTTCATCATGTGTGGTTATAATATTCTCTACGGCAGAGCTTTCTTTTGCCTCCTGCAAAATAAGCGTATTGATTAAAATGCTTTCATTGGGAATAGTCAATGCAACACCTTTCAATTCTGCCAATTTTTTATTGGCCTGATTTAATTGCCTGAGTACAGCCTTGCTTTCAAGGTCGATTTGCAGCGGGAGAGTTGGTATTGTATACATAATAAGTCTTTTAAAATCCCATCTGTTTCAAATGTGCGGTGACCTTAGCTTTGAGGTCGGCAATCTCGGCGTCGATTTCCGGAAGCGTCTGTGCATAGCGTTCGGCGAGGGCCGAAACTTTCGAGGTCAGCTGTTGACCGATGCGATGCATTTCACTGTTGAGCCGAGCCGAAAGAGTAGTAAACCATTTCTTTTCGATAACCAAGCGTTTGATATCGTCTTCTGTAAGCCCATCATATTTGACGATCAAAGCCGTAAGTAAATCGTATTTCAAAGTTTTCAGCGTTTTCTTCGTAAGCGAAATATCCTCTTTCAATGTGAGATATTGCGTAAGAATGGCTATTTCATCGGCATCCGATTTTTTGTCGAGTGTTTTGATTCGTTTTTTGACGTTGCCGTCGGAGAGCTTTCCATCGGCAAAATTATCTTCGTCTAATATGCCTTCCGAGTGCTCTTCCAGCATTTCATTTAATTGGTTTTCTTTGTCGCTTAATAACTCTTCGGAAGCCGTAATAAGATGCTTCTCTTTCGCGAAATACTCGTCGATTACAATCGAAACGGGCAATAAGTCGCACACGACATCCTCCGGTGCGGAAGCTTTCTTCTCTTTCGGCTTCGCATCTCTCTTTTTAGCCGCCGGCTGCGGCGTATATAGCTCCGCTTTCCATCCGTTGGCAGCGATCAGATAACAATCGTCCTGCATGGTTTCGCTCCAATAGTTCATCAGGCAGTCATACACATCATAGGCATCAACCAGTGATTCATCCCGCTTGAAAATAGTGAGTAGCGAATCGCTCAATTCTTCGATAAGATGTTTCGGCGCAAACCCCGTAGCAAGGGCGTAAAGGTTTGCACGGTGTCGATCGCACCATTCGGTATAACTTCGATAAAAAATTTCGGTCTGATTACGGAAATCGGTGTTGGCCATAATTGTATCGTGCACGGCCGACGATTCGCATTTCAACGTGAAATATCCCGTGCGAGAGACATGCGGTCGGAAAAGATCTTCGCGTAAAGAGGGACAGACCAGCCAATAGTCGGAAAGTTGTTCAATATCATGCGCAGGCAGTCCACCATGCAAATGCGCGTCGATGTCTTGCAAAATTTCGGTGTCGGGAGTTGAAATATAACGCGGAATATTCAGATTGTAATCATTACGTTCGATTTCTTCCATCGGAACGAATCGGGCGAAATGTGGGACATCGCGTTGGGTCTGCCAAACGTCTACGATACGACGGATATCCTGTTCGCGCAGCCGGTTTTTCGCTCCGTCTTTCATGAAGCCGAATTTTGCATCGATCATAAAAACACCTTTGCGGTTGGAGGCTTCGGATTTTTCGATAAGGATAATGCAGGCCGGTATTCCGGTCCCGAAGAAAAGGTTGGCGGGCAAGCCGATAATGCCTTTGATATATCGCTTTTCGGCTACGAGATATTTACGGATTTGCGCTTCGGCATTGCCTCTGAATAGCACACCGTGCGGAAGGATACAAGCACCGCATCCTGTTTGTTTGATTGACCGAACGATATGGAGCAGAAAGGCGTAGTCGCCGTTTTTCTCTGGAGGAATGCCGATTGACGATCCCCAGCGCTTATATTGATCCTCTTCTTTTGCTCCTTTCAACCATGATTTGGTAGAAAAAGGAGGATTGGCAACCACAAAATCGAATGTCTGCAAATTTCCCGAATCGTCTTTATATTGAGGGTCGTTGAGCGTGTCGCCCTGTTTGATCGTTGCATAGGGGTCGTTGTGAAGAATCATGTTCATTTTCGCCAGCCCGACTGTGGCATTGTCTTTTTCCTGTCCGTACAAGGTCGCATCCGTGGGAGTTTCGGCTTTGGCGCGAAGAAGCAACGAACCGGAACCGCATGTCGGGTCGTAGATGGTGGTACGGATACTGTTCACCTTGTCGAGCCCCAAAACCTTTGCGATGACACGGCTAACCTCCGCTGGAGTATAGAATTGACCTTTGCTTTTTCCGCTTTCGGTTGCGAAATTCTTCATCAAATACTCATAGGCATCGCCTATAAGATCGTCATCAGCCGCGCGGTTTTTGCTGAAATCGAGATCTGATGTCTGGAATATGCCGATAAGTCCGCTTAATGTTTCAACCTTATCCTTGCCCTTGCCGAGTTTGGTTTCATCATCGAAATCCGCGATAAACACTCCGTCCAACTGATTAGCTTCGGACAAAGCCGCCATTTTCTTGTTCATCTCTTCGCCGATATTGGCATGGCCTTTCAAAGCGACAAAATCCTCGAAGTGGCAGCCGGCGGGAATATCTATCATGAAATTAAGGTCGTTGCGGCTTTTGTCGCTGATATATTTCACGAACAGAATCACCAATACATAATCCTTGTATTGGCTTGCATCCATACCTCCGCGTAACTCGTCGCAACATTTCCAAAGGGTACTATATAATTCCGATTTCTTGATTGCCATATTACATTATTTGCTACTGATTAAATCTTTAGGGTTGACTTGAAGAATGCGTGCAATTTCAAAGAGCAATTCCAGATTAGGTTGACGACGATTGCAGGCATAGGCATTTATCATACTGAAACTCTTACCGAGCTGTTCGGCCAGCCATGTCTGTTTAATACCCTTTTCTTCAAGCACTTCCTTAATTCTGTTCATATATTTTGTGGACAAAATGAAACATATTTCGCATAAAGATATGAAATTGTTAGCTATAACTCCAAAAGACCTAATGTTCTCTTTTTAATCGAGAAGCTTTTTTGTTAAGTTTTTCGACTTTCCGTTCTTTCAGTCTCGTCTGTTCTTCGAGTTCGATTTTCTGGCGGATAGTGTGTTCATATTCTTCGACGTCTTTTTTCATCTGACGGATTTTTGCGTTGTCGCGATTTAATTCGAATAGCTCTTCCAGTTCGGCGATGCGTTCGGATGTCGCGTCGCCTTTCATCTTTATATAGCGGTATTTCAGGTCGTTGTCGATGCGGTCATGATTCGGTCGGGTAGCAAAATAGAGTGCCGACGACAAGATCATGCAACTTATGAAAAGGAACAGCACCAAATAAATGACGAATGGGGATTCGGAGCTGAAAATCACTCGGTGTCGGATTATTCTCGGCGGCAGTTCGGCGGGGATTTTGATTGCCTCGACAGATGCTTGCAGATTATCGATACCGGTTTGCGTTTTGGTATAGTTCTGCTCTATGCTCTCCAATCGTCCGGCAAGCTGGATTATTATCGCCTGATGCCGCTCTTGTTCTGTATATACGATTTGCTCCAATCGTTGCGACAAGTCATTGTCGCTTGATTGATTATTGTCCGCTGTTTTTGCCGCTAGTTCGGTCTTGATGGTTTTGACCATCGTCTCCTTGAAGTCCTCATACATTTCGTAGGACATCATATTATTCTCTTTCATGGTTGTATCGCTTCCTGTTTACAATTTCACTTTGGGCTTGGTCATGCGTTCTCGCAAGCGACGTTCCCGCTCCATTGCGGCAATCGCCATCGCTTCGGCGACGGTATTGAGCAATGCCGTGATACGGGCGAGGTACTCTTCGGGACTCTCGCCGGGTTTGCGTTGCAATTGGGCTTCGGACAATTCGACCGGCGAACTATTCGGCGGCAACGGAAATTCGCCGATATTACCGCCGAAATTGACCGGCGGCCTATCCGTGTCGGTCTTTCCGCCACCCGTTCCGAACAGATCGGAGAAGGCCGAACGGTAGGAGTCTGCCGCCGCATGGAAGTCTTTGACAATAGCGCTTCGATGTCGGGTTTGTTGTTGCGCGTATGCAAAATGCAGATTCAGTTTCGAGAAGCTGAATTGCCGGTCGATCTTCGACCCCGAAAACTCGAAGTCGTTTTTTGAAAATAGAACGCCTTGTTTTCGGTCGGTATTTCCGCAATACTTATAGCGGACGTCGATGCCTTGCTCTTTTAATCTACCTTCCAGATCGTTCCAACTCTTACATTTGGGCAGACATCCTTTGATCGCATCATATATTTCGTATTTGGTCTTGTCCGGTTCGCGCAATCGCTCCCGCCGCACGCTGTCCTTTCCCGGCGCAAGATGCAACCCGTATTTCTCGGTTAGTTCCCGGCAGACTTTCGTATTGCGTATTTTAATATTCTTGTCCGATATAGTCTGCCCCTTGTTCCCGACCCGGTTATAGACCAGATGGCAGTGAGGATGGGGCTGGTCGAGGTGACGTACCAGCAGATATTGCGTGTCGGTAATACCCATTTTCTGCATATATTCTTTGGCGATCTGCGTCATCAGCGCATCGGTCATGTGCGGTGCTTCTTTCGGCGAAAACGAGAGGGAGATATGCCCGACCGTGTTTTTCAACCGAGGGTTCAGTCGGGTCTGATCCTTAAAATCCTCGATTATGTTCTTTATCTCCGGCGGGTTTACGCCTTCGGCATCGAGGATGCGCGACAGTTCCTTCATCACATAGCCGACAGTCCCGGCAAAGGATGAACCGGCAATGATTTTACCGATCATCGCGGATCTGTTTTAGCAGGGCTTCGAGGCATGCCATAATGGCCGCGTGACGGGATGCGACACTTGAAAATCCTTTCGCATGGGCAAGCCGTGTCAGTTGATTCAAGTTGCGAGCTATGCCTTTGAGCTGGGTTACGAAATCCAGATGCTCGCGACGCAGGCGTTCTCGTACCGCTCCTGTCCGAAGCAGTTGTCGGATGATTTCCGCCGGACGCTGCCCCGAAGTACGGGCCAATGACCGAAGACGTAAATAATGCTCCGTATCGAGTCGCGTACTGACGATATATCGGCGAACACGACCTTTACTCAATTCCGGCCGTCCGCCCTTGTTCTGTGTTTGTTTCATCGGTTTGTGTACAGGAGTTAGACCAGCGGGATGTTTGGTAGGTTTTCGTTTACGAAAACACAAACTTGCCTTCCTAAACCTTTACCCCTTTCCGACGTTGTGGCTCAACCGCTGCTGTTTTTGCTTTTAGGGGTTGCGGATTATTCCGAACAGATTGAACCGTCTTTGTTTTGGAGGTGTTTTTCTGTGCCGCCAACTTTTTCGCATGGTCTTTTATGTGGGCGATCAGATAGTCGTTGACATCCTTGTGTCCGGAGTAGAAACAGCTTTGATCGACGACTTCGCTGCGGGGGCAAAGACGAATCAACTCGACGGTCGCTTTACGACCCGCATCGTCATTGTCGAAGAAAGCATGAATCGTCGAATGGCGTGCGAGAAACGGAAGCGCTTTCGGAAGATTGACGACCGAGTTTAATACTATTACGTCGATGCGTAGTTGGTCGGGGCGCTTCGTCGAAAGGCAGGAGAGAAAATCCATGAACCCCTCGAAGGCGATTACCGTATCGGTGCGGTTGTCGATCGTCGTAATCTGTTTGGGCGATGCACTTCCTTTGAAGCATTCCGAGCGTAACTCCCATCCGCCGGCATCGTTCGGAAATCCGATGGCGAAATATTTTCTGCCATTGATCGTATAGCGTATCTCCCGACAATAAGTGCAGGCAACCTCCGGAACGATACCGCGCCGCCGTAAATAGTCGAGCAATGCCGAATGACGAAGCGGTGTGTCGGAGAGGATACGGAGCGCGGGAACGGTCGATAAAGGCGACAAAGATCGGGGTGCAGCGATCGGTACCCTCTCTCTGTTTCTCAGCAATCGGACGGCGTGTGCGAAATCGCACCGCTCCAACCGCATTACAAGGTCGATAATGGAACCGCCTTCGCCCAGTCCGAAGTCATACCAGAGATTTCGCACGTAGTCCACCTTGAAACTCGGCGTATGTTCCTCGCGTAACGGTGAAAGATAAAGACCGTATCGCGGATTGTCTTTGGTCGGGTGCAAACCTTGTTCGGCGAGGTAGGCCCGAATGGAAAGATGTTTGATAGCTTGAATCGTTTTCATAACAATCTATGTTCAGTGAAAAGAAAAATACTTATTCTTTCACTGAATTATTTAATGGGAACGATTCGATTCAAGGCTGCTTCGACATCGCTGTCGCGGAACAGGACGCGCCCGCCGATCTTGTGTGCGCGGATCTTGCCGTGGTTCACCCAGTCGGTGAGCGTCACGAGCGAGATGCGCAGACGGTGGGCGGTTTCGCGCCGTGTGAGATATTTCGTGTCGGTTTTCGGATGTGCGGGACGGAACTGTTGCAATTCGTCGCGCAGGGACTCCCGGATCATCTTCGAAAGTTGATCGGCAGTCATGCCATTCAGATAGATTTCCTTTGCCATGGTTTATTCGATTTAACGTCGCAAAGAAAATCATTTATCGAGGCTGTCTAAAATAAGTAATTGTGTCACAAAATAATGCCGTCTTCTGCCACGAACGGACACAGTCGGACAGCCTATGGAATTTTAGGAATGAATTGCATCGGTCTACCTCTGTTTTCCGTTTTGACCGCAGTGTGTAAAGTGATTGTTTCGATGAATAAAAGAAGACGGTTTTTGATAAGAACCGTCCTCCGAAACAAAGCTGTTTTTGTGAGTTTTATTTTAAGGATGGGAATATAATATGGTTTAAGAATAAAGGTTATAATAGTGTCCTTTTATCCTATTTATTCCAAACAGATTCGGTAATTAGCCAAATTACCGATAATTCTGGTGGATCTACGGTTGGAACATATACCATACAAAATGCAATAAACACCAAAATAATAACTCCTAATCTTCCGGCAGAACAAAATGCTATTGCTGAGGCCTTGAGTGATGTGGATGCATTGATTGCGGCACTCGATAAGAAAATCGCAAAAAAACGCCTTATCAAACAAGGCGCAATGATCCGATTATTGGGAGAAAAAGGCAAAAAGTTCCGCAACCAGAAAATCAAAGATATCGTTTCAATCAAAAAAGGCGATATGCTCACTTCTGGCCAGTATATAACAGGAAATATTCCGGTTATTGCGGGAGGGAAAAGTGCCGCTGGCTATCATAATGTAGCGAATAGACAAGCAAATACGATTGCAATCAGTGCGTCCGGAGCAAGCGCAGGTTATGTTACTTTTCATGATTACCCAATATTTGCAACAGATTGCTCTACTATTGAACCAAGCAAATCGTATGATATTAAGTATATTTACTATTTGCTGTTATTTTATCAATCCGAATTGTATGCTTTGCAAATCGGAGGAGCACAGCCACACGTCCATCCAAACGATATTTATGACTTGAATATACACTATAATAGTGATATTGAAACTCAGCGAAAGATAGCCACTATCCTTTCCGATATGGACAAGGAGATTGCAGATTTGGAGGCGCGCCGCAATAAGTACAAATTGATTAAAAGCGGCATGATGCAGAAATTATTAACCGGACAAATACGCTTAGTTAAGCCGTTAGCGCCGATTATTCCGCTTGAAACTCCAGATGCTCAAATTCGTGAAATTCCTCTGCAAACACATGTAGTTGCCGGGCATATCGTAAATGCATTATATCAATCATCAGGATGGGGACGTACCAAATTGCAAAAAACGTTGCATTTGGTCGGGTATCATTGCCAACTCGATTTCGGAAACGACTATATTCGCAATACGGCAGGACCAGATGATCAGGCGATGATGAATCACATCGACAGTAAGTTCAAGCAATATCGTCATGTCAGAATAGAGGCAAAAAAAGAAAATGGCAAGACACGATATAATTATATTCCTACTGCAATGATCGACGAATTGGAACAGGTGTATGAAACATATCCTCAAACAATTCGCCACGCAGTCGATTCTTTGATAAACAAAATTAAAAAGATGGATTTGGCCCGTGCGGAGATTGTTTCGACGCTATATGCCGTATGGAACAACCGAATCATAAAAGGGGAGCCGATATCCGACGATCTGTTGCTGGAAGATTTCTATGCTTGGAGCAAGCACAAGTTGGATTTCAGTCCTGACCAAGTGTTGTGCGAGTTGAATTATATGCGAAAAGAAGAAATTATCCCAATCGGCTGGGGAAAATATATTGACAAGAAATAAGAACTATGGACACAAACATCGGAGCGAAGGAACGGGTAACGCAGGAGCGGCTGATCGGATTATTTCAGAATGTGTTGAAATACGATTATCTCGGTAATTGGGAATACCGCGAAGACAATGCGAATGTAGAGGAGGCGTTGTTGCGTCGTTATTTGAAGAGACGGAGTTATGCCGATAAGGAGATCGGCAAGGCCGTTGCGAAACTCAAACAAGCAGCGGCCAATATCGGCATAGGTTTGTACAACGCCAACCATGAGGTCTATACATTGCTGCGTTATGGTGTAAACGTGCAGTCGGAAGTATCGGAGCACAAAAAGATGGTACACCTTATCGATTGGGCGAACCCGATGGAGAATGATTTTCAGATTGCCGAAGAGGTGACTGTACAAGGCAAAAGCGACCGCCGCCCCGATCTGGTCGTTTATGTCAACGGAATCGCCGTGGCCGTCATCGAGCTCAAACGCAGCAAGGTGTTCGTTCATGAAGGGATTCGTCAGAACATCCGCAATCAAGAAGACGAATATATTCCCCGATTCTTTACGACCGTACAATTGTTGTTCGCAGGTAATGATACCGAGGGGCTGCATTACGGAGTAATCAAAACACCCGAAAAGTTCTGGCTTCGTTGGAAAGAACCGTGCGGCGAACCGTGCGAACCCTCCCTGTTTACACCAGATCGTTATCCAAATGAACTGGATCGCAGCGTTTTGCAATTTTTCGAACCGCATCGGCTGTTGGAATACATACACGATTTTATTATTTTCGACGGCGGCCGCAAAAAGACAGCCCGACCGAATCAATATTTCGCAATCAAGGCGGCGCAACCACGTGTGCGTAATAAAGAAAACGGCATTATCTGGCATTCGCAAGGTGCAGGGAAAAGTCTTACGATGGTTTGGTTGGCACAGTGGATTCGCGAAAATGTTGTGGATGCCCGTGTGGTCGTCATCACCGATCGTGACGAACTGGACAAACAGATCGAAACCGGATTCAAGGATGCGGGTGAGAAAATCCGACGCGCCCGAAGCGGAGCACAATTGGTCTCGATGCTCAATGAAGCCGAACCGTGGCTGATTTGCACCCTCATCCATAAATTCGGCAACCGAAACGACAACGACGGCATATCGGTCGGAGGGAAGAAAGCGGTAAAATCGCTCGATTTCTATTTGGAGGAGGTCGCAAAGAACCTTCCGCAGGGGTTTCAAGCCAAAGGCAATATCTACGTCTTTATCGACGAGTGCCATCGTTCGCAGGGCGGCATGCTGCACGAAGCGATGAAGCATATCATGGGTGAACGTGTCATGTTGATTGGTTTTACCGGAACCCCATTGTTGCATACAGACAAGAAGAAATCCATCGAGACATTCGGTTCATACATACACAGCTATAAATTCCACGAAGCCGTTCGGGACAAGGTTATCCTCGACCTACGCTACGAAGCCCGGAATGTGGAGCAATTCCTCGGCAAGCGCGAAAAGATCGATGAGTGGTTCGATTCCAAGACAGCAGGGTTGAGCAAGGTCGCCCGGTCGCTACTGAAAGCACGCTGGGCGAAGATGGAAAAATTGTTCAGCAGCAAGGAACGTATCCATCGCATCGTGGCGGATATATGTCAAGATATGGACACCAAGCGTGCCTTGTCCGGCGGATACGGCAATGCGATGCTTGTAGCCGACTCTATTTATCAGGCCTGTCGCTATTGGGAGGTATTCCAATCTACGGAATTGAAAGGGCACTGCGCCGTTGTGACGAGCTACGATGCGAACAGTTCGTTGGTAAAGGACGAATACGTCGGCGAAGGCGAAACGGAAGATTTTACCAAATACGAAATCTACAAAAGAATGATCGGCGACCGCACGCCCGAACAGTTCGAAGCGTGGGCGAAGAAGGAATTCATAGAGCATCCGGCAGATATGAAACTGCTGATCGTCGTGGATAAATTGCTCACCGGATTCGATGCGCCGTCGGCTACCTACCTGTATATCGACAAAAAGATGCGTGACCACAACCTGTTTCAGGCGATTTGTCGCGTGAACAGAGTGGATAGCGACGAAAAGGATTTCGGTTATATTATCGATTATCAAGATTTGTTCGGTGCTATCAAAAACGCAATCGAAGATTATACGAACGGGGCGTTCGATCAATATGACGCTGCGGATATTCAAGGCTTACTGACCAATCGTCTGACCGAGGGACGCAAAGGGTTAGAAGAAGCCATACAAGCGGTATATACATTGTGCGAACCCGTAAATCCGCAAACGCAAGTCGGATATTTCGCCTATTTCGTTTATTCGGAAACAACGCCAATCAAGGAACAACAGGATGAATGCGAAGCGAATAGTGCAAAACGCGAAACATTTTACAAGTTAGTATCGACCCTCGTCCGTCGTTACATAGATATCGCCAATGAAATGACAGCAGCAGGATATACGAAAGAGGAAGCGGAACAAATCAAACGGCAAGTCGATTATTTCAACGACCTAAAAGATGAGATAAAACTCAAAAGCGGTGACGTACTCGATTTGAAACTCTACGACCCAGCTATGCGTCAACTGATCGATAATTATGTACGGGCAGAAGACAGCGAGAAACTCGTGGATTTAGAGGATGTGTCGTTCCTTGACTTACTCGATCTCGGCGGAAATGAGGCCATCGACACCCTTCCGAAAAATATCCGCCGGAACGAACGTTCCGTTGCCGAGGTATTGGCGGCTAACATGCGCAAGATGATTATCAGCGAGCGACCGAACAATCCCGCTTATTTCGACAGAATGTCAGATTTGCTGAATCAATTATTACAGGAACAGCACGATGGAAAATTGCAATATAAAGAGTTGATCGAACGGCTTATCGAGAAGCTCAAAGAAATGCGCTCGGAAACACGGACGAAATATCCGATAACGCTCGATACCAAAGGAAAACGTGCCCTGTACGATAATCTGAATCATAACGAGGAACTCGCAATTCGCGTACACAATGCCGTAAAAGCTAATGCCCGAGATGGCTTCAGGGATGTAAGCGGCAGCGGATTGAAGATGAAAGCAGTGCGTAAAGCCGTCCGCAATGCTTTACCTGACACGACAGAAGACAAGATTGATGATATTATGCAAATTATCATCTCACAAAAAGAGTATTGATGACTGTTATCACCCTATCCGATCTGTCTGCCGAGATTGAGTGGAAGGCTATCAAAAACGTGCATTTGACCATCTACCCGCCCGATGCGCGAATACATGTTTCTGCCCCGCTTGCCATGACGGAAGATGCAGTCCGGTTATTTCTGATAACTAAACTTCCATGGATTAGGCAACGTGTGTCGCAGATTCTCGATCAAAACCGCCAGACGCCTCGCGAATATGTTTCGGGAGAAAATCACTATTACAAAGGACAACGGTATCGTTTGAAAGTCGTTTACGACCATATTCCTGCAAAAGTCGAAGTGCAAGGGAATGAATATCTTGTTTTGCATGTTCGCGAAAACTGCCCGTTGGAACGTAGAGCCGAAATACTTAAAGAGTGGTATCGTGCAGAGTTGAAAAAACTGTTGCCCGCTTTAATTGCCAAATGGGAAAAAATTCTGGATGTTCGGGCAAATAAATGGGAGGTTAAACAAATGAAAACTTTGTGGGGCAGTTGTAATCATCGAACGCAAAACCTTATTTTCAATCTGGAACTGATCAAGAAACCGCTACACTGTATCGAATATATCGTCGTCCATGAATTACTGCATATTAAGGTGCGGTTGCACAATGAAGAATTTACAACTCTACTGAGTCGCTATTTCCCGAATTGGAAATTACTGAAAGAGGAATTGAACGATTTTATCGTATAGTCGTATTACAAATGTATGACAAAACAAAATGAAAACCGCGTTGCAGCTATCTGCAACGCGGTTCCTATGAGGTCTGAAGCGGATTCGAACCGCTGTACAAGGTTTTGCAGACCTTTGCCTAGCCACTCGGCCATCAGACCAAATCGCCGATCTCTCATCCTTCGGAACATCCCGGATCACGAATATCTCGAAACTCCGGACACCCCTGCCAACCCTCCTTGCAGGCAACTCCGAACGCATAAGATCGGTTTTGAGATTGCAAATATACAAACATTTCTCATTTTTACAAAACTTATCGGGGAACTTTCGGTTTTCACTGAAAAATCCCTACCTTTACGTTGAATTTCATCTTTCGTTTTCTCGCCTCGGTATAGCCCGAACTCGTTCGGCTCTGCGCCCGGCTTAACGAAAACGTTACAAAAATTGCACGATGGCCATCGACGATATTGCGCTCACGCTGGTTCCGGGATTGGGAGTCAAGGGGGTCGTTCACCTGTTGGAGGTTTTCGGTACGGCGCAGGCGATCTTCGCCGCATCGGCCGATGAACTGGCCGGACGGGCGGAGTTGCGCCCCGACGTCGCGCGCAGCATCGCAGCCCGTAAAAGCCATCCGGAGGCCGAACGCGAACTGCGCCATTGCCGCCGGCACGGAATTACGCCCCTCGCATCGACCGACGACGCCTATCCCGCGCTGCTGCGCGAAATTCCGGACTACCCCCATGTCTTATATATAAAGGGTAATGCCGAAGTCCTGTCGCAGCGCTGTCTCTCCATGGTCGGTACGCGCCGCATCTCGACCTACGGCCAGCGGCTTTGCGACGAGCTGGTGCGGGGGCTGACACGCATCCCGCAGGTCGTAGTGGTCAGCGGCCTGGCCTTCGGGGTGGACGTGGCCTGCCATCGTGCGGCGTTGGCGGCAGGAATCCCGACCGTAGGCGTATTGGCAAACCCGCTGCCCGATGTGACACCGGCGCAGCACACCTCCGTAGCGCTCGACATGATCGAACGGGGCGGGGCACTGATTTCGGAACTCCACTCGCAGAGCAAACAGCGGGGTACGTTCTACCTCGCGCGTAACCGCATTATCGCCGGATTGAGTGCCGGCACGGTGGTCATCGAATCGCCCGCCTCGGGCGGATCGCTCGCCACGGCGCACTACGCCGACGGATACGACCGCACGGTCATGGCGCCTCCGGGGCGAACGACCGATGCCAACTCGTTCGGCACCAACTCCCTGATCCGCAACCGCAAGGCGCTCCTGATCCGCTCGGCGGACGACATCGCCGAAGAGTTGCAATGGGAGTTCGCGCTCTCCCGCGACGAAAAGACCGCTCCCGCATCCACGCCCGAACTGACGGCCGAGGAGCGGGAGGTGCTGTCGCTGCTGGGCGACGAACCCCGCACGCTGGCCGAACTGATCGCCGCGAGCGGCCGCGACTACGCCGCGCTGAGCGTCCTGCTCATGGGGCTCGAACTCTCGCAGGCAGTCCGGCAGTTGCCCGGCAATCGTTACGAACGTTTTCGATAAGCCGAGTGCAGAGCCGAACTTGTTCGGGCTATGCCGAGGCGGGAAAACGAAGAAGGAAATTCAACGTTTTCGATAAGCCGAGAGCAGAGCCGAACTTGTTCGGGCTTTGCCGAGGCGAGAAAACGAAGAAAGAAACTCAACGTTTTCGATAAGCCGAGAGCAGAGCCGACTTGTTCGGGCTTTGCCGAGGCGAGAAAACGAAGAAAGAAATTCAACGAATCCGATAAACCGCGCACGATGAAACTGATCGATACCCACTCGCACCT
>ULRO01000604.1_pt1 | contig 31078 bp, 27 predicted proteins | sample 1955421 | NCBI WGS metagenome assembly ULRO01 (sample SAMEA4835682, study PRJEB28245) | human gut metagenome | biome: gut microbiome; material: fecal sample | place: Denmark | collected 2008 | reverse complement strand
CCCCAGCCGCAGCATGGCCGACTCGAAGGAAAGCCGGGTGCGGGTGGACGGCTCGTAGAACAGCGTCGCCAGAATGCGCCCATCGCAGAGATGCGCATAGGGCGCGGGGTCTGCCTCCATCCGGTCTGCAAGGTCGAGAAGGGCCAGCTGTTCGTCCAGAGAAAAGCTGTTCGGCTCAATAAAATGTCTCACAGCCATTCTCCTTTCAGCACAAACCTCTCGCGCTCCGCGCCCGTGGAGATGAACTGGATCGTATGGCCCAGCTGCTGTTCGAGGAATTCCACATAGCCCTTCGCTTCCTTGGGCAGGTCATCCCAGCTCTTGCAGCCGGAAATATCCCTGTTCCAGCCGGGCAGCATCGTGACCACCGGCTCCATCCGGTCGAGGTCGGACAGGGTATCGAAGCGGGGGACTTCCACACCATCCAGCTTGTAACCGGTGATGACCGGGATCTCCTTCATGCTGCTGAGGACATCCAGCTTGGTGAGGGCGATCTTATCCGCCCCCTGACAGGCCAGACCGTACCGACTGGCCACGCAATCAAAGGGGCCGACCCGGCGGGGACGGCCTGTGGCCGCACCGTATTCCCCGCCTGCCTTGCGCAGCTTCTCGTTCCAGTCCTCGCCCATGGCGTTCTCAGCGGCAAAAGGACCGGCACCTACGCAGGTGGAATACGCTTTCAGCACGCCCACCACATGGTCGAGGCGGCAGTTGGGGATGCCGGCCCCCAGCGGTGCGTAAGCTGCCAGCGTGTTGGAGCTGGACGTAAACGGGAAGATGCCGTAATCAATGTCCCGCATAGCACCCAGCTGGGCTTCCAGCACGATGCGCTTGCCGCTGTCGTGAGCTTCCTGCAAAAAGGCCCCCACATCGCAGATGTACGGTGCAAACTGCTCCGCCTGTGCTCTGCACCAGCTCAGCAGCGCATCGTAGGACATCTTTTCCTGATGGTAGCAGCCCGCCAGCTCCATGTTCTTGGAGTCCAAAATCATGTGCAGACGGTTCTGGGTGCGCTCCTCGTCCAGATGGAGCAGGTCGCCCAAACGCAGGGTCTTTTTGCGGTATTTGTCGCTGTAAGCGTAGGCAATGCCGCGCCGGGTGGAGCCGAAGGCACTGCCCTTTTGGGCAAGGCGGTCTTCTTCCAGCCCGTCCTGCACCTTATGCCACGGCATGGAGATGGTAGCTTTGTCGGAGAGCTTCAGGTTCTTGGGGCTGATCTCCACGCCACGGGCCTCGATGGCCTGCATCTCGTTTGCAAGATGGTCAAGGTCGATGACCATTCCCGTGCCCAGCACACAGGTGACGTCCGGGTGCAGGATGCCGGAGGGCAGCAGGTTCAGGATAAACTTTCCCTTTTCGGTCACGACGGTATGGCCGGCGTTGTTGCCGCCCTGATAGCGGGCGACCACATCGGCGTTTTCGGCCAGCAGGTCGATGACGCGGCCCTTGCCCTCATCGCCCCAGTTGATTCCAGTAACAGCAGTCAGCATAAACTTCAATTTCCTTCTTTTCACATTTTGCGATGGCCTGCGGCAAAGGCTGTTGCGCCGCCGCAGGGCCTCATCCTTCGATTTTCCTCTTGCAATTTCCAGTCGCAATTGCTATTATACGAGCAGAGAAAGAATGTGTAAAAAGTATCCTGTGTATGGCAGCGATGTAATTTTTATATGAAAGGCGGAAAAGCATCATGTATGTGGACTGGGAATATTATAAGATCTTCTATTATGTGGCGAAGTATCAGAACTTTACCAAGGCGGCACGGGTGCTGGGCAACAACCAGCCCAATATCACCCACTCGATGAACCGGCTGGAAAGCCAGCTGAACTGTGTGCTCTTCATCCGCTCCAACCGGGGCGTCACCCTGACACCGGAGGGCGAGATGCTCTATTCCCGCATTGCGTCGGCGGCGGTGCAGATTCAAGACGCCGAGGAGGAGCTGAGTGCCAGCGCCACGCTGGAGCACGGCGCGATCAGCATCAGCGCAACGGAAACGGCGCTGAACATCTATCTGTCCGAAAAGCTGCGGGCCTTCCACACCGAATATCCCGGCATCCGGCTGCGCATCTCCAACCACTCCACCCCGCAGGCCGTGCAGGCCGTGAAGAACGGCGAGGTGGACTTTGCCGTCATCTCGACCCCCGCAGAGCTTGATCCGGGGCTGAAAATGGTGGATTTGATGCCCTTTTACGAGGTTCTGGTGGGCGGCCGGACCTTCACCGCACTGGCAAGTCAGAACCTGACCCTGAAAGAACTGGTCAACTACCCCCTCATCTCCCTCAGCGACGAGAGCATGACCCGCAGCTTCTACCGGCAGTTCTTCCTTGACCACGATGCCGTCCTCCGGCCCGACACCGAGGCCGCCACCACCGACCAGATGCTGACCCTTGTAAAAAGCGAGCTGGGCCTTGCTTTCGTGCCGGAACCGATGGCGAAAGCTGCGCTGGAACGCGGCGAGCTCGTCCAGCTGCACCTGCAGGAGATCATCCCCCAGCGCAGCATCTGCCTCGTCTACGACCACCACCGCCCGCTGAACACAGCAGCCCGGAAGTTCCAGCAGCTGCTGACCGAGCGGACCGCCCCGCCCAGAACGCAGAAATAACGCAAAAGACCAGAGCTGCAAAGCCTTTTCGGCCGAGCAGCTCTGGTCTTTTTGTCCGGGCTTATCCAGCCCCTCTGCTATAATTCGATCTTCTGTGCCGCCTTGGCGATGGCCCCCAGCAGGGCCACCAGCTTGCTTTCGTCCATCCGGCCGCTGTTGTTGGTAAAGGCGTAGAAGCAGCCCTGCACGCAGAACGAAAGCAGGATGCCCCGGTTCAGGTCGGCCGCAAAGGTCGGGTCTGCCTCCTCGAACCGCTGGCGCAGGCCCTTTTCGATGCTGTTGGCGAAGATGCCCTGCCGGTTGCCTGAAAACAGGATATTCACGGCCCGCTGGTTCTGCACGAAGGCCTGAAACAGCTCCCTTGTCAGTGCATCGGTCTGATGCAGTGCCTCATCGTCATGGGTGTGGGGCACGCTGGCGAGGATCGACTCGACGAGCTTGTTTTCCAGCGCGTTCGCCAGCGCATAGATGTCCTCATAGTGGGCATAGAACGTCGATTTGTTGATGCAGGCCAGTGCACACAGGTCCTTTATTTTGATCCGCTCCAGAGGGTTCTTCTCCCGCAGCTCCATGAATGCCTGCTCGATGGCCCGGTCGGTGCGCGCGATACGGATGTCCACAAAATCCACCTCTTCCGTGTTTTAGTTGATTATCCAACGGTTTTCGTCTTTCGTCGATGGACAAGCCCCCGTGGATTTTTTACAATGAAAGCAGTCCCTTATTCCTCTTTTTTATAGAGCAGCCCCTTGGCGTCCAGTGCCGCTTCGATGCGGTGGAACGCCTCCTCCGTGGGGCAGCTCAAGGTGTGCAGGTGCACACCGCCGGTCATCCGGCTCAGCAGGCATTCGGGCGTATCCGCCGCCTGCTGGATAAAATGGTCCACATCGTACCGGCTGGCGAGGTTGAGATTGCCGCGCAGCTCGCCGTAAAGCGGGTTCTCCACGGCCACATCCACCACGACGCCGCCCTGATCCACCACCGTATACAGCTCTTCCCGCATCTGGTCGGCGGTGCTGTGGACACAGGCGAGGATGCCCGTACAGCCCCGTGCCGCCGGGTGGAGCTGATAGCCTCGGGGCGTGGCGTCGATCTGGGTGCCTGCGGCCCGCAGCAGGGCCACATCGCCCACCACGATCTGCCGGGACACTCCCAGCGCACCTGCCAGCACGCTGGCGCTCAGGGGGGCGCTGGCCTCCGTCAGCCGCTCTAAAATCGCTTTTCTGCGCTGCGCAGCATTCATCTTCCGCGTTCCTCCTTTTTACACCAGCTGCAGCAGGGTGGCGTAGTTGGAGGGCAGCTGGACCTTCAGCTTCCCCCACTCCACCTGCGTCAGGATGGGCTGGCTGCCCACGCAGTCGGCCAGCAGGTCTTTCACGCCCGCGGCCTCCACCGGCAGCTGGAGCTCCATCGACACCGGGCTGTCGCCGTTGTTGTAGACGGCCACAACGGCCTCGCCGTCCAGCACCCGGGCGTAGGCGTAGCTCTGGGTGGTCAGGGTCAGTTCCTTGACCTCGCCCCAGCTCAGCGCAGGGCACTCGGCCTTCAGCCTGCCCAGTGCAGCGTAGACGCTGGTGACAGGATTCGTCTTTTCGGCGTCGGCATAGTCGGCCAGCTCGAGGCAGGGGCGGAGCGGCCAGTCGCTGCCCCACTCTTTTTTGCCCTCGATCCCAAATTCTGAGCCGTAATAGATGGACGGAATGCCCCAAAGCGTATATACTAGAAGAGCAATATGCCGGATGTGGTCGCGGTTGCGCAGCTTGTTGGGCAGACGCTCCACATCGTGGTTGTCCGAGAAGTTGTAGAGCCGGGTGTCATGGCAGAGGCCCTGCAGCCGCCGCATGGTGTGGGCGATCTCAAAATAGTTGTGGTCGTTGTGGCCGCTCCACAGGCCCTTGTGCAGCTCGTAGTTGGTGACGGAGTGGAGCATCTCGGGGTTGGCCCAGCGGCTGTAGTCCCCGTGGATGACCTCGCCCATCAGCCAGAACTCCGGCTTCACTTCGTTGGCAAGGCGGCGCAGTCCCTTCATGAAGTCAAAGTCCAGCACGTCGGCAGCGTCCAGACGGATGCCGTCGATGTCGAACTCCTCCACCCAGAAGCGGACGGTATCGAAGTGGTAGTCCTGCACCTCGGGGTTGCGCTGGTTCAGCTTGACCAGCAGGTTGAAGCCGCCCCAGTTGCCGTAGGAGAAGCCGTCGTTATACTCGTTGTTGCCCCAGAAATTCACATCGCAGAACCAGTCCTTATAGCGGGCGTTCTCGCGGTGCTCCTTCAGCTCCCGGAAGGCGAAGAAATCGCGGCCCACATGGTTGAACACGCCGTCCACGATGACCCGCTGGCCCCGCGCATGGCAGTCGGCGACGAATTTTTTGAACTCCTCATTGGTGCCCAGCCGCCGGTCTACCTGCCGGTAGTCGATGGTGTCATAGCCGTGGGAGCCGCTCTCGAACAGAGGGCCGATATAGATCGCCGTACAGCCAAGCTCCGCCGCGTGCTCTGCCCACGCATCCAGCTTCTTGAATGCCCCGGGGACAGGCTGCCCGTCATTTTCATGCGCGCAGCCGCACAGTCCCAGAGGATAGATGTGATAGAATACCGCATTGTCATACCAAGCCATTGTCTGTACCGCTCCTGTTTTCAAAAGTTCTGCCGGGCTTCTCGAAGCCCCGGTGTTGTATTCAGTATAGCACATTTTCCGACAAAAGTGTGGAAATAGTGTTGTATATTTCTCACATTATTCCCTCCCGAACCGGTACTCTCTGTAAAAATTGCGATAAAAGGAGTCTTTCGTATGAATCTTCCCTCTATCCCCCGTTCCTTCTTCAGCGGCGACTGCTTCGACGCCTACCATGTCCTCGGCGCACACCCTTGGCAGGGCGATCGCGGCGAAGAGGGCTGGCGCTTTGCCGTCTGGGCACCCGGCGCGACCGCCGTGGAGGTCTGCGGCGGCTTTGACGGCTGGGGTGCCGGCGTCTCTCTCCAGAAGGCCGACACCGGCGTATGGAGCGGCTTTGTGGCCGGGCTGTGCGAGGGCGACCTCTACAAATACCGCATCCACGGCGCCGACGGCAGCGTCGTTATGCGGGCCGACCCCTACGCCTTTGCCTCCGAAGTCCGCCCCGCCAACGCCAGCCGCCTGACCAGGCTGGATTTCGCCTTTGACGACAGCGCGTGGATGGAGCGGCGGGACAAGTGCCGCAACCTGCCCATGAACATCTACGAGCTGCACGTCGGCAGCTGGAAGCATAAGCCCGGCTCCACCCGGCCCGACGGCTCGGACGGCTGGTACGACTACGAAGAGCTGACCCGGGAGCTGATCCCGTGGCTGCTGGAGCACCACTTCACCCATGTGGAGCTGCTGCCGCTGGCCGAGCACCCCTTCGACGGCAGCTGGGGCTACCAGACCACCGGCTACTTCGCCGTCACCAGCCGGTACGGCACCCCGGCCCAGTTCGCCGCCTTCGTCAACGCCTGCCACCGGATGGGCATCGGCGTCATCATGGACTTCGTCCCCGTCCACTTTGCCGCCAACGCCGACGCGCTGGCCAACTTCGACGGCACCCACCTCTACGAGTACGACAGCGATGTGGGCCACAGCGAGTGGGGCACCTGCAATTTCAACTACTACCGCCGGGAGGTGTGCAGCTTCCTCAGCAGCGCCGCCGCCCTCTGGATGGAGGTCTACCATTGCGACGGCATCCGGATGGACGCCATCTCCCGCGCCCTCTACTGGCAGGGCGACCCCGCCCGGGGCGTCAACGAGGGCGCAGTCACCTTCCTGCGGAACCTCAACCACGGCCTGAACGAGCGCTGGCCCACCGGCATCTACATGGCTGAGGACTCCACCAACTTCCTCAAGGTGACGGCCCCCACCCGCTACGACGGCATCGGCTTCGACTACAAGTGGGACATGGGCTGGATGCACGACACGCTGGACTACTTTGCCACCCCCTTCGGCGAGCGGCCCAATGCATACGGAAAGATCATCTTCAGTATGCACTATTTCTACAATGAGCTGTACCTGCTGGCCCTGAGCCACGACGAAGTCGTCCACGGCAAAAAGACCATCATCGACAAGCTCTGGGGCACCTACGAGGAAAAATGCGCCCAGCTGCGCACCCTCTATTTCTATATGTATGCTCACCCGGGCAAAAAGCTCAACTTCATGGGCAACGAGATCGCCCATTTCCGGGAGTGGGACGAAAAGCGGGAGCTGGACTGGGGCCTGCTCCAGTATCCCTTCCACGACGCCTTCCAGAAGTATTTCGCCTCCCTCAGCCGCCTCTACGCCACCCAGCCTGCCCTCTATGCGGGCGAATATGACCCCCGGTGCTTTGAGTGGGTCGCCAGCGAGAGCCGGGACGAGGGCGTGTATGCATGGCTGCGCAAGGGCGCAGGCCAGACCATCCTCTGCGTCATGAACACCCAGAACACCGCCCACAAGAAGTTCCCCCTCTACCTGCGCTTTCCCGCCGGGGCAGAAGAGCTGCTGAACACCGAAGCCCCCTGCTGGGGCGGTGCGGACAAGTCGAAGCCCAAGGCCCTCCACACCACCGACGGCGGCGTCTATGGCCGGGACTACACCCTCACGGTGGACCTGCCTGCCATGGGCAGCCGGATGTTCCGGCTCACCCCCGAAGCGCCCCGCCCCGAGGCCGCACAGGCCAGTGCACGGCGGGCCGCTGCCGCACGCCGCAAGGCCGCACGCACCCAGAACGCCAAGGCTGATGCCGCAGCGCGCAACTCCAAAAAGTAATATTTGGTAAAGAATATCCCGTCTGCTGAGAATGCGGCGGGATATTCTGCGTTTCAGCGCCCTCTGCGGCTGGACAATCCTTGCGGCAGCCATTATACTGTTAGATGGAAAGTTGTGTGCTTCACCCTTTTTACAAGCTGAACGAAAGGAGCCCTCCTTCTATGCCATCTGCTGCTCTCCGTCGGCTCTCGCCCCTGCAATGGGCAGGGCTGGACCTCGGCCTCTGCGCCGTGGCGCTCCTCCTTTTGGGGGTCGGTGTCCCGGCCAGCCCGTTCTTTTTTCCGCTGCTCAGTCTCTGGGCCTGTCTCGTCCTCTTCGTGCTGGCGGTCTGCGTCCTCCGCACGGCGGGCGTCGAGCTGGTTTTCTTCCACTGGGCCGTCGTCTTCGGCATCTGGGCCGTGGCCGTCGTCTATTTCTACTGGACGTTATCGAGCCGGAGCTTTATCTACGTCTGGGACTACGCCAACTACCTGCTCAAGCAATATGACGCCGAAGCCGCTTTTGCCCAGAGCACCGGTGGGGGCCTCCGTTATCTCTTCGGCTCGATGGCCGACGATTACACCAACTTCATCACCCTCTTCACCGAGTTTCCCTTCTGCCTGACCGACCACACCGGCGACGCCTACTCCTTCAGTCAGGTGTTCTGCATCCTGCCGACCCTGCTGGTGCTTCTGGCTGGCCTCGTGGTGAAGGTCGGCCAGCTCCTGAACGTGAAGAACCGGATGTATTACTTCCTCTTCGGCCTGACCCTGACGGCGGCTTATCCCTTCCTGCGGATGAGCGCTGTGCTGGCACAGCCGGACTGGTTCGGCCTCATCTTCGCCTTCGCCATCCTGCTGCTGACGCTGGACTTCCGTTTTGACACCCTCGAACCGGCCCGGTTCGGCCTTATCTTCCTCGCCACTGCCGCCATCATCCTCGCCCGCCGGTGGTTCCTCTACTTCGTGGTGGGCTACTATTTCGCCTATGTGCTGCTGCTCGTCGCAGGCTGTGTGCGGCTGGCAAAGGACGGTGCGGTCTCCGCCGCCCTCCGCCGGGGGAAGAACCTCATCCTCTTCGGCCTTGCGTCCGTCGCCGCCATGGTCATCCTGCTCTGGCCCATGGTGTCCCACATCCTTACCTACAACTACGCAGGCCGCTACTCCTACTATAACGGCGGCGGTCTGGCCCTCGAGGCATTCTACCACCTCGGACGGCTGGGCCTGTTCAATCTCATCCTTATCGCGCTGGGCCTCGTCTTTGCAGCAAAGCGAAAGCTGCCCGCTCTGCCCTGTCTGGCAGGGTGCGAGCTGGTCGTGAGCCTGCTGCTCTTCACCCGGGTCCAGAACACCGGCTCCCATCAGTTCCTGCTCTTCCTGCCGGGGTATTTTCTCCTCTTCCTGCTGGGTGCAGCCGCACTGGCCGAGGGCATCCAGCGCCATCGCACCCTCAAACTGGGCTGCTGGGCCTTCGTGCTGGTGCTGTCCATGTCGGTGCGCTGCTCGCCCCTGACCACGCTGGCCATGCCGGGCTTCGTCATCGAGCACTTTCCCATCCAGATTCCCGCCACCCGGTCTTTCATCTCGCTGGACAAGCTCATCTACGACCGGAAGGACATCGGCCAGATCCAGGCCATCGCCGACTGGATCGACGCCCACTGCGACGCAGGCGAGATCAGCTACATGATCCCCCACGATATGCTCTACAACCCCGACCACTTCAAGAACTGCCGCCTGCCCGACGCCCCCATCAACGACAAGCTGGCCTTCGGCTTCTCGGTGCCCGGCACCCATAACTTCCCCATGCAGTTCTTCGAGGCGAAGTACGTCATCACCTGCGACCCCTTCCCCCAGACCTATGCGGGCAGCGGGGAGATGTCCATCAAACTCAACGAACGCTTCCTCGCCGCAAAGGACGACGCCTTCACCTTTGAGCAGAGCTTCGACATGGGCAACGGCACCACCTTCACCATCTGGCGGCGCACTGCCGCCCCCACCCGCGCAGAGGTGGAGTATTACCTGAGCGCCTTTGCCGCAGAGGATGCCCAGTATCCCGAGATGTTCTCGCAGGTGGCCGAAGCGTGGCTCACCGCCCACGGGCTGTGACCTTGCCCTTTTTACTGAAAACGTGTATAATTCAACGTATTGTTATAAGACTCGCAGCGCCGCACGCCGGGCTGCTTATGTCATAAGGAGTATGCCGCTATGGAACAGAAGAAAAAGAATCTGCCCGAAGTAACGCTGGGCCAGTACAAGGGCCTCGCCGTCACCCGCCACGTCCGCCCTGTCACCGACAAGACCGTGGACATCGAGGTATTGCATCAGACCCGGATGCACGCCGTCTACCACCCCACCACCGCCCCGGCCAAGCGCGGCTTCCGTGCCCTGCTGGATTTTGTCGGCTACATGGACGGCAAGGAGATCCCCGACAGCCGGATGGAGAATGTCATGGTGGTGCTGGGCGACGGCAAGCTGATGCCCGCCGCCGAGCAGGCCATCTACGGCCACTGTGCCGGTGAGGTGTTCCGCTTCGACTTCACCTACCCGCAGGATTTCCGCCTGCCCGAGCTGTCCGGCAAGACCGCGCAGTTCGAGATCAATCTCCGCTCTCTGGCCGAGAAGGTCACTCCCGCCCCCGATGAGGCCTTTGCCAAGAGTCTGGGCTTCAGCTCCCTCGACGCGCTGAAGGCCGACCTCCGCGCCAAGAAGCAGAAGATCCACGAGGAGGGCGCCGACCGCGCCGCCGGAAAGCAGCTGCTGGACATGGCCGGTGCCAACATGACCGTAGACCTGCCCGCTGAGATCCTCGACCGCACGGCCCGGAACGAGATGAAGCTGCTGACCGAGCGCCTCTCCCGCAGCGGCATCACCCTCGAGCAGCACTGCAAGAACAGCCACACCACCCCGGAAGCCCTCGAGAAGGACTACCGCGCACAGGCCGAGAGCCGCATCCGCTTCGTGCTGGCAGCCCGGGCCATCGCCGAGGCCGAGGGCATCGTCGTCCACCCCGAGGAGGTCAACGCGGAGTACCGCCGCCTCTCCCAGTTGCAGGATACCCCCGAGGCCGAGATCCGCAAGGCACTGGCCGAGGATGCTGTGGCCGCTGCGCTGGCCGCAAAGAAGGTGCAGCGCTTCCTGCTGGATAACGCTCAGGTCACCACCGTGACCGATGCCCCCGAAAAGGAGTGATACCGCTATGGGTCTGTTTACCCGCTATGCCATGGATGCCCTGATGAAGACCTCCCATCCCGAGGTTGTCCGCCGTCAGTGCTGGAACCTCCACCCCCACCGCACCCCCTGCACCGACTGCAAGGACATCTGCCCCTACGGCGACGCCATCTTCACCCGCCCCAACCTCGTCAAGGACTGGGACCCCTGCACCGACTGCGGCCTCTGCGTCTCGGTCTGCCGCTCGGGCTGCATCGTGCCCTCGCCCGAACAGGTGCAGCGGGACACCTCGCTGGCCGACACCGACAATGACACCCTCTGGCTGGGCTGCGAGAAGAGCAGCCGGAAGAATACCGCCGTCCGCGCCTGCGTGGCCGCCTTCTCGTGGGAGACGCTGGCTTATCTCGCCCTGAACAAGAAGCTCGTGCTGGACCTGACCCCCTGCGGCGAGTGCGAGAACGACGCCTGCGCTGCCCAGCTGCGCAAGGAGCTGACCCGCCTCGTGGAGTTCCTCGGCCCCCAGCTCTTCGAGAGCCGGGTCACGCTGGCCTACCAGCAGGAGGACGCCCCCTACCATGTGCAGGAGCTGAGCCGCCGGGAGATGTTCTCCCATATGACCGAAGGCTCCCGCGCCGGCACCAAGAAGCTGCTGCAGATGCTGCCCGGCCTGCGCAGCGAGGAGGACAGCGCCGCCGACTTCCGCCTCATGCTCCACCAGCGGACCAAGCAGCTCAAGGCTGCCTCCGAGACGCCGCTGCGCTACGGCTGGTATCTGCCCAATTTCACCCAGAAGTGCTTCGGCTGCGGCAAGTGCGAAAAGGCCTGCCGCTCCGGCGCGCTCAAGCTGGAGGACCTGCCCGACGGGCAGACCCGCGTGGTCGTCACGCCGTGGAAGTGCAGCGAGTGCGGCGTCTGTGTCGCAGCCTGCTCGAACAGCGGCATCGACGGCATGAAGCTGCGCCAGCTGACCACCCTCGGCCCGGTGAGCGTCTACAAATGCAGCAAGACTCTCTGTGCCGACTGCGGCAAGCCCATCGCGCCGAACAGCACCGAGGGCATCTGCTCGGTCTGCCGCATCAAGCGCCGCACCAAGCAGCGTCAGGAGGAGGCCGCTGCCCGCGCCAAAGAGCGGATCGCCGAGCGGGAGGCCCGCAAGGCTGCGGAAGAAGCCGCCAAGGCCGCTGCCGCAGAGCTGGCCGCGGAGAATGCAGCTGCCGCAGAAGCCGCTGCCCCGGCCGTCGCAGCGCCTGCCGCCGTTGCGGAGACAACTGTTGCCGCACCAGAAACAGCCGCTCTTGCCAAAAAGGATTGACGCGGCCGCAAATCAATGCTATACTCAGTCTTGACCACTTATTTGATGGCCGGGACTGTTACAAAGGAGTAACGGATGGTTTTCCGTTGCTCTTTTTTCATAAAAACAGCCCAACTGTCCGCTGACGGGAAACAGCGGGCACCGCGCAACGCGAATGCTGTCCCTGTACAGCAACAACAAGAAAAGAGGGAATTTATGATGAACACTTCCATCTCCCGCCGTCAGTTCCTGAAGGCCAGCGGTCTGGCAGCCGCCGGTGCCTGCGCAGCCGGCCTGCTGACCGGCTGCGGCGGCTCTTCTTCCGGCAGCGCCTCCGGCGCAGCCTCCTCCGGCTCCGGCTCCAGCTACACCATCCTGTACGATAGCCAGCCTGCCACCCTGAACTACCTGACCACCGGCACCGACCTTGAGATGGTCGTCGGCGCAAACTGCGTGGACACTCTGGTCGAGTACGACAACAAGGGCGTCATGCGCGAGGGTCTGGCCACCAGCTGGGACTGGGATGCCGACACCCTGACTTGGACGTTCCATCTGCGGGATGAGAACTGGGTGGACTGCAACGGCGAAGTCGTCGCCCCCGTCACGGCGCAGGACTTCGTGGACGCCCTGAAGTACGTCCTGACCCCGGATTACGCCGCCTCCAACGTGGGCCTCGTCACCGGCTACATCGCAGGCGCTGACGACTACTACAGCTACCACGTCTACCTGAACAACGCCAACACCGGCGTCGTGGACGAGGACGGCACCACCTACACCGTGGATGCCGACGGCGTCGTCACCGTCGCCGCCCCCGATGCAGACCCCGCCACCTATGCACCCGTGGACTTCGAATCCGTGGGCGTCACCGCTGTGGACGAGCACACCCTGACCTACACCCTGACCTACGATTTTCCGGGCTTCCTGAGCCTGCTGTGCTACCTGCCCTATGAGCCGGCCTACGGCCCGCTGCTGGAGGAGACCGGCGACCAGTTCGCCACCAGCGCAGAGACCACCTACAGCTGCGGCGCATTCTATCTGGCCGCCTACGAGTCTCTGGAGACCTGGGTCATGAAGAAGAACCCCGAGAACTACGACGCCGCCAACGTCTTCATCGACACCATCAGCCGCATCTACAACGCCGAGGCCAGCGTCAACGGCCCCGAGATGATCAAGCGCGGCGAGATCGACGAGGCCACCATCGGCTCCGACATCCTCGACAGCTGGCTGGCCGACGACACCACCAAGGATATGGTGTCCATGGACCGCCCCAACACCAACTACACCTACTTCTATATGTTCAACTTCATGCCCTTCTCCCACGAGTTCTCCAACTGGAGCGTGGAGGGCATGGACGCCGAGTATGAGCCGGAGAACTGGGCCAAGGCCATCAACAACACCAACTTCCGCAAGGCCTTCCTCTACGGCATCAACAACTCCGTCACGCTGGCCGTCAAGGCACCCGAGGGCTACGACAACTACAAGCTGAACACCATCACGCCCCCCAGCTTCTGCGCCAACGCTGACGGCGTGGACTACCTGAAGTGCGGCGACCTCGCCAACATCACCGAGTTCTTCGACGAGGCCAAGGCTAAGGAGTACCGTGACGCCGCCATCCCCGAGCTGACCGCCGCAGGCGTCACCTTCCCCATCAAGGTCCAGCTGCCCTACAACCCCTCCTCCTCCGACTGGGACAAGCAGTGTCAGGTGCTTAAGCAGCAGCTCGAGGGTGTGCTGAACGACGGCTTTGACTTCATCAATATCGTCATCACCGCCGGCCCCTCCGACAGCTTCCTGTCCAGCGTCCGCCGCAACGGCAAGTTCGCTTTCCTGCTGTGCAACTGGGGCGCAGACTACTCCGACCCCCAGACCGAGACCGACCCCTTCTATCAGGCCGAGGGCGCACGCGGCAGCCGCTACGCCTTCCTGCGCACCGGCGTCGAGGACGGCTTCATCACCGGCGACACCGCTGACGCCGTCATGAACTACATGAAGGCCATCGAAGCCGCTGTGGAGATCACCGATGACATCAACGCCCGCTACGATGCCTTCGCCAACGCTGAGGCTTCCCTCATCAACAACGCCCTCGTCGTCCCCATGGGCATGAGCGTCCCGGCCTACATCGCCACCCGCCTGAACTACTGGGAGGGCCAGTATGCTTCCACCGGCTTCTCCAACAAGCGCCTGAAGGGCATCCACGTCCTCGACCACTATGTCTCCATGAGCGAGTACGAGGCCAACCGCGACGCCCGCTAAGCTTTTCTGACCGTTCTGTCGCCCTCCGTTTTCCCCCGGGAAAGCGGAGGGCTTTTTATTTCTGAAGGCTCTCAGATGAATTTTTAGACCAAACTTTGCCAAATCACTTTCCAAAAGTAGTTTTTTGTTGTATTCTATTCCTATCCGACATTCATTAAATAAAAGAGAGGGGTGCGCACAGATATGCTCAAATATCTGGCGAAACGCATCGGGCGCTCGATCCTGACCCTGTTTGTCATCGTCACGCTCGTATTCTGCCTTTTGCGGCTGATGCCGGTGGAAGGCTATTTTGCAAACTACGAAAAAATGACCGAGGCCCAGATTCAGGCCGGCCTGCAGTCGATGGGCCTGCTGGACCCGCTGCCGGTGCAGGTCGGCCGCTTCTGGGTGAATGCCCTCCACGGCGACCTCGGCGTGAGCCACATCTATAAGGTCAACGCCTCCGTCACCAGCATCCTTGCCAAGAAGCTGCCCATCTCCATCCAGATGGGCGTCTTCGCCATGCTGCTGAGTCTCGTCATCGGCATTCCGATGGGCCTGTTCATGGGCCGGTTCAAGAGCCGCTGGCCCGACAAGCTGGGCACGGCCATCATCGTGCTCATTCAGGCCGTGCCTGCGGCGGTGTATTACCTCTACATCCAGATGTACGGCACTACCGCGCTGGGCGTGGGCCTGCTCTTCGACACCTCCAACTGGAAGTACTGGGTGCTGCCCGTCTGCTCCATGAGCCTCGGCAATGTGGCGTTCTACGCCATGTGGCTGCGCCGGTACATGGTGGACGAGAGCAACAAGGATTACGTCCGCCTCGCCCGGGCCAAGGGCGTCAGCGAGAACAACATCGCCCTCCGCCACATCTTCCGCAACGCGATGGTCCCGCTGGTGCAGTATATCCCCTCCGCCTTCCTCAACACGGTAGTCGGCTCCATCTACATCGAGAGCCTCTACAGCATCCCCGGCATGGGCGGTCTGCTGGTCACCTGCGTCCAGCGCCACGACAACACGATGGTGCAGGGCATCGTCCTGCTCTACGCCTGCGTGGGCATCATCGGCCTCATTCTGGGCGACCTGCTCATGGTGCTCATCGATCCCCGCATCAGCTTTGGCAAGAAAGAAGGTGGCCGATAATGCTTTTCCGTATGAAAGATGAAAAAGCGCACCAGCTGGAAGCACAGCTGGACAAACTGCAGGCGGACGGCCCCGCCGCATGGGCAGAGCTGCCCGAAGAAGAGCTGTTCACCCCCGCCGGGTTCAGCGAGGAGCGGGCCGAGGCCACCTCCTACTCCAATTACAGCTACTGGGGCAGCACCTTCCGTGCATTCTTCAAGAACCGCATCGCGGTCATCCTCCTCGCCGCCCTCATCGCCGTGGTGGCCTTCGCATTCCTTCAGCCCTATCTGCCCGGGCAGGCAGACCCCAACTTCTGCGCCGTGGACCCCCTCACCGGCGTCCAGTACCGCAACATTGCCCCCGGTGAGGATGGCTTCATCTGGGGTTCCAACGCCATCGGACAGGACCTGTGGGCACGCATCTGGGCCGGCGCACGCACCAGCCTGACCATCGCCTTCTTCGTGGCCCTCATCGAGGCCGTCGTGGGCATCACGGTGGGCGTGCTCTGGGGCTATGTCCGCCAGCTGGACTTCTTCTTCACCGAGCTGTACAACATCTGTGACAATGTACCCTCCACCATCATCCTCATCCTGATCTCTTACGTCGCCAGCCCCAGCGTCAAGACCCTCATCCTCGGTATGTCCATCACGGGCTGGATCGCCATGGCGCGCTTCATCCGCAACCAGATCCTCATCATCCGCGACCGCGACTACAACGTGGCGTCCCGCTGCATCGGCACCCCCACCGCCCGCATCGTGCTGCGCAACCTGCTGCCCTACCTCGTGTCGGTCATCATGCTGCGGATGGCCCTGACCATCCCCGCTGCCATCGGCAGTGAGGTGTTCATCACCTACATCGGCCTCGGCCTCTCGGTGGAGACTCCCTCGCTGGGCAACCTCATCAACGATGGCCGCAAGGTCATGATGCAGGCCGGACTGCGCTATCAGCTGCTCTACCCCACCATCATCCTCAGCTTCGTCACCATCGCGTTCTATCTCATCGGCAACGCCTTCTCCGACGCAGCCGACCCGAAGAACCATCTGCAGTAAGGAGGCACAGGGATGAAAAAGAACGAACTGATCCTCTCGGTGCGGGATCTCAACATCAAATTCAATCTGCGTGGAAAGATCCTCCACGCCATCCGCGGCATCGACCTCGACGTCTACCACGGCGAGGTCCTCGCCATCGTGGGCGAGTCCGGCTCGGGCAAGAGCGTGTTCACCAAGTCCTTCATGGGCCTGCTGGACTCCAACGGCTCCATCACCTCGGGCACCATCGACTACTTCGGAGCCGACGACCACCAGCCCATCCGCCTCTCCGCGCTGAAAAAGGAGAAGGACTGGCTGAAGGTCCGGGGCCATGAGATCGCCATGATCATGCAGGACCCCATGACCAGCCTGAACCCCCTGAAGACCATCGGCGACCAGATCATGGAAGCCGTGGAGCTGCATCAGCATCTCAAGGGCAAGGCCGCCCGGGAGAAGACGCTGGAATATCTGCGGGATGTCGGCATCGCCGACCCGGAGGTCCGCTTTGCGCAGTATCCCCACGAGTTTTCGGGCGGTATGCGCCAGCGCGTCGTCATCGCCATCGCCGTGGCCTGCAACCCCCAGATTTTGATCTGCGACGAGCCGACGACGGCTCTGGACGTGACCATTCAGGCCCAGATCCTCGAGCTGCTGAAGGAGATGCGGGTCAAGTACAATCTGACCATCATCCTCATCACCCACGACCTCGGCGTCGTGGCCAACATCGCCGACCGGGTGGCCGTCATGTACGCAGGCGACATCGTGGAGATCGGCACCTCCGACGAGATCTACTATGACCCCCGCCACCCCTATACATGGGCGCTGCTGTCCAGTATGCCTCAGATGGGCGTGAAGGGCGAAGACCTGTTCAACATTCAGGGCACGCCCCCGAACCTCTTTACGGAGATCCGCGGCGACGCCTTCGCGCCCCGCAACCCGCTGGCCCTGAAGATCGACTTCGTCAAGCGTCCCCCCTACTTCGACGTCAGCGCGACCCACCGGGCCAAGACGTGGCTGCTCGACCCCCGCGCACCCAAGATAGAGCCGCCCGCCGCTGTGCGGATGCTGCAAGAGGAGGGCAAGTAACATGGCAGACGAACGCGAAGTATTGCTCGAGGTGAAAGACCTCGAGGTGACTTACGGCTCCGGCCGCAAAGCCTACAAGGCCGTCAAGAACGCAAACTTTACCATCTATAAGGGCGAGACCTTCGGTCTGGTGGGCGAGTCCGGCTCGGGCAAGACCACCATCGGCCGGGCCATCATGCGCATCCTGCCCACCTCCGGCGGTCAGGTGTTCTACAAGGGCCAGCAGATCAACGGCAAGATTTCCCACGCGCTGGACAGGCAGGTCATCAAGGAGATCCAGATGATCTTTCAGGATCCTCAATCCTCCCTGAACGAGCGCGCCAAGGTGAGCTACATCGTGGGCGAGGGCCTGATGAACGTCCGGCCCGACCTCTCCGCCGCCGAGCGGGACGAAAAAGTCCGGCAGGCGCTGCTGGATGTGGGCCTGCTGCCAGAGTTCGCCTCCCGCTTCCCCCACGAGTTCTCGGGCGGCCAGCGGCAGCGCATCGGCATCGCCCGCGCCCTCATCGTGGAGCCGGAGTTCATCATCGCCGATGAGCCGATCTCGGCGCTGGATATGTCCATCCGCGCACAGGTGCTCAACCTGCTGCGCCACCTGCAAAAAGAGCGCGGCATCACCTACCTCTTCATCGCCCACGACCTCTCGGTCATGCGGTACATCTCCGACCGCATCGCCGTCATCCACAAGGGTGACATCGTGGAGCTGGCCGACGCCGAAGAGCTGGTGACGCACGCCATCCACCCCTATACCCGGAGCCTGCTGTCGGCCATCCCGATGCCCAGCCCCCGCCGCGAGCGGCAGAAAAAGCTGCTGGTCTACGACCCCGCCATCCACGACTACTCCGCCGAGGCTCCCCAGTGGCGGGAGCTGCGGCCCCGTCACTGGGTGCTCTGCAGTGCCGCCGAGGCCGAGGCATGGTGCCGCGAATTGTAAACTTTTTCTTGCGTTTTCCTCATTGTTCTTCCCCTGTTTATTGACTTTTGTCCCCCGCTCTACTACAATAGCAGGAGTGGCATTGGAACAAAACAGAAGATCCGCCCCTTCCGGGGCCTACAAACATAAAGGAATGAGGAATTGATGATGACGCAGGATCCCATTTACGCATCTCAGGCTCGGCCTTGGCTCAAATATTACGACCAGAAGTACATTGAGCAGACCCTTCCCACTGTCTCGGCATTCGAATATGTCTGCCAGCGGAACAAAAACCATCTGAACGACACCGCGCTGGATTACTACGGCCGGAAGTTCACCTATGCTGACCTCATCGTCAACGTCAAGAAGACTGCCGCCGCCCTGCGGGGCGTCGGCGTCCAGAAGGGCGACATCATAACGGTGGTGAGCGTCATGACCCCCGAGGTCATCGCCCTGTTCTATGCAGCAGACATGATCGGCGCCACCCTGAACCTCGTAGACCCCCGCTACAGCGTCGAGGGCATCCACGAGTACATCGAGGAGGTGGACTCCCATCTTCTGGTCTGCCTGAACGTCGTGTACGAGCGCTGCCGTCAGGCTGCCAAGCGCACCAACGTGGAAAAGGTCATCGTCCTCTCTCCGGCCGACTCCCTGCCCCCGGTGATGGCCGTGGGCTATAGGCTGACCACCCCCGACAAGAACAAGTACGCCTCCAACGCCATCCGCTGGAAGCAGTTCATCGCAAACGGCAAGAACCAGAGCACCGCTGCCGAGCCTTACGACCCCGACCATGCCTGTGTCGTGGTCCACACCGGCGGCACCACCGGCTCTCCCAAGGGCGTCATGCTCACCGACAACAGCTTCAACGCCATCGCGCAGCAATTCCGCGCCTACGATAAGCTGTTCCACCGGGGCCAGAAGCTCATGAATATCATGCCCCCCTTCATCGCCTACGGCTACGCCTGCGGCGTCCATCTGCCGCTGGTGCTGGGCTTCACGGTCATCATCATCCCCAACCTCGACCCGGCCAAGCTGGGCAGTCTAGTGCTCAAGTACAAGCCCGAGCATATGTTCGGCGTGCCCGCCCACTACCAGCAGCTGGCCGCTGACCCCAAGCTGCGGGATAAGGACCTCTCCTTCATCCTCAACTACGCCGCCGGCGGCGACGCCATCGCCCGGGGCGCAGAGCAGACCGTCAACGACTTCCTCGCCGCCCATGGCGTCCGCTACCCGATCGCCAAGGGCTACGGCATGACCGAGGTGGCCTCCGCTGCCACCGTCGCCGCCGGCACGAACAACAAGCTGGGCAGCGTCGGCATCCCGATGGTCAACACCCTCGTCGCCGCCTTCGAGCCGGGCACGGACAAGGAGCTGCCCATCGGCGAGCGGGGTGAGCTGTGCATCTCCGGCCCCACCACCATGAAGGGCTACTACAACAAGCCCGACGAGACGGACATGATCCTCCGCCGCCACCCCGATGGCCGCATCTGGGTGCACACCGGCGACATCGGCTATCTGGATGAGGATGGCTTCGTCTTCCTCGACTCCCGCATCAAGCGCCTCATCATCCGCCACGACGGCTTCAAGGTCTTCCCCTCTATGATCGAAAACGTCATCAGCCGCCACCCGGCTGTCCATCAGTGCTCTGTGGTGGGCTGCGCCGACAAGGATCATGTGCAGGGCCGTCTGCCCTTCGTCTACGTCGTGCTCAAACCTGACACCACGGCCAAGAAAAAGCAGGTGGTGCGGGAGCTGGAGCGGATGTGCGCCGAGGAGCTGCCCGAATATGTCCAGCCCGTGGCCTACAAGTTCATCCCTGAGATGCCGATGACCCCTGTGGGCAAGATCGATTACCGTCAGCTCGAGGCCGACATCTCTCCCCGCGACTATTGATCTCACGAAAGGATTTTTCTGCCATGAACAAGCGTTTTGCAAGTCTGGCCGTCTCCGCCCTGCTGCTGGTGTCGATGTTCAGCGTCCCCGCACTGGCTGAGGGCGCTGACGCAGCCGCCGATACCGCTGCCGCCAGCGATGACCACGTTATCGTTACCCTGAATCCGGAAGCTGCCCTGCAGCCCGAGACCCCGGCAGACGCCGAGGCCTCTGCCACCGAAACGGCCAAGGCCGACCCGGACCCCTCTGCAGCCGAAGCTGCGGTCTCTGAAGAAAAAGAGGATAAGCAGCTCACCTACGTCGCACTGGGCGACAGCATTTGCGCCGGCGTCGGTCTGGCCGATGTCCAGTACAGCGCACGCGCTGGCTACAGCGTCGATATGGCCCCCAACTTCAAAGGCTACTCCCCCAACTGCTACGTCGGCAAGGTGGCGGAGACGCTCGGCCTCGACCGTGACCACGCCGTCAACCTCGGTCTGCCGGCCCTGACGGCCCCCGACCTCGCGGATATGATCCAGTATGGCAAGATGCCGCAGATGAATATGGCCTCCGGCTGCGAGTACAACTACCCGGAGTTTCAGGATTACATCCGCAAGGCCGACGTCATCTCGGTCCAGATCGGCTCCAATGACGCCTTCGTCCCCTGCATCGTGGGTCTGGGCAACGCCACCAACTGGAAGAGCGAGAAGCTGGCCGCCACCATTCTGGCCGGTGATCTGCGCAGCGAAGGCTCCGGTTCCACCATGTCCACTATCTACCGCAGCATCAAGGACATGAAGCTAACCAAGGCAGAGACGAACGCCACATGGAACCTCTTCTTCTCCGGCATGAGCAAGATCTGCGACGAGACTTACCCCAAGACCTCCGCCGCCCTCATCTCCATCGTGCAGGAGATCCGCAAGCTGAACCCGGACGCGCAGATCATTCTCATCGGCTACACCAACCCCGTGCCCCTCATCCCCTGCTGGCGCAGCTATTTCAACAAGCTGAACAAGTTTGAGAAGCAGATCGCAAAGACTTACGACCTGACCTATGTGGCCATCCCCAACACCGAGACCACCCTTGACGTGCATCCCACCATCAAGGGCCACGCCTACATCGCAAACAAGCTCGTGAACGCCATCGAGAATCCGTAACGACCGATAACGCAAAGCCCCCGCTTCCAGCCGGAAGCGGGGGCTTTTTTGGTGCACAGGGGGATCATGCAGCCAGAGCTTTTTTGATATTTTCGAGGACGGTGTCGCTGTCCTCGCAGCAGACCATGACCACCTCGCCGGTGGGGACGGTCACGACCCGGGCTGCGCAGGCGATCTCGTACTGGTCCTCCAGATACCGCTCCATCGCCTTCTGCTGGCTCTGGACGTAGGCATCCATCGCATCGACGACGTCCTGCGTCCTGCCCTCTGCGGGCTTGACGATGGCCACGCCGTAGACGCTGACCATCATGCCGGAGACGGAGGCGGCAAAGTCGTCGTACATACCGTCCTCGAGGCCCAGCAGGGGCATCATCATGTTGGCCACCTCATCGGAGAGCTGGTCAGCCTCGTATTCGGCGCTGTAGCCGTACTGGGCGGTGAACTTGCCGTCTTCTCCCTTGGTGAAGATCATCAGATACTCGTTGTCCTCGTCACTGCGGGCGTCGTGGAGGATCTGGGTATAGTCCTTCTTTGCGGCCGCAGAGGAGCTTCCGGACGTGCCGCAGCCCACCAGAGCCAGCATCAGGATACCGGCCATCAGACAAGCAATGATACGTTTCATATTCAGTTTTATCCTTTCGTTCGCAGGGTGGAATTTTTCGGTGCACAGCGATAGTATTTGATGTTTCAGCGCTGCTATTCGATAAACGTCCCACAGCGGGCGAAAATTGCACCGCAGATGTAACAGTTCTGTGAACTCAGAGCATCATGGCCTCAAGGTCGCCGTGGTTCACGGGCGTCGAGAGGATGATTTGGGTGCTGGTCGTTCCCAGTTTCTGGAACTGCAGGATCAGGTGCTCCAGCTGGGGCATACTGCCGCAGCTCACCTTGATGAGGAAGGTATAAGCGCCCGTGACGTGGTAGCACTGCAGCACCTCCTTGCTGTTCTGCATCAGCTCCACCAGCTCGTCGCGCTGGGACGGGGCCACCGACAGGCTGATGAGGGCGTCCACATAGACCCGGTCGGCGGGGCGGTTGAGCATCACGGTGTAGCCGCTGATGATGCCGTCTGTTTCCAGCTTATGGATGCGGCTGGAGACGGCGGGGCTGGTCAGTGCCACCTTTTCGGCGATCTCCTTCACCGGCATACGGGCATTCTTTGCGAGGAGGGCGAGAATCTTGCGGTCCAAATCGTCCATGGGAAAAGTACTCCTTTTGAAATATGTTACATTATCCAAAATTTTTCGAAAGTAAAGTTTTATTGTTGTAGCAATAGCACAACCCGCGCAAAAGTCAGTTTTCGTTTTGCCGCCTTTAATTATATAAAGTTTTGGTCAAAAAGTAAAGTGTTAAATTAAAGCAAAACCAAAATTTTGCATTTGACAAGAAAATAAATTCGGGTATAATACATACTGCAAGGCAACGCCTCAGAGTTTCCGCTGTGCCGCCGGTCTTCCGGTGTTCGGGCACGACACGCTGCCGTCCAATGATGCGATTCACCACTTTATATACTTTCCCACCCCTCTATACACAAAAACCCGCTGCCAGGCGGGTTTTTGTGTTTTCTATGGTTTTTACCTTCCTGCCAAAGCCTCTCCCTTTGGGAGAGGTGGCTGCGAAGCAGACGGAGAGGGCAGGCCCGGTATGAAAAAGCCGCTGCATAGCGATGGGCAGACTCTTTGCAAGAGCGATGCCATCGACGCCTTTGTGCCCTTTGTCAGCACCCTTGCCCTCTCAGGCGCTGCGCGCCAGCTCTCCCAAGGGGAGAGCCTGAGCAACTGCATCTCCCACACCAAAGGCCCCCACCCGGTGCTGCCGGGTGGGGGCCTTTGGCTATCGATACTTGAAAAGGAAGAGGATGGCTTTTCGTTACTCCTCGGTGCGGTTTTTCTTGAGTAGGCTCAGGATGACCGCGCCCACGACGCTGCCGATGGCCAGAGCCACACAGTACATCACCGCATGATCCACCACCGGGAAGACGAAGATGCCGCCATGAGGAGCGCGGAGGGCGCAGCCGAAGGTCATGGACAGGGCACCGGAGAGGGCTGCACCGATGACGCAGCTGGGCAGGACGCGCAGCGGGTCGGCAGCGGCGTAGGGGATCGCACCCTCCGTGACGAAGCAGAGGCCCATGACATAGTTCACGATGCCGTTGCGGCGCTCATCGGCCGTCCACTTCTTGGGGCAGAAGGTGGTGGAGAGGGCGATGGCGATGGGAGGCACCATGCCGCCCACCATAACAGCGGCCATGACCTCATAGTTGCCGGAGGCGAGGGCTGCGGTGCCGAAGACGTAAGCCGCCTTGTTGAAGGGGCCGCCCATGTCGATGCTCATCATACCGGCCACGATCGCACCCAGCAGGACCTTGGAGGTGCCGCCCATGGCGTTCAGCCCGTTGGTCACAGCGGTGTTGATCATGCCCATGACGGGGTTGATGCCGCACATGACCGCGCCCACGATGAGGATGCCGCCCAGCGGGTAGATGAGCATGGGACGGATGCCGTTGAGGCTGGCGGGGAGCTTCTCGGTGATCTTCTTGAGGAACTCCACCACATAACCGGCCACGAAGCCGGCCAGCAGGGCGGCGAGGAAGCCGCCGGAGACGCCGGTGGTCTCACCGGCAGCGATGCCGGCGAAGTTGGTGCCGTTCATGGCCAGCACGCCGCCTGCGAAGCCGACGGCCAGACCCGGACGGTCGGCAATGGACATGGCGATGAAGCCCGCCAGAATGGGAAGCATATAGCTGAAGGCTGCGCTGCCCACCGTCTTGAAGAAGGCGGCCAGCGGGGTATTCATGCCGAAGTTTGCGGGGTCGATGCTGTAATCGTCCAGTAGAAAGGCCAGCGCGATCATGATACCGCCGCCCACCACGAAGGGCAGCATATGGGAGACGCCGTTCATCAGGTTCTTGTAGAGGCTGCGGCCGAAGCTGTCGGTGGCCGAGGCGTCCTCTGCGGCCTGTGCGCCGCCCTCTGCGTGGAAAGCGGGGACTTCGCCGGAGGTGATCTTCCGGATAAGCTCCTCGGGCTTGTGGATGCCGTCGTCCACCCGGGTGAAGAGGACGGGCTTGCCGTCGAAGCGGGCCGTCTCGATCTTCTTTTCCGCCGCCACGATGATGCCGTCGCAGTTGGCGATCTCGTCCTTGGTCAGGATGTTCTTTGCGCCGTCGGAGCCGTTGGTCTCCACCTTGATGGGCACGCCCATCTTTGCACCAGCCTTGTTCAGGGCCTCAGCGGCCATGTAGGTGTGGGCGATGCCGTTGACGCAGGCGGTGACAGCCAGCACCCGGTATCCCACATTGACCTCCTGATCGGTGAAGCTCTCATCGCCGAACTGCTCTTCCTCCTGCGCGTCGATGGCGGCGAGGAAGTCCGCCGGGGTCTTGGCGGTGCGCAGCTTCTCCACGAAGTCCTCATTCATGAGCATCTGCATCATGCGGGCCAGCATATCGACGTGGAGGCTGCCATTCTGGGGCGCTGCGATGGCGAACAGCAGGTCGGTCTTGCCGTCGTCCTCGGCGTTGTACTGCACCGGGGTGCTCAGGCGGAGGGCCGCGAGGCTGGGCCGGGTGACGCAGTCGCACTTGGCGTGGGGGACGGTGATGCCGTTGTCCACATAGGTCGAGCCTTCGTCCTCGCGGGCGTAGAGGCCCTTTTTGTAGGCCTCCTTATCCTTGATATTGCCATGGGTCGCCTGCAGTTCCACCAGACGGTCGATGATCTGGCTGCGGTCCTGCTGGGCCTCGTCCAGTGCGATGGACTGTGCCGTAAACAATTCCGTGATTCGCATAGTGTTCTCCTCTCCTTGTTTTCTTCTATCTCTTAAATCGTCGCCAACAGGGCATCGATCATTTCCTTCTTTGCCAGCCCGAGGCTGAATGCGGTGGCGCTGCCGCAGGCAGTGCCCAGCCGGAGGGCCTCCCGATAGCTGCCGCTGCGCAGGTAGCCCGCCACAAAGCCGGCCACCATGCTGTCGCCTGCGCCCACGCTGTTGACCACCCTGCCCTTGGGGGTGCCGATGCGGTGGACTTCGCCCTTCTCGTCTAGCAGGAGCGCGCCATCCCCGGCCATGCTCACCAGCACGTTCCGTGCGCCCTTTTCCTGTAAGGTGCGGGCAGCAGCGGTGATGTCGGCGTCGGTGGTGAGGGTGCGCCCCACGATCTCGCCCAGCTCGTGGTTGTTGGGCTTGATGAGGAAGGGGTGATACTGCAATACGTTCACCAGCAGGTCGCGGGTGGCGTCCACCACCGTGTGGACGCCGTGGCCTTCCAGACGGGCCAGCAGACGCTCGTAGGTGGTCTGGGGCAGGCTGGACGGGATGCTGCCTGCCAGAATGAGGATGTCTCCCTCTGCCAGCTGGTCGAGCTGGGCTTCCAGCTGCTCCATCGCGCTCTCGGGGATGTCGGGGCCTGCACCGTTCAGCTCGGTCTCCTGCCCGGCCTTGATCTTGACGTTGATGCGCGTCATGCCCTGCGCGAGATGGATGAAGTCAGTGGTAATGCCCTGCGCGGCCAAGCCCCGCTCGAGCCATGCCCCCGTCTCACCGGCCACAAAGCCCAGCGCCGTGCTCCGGCATCCCAGCTCGGCCAGCACGCCGGACACATTGATGCCCTTACCGCCCAGCACGCAGTCCTCGCCCTTGGCGCGGTTTACCTCGCCCACCTCCAGCGGCCTATCCAGCCGCACGACATAGTCGATGGCCGGGTTGAATGTTACCGTGTAGATCATTCTGCTGCCTCCTTTACCAGAGTGAATTGTCTGTATTTCGGATTCGGACAATGGTTCGTCAGGATCGCACCGCCGGAAAGCTCGGCGATGACCGCCGGGTAGACGCGGGCGAACTTGGAGTCATCCACAAGGAACCACGCTTCTCTGGCCCGCCGCACCGCCGTGGCCTTGACCGCCGCCTCTTCGGGGTCGGGGGTGGTGAATCCGGCGTCCAGCGCCACGCCGTTGGCCCCCAGAAAGGCCTTCGTGAAGTTGTAGCGCTGCAGGCTGTAAAGGGCCGCAGCGCCGATGATGGCCTCTGTCTCGGGCCGCAGCAGCCCGCCCAGCAGAAAGACCTTGCAGCCCTTCTGGGCCAGCGTCCGGGCGTGGGCCACGCCGTTGGTGACGTACCGGGCATCCAGCGCCGGGCCGTTCAGCTCCCGGACGAGGGCCAGCGTGGTGCTGCCTGCATCCAGAAAGACGAAGTCCTCTGCGGTGATGAGGGCCGCAGCCGCCTTGGCGATGCACTTTTTCTGGGCGACGGCCAGCGCTTCCTTTGCGGCCATCGTCGGCTCGTCGGCGAGGAACTGGCTGTCGGGCAGCGTCGCGCCGCCGTGCACCTTGTTCACCTTGCCCATCCGGTCCAGCTCGTTCAGGTCGCGGCGGATGGTGGATTCGCTGGCATCCAGCGCCTCGCAAAGCTCCTGCACCGTCGCGGTGCGCTGCTGGCTCAGAAGCTTCATGATGCGGGCCAGCCTCTCTTCTGCCAACATCTTTATCCCTCCTGTTGCACGATTCTGGTTGTGCTTGAATTGTTTTGACTGTTTCTGTCTGTATTATAGCAAATTCTCCGTCAAAATCAATCACTTTCCGTCAACTCATCTGCCAAAATATTTCTCCGAAAATCAGTCACCCTGCACAAACAGTAGGATACAACCCGCAAAAGAGCACAAAAAATCCGCCCCGGAGCGTTCTGTCCCGGGGCGGATGGCGATTTTATGACTCTGTCTGACCGATTTTGACGGCTTCTCAAGCGTCCGAACGGGCGTAGGCGTTCTTCATGCCGCTGCTCAGCTCAAAGAGGACCTTGTCCAGCGTATCGGCGGCACGCTTCTTTAGCTCGGCGGCGATGGCGGTGTTGGCCTCCTCCCGCAGGGCGGCACGCTGACTCTCTTCGGCGGCAGAGATCTTTCTGTCGTACTGGTTCAGCAGGGCACGGCTGGCGGAAAGGACGCCCTCCTCGTACCGCTCCACATGGATGAGGCTCTTGGCGTAGGAGGCATCGGCCATGGCGGCGATCATCCGGCTCACCCAGTAGAAGCTGTCGGTGGAGACCTCGCCGGTGGTGCAGGCGAGGTAGGCCGGGGTACGCTCCACGTTGGCGTAGAAGGGCACCATGGTGTTGAAGGCGTTGGAGGCGTAGGCGATCCACTCCACCGCACGGATGTCCTCGGGCAGGTCAGGCCGCATCTGGATGAGGGCCATGAAGTCGTTGCGGTTGATGCCGATGGAGCGGTAAGCGCCCTTCATGCTCTTGTCGCCATAGCTGGCGTAGGGGTCGAAGGGAGTACCCTGATAGTGGGAGGACAGCACATACTTCACGTCCTCCGGGGTCAGCTTCCGCTCCGGTACCATGCACCAGGGCAGGTCGTCCGACCGGGGACCGTAGTCGGCGGCAGGGCCGTCCCAGACCCATGTATTCGGGTTGAGGTGGCGAAGCATGAACCATGCGCGGGGGGTGTTGTAGACATGGTCGGCGTCGTCGTGGCTGCCGAAAGCGTCCCGGGGATTCAGGCAGCCGTCCAGCGAAAGGTCGAGGTGGTTGTCCCGGATGAACTCCCGCAGGTCGGACGAGCAGAGATAGTTTTTCTGTGCGCCGAAAGCGTCCTCGAGGTCGAAGGCATCGATGCCCAGCTGGTTCGGCATGACCACATAGGCGTCGTCCGGCACCCGGCGGGCCATCCAGTGGTGGCCGCCGATGGTCTCGAGCCACCAGATCTCGTCCACGTCCTGAAAGGCGATGCCGTTCATCTCATAGGTGCCGTACTCCTCCAGCAGTCTGCCCAGACGAAGCACGCCCTCCCGGGCAGAGTGGATGTAGGGCAGGACGAGGTAGACGATGTCCTCCTCGCCGATGCCGCCGGGCACCTCCGGCTGACCGTCCTGCGCGGGCTGGTAGACCACCAGCGGGTCCGCGCCCAGCACCCGGGGGTTGGAGGTGATGGTCTCGGTGGCCGTCATGCCCACGTTGGCGGCGTTGACGCCCGAAGCCGCCCAGATGCCCTTGCCCTCCACGGCGTTGGGCATTGCGGTCATCCGCAGGGCATTGCCCGGCAGGGGGATCTCCACATGGGAGAGGACGGATCTGTAGACAGCCGGATGCTCCTCCGGCTGGATGACGACGAATTTTTTCGCAGTGAAGTGGCCGGAGCCGGAATCGTCGTTCCGGGCGATCATGGTCGAGCCGTCATACGAGGCTTTTTTGCCCACAATGATGGTAGTACAAGCCATAGCTTTTATCCTCCGAAGTTTTTCTTTTTCTATGCCGAAGTTTTATGGATCCCGTCTCGCAGGTCTGTTTGCCCTGCAAAACCCATTGTATCGCGTTTCGGCAGACAGTGCAAGCCCTCACTCGCCGATATAGGCAAAGCGCGGCTGACGTCTGCCATCCCGCTCCACCACCTCGGCCCACATGGCCGCCGGGCGCACCCAAAGCCCGCCCTCACCGTACAGGGGACGGTAGACCACCATCTCCTCCTCGGTCTCGCTGTGGCGGGCCATCCCGAGGACCTGATACTCGTTGCCCTTGAAGTGCCGGTAGCGGCCCGGGCGGATGTCGTATTGGAACTGATACATAAGAACTCCTTCCCTGCAAAAAGCCCGGTCACAGACTGGTCTGCGCCGAGCTTTTCCACTTGCTTCACTCCTGCGGGTGGAAATATTCGTAAATGGTCTGGGCCATCTGCCGCCCCACGCCGGGGGTGTTCTCCAGCTGGTCGGGGGTCGCCTCTTTTACGGCTCCCACGCTCTTGAACTGGGCCATCAGAGCCTTGGCCGTCTTGGGGCCGACGCCCGGCACCTCGGTAAGGGTGGACGAATAGCTCTTTTTGTTCATCTGCTGCCTGCGGTACGCATTGGCAAAGCGGTGCGTCTCGTCCTGAATGGCCGTGATGAAGGTAAATGTCCCCCGGTTCATATTGATGGCGATCTCCCGGCCCTCGCTGTCCACGATGGCGCGGGTGCGGTGGTGGTCGTCCTTCACCATGCCATAGAGCGGCACATCCGCCAGCGCGGTCCCGGCAAGAGCGGCTTTGGCGGCGCTCACCTGTCCCCTGCCGCCGTCCATCAGAAGCAGGTCCGGCTTCTGGCCGAAATAGTTGCTGCTGGGTTCGCCATTTGCGGCCATTCCGGAGTATTTTTCGTATTCAGCCGCACGGCGGGAGACGGTCTCGGCCAGCGAGGCGTAGTCGTCCGTACCGGCCACCGTCTTCATCCGGAACTTCCGGTAGCCCGCCTTATAGGGCTTGCCGTCCCGGAATGTGACCATGCCGCAGACGCTGGTGCCGTCGCCCCAGTTGGAAATGTCGTAGCTCTCGATGGTGCGGGGAGGCTTCGGCAGGCCCAGCACCTGCGCCATCTCGTCCAGAAGCTTTTCCTCCCGGGCATAGCGACCGCTCTCCCGGGCCAGACGCTCGACGGCGTTGGTGTGGGCCATCTCGACCAGATGCGCCTTATCGCCCCGCTGGGGGACGTAAAGCTGCACCTCGCTGCCCCGCTTTTCGCTGAGGGCCTGCTGCAGGGCGTCGGCGTCCGGCGGCAGCTCGTCCACAGCGATGACCTTCGGGATCTGCTCGTCATCAAGGTAGTACCGGGGCAGGAACTCCTCCCGCACCGCCGGGATGTCGGTGGTATCGTGGAAAAGGAACTCCCTCTTGTCCGTCAGCCGTCCCTCCCGGAACCGGAGAACGGCTGCACAGACGCTGCCGGGCGTGCCCGCCAGCGCCACCACGTCCATCTCCACGTCGGGGTCCACCACGACCTTCTGCCCCGCCGTCACCTTGGTGATGGCGGCGATCTGGTCTCGGATGAGGGCCGCTGTCTCAAATTCCAGCCGGTCGGAGGCCTCCTGCATCCGCTCGCTGAGAAGCTTCAGGATGTCCTTCTTGCCGTAACGGATGAGGTGGACGGCGCTTTTAACGGCCTCGTTGTAGTTCTCGCAGCTGATCTTTCCGCTGCACACAGCCATGCATTTTCCGATGTGGGCGTTCAGACAGGGGCGTCCCCGGCCGATCTCCTGCGGGAACCGCCGGTTGCACCGGGGCAGCAGGAAAGCGTCCATCGCCGTCTCGGCCATCTGCCGGGCCGCAAAGCTCGAGGTGTAGGGGCCGATATACTCCGCGCCGTCGTCCTCCTTCTGGAGGGTGAACGAGAGGCGGGGCCACTCGTCCTTCGTCACCTTGATATAGCTGTAGCCCTTATCGTCCTTGAGCAGGATGTTGTACTTGGGGGTGTGGGCCTTGATCTGACTGGCTTCCAGCACCAGCGCCTCAAACTCGCTCTGGCAGACGATGACATCAAAGGCGTAGGCGTGGGCGATCATCTGGCTGACCTTGTTGTCGTGGGGCACGCCCTCCCGGAAATACTGGCTCACCCGGATGCGCAGGCGCTTGGCCTTGCCGATATAGATGATGGTGTCGCTTTTGTCCCGGATGATATATACTCCGGGCAAAAGCGGCAGCATACACGCCTTTTGGTATAGCTCCGCCTTGGTCATTCTGCGCTCTGCTTCCGGTTCTCGCGGGCCTTGCGGATGCATCCGATGGACTGGAAGATGCCAAACCATGCGGGCAGAGTGGCCCACTGGCTGGGCTTCTCGTCCTCATCGGCCGCAAACCACAGCGCCGTCTGCACGATGAGCAGGGTCACAAAAACACCCAGCGCAAAATACCAAGGACGACCGGAATCGCAGAAATCAACATACTTGCGCAGGGTCTCTTCACTCAGTCTTTTCATGGAAATGCCTCCCTTTGTTCTGACGCAAAATACCAAAAAAGCGGCAAGGATGACCCCCGCCGCTCATACACGAATGGAACTGGATTACTCTGCAAAGCCGGACTCGACCAGCTTGATGAGGCCATCGACAGCAGCCTGCTCGTCGGCGCCATCG
>ULRO01072499.1_pt1 | contig 32796 bp, 26 predicted proteins | sample 1955421 | NCBI WGS metagenome assembly ULRO01 (sample SAMEA4835682, study PRJEB28245) | human gut metagenome | biome: gut microbiome; material: fecal sample | place: Denmark | collected 2008 | reverse complement strand
ATATTCATGAATTTTCTCTATCAATCGAATCGGTGAACATTCTTCCTTATAATGATAATTTATATTCTCTTCTCGTTTTACAAATTCAAAATCGATTTTCTCAGGATTATCAAATATCTGTATATACTTCGGATTGTAAAAAGGTAAGTCTACAATTCTTTTATTATTAGTTAAAAATTTTTTATTTAATATTACTGCCTCCAGGGCTCGTAATGTTGTTCCCATTTGTTTGTCACTTAAAACTTCTAAAATAGTATTGCTTTTTGATTCTTGTTCAACAATCTTTTCATATTCGACCGGAGTTGAATAACATATTTTATCCGCATATCTTTGTTTTTCTTTATCTGTTCCAATAATAGAAAATTTATATTTAATCCCACTTTTATCAATCTGTTCAAAACATCCGATAAGACGATTTAATCTTCCGTTTTCACCGCCTATATAAACAAGATCCCACGTTTTCTCTCTATTTATATATTTTTTCAGAAAAGAAGATGAATACACTGTTGGTAGATACTCAAAATTGTGTTTTTCGCAATCTCTTTTATCATAGGAAAAAACCAGTTCCGCTCTTTCTTGAAGTGCATAAACAGCTTCACTACTCACAGAATATGGATTCATATATACTAAAACATATTTAACTCCATATCTTTTTTTTAGCAAATCCAAATATCTCAGAGGATACCATCCAACTCTATTATCTGTAAGTATAATATAATTATTTTCATCCAATCGATAATCCAAATGATCTAATGTAAAACATGAACATGCATATTTGATAATAAATTTAGGAAGCCATATCTTTTTTGCTACTTCTATCAATTTTTTCTTTATTTTCAAAATAATTGGATTAATTGACACAAAAATTCCATCTACATATTCAGCTTCATTACTCAGTTCTACATCCTGCCACATGGCACGGTGCATAACTTCACATCCAATCACCCAGCATCTCATGTTTCCATTTCCCCAAATATTTTTTTATACGATTTTTGGCTACAGAAATCGTTAATTTTCTTTTGTACTTTTTAGTAATTTTAAAGTCTTTTTGCCCTGCATGGTCTATTAAATAATACACATTTCTTGCATATTCTTCACCATCAAATAATTTAATTTTATCTGATTTTAAAAATATCTGGGCATTATCCAAAAAATTATTGTATTTATCTTCATCAATTTCTTTTAACAAATCTATCATTTGCTCCGGAGTTTCAAATTGATCATACGGAATAAAACAATTTTGAGGAATATACTTCGAAATATCATCTGCCCCTTTATAAATAGGTACAATTCCTGCAGTCAGACAGTCCAATATTTTCTCAGAAACATATCCGTTTACGTCCTTCATGTTTTCAAATGCCAGCGCAAATTTATATTGATGATATACTTCCGCTTTATCTCCTACTTTTCCGCCATAACACGGATGTCCTTCTTTCTGCCATCCTCCACCATAAAAATCAAAATCACTCGGGCTATATTTTTCAACAGCGCATATAACCCGTTCTCTTTCACTATACAACTCTTTTGGATGATTCGAATGTTTATTGCCAGAAATACTTGTTAATAACTTTCTTTCCTTGAAAGGGATTGTTCCAATATTAATTCGAAAACAATAGGGCATATTTCTTTTGAAAACTCTTTTCCCATCTATTAAATTCCTATTCCATGTCATAATATATGGAAAATAATTTAATAGTTCTTTTATCCCATCTCCTTCATGCATTTGATTAACAACTGGCGGTTCTGCATTACAATAAACAGCTTTATATTCTAAATTCCAATCTACCAGTTTTTTCAACCATTCATCATTTCGTTCAAAGAAAAGGAAAAAATCCACTTTCAAAGGATCAAACATATCCACCGTGCAAAGTTTATCTCCATGTCTTTCAAACTCTTTTTTCATTCTAGAAAAAGAAGTCAGCCGATCATCATAATTGATCGATGGATCAACTTCCCCGAATATTTTATCCTGTAAAAATGTATCATTCCACGGTATGATTGCGATATTCATCTTCTACCTCTGTCATTTCGTAAACTGTTTTCCACTTATGTTAATTCCATTATTAATAATACATAGTGTATCATACTCTTCTCCAGAGCTTTCCTTTACAATTCTCGCACAGTTAACGACCTGGGATAATCCGGCAACAAGTCCGTCGCAGGCGGCCAATGCATACATATCCCGCAGCACTTCATATCCAAGGCGATAGTGATGGTTCGGACGATCTGACTGACTGAAAGCAACTGAAGTATTGCCCTCACCTCTGTAAACATCCTGAAAATAAAATACTTTCCCGGGGAATTCCTTTTCAAACCGTTCGACTGCGTTCTTTTCATCTGTAGCCAGAAAAATCTTCTGAAATATATTTTTTTCCAGGCTTTTTTTTACCTGGGTTATTGTCTGTTCAATCTGGACAGCCACTGGATGATTCTGGTATCCAGCTTTATAATCCGTTCCCCGGAAATGTACTCCCAGAACTTTACTGTTATCAAAAATATCTTTCAGATCATTTTGGATCATTTTTTCCGTTTTTTCATTCAATCTGATGTATTTACGATACATTTCAGCCAGTCTACTCTGATATTCGGCTGTCATTTCATAGGTATCTCTCTTAAATTCCCGCTCAATGACGACTCCCTGTGCAGATTTCGATTCTGTTACATAGCTGCTCTCCAGAACATCCTGCTTGGTCATTCCATTGGGCTGTTTAAAATAATATTCAAATGCATTATGTGTTCCATTTACCAACTGCTTTTCTGTATATAAAAAGGCGCTGCCCCATTCAATATAAGGAGTTAAACCAAATCTCTCTGCAAATACCATCTTTGCCAGCATTGCACGAACTTCCGCGAAAAATCCCCATCCGTTTCCGTTTTCCCGGATCAGCATAACTTTTTTATCCGGGACACCGCTTCCATTTTGCTTAAATTCCAGCAAAAGAGGATTTACTTCCCGCTCAAGGAAAAAGTCCATATATGGTTCATCGCCAAAGTGCTTGGCTGCTTTCAGCACATAATGAATTCTCTTTTTCCATTTGTTCTCACTCATTCGTTCAATACTCCCTGCTTATCTTATATCGAAAGGTTTCTGCCAATTTTGTAATCATCAGTCCGCAGTTTTTACCGGATACTCCACACACGCCAACTGCCTGCAAAATCGTTTTCACCGACTTACTCCGGATCATCCACTGATATAAAAGCCGCTTTAGTTCCTCTTCCAGCTCTTTCTGTGCATAAATCTTTGTTTTTTGATTCTGCTCAAGAAACAGCGGAATCAGCTTCGCTGCCTGCCGATAATCCTCCGGGGCAGCGTTTTTGATTTCTTTTGCCCAGGTTTCCAACGCATCTCTCTGCTTTTCATCCAGTGAAATATCCAGCCATTCCAGCTGCATGCTGCGCACTCTGGCGGCGTTGTTTGACTGTTCGCCGCTTTTTTTACTGGAAACTTGTTTTTTATGAACCCGATAGTCCAAAAGGATTTCCGGTGTCACTCCGATTTCAAATTTTTTTGCAACTCTCGCTGCAAAATTATAATCCTGGGCGGAACGATAAGATTCATCATATCGGAATCCTTCCTGCACAATCAGCTTCCTGCGCATCATGAAGCCTGGATGCGCCAGAACAGGTCGGATCAACATCATCGCCTGCAGCTGTTTCGGTGTTCCCTGAATCTGCGAGATCAGATCTTCTTCGCCAAACATATGCGTCCTGCAGCTGATCAGCATCAGCTCCGGGTGCTGTTCCAGATATGCGATCTGTTTTTCAAACCGTTCCGGTCTGCTCTTATCGTCGCCATCCATCCGGGCGATATAAGTGCCCTGCACATATTCGAGCGCCGTATTTAAGTTTCTGGTCAATCCACTGTTCTCTGAATTGCAAATCAGTCGGATTCTGTCATCATGATAATTTTCTATGATTTCAACCGTTCGGTCTGTCGAACAGTCATCCACAATAATCAGTTCAAAATCCTGTATCGTCTGAGCAAAAATACTGTCCAGCGATTCTTTCAGATACTGTTCATCATTATAAACCGACATCACTACGCTGACCAGTACTTTTCCACTTTTCATCACTATTTCCTATAATCCTTTCCGATTTCGCAGCCATGCGAGTAAAATCACCGCTTCTGTCCGCTGTCCTTTTACTGCCCACAGAAAAATTCTCTGCGCAGTGCCAAATTTTCCTGCATCCAGTCCATTCACCGCATTTTTTACAAGCTCGCTGCCACAATAGCTTTCGATCTGTTTCTTTACCGTTTTGCGCGGAACCTCTCCGATTCGTCTTACTTCCTGCTTCACGCATTCCATCAGGCTGACCCATACCATCCTTCGGATTCGTTCCTGTGTCTCTTTTTCTATACCGTAACGTCCTGCATATTCTTTTAAAACATTTGCCAGCACTTCTGTCAGGTGAAACCGATCCGGGCGGTACGCATGAGAAAACGATGCTTCATTTTGGCAGTAATGATAATAACATCCCGAGTCGATCACCGCCTTTTTTGCAAGCAGGCAGAAATCCAGATTGAAAATCGTATCTTCGCTGAAATATTCCCGTTCTGAGCGGAAACGGATCTTTCCTGTTTCAATCACACTTCTGCGAAACATCGTCATACATGCGGAAACACCCCGCATTTCCTCATCATCTGCCGAGTCTCCAAAAAAATGAAGTACAAAGCGCTTTCGGATCGCTTCGTTTTCGTAGCACTGTTCTTTTAACTGCGCCCGGTAAAACAGCTCGCCCTGCGGCGTCTCGATCTGATAGCCGAAGCTGCACAGATCTGCCTGCTCTCGTTCCATCCGGTCTGACAGCTTTTCACAGGTGTCCGGTTCAATAAAATCATCCGAGTCGATAAACAGGACATAACGTCCTTTTGCAATATTCAGCCCATCATTTCTCGCCAGACCCTGTCCCGCATTTTGTTTATGGATCACATGAATTTTGGAATTCTGCTGTGCAAACTCATCGCACAAGCGGCCGCTGTTGTCTTTCGAGCCATCATCCACGAGAATGATCTCAATATTCTGCAGCGTCTGTCCCCGCAGGGAATCCACGCAGCGTTTTATATAGCGCTCCACGTTGTAAACCGGTACAATTATGCTTACAAGAGGCTTCGAAATAGCAGATTCCATCATTTCTTTACAACCCACTTTCCACTTCTATTGGATCCCTTTCTTTCTACCAATCCATCTTCCCGTAAATCTTTTATCAGTTTCTGAACCTGTTTTCTTGTAAGATTAAATTCTTCCATAAGCTTAACCTGAGTTATCATCGGATTTTCTTCCATTCGCCGTAATACATCCAGCTTTTTTTCGGCTCCTTTTTTTGGCTCCTTTTTAGCTCCTTTTCGGTTCCTGCTTGTGTGTTTTCCTCTTTTAAAAACGCCTCCTGCACAAACAAACGCGAAATAAAGTAGCTGTGATCATCATCTGTCTCAAATTCCGGTTTCGGTGAACCATTCTCTTCAAGAGCTCTAAGAATCTTGCCAAATCCGGTATTTCTGCCTTCTGTTAAATGTAGCTCCTTAAGAATATCACCAATGCGCCGATTTCTATATCTGCGGTTTGATACCCTGTATCGTTTTAAACCTTCCTGTGTAACCGAACGATCCGGTCCCGGAAAACTTACAATTTCAATTCTCGCCCACTCAACTACGTCTCCAGACAGGAGCGTTTTGATACTGGTTGGTATTGCCATTCAGCCACATCCTTTCCCAAATATGACATATCCTGCAGGCACTTTCTTGCCATTCTCATAAATTTCTATCTCACAATCTCCCTGCAAAACTCCCAGATGTCCTGCGCCATTCTCTTTTCATTCCATTTCTCCCGAACAGAATTCATGGCGTTCTCTCCGAGTTTTTCGGCAAGCTTCGGATCTTGTATCAGTCGCTCCATCTGTTCTGCAAGCTCTTCCGCATTTTCCGGCTCATAGAGCAGGCAATCCTGTCCGTCTGTCACATAATCTCTCAGGCTGGGGACATTTGCCGCAATCACCGCTTTTTTTAAAAGCATCTGCTGCAGCAGTGTCATCTGCCCGAATGAATAGTTAAAAGACTGCAGTGGAAGCACACAAAAGGTCGCTTTTTCAATTTCTTTTATCAGCTGCGTAACCGGAATAAATCCGACGGTCTCAACACCGTCATATTTCCGATCCAGCTTTTCTTTCCCAATCAGTTTTAACTTCGGAAAATCAGCAAGTCCATCCTGATTTCGCCCTTTTTGCAGATTTCTCAGTTTTTCGTATGCCTGCAGCAGCGTATCCCAATCCCGTTTATTATAACCGACACATAAAATATACGGATTTTCTTTCTCTATCGGTGTTCCGGTCGGCTGAAAATATTCTGCATCCGTCCCAAACGCAATATATCTGCTTTTGGAAAGCAGCCACGGGTGACACTTTTCGTAATAGGTAATCTGGCTCTTTGTATGATAAATCACACCGTCCAGAGACTTGCTTGCAAACTGCATCAGCTTCAGCGCTTTTCCTTCTTCCTTCGCGCTGTTAAAGCCACCGATGTCAAACACGATATGCTTATATTTTCCATGTCCGAACAGTCTGCGCCACAGGCACAATACAATCCCACTCTGCATTCCATGGGACAAAACCAGGTCATACTGATTTAATTTCGGCAATACCTTCAGCGTCTGCCAGATATAAAACCGGATTTTTTCTTTTTCAAATTGCTCCAGCCAGGGAAACGAACGGATGTCCACAACATCTACGGAAATATCATCCGACAGATACCGAAAAAACCAGTATTTCTGTCCCGGTACAACATAGTCCGGCGGCTGTTTTCCTTCCGGTATTTGATTTTCATAGGCAACTTTCCAGTTGACCAGCATCAAGATTTTCACACTGCACCTCATTTTCAAGCATATACTGTAGAAGTATTGCTGCTCAATGTGTTCTGCTCAGGCTTTTAAACCGCCATAAATCTGCAACAGCTTTTCGCAATATTCATCCAGATTCAGAAAATCTGTTTCCTTACAATTTCTGGTATACTCTTCAAGCCGCTCCGAATCTCCCCAAAGATTTCTGATCTTCTCTTCCAGCTCTTTTTGATTCCCCGGTTCAAAAAATTCACCGGTCATTCCTTCTTTAATCAGTTCAACCGTTCCGCCAATTCTGGACGCAATAACAGGCGTTCCATAATATTGTGCTTCAATTACACTAAACGGACAATTTTCATACCACTCTGATGGAAAGACAACAAACTTCGCCGCCGCAATTGTCTGATAAAGCTTCTTTCCCTTCGTGAAACCGATATTCTTCACATTTCTCAACTGATTTACTTCATTTTCCAACGGTCCTTTTCCTGCAAATACAAAAGGAATATCGTTTAATTTTTCACAGGCTTTCAGCAACGTTTTAATTCCTTTTTCTTCTGAAAATCTGCCAAAATACAAAACATAATCTTCTTTTTTGACCGGACATAACTCCTGCTCCGGCAAAAAGTTATGCATCGTCACCGTCTTCCCGTCCAGATCCGGATTCGTCTTCAAAACTTCTTCCAGGAAATGGCTCGGGCAGATCACCGTATCGAACATCCGATACGCATGGTTATGCTGATAGATCTTCGCTTCCACGCTTCCCAAGAGGCTCTTCACGCGGGAATTGTGGATGCATTTATGTTTTGTGCAGTTCCACTGCTTCTGTCCCAGGCATTCCTGGCACAGCTCGCCGGACGGTCTCTGCATCAGATGGTTTGGACAGACGAGCTGAGAATCATGCGCCGTGTATACGATCCGAACCGTTCTGCCGGTCTGTTTCTCATATTTACGGATCGCGTAGAGAATGGATGGAGTCAGCTGGAAATTGAAATTATTGACATGAACCACGTCCGGCCGAAAGTCGTCCAGCACTTTCCGGATCTTTTTTGCAGCCTCTGTCGAATAGAGAATCTGGAACGGATACCGTAATTTTTGAAGTTTTCCGGTATGGAAATCCATATTCCCTGTATAGCAATCAAGCCGGTTCGAAACGACCCGGCCTTCATGCTCCATTCCAAAATATTCTACCTGATGACCCATCTTCTGAAGCTGCTTCCCGACTTCAAAAATATAGGTTTCCGATCCGCCGTTCGGATGCAGAAATTTATTGACAATCAATACTTTCATTTCTGATTCTCCCGTGCCTTGAGCACATGCTGATAAAGATGCAGTGTCTGCTCCGTCACCCGATCCCAGTTATATTTTCCGCAGATAAAGTCTGCATTTTCCTGATGTGCTTTCTGCGTCTGTTCCGGATGCGCCAGCACTTCCTCCAAACGTTTCTGCAAATCTCTTTCATTTCCCTTTTCAAAATACAGAGCATGATCTTCCGCCACCTCTGTATTTTCCGGAATATTACTTGCAATACAGCAGTTTCCATAGCTCATCGCTTCCAACAGTCCAAGCGCCATCCCTTCAATATCACTTGGCAGTACAAAACAATACGCATTAGAGTACAGCTCTTCCAACACTTCCCCCTGTACAAATCCGGTCATAATCACACGGCTGTCTTTTGCCGCCAGATCGACCATTTCCTGTACGTATTCCTGAGAATGGCTGCTGCCGCCCGCAATCACCAGTTTTTTATCCGTCTCGATTTGTTCAAACGCATGCAGCAGATAATGCAGTCCCTTTTCCGGTACAATTCTTGCCAGGAACAGGATATATCCGTCTTTTTCCAGACCATACTTTGCCTTAATTTCGGAATCGCCTTTTAAAATCGGTCTGTTGATTCCATTTGGAATAAAACGGGTTTTTCTGCCGTATGTCTCCTGAAAATAATCCTGCATATTGTGCGACAATACGATCACTTCATCCGCATGGAGCGCAGCGGTCTTTTCCCCCAGCTTCAGCATATGAGATGCAAAATTTCCCCATTTGGAACGCTGCCAGTCCAGTCCATGAATCGTCGCCACTGTCGGGATTCCAAACAGTTTGGTCAGCCAAAGCATAATACACGGTCCTTCCGCATGGAAATGGACAATATCATAATGCCCGAACAAAGACCGGATTGTTGCCAGAAAAGAATATACAATCGCATTTAATTTACTGCTGGAAAACGTCGGAATCGTAAAAATTCGAATTCCCTGAAAATATTTTCCATGTTTTTCATCAAACTCTTTGCCGGATACATGGTAACCGGAACGATTATACGCATCCACCCGGTTTCCGGAACGAACCATTCGTGTAGACAGCTCTTCCACGACGATCTCCACACCACCTTCTCTCGACGGAATGCGCTTATGTCCGATCATTGCGATCTTCATTCCTGTCTTCGGTCTTGAAGGTATATGCACCAGCTCCTGATTTTTCTTTTTTAAAAGCTTGTTTTCTTTCCAGACATAATGAATAAACGAAAAATTTGTATCCATATATCGTGGAATCAGGCGTTTCGGATCCTGCATCAGCCGAAACAGCCATTCCAGACAAAGCTCCTGCATCCAGCCTGGCGCACGTCTTACCGTTCCCGCATGGAAATCAAAGCCTGCCCCTACGCCCAGCATGACGCCGTGCAGCATTCCGGCATGTGCAGCCATCCATTTTTCCTGTTTTGGAGCTCCCAGTCCAATCCAGATAAAATCCGGTTTTGTATCATTGATCTGTTTTACAACCGTCTCATCCTCTTCTTCTGTCAGCGGTCGAAACGGTGGGGAATACATCCCGACAATATTCAGCTTTGGATATTTTTCACGCAGTCTCTGTTCCAGCGCATGCAGTGTTTTTTCCGTACTGCCATAAAAATAGTGCCGATATCCCTTTTTCTCGGAAAGCTCGAAAATTCTCGGCATCAAATCCGGTCCAGGAACACGTCCCGCCTCCTGATGTCCGCGCATCCGACATACAATAGACAGGGGTTTCCCATCCGGAAGATTCATTGCACTGCCGTTTTGCACTTTCCGGTATTCTGCATCACGAAATGCCATGACCGTCGTATGCACATTGGAAACACAGATATATTTTCCACGCAGCTCATCCAGATGCTGATCCATATAATCAACTGTCTCATTCATCGTAATGACATTGATGTTTGTTCCCAACAATTTACAGAATTTCAGTTTTTCATTCATACTGTCCGCTCTTTTTCCGCCCTTTTTCTAAAATTTCCGCAATACCTGTTCCAAGCAGTGCTCCGACTGCTCCGGTCAGGATTGCAGCTCCGATCATACCCCTCATCCATTCCACTGTTACAGTAACTCCAGAGAACCGAAACATCGGTGTCTCTTCTCCCATATAATACAATACTTCCGAGCCGTTTGCCCGCTCTTTTGCAGCTGCTTCCTCGTCCAAGTAATAGACTTCCTGCCGCGAATAATCACAGATCGACTTGGGCACAAGATACTCTTTGGGCATCTGTGCCGTCAGTCCAAAAGCAGTGCCTCCGATCACGGCACAAGCGCAGGTCAACGCAGCAATCAAATATTTCTTTTCTCCTGCTGCAGCCCCTATCCTTTTCAGCCCCAGCAAAAGTTTTTCTTCCAGTTTCTCTGCCGGAGCATTTTTCGGAAGACTCCGCTCACCCAGCGTACTGATTCCAATCCATGCAATGTTCTGCCGCCGGATCGGGTTTGCATCGTTTAGCAGATAACTTCCTACAAAAATTAAGGAAACATTTTTAAAAGAAGTATTGAACAAAAACGGCTCCGATATTCCGGCAATCAGAAATCCCAGCGTAATCGCCAGTTCTTTCCGCCGGTCCTCCTTTACCAGATTACGGATGGTAAAGAAATAGGCGATCATCAACAGGACAAAAACAACCGCCCCGTAGGTCATCAATGCAAACACATAAGAATTGTCCATGTTCAGATCTTTATCCGCCAGATGGAACTGCTGTCCGAACAGTGTAATCCTTTCCTGCGTCAGAAAATATTTGGAAAGACGCAGTCTGGTATTCATCAGTTTATTCATCACTTCATAAAACTGATTTCCTTCCGGAATCAGCGGCACCAGCAGGGAAAATGCCAGTCCTGCCGGAAGCACGCACTGCACCAGCACTTTTTCCGGATTCGTAAACTGACTGCGCAGTTCAAAATACAGCACCAGCATCAGATAAATTCCGGTCAACAAAAATCCGGTAAAGCTGACTGAATAGATAAAAATCAGTACGTTTCCGACAAGCGCGGCAACAATCCAGCCAAACAGCTTTTTGCCTTTTTGCTGCAACAGATAAAACAGAAATGCCAGCAAAATTACATAGGAAATATGGAATACATTCGGATGCGGATATCCCATACTCCACCGGAAGATAAAGGCTCCGAGCTTTTTATGTACCAGCAGAATGCCTTTGTCCCAGCCGATCAGAAACGCCAGAATCCGATAAAGGAACACGCTGCTCCAGACAACCGCCCCGACCTGAAAGACCTTTTTTATCCGCACATCTTTCATACCGATCAGCATCATTACGCAAGTCAGCATTCCCTTTTCTGCAGAGCAGCGCCAGCTCAGAACGCCGAGCACACCGAACACCGCTGCGACCAGAAGCTGCCACGGCGTATATTTTGTCAGAATCAGTTTCAGCCCAAGGCAGCCCATTCCGATCAGCAGACAGAGCTGATACGGACGCATCCCGTCGTACCAGCCCATTCCCTTTGAAAACAGCATCACACTGAAGAAAATCAGGTATAAAAGCTCATTGACTGTCAATGCAGCTTCCTTTTTCTGTGTTTTTAACTCCATTCTATCTGTCACTGCCAAAACTCCGGCACTCCTTGTGTTTTAGTTTTCCATACAGGGAAATTTCCCAAAATGCAAAATTCCCCGTTATACGAGAAGTATACCACTTTTGAGGCAAGAGGACAATCTGTTCCTGCCCGCCCTGTTTTCAGGTACTATACGGTCTGGTGTCATAAGAATCTGTTTCAGGCGGTCTGATACGCATTACAAGCCCGGATTACCATTTCAACTTCCTCGTCCGTCATTTCCGGGAACAACGGCAACGTCGCGCAATGGGATGCCAGATACTCCGCGTTTGGACAATCTCCAACCTGGTAACCAAGATGCTTATAAGCATTCTGCAAATGGCAGGGCACCGGGTAATGCCGGTTGCACTCAATTCCCTTCTCTGCCATATAAGCCAGAAAACGTTCCGGGTCATCCTCCACCTCCACCTCAAACATATGGAAGACCGGATTCGTATTTTCCGGATGATGCTGCAGGGTAATCGCCGGATTTGTAATTTCCTTTGTGTACCGCCATCCAATCTCCCGCCTGCGGGCAGTCCATTCCGGCAGATATTTCAGGCTGACACTCAGCACTGCTCCCTGGATGCCCTCCAGTCGATAATTATATCCGATCATGTCATGATAATAACGCACTGTACAACCTTGATTTTTCATCATTTCGATCGTATCGAAGTACTCTTTTCGATAGCCGGTTACACTTCCGCCTTCTCCAAATGCATACAGGTTTTTTCCAGGATAAAAGCTAAAGCATCCGAGATCTCCCAGCGTTCCAACCATTTTCCCCTCATATAAAGCGTCATGTCCCTGCGCACAGTCTTCCACTACATACAGATGATGTCTGTCAGCTATTTCTTTTACCTTGTTAAATTCAAACGGTTGTCCATATAAATGTACACCAATAATTGCTTTCGTCTTCTCTGTGATCTTTTCTTCGATTTTATCCGGGTCTATTTCCCAGGTATCCGCAGTACAATCCACAAATACCGGAGTCGCCCCCGTATAAGTCACACCCCAGGCAGTCGCAATATAGGTATTGGCAGGAACGATCACTTCGTCCCCTTCTCCGATTCCAAGTGCAACCATCGCACAATGCAGCGCAGAGGTTCCATTATTTACACCCGACGCATAGGGAACTCCACAATACTGTGCAAATTCTTTATCGAATTCATCCGCATACTTTCCGCCGGAAAATGCGGTATCCTCACACACTTTCTGAATGGCTTCCAGATACTCTGCCTTATGTTTCTGATAATCTCTCGTCAAATCAATTCTTTTGAGCATAGTTTTCTCTCCATCCTTCCGGTTTTGTACCGCAGTCGTTTATTTTCTGAGTTTGTCTTCCTGACGAAATGCCTTTTTCAGATGGTACATCTGAATCAGATAATTCTTGATCGTTTTCCACACTTTTACCGTCGTATTATAATCTTCCTGCCATTCGACCGGCATATCATAAATTTTCATTCCATCCCGTTCCGCGCGGAGTAAAAATTCAATCGTATAAAACCAGCCGTTATCCTGACTGCTTTCCCTTACAAGCTGCTCTGCCGCTTCTTTTCTCAGAAAAGTGAACCCGCAGACCGCATCGGTCGCTTTCATATGAAACAGCGTTTTTAACAAAAATACAAGTCCCATGGACGTGATCTTCCGATACCATTTCCGTCCCTTTGTATCAGATTCTTTGCTGAACCGACTTCCGTTTACATACTGTAAATTCGGATCGTTCTGAAACATTTCGATCGTTTTCCCGAGATATTTTAAATCTGTGGAAAGATCAATATCCATATACCCGACCAGATCACAGGTATTGATGGAAATTCCTTTTCGAAATGCAACGCCAACGCCGCGTTCCCCTACCCTGACATAGCTCACCTCCGGATATTTTGCTGCAAGGGCTTTGCCGATTTCTGGTGTTTCATCCTCAGAACCGTTATCCAGAATTGTCAACTGGTATGGTATCGTTACATTTTCTTTTAAATAAGCCATAGAACGTTCGATCCCGTTTTCCAGTCTCAGCCGTTCATTCAATACCGGAAACAACAAATTGATACTCAATACGTCCTGCTTCATCCTTTTACCACCTTTTCAATATCCATAATCAGATATCTCTGTTTTTTAAAAATCAAATTCAGCATTACAGACAAATATTTCAAAATAATCGTCAGTAAGGCAAATACGCCAAAAAATCCCAACGCCATAAAGCTCATGGTAGAAATCCATCCTTCCACCACCGCATTATGAAAAATCAGATCCTTTGCGACAAAAATTCCCATTCCGACAGACAACAATAAAAAGATGCCGCATATTACTGCTGAAACCGTTTCCATCGCATTTGTGAAATAAATAAAAGAATCGAATGCCAGAGAAAATCTCTCTCCCACATATTGTTTTTTTCTCTTTCCTTTTTCCAGAGAACGGTAATTCATAACGGCAGTATTTAATCCGCAATTGGAATAAACTGCTTTTCGATATGGAATATACTGCCCGATCGATTTGATCCGGTTGATTGCACGCCTGGAAACAATCCGAAAAGTTTCCGGTCCGATTTTTCCTCTTCCTCTGCTCGTTTTATTGTAGCAAAAATAAAAGAACCCGGATGTCATTCGGACATGATCCCTTGTCCCTGCCGATACAATATCATTGCCTTCCAGAAGCTTATCATAAACTTCCATAATCAGCTCCGACGGATAATCCACATAAGCCGTGTCGAACTCATAGATAAAATCTCCGATCGCAAGATCCCTGCCTGCATTCATCGCGCTTTCCAGGCCGTGAAAAAAGCTCATATGAATAATATTGACCATTTCTGAACAATGATTTTCTTCCAGATATTCTTTTAAGACGCCAATGGTACCATCCGTACAGGCATCGTTTACACATACAATTTCAAAATTTGTAAAATTGTCCCGAAACACCGGCAACACCTTTTGAAAAAAAGGTACTACCTCATTTTGTGTATTGTGTAAATATAAAACCAATGAAACAAATTTTTTCTGTTTAACCCTGTTTTCCATTTTTCATCCCTATAAATATGTATCCAGATCATATACTGTATTGATTTTTCCAGACAACACACTGATAAACGTCGGTCTTTCACTCAGCACTTTGATTGCAGTCGGCCTGGAATCATCCACCTCTGACGATTTCAGGATCGGCTTCATCGAATATAATGACTGCTGATAGGTATATCCGTACTCTGCTTTCATGTATTTATTCGCCAGCTGCGACATATACATCCAGGCGGATTCCGGTTTATGCGGGCACTCAGAACAATTTCCCAGATGCCCGGGCGTGCAGGAATTTTCTCCGCTTTCCAATCCTTTTTGACAGGAAAATGTCGGCAATTCCTCGTATGAAGTGACATGCGGTGTAAACGTTACCGAGGTCAGAGAATGCAGTCCTGTGCATCCAAACGGCATGATTGAAAAAAACGGACCATCCATCACAGTCAGACCGATCGGTTTTAACTTCTCTGTCGGTTTACAGAGAATAATTTCACACAGTTCATATTTTATTTTGAACTTTTCTGTCCCGACATTCTCCAGTTTTTGCAGGATCTGATTCACGGAAGCATAGGACGCGTTTAACACAAAAGAAGTTTCATATTCTGTTCCATCTTCCAGACGAATTACAAATGATTTTTCTGTCTTTGTGATCCGGTCAATTCTGGCACAGTACTGAATTTCGATATTTTTTTGTTTTTCCAGCTGTTCCTGATAATACGCCCCGAGGATTTTCGCATCGTAGGTATATTCTTCTGTCAGAAAGGCACCATCACACATTCCCGGATTGAAATATTTGGCCGCAGACACTTCTTCGCAACGGATCCCGGCAGCTTTACAAAATTCTACAAATTCCACCGCATTCGTCCATGAAAACTTTTCCGAAGTCGCGTAAATCTGATCAAATTTATCATGAATACAAAAAGAAAAATCCTCTACAAATCTCCGAAAATATCCTGCGGATTTCATCGCAGTCGAAAGGCTTCTCGGATAATGATATCCCATATGTACCCGTGCCTGGTTGATATATGTTGCCCGCTGAAACGGTGCTTCGTCATATTCCAGAACGAGAACCGTTTCGTTACGTTTCCCGCACAGATTTGCAGCATAACATCCATACAATCCGGCACCAATTATAATTTTATCGAATTTTCTCATTTTTTAACCCTGCGCTCTGATTTCTGGTTCAAATATTCTCTCAGATTATCGATTCCTTCTGTCGCAAGGAACACAAAAATCGGAACAAATGTATACAGATATCTTGCATGTGCCTCAAAAATCTGCAGATAAAGCATCAGCCCCAGCACTGACAGCACTGCAACCTGGCGCTTTTTGTCCAGGGGTCTTTTCGTAAATACAGAAAAAGGGACAAGAACCAGTACCATATACCACAAAATCTGCCGAAACAGCGCCGGATACCGGTACAGCGTATCTTCCGTGTTATCATAATACAGGGAACGGATCAAGGAACACAATACGGTTCCTCTTTCCGGGAAGATTTCTGTATAGAAAGTCTCTCCCAGTCCTCCCCATCCAAAGCATCCGTCAAAATAGTTTCTCGCTGATTTTTTTACAAAATGCTGCAGATATCCACCTACGCCGAAATCTTTTAATCGTTTTCCGATTTCCTTTAATTCCGCCGCATGCTGCTCCTCTGCACTGGAAAAGCTCGTCGAATAATCAAAATCCGCCTGGCTGTAGCCGCCGTTTGTATCTTTATTCAATCCCAGCATCATGTGATGCTGCCAGCCAAGCACAGTATCCGTTACAACGGGAAAATGCAAGGAGCCTACTACGGCAGATACACCTCCTGCCGCAGCGCCGATGCCAAGTACTGCGGACAAACAGCAGGCAAGCACAGACTTTTTCCAGACAATCTGTTTTTTCAGCAGTTTCCCGATAAAATGAATTCCCTCTACCGCAGCGACTGCAATCATCACAATTGCCGCCATCGGCTTGATCTCAAAACCGATGTAACACAGGAAAAACATAAGAAACAGCAATACACATTTTTTCTTTGCAGACTCTGTCTCTTTTAATTTCACATAAAGCCAGAAAAGAAAAACCGGGAAAATAATACCGGTAGAATCTGAATACGGAATCATAATCCACGCCGACAACCCGCCCAGAATGAAATAAAATCCATATGCAATCCAAGCAATTTTCTGATCCGCGAAATGGCGCACAGTCTTATAAAGACAAGCCCCTGCACCTGTCACAAAAATACACTGAAACAATGCAAGCAGCATCGTTCCATTTGCAATCGGTGTGCCTATTACATCATTTAATTTCAACACTATAGAATAAATCCATACCAAAAGCAGATTATTGGGATACACAGAAAAATAATATCCCATGCTGTTGATGCCATCCTGATCCCCCATCTCCACGAAATGAGCGCCATACCAGACTGCGCCCGGATCCCATGCCGTCCTGAAAACCGCGTTCCAGATCACGACAAACTGAAGTGCCAGCAATACAAGGGATGCACACAACAGACAGATATTTTCTGTTTTTATGGTTGTCGTTTGGTCTGATTTCAATTTTTTCTTTTTCCATACGCACCAGACCAAAATTCCATCGAGTAACGCCGCAATCAGAAAGACTGCCGCCCCCGGAATTCCACAATAACTTTTCTTTACATACACAAATGCCATGACCCAGAGATACACAAAAGAGACACACAGCAAAACTTTTAAAACACCGGACAGCCAGTCTTTCTTCACTTCCATAACTCTTCTCCCGCTATAATACAAACAATAGAATGCACGCTCTGCGAGCATTCTATTGTCATGAATAAAGCCTCCCTGTGGAAGCCTTACTTGTATCTTTTCTCTTTCTTGTACCTTACATCCCAATTTCTTTCAAATATCTCCGCAGCGCATCCTGCCAGGTCGGAAGCGGTGTGAAGCCGCTTTTCACCAGCTTGCTCTTATCCAGTCTGGAATTGAACGGGCGTTTTGCTTTGGACAGGCCATATTCTGCTGTTGTCACCGGCAGTACCGTCAGTCTGTCTTCGGAATACTCTGTATGTCCCAGCTCCACTGCCTGTCTGAAAATTTCTTTTGTAAAATCGTACCAGCTGATGTAGCCGCCCTCGTTGGTCACATGATAATACCCGTATTTGTCGGTTTCGATCATATCTACCAGCAGGCGCGCCAGATCATAGGTATAGGTCGGTGTGCCGACCTGATCGGATACAACTTTCAACGTATCGTGGGTCTTGCCGACATTCAACATCGTCTTGATGAAGTTCTTGCCGTTGACGCCGAATACCCATGCAATCCGGACGATAAAATACTTGTCCAGGGTCTCCGAAACTGCAAGCTCGCCTTCCAGCTTCGTCTGTCCGTAAACGTTTAACGGCTGGTAGGTTTTGCAGTCCGGATCCCAGGGCTTAGTACCCTGTCCGTCAAATACGTAGTCGGTGGAAAGGTAGACCATCTTGCAGTCCAGCTTCTTACATACCTCTGCGATATTCTTCGTGCCGCCGGCATTGATGCTGCGAACCTTGTCCACCTTATCGTCATCCTCTGCCAGATCCACTGCGGTCCATGCCGCGCAGTGCACGACAGCATCCGGCTTTACCTCCTGTAAAACCGTTTCCACCGCTGCTGCATCGGTGATATCCATCGATACATAAGGCATCTTTGTTACGGCACTGCCGTCTGCAATCCCGCTGTATTCTGCTGCCAGATCAGAGCCAACACCCTCGTGGCCGCGTTTGGCAAGCTCATTCATCACATCATGTCCAAGCTGTCCGGCTACGCCGGTTACCAATACTTTCATTGTAAGTCCTCCGATTATTCTTGCTATCTATAACTATATCATTTTTTCTGAATCAGGCAACGCCTTTTGTAAAAAGCAATGCCAAAGCACGATACCTGATCATAACGATCTTCCAACGTTTTTGCATACATTCTGTCATCGATCTGCATCACAGCTTTTTCGCATTCCTGCTCCAGATCTGTCAGCCGTTTTGCATATTTTACTTCAAAAAGCTCCCGGTCCTTCTCTACGATTCATACCAGATGCCTGGGCACACCGCCGGCATATTTTTCGATTTTATTTTTTTCCCGTTCCCGGATTTTGTCGGCAAGCTCCTGAATGCGGTTTGTGATCCACATGTTTGCAGTCGTATTTTCGGAATAATCCGCCTCAGCATACATGTCAACTCTTCCGTCTGCACGCATCTGTTCTACCTGCTTCATGGCAGCGACGTCGCCCTTTGGATAAATGGCAAAGGTGGAACCGCCGTTTTGATGTACAAGGGAAAAGGCCGGGATATCGCTTGGTCCGTCTGCTATGTAGATCATATTTTCAAATTTCACACGCCGCAGCTCCTGGGGAATCTTGGAATTGACATCGATGCCGTCAATCTTTCCGATTCCTTTATTGATTTCAAAAATCGCACGCGTTTTCGTCGTATTATCGATCGTATAAACGATTTCGTTGATGAGCGGCTGATTATCTGCATCCGGCGCTTCCATCAGTTCGCAGCCCCAGACATCATCCACATAATTCATCAGCTCCATTCCCCGGATTACCTCTGCAAACCCGGTGCTGACAATATAATGCTCTACCTGAATATCATATTCCGAATAACTCGCATCATTTCGGAACATGTTTTTTGTTTTCCGGAAAAATTCCAGCGTCCCCGGATAAAGCTTCTGCAGCTTTCCAAAAGAGCGAAGCTTTGCATTATTTAAGCCCGGAAAAATCCCCTCATGGGCACATTTGATAAAATAATTCAGATAATAGGTGTCGCGATTGACCCGCACGCCGGTTTTCTGGTATTCATCCAGGATTTTATTTTCATCCGCCCAGAACTGCTTCGTCTCAACGCCATATTCTGCAAACATCGGATCCTGCATATATCCGTCGATCAGCGTCTTATCGCAGTCCCAGATCACTGCAATCACATTCTTCATAGGCATAATTCCTCTTGCTTCGCACATTTACTTTCAACAATAGAATACACGCTCTGCGAGTATTCTATTGTCATGAACAATAGAATGCATGCTCTGCGAGCATTCTATTGTCATGAATAAATCTCTTTTACCAGCCCTGTTTCGAACGGAATCTGTACCGCAGTCGGACCAAAGGCATACCCTGCGATATCATAACGGTTAAAGATCACCACCAGCTCATCGTCTGTCAGATACCACTGAATATTGTCGATATCGGACGCTGTCCCTGCAGTATCCGGGGTTTCCTCCCTGTCTGCAGCTGTCATGTCGCTGTCCTCCAAATCCTCTTCGGCTGAAAATCCGTAAAACATTCCCTTGACAGTATCCTCGTAGTCTTCAAAGAACATAAAATCCTCCTGTTCTTCCTGAAAAGCCCTCAGAGTGTCCAGAACCTGTGCATACAGGCTGTCGTAATCCTCTGTCACATCCCGCAGTGTCAGCCTTTTGCCAGTCTTTGTGTCATAATTGTAACCATTATAAACGAAGTTCGGATGTGCACCTCCGAGATAGGAATAATCCGTGGTTACGTAGCTGAAGATCCTGTCATCTCCACGCTTCATGGAAATGGTGTCCTCGATGGCATATAAAGAGCCAGTTGTTTCCCAATCACTATCCTCCAGGAAGGTCTGCATATCTCCCCATGCTTCCTGCGCCAGCTCATAGGTATCTGCGCTCTGCTGATCCAGCACCTTCTGCAGTGCATCATAGCCGCTGTCTTCGATGGTGGCTTTCTGAACGCTAATTGTGACCAGGACCTCTCCTGCATCGTTTTTCTTTTCTTCCTTCTGATCCTCTACCGTTACCTTGATGTCGGTATTCTCATTTGACGCTGTAATTTCTGTATCCGGGTCTTCTGCAACCAAAATCTCTGCGTCTGTCGCTGCATTCTCCGTGCTTTCCGTTGTATTTCCGGCAATCTCTGATACAGTTTCTACCGCACTTGTTTCTCTATCCGCTGCTGTTTCTACCGTACTTGTTTCTTCATCCGCTGCTGTTTCTGCTGCTCCCTGCATATCTTTTGCAGGGCTGCCGCATGCTGTCATGCTAATGGCCATCGCTGCTGCAAGCATAACCGCTGTCACTTTTTCAGATATAACTATTTTCTTTTTCATTATAATTTCTCCTCAATCTACAAAACAACGCAAACGCGCCCAATTACCAGTTTGTACCGTCTTGTTCGCTGCTGCACATTTTACCTCAAAAAATATGTGCAATTGCCGTGTGTCAGTATTATTATACCGTATTCGAGGAACCGCTTTTCTTAACTTTTCTTAAATAATTCTTCCCTTTCCATCTATCAACACCCAACCGTCCCAGAGCCTTTTCATCTCCTCCGGCACAATATTCTGGCTGTTTTTATGCTTTGACGGACGGATCATCACCTTATCCGGGCTCGGATTGAGCCGCGCTCCCCAGAAGCTGAAGGTGGAGTTTGCGCAGATATTATGGTTGCAGCAGCTCATCAGCTGCATATCAAACAGGCTGTTTTTCCCGGTATTCCAATCCACGACGGTAAACTCTTTTCCGGGGTAGGCATTTTTCGCATATCCAGAGTCATCTGAAAAAACATAGAAATGCGCGTCCGGTGTCTGCTCCTTTATATACGAAATTGCTGCTTCATAATAAGCATCCGTGCAGATCCCGCCGAACATCTCTGCATTCTGTGCATCCAGATAATCCCCGCGGCGGATATGGATGCTTACAGAGGTTTCCTGCTTCATGCGCTCCATCGTTTCTTTATTTTTCGCGGCAGCCTCTAAATCCCAGCCTTCGCCCTTTTCCGGATCCGGAAAATGAATCTGGCTGCGCAGCATCGGCAAAATATCCGCATAATAAGCCTCGCATGCCCAGAAACCGCTTAAATAAGCGTCCTCCAGATCAAAGATTTCCGGATGATACATGTCGCTTTCCGTAAAATGCCGGTTGCTGCCCCCAAGCAGCTTCTTTTTCAGTTTTCCGACCAAAGTATTTTTTCCAAGAATAGCCTGCTTTTCTTCCTGTGTGCAATATTTTGCAGGAAGATTTTCAAACCAGGACAACTCCAGCTTCCGGCTTGCAAGCACTTTTGTCTGCCGCTCTTTGTCGAGAAACCAGGAAACATCCAGTCTGGCATCTTTTCCCAAAGACTCCAGCTTCCGGTACAATGCGTACTGCTGCATCTGGTTTCCCAGTCCGCCCATCACCTCTACGATAATCATGACCGTTTCCACCTCCCTTTTACCATTCCGTACAAATACTTAAATTCCTCCGTCCTGCCGAATACGACCAGAAAAATTCCATTAAAGACAACCGTAATGATCACGATCATCAGCGCAAATTTTGCAATCGTCACCTGCGGCATCAGCAGATTCTGCAGCGGAATGAGCACTGCCAGCGCAGCTCCGATGACGAGCAGATATTTGATGGACTCCTGAAAATAGGAAATCGCACTTTTTTCAAAGCAAACCCGATAAATAATGATCGGTTTTGTGATATTTGCAATCAGTCCGGATACGACGGTTCCGATAAACACGCCCACCAGACCGATTTTAAACACCAGAGCGATCGACAGCACCAGATTGACGATACCCTGAAGGATGGACAGATATTTATCTTGTTCAAAAACACCAGCCGCCGTTTTGAAATTCGAAAGCACGACACGTTCCCCTTTAAAGAAATAGTCCGTCAGATACCAGGCGATAATCGAAGTCGCCAACACGCGATCCGCTCCGACATACAGCTCCACGAGAGGAGACAGGAGCAGGAAAAATCCCACAGCCGAAAATCCGTATACCCAGATTGCGAAAAAACGATACACCAGAAACAGCTGAAACTGCTTTTCCCTGCTCTCCGTCGCGATTAGATTTCCAAAGCTGGAAATGACGGAGTTGAAAATCAGGTTTACATAACCTGAAACGGAATTGACGATCATCTTGTAGGTTCCGATCAGACCGACCCAGACGACACCCAGACAGGACGAAATAATGATCGCATCCGTCTGCAGACGCGCCATATCCCCGATCCGGTGCAGCATCAGCGCCTTCGTCTTATCCACCACCGCTCCGGTTTCTTCTTTTGTCAGCGGTTCCACATTTTTTTCCAGCAAAAGCGGATATTTGCGGTTCAGATAGCAGCTGATAAAAATCTTCTGTCCGAGGGACACGCCGACCTGGATCAGCAGGTATAACAGGTAGTTTGGCAGTACCAGCAGTCCCAGAAGCTGCAGCACCACGGAAACCGCTTTGCTGATGGCATCCGCGTTCGTCTGGATATAGTTTTTCTGCTCCGCATTGGCAAGACTGTATTTATATGCAACAAAATACGTTGTCACCGTGTTGAACAGAAACAGCAGATAGTAAACCCGCAGCTGCCTTAGGGTCAGATAATCTGCATTTTTGACAATCCAGGGTAAAAACGGTACCAGTGCAAGTCCGATGACAGCAATCACGATGGCAATGGTGCGGTACGCTTTTTTATACAGCTGCATGTAGGATTTGATTTTTTCCCGCTCGCCCCGCGCTACCGGACCGTACAGGCTGTAGTTTAAAGCAGTTCCGACGCCAAGCTCCGCAAGGGAAAGCATCGTCAGAATTTCGCTGTAGAGATCCTGCACGCCCAGAAGCGTGTCGCCCAGATGGGTGATAAACACCTGCCGCAGGATAAAATTGAGCAGCGTCGTTGCCCCGCTCCCTAAAAAGCCGAATATTATATTTCTGGTCGCATATCTGACTCTTCCCATGTTTTTTCGTCCTGTTCTCCTGATATTCCTGCCAAACTGTTTGATCGAACTTGTCCTGTGACAGGGCATAAGGATCTTTCTGCCCTATCGTTATTCTCTTCCCTGAAAAGCTGCACTGCCAGAAAGGCCAGCGCGCTGCCGCTGCCCCAGGGATAGGTTCCGTATACCTGCGGATATTCCGCAAAGCCCTTGCATTCCCCGGAGCAGTCTGTGACATATCCTTTTTGGATACTTGTCTGCAGGGTGGCTGCCAGACGGCTCAGTGCAGGGCTCCACTGCCCTGAACGCTGCACAGCTGCAGTCTCTGCTGCCAGCCAGGCCCCATATCCGATCATGCCCTCTGCTGAGGTATCCCGGTGTCCCTCCTGTGCCTGCAGCTGCCAGGAAAATCCACCGTCTGCGCGCTGCCATACAAAAATGCTGTCAAGGAGCTGTTGCTGCAGTAAAAGCAAACGATTGCAGCCCTCCCGGGCAACAGACTGGGAGGACGGCTGCACTGCTGACTGCTCTGCCTGCAGCTTGTCCGCCTGTTCTGCTCCTGCAGGCTGCTCTGAAATCCACAAAATGCTTTGCGACAATCCAAGCAGCATCCAGCCGCAGGCTCTTCCCCAGCCGATTATTCCGTATTTCATGCCGGTCTTTTCATCATAGCCATGATAGGGCAGACCGGTTTTTTCATCCATCCCCTTTTGGAAAAAAAGCTCCAGCTGACGGATCCCGAGGTTTAACAGCTCTTTATCCTGTTTCTGAACACCGTAGCGACAGGCAAAGGGACAAAGCATCCCAAGGGTATCTGCAAACAGCCAGTCCGGATGCTGACTCCGGTACGCAAGGATGCCGTCCGCAGTTTTTTTCGCTGCTTTGATCCAGCCTGCGCAAATGTCCGCCCCTTCCCGGCAGATCCAGAGCGCTTCCAGAGATTCTGCATCTTCCCTTTTTTCCCTCGTCAAAATCTCTTCTGTCCACAGGGCAACGCTTCCATTCATCACATGATCCACATGAGAGATTAGATATCCGCTGTTTTTCCACCGTCTGAGATAGGAAAACACACTGCTTAACGCAGTCTTGTCCTTTGTATGCTCATATGCCTGCAACAGCCCCATCGCAAGAAGCGCCTGAGGCCAGGAATAACGCTCCACCTTTTCCGGCGTCATGCCCGGGACGCAGGTCTTGATCCACTGTTTGATTTTCTGTTTGGTGGTCACCACCGGATAAGTATCCAGCATCGCTGCTGCCGGTTTTATCATTTCCTGTATCTGGCTCACAATTTTCCCTCCCTCTGCTTTTTATGAACTGCCTGCACGGCTGCATTGTATTTCACGCAACTGCTTCTGATTTTTTACGCTTTCACAGCTCTCTCAATAGATTTTCTGCTTCTTTTGCCTTTTTGCAATAGTCCGGCATAATCTGCTGCAGGTGTGCTTTCTGTGCCTGTGCATTTTGATACAGCCAGTCAAATGCGTTGACGAGGTCTTCTTTTTGGGCGAGTGCCTGCACCGGCAGGACATAGCCCTCGTCCGTTCCAAATAAATCCTTTGCGATTCCACGGGCCTTGATCGAATAGCCAACTACCAGCGTCGGCACGCAGGAGGAATATGCCGCGATTGTCGCATGGGTCCGGGCTCCGATAAACATCTCGCAGCGGCTGATATAGCCCTTTAATTCCGGAGCGGACCCATCCGGCAGCTCGATCACACGTCCGGTCGATGCAAAGGCTTCATAAAGCTGCCGGATCGGTTTTCTGTCATCATTGCTTTCCCACACCACATGGGGAATCAGCGCAATATGCAAATCGGTCGTTTCTAAAATATGAGAAATCAGCGCTTTATAGTTCTGCATCGTAATGCCCGGAGTCTTTTCATTGTCCACAATCATCGGACTGATGTTCAGGCCCAGCATCTTTCCGGGAACCCAGCCTTCCGGCAGGGGAGCCAGCTTTGTTTCCAGTAAAAAAGCCGAGTCCGGATATAAATGGATATTTTTGTCAATTCCGGCTTCCTGCAGTGCTGCAAAGGTCAGGCTTTCCCGCGCAACGATCGCGTCATAGCGCTTCATATCCTCCATGATTTCCGGACGTTTTAACAACTCCGGTTCGATGGAGCAGCCATATAAAACCGTTTTAGCGCCCTGCTTGTGGAACATGCGGTTTGCGGAAATCAGCCGGTCGAGCATGTTGTCATAGCAATAATTATCCCCGCCGATGGAAATATTCAGACGGTGCAAATTTTTCCCGCAAATATCCTGATACCGGTATTCCATGAAGCAGTCCGGGTCATGTAAAAGCTTTCGCTTCAAATAGTACCAGGTATGCACGAATACATTCTTTTCGATGCTTTTTTCCTGTACAAAGCTGCTGCAAAGCTCCTTCAGGGAATAGGTTTCATCCTCCTTCGGGCGGTTCGTCATCAGAATCGCCGGTTTGGGAAGCATCCGGCAAAGACTGTTGACAATCGCCTCGCAGCCGTGGTTACCGCTTCCCGCATGCATATATAAAACAATTTTATCGTCTTTCATGATTCCTCTCATTCTGCTTTTACGTCATCCAAAAGCAATTCAATCCCTCGGCATCCGGTTCTTATTTTCAACCTGTAACTGTTCAGTACCCCCACAGTTACGCGCAAAAATCCATTCCAAATCGGCTATGCCGATAGGATTTTTGCCTTCTAGTCTAAGTTTTCTTACGGTCAGCGCAGTAAATGCGCAGACCTACGGAACAGTTACTTCAACCTTTCCAATGATGATACAGCGCAAGATACAACGCCGGACAGGCGGTGAACAGCATCGTTTTTATCCGATAGCCCTTCGGCAGCTCCTCTTTTGCTCCGGAAGCAGCAAGTCCTTTCTGGACAGCACTGTGGCACTGTACGACTTCCGTCTGGTATTTTTTCCGTTCAGCACCGGGCAGGCGCGCAATTTTTCCGGCAGCCAGCATCGCAGAAACCGCCAGAATACTGTATACCCGCCCCTTCTGGGACGGGAACTCTTTTTCCACAAGCCTGCAAGCAAGCTCCCAGCTTTTGATTTCATCCATGTAGCTCGGTTTAAAGGGCTTGAGCATCGCGCCCTGCTCGTTAATCCGGTAAAAATAGCCGCGATACTCTGTGATGCTCACGCTGGAAATCTGCATCAGCAAATCCATCAGAAACATCATATCCTCGCCGATGCTCAAGTCTTCCCGGAAACGGATTTGCCCAATCGCACTGCGGCGGTATAATACGCTCCAGCAGCGGGTATTTCCGCTCAGGAGATAGTCCGAAACATATTCTGAGCGATTGTATACACGGACACTCTCCACACAAACTGCGCGTTGTTGAGAAACGGATTCTGCCACGGCTTTTTCTGTGCCGTCTGCACGCAGCACTTTTTTTGCCCGAGCAGCATTTTCCTCCCGCTCTACGTCCGTTTTTAACAGCTCCTCTGACCGGTTATAAACTCCGTTCGGTTTACCGTTCCATCTATAGTAATCACAGACCGCAAGGTCGCTTTCTGTCTGCCCCAGCATCGCCCGAAGCACAGAGAGCATCTGCGGATCCAGCTTATCGTCCGCATCGACAAACATGATAAATTCTCCTTGCGCTTTTTCCAGTCCCTCGTTACGTGCTGCGGATACGCCGTTTTTCTGACGCAAAATCGGTAAAATCCTCGAATCCTCTTCCGCCAGCTTAAGCACCAGCTCCGTCGTCCCGTCCGTCGAATGATCGTCCAGCACCAGAAGCTCCCAGTTCGTATCCGTCTGCTGCCGAATGCTTTCGATACATTCCCCGATCCAGGAAACGCCGTTGTAAACCGGCATGATAATACTGATCCGTCCCTGCTTTTTTGATTCCATACAACTCTCCATTCAGCGCTGCCGCTTACTGTTTGCCCACAAAAGAAAATGGACAAGCTGCATCATTGCCGTATTTTCCGGATGCGCCAGCACCTGATACATCAGCTTATTTTCCGTAACAGTCGGAGTAAGCGGCATTCTTTTGACCGCTTCCTGCAGCTCTGTTTCCCTGCATTCCTTCTGCAGCCGCCCTTTCCAGCCTTCCCGTCCGTTTCTCGCCTCGTTCTTGATTTCCAGAAACATCAGAAGCTGCAGCTCCCGATCCGCCTGTTTTTGGGCGTTCGGCGCATGCTTGTCTGCAAGGATTTGGCGAACAATTTTATCCAGACTGCGGATATTTTCATACATTCCGGCATCATAACTGTGCACCATCGACTCCCGCAAAAACAGGTAGTGATACCACGCTGCGCCCTCCATGACCACAATCCGCTGCGCATCCAGAAGCGCCGGAAGGGTGATGACCATATCCTCGCCCATTCGAATGGACGGGTCACAGTATTTCATATTTTCAACAATTAAAGTACGGGAAAAAAGCTTCATGCAGCGGGACAATGTGATCGGACGTTTTTCCTGCCCCAGAAGTTTTCCGTGAATCCGATCCTGCAGGCTGCGCCCCGTATAAATGCCCGGCTCCATCGCCTGATAAATTTCGATGCTGCGGTTTCTTTCCTCCTGTACATAATTGCCGCAGATGATCTCTTTTCCACAGTCGGACGAAAAATCCAGCATTTTTTCCACCATGCAGGCGTCAATCCAGTCGTCACTGTCCACAAAACACAGATAATCGCCGGTGCTCATCGACACGCCATCCATCCACGCGGACACCAGACCGCCGTTTTCCTTATGCAAAACGCGAATTCGGTCGTCCCTCTGCGCCCAGTCGTCACATAATGCCGGGCAGTCGTCCGGCGAACCGTCGTCCACCAGAATAATTTCCAGATTTTTATAGGTCTGACCCGTGATGCTCTGCACACAGCGCGCCAGCCACTCCAACGTCCGGTAAACCGGAACGATCACACTCACCTTTTTTTCCATGCAACATTAGCCCTCTTTTCTCAATTTCTCGTAATAGCTGACCAGTTGGTTTACATAATTATCTATCGCATAATACTCCTGCACCCGCATCCGCGCTTTTGTACCAATTTCGCGGCGCAGATTTTCATCCAAAAGCAGCTCTTCCAGCGTCTCTGTCAGCATCCGGCTGTTTTTTGCCTCTACCATCACACCGCAGCCGTCTTTTCCGGTCGGCAGACTGTTCCATTCCGGCTCCCCGAGGGTCTGTGGAATCCCGCCAACTGCAGTCGTCAGGCTGCACATTCCCGCCGCCATCGCCTCTAACAGAGAAACCGGCTGTCCTTCAAACCACGTCGGCAGGACAAAAATACTGCTCTGCTCAAACAGCTCGGTTCGCTGCTTTGCAGATACCCAACCGGGGCATTCGACAATTCCCTGCGCTTCCAGCTTTTTTGCTTTCTTTTGCAGCTCCTCCGTCCCGTTTTCCCAGAAGCCGCCCAACACCAAATGAAAATCCGGGTGCTTCTTCCAAACCGCTTCCGCACAATCCAACAGCTCGTCCACTCCCTTTTCCGGACAAAGCCGTCCCAAAAAGACCGCCGTATGGCTGCTATAATCTGTTTTCGGCATTTTCGGAACCGGAACCGCATTCTGCAGGACATGGATTTTGTCCCGATCCACCATGTCTGCGAAAAAATCTTTCCAGACATCCGTCAGCACCAAAAACAAATCCGCACGGTTTAACATTTTTTTGATATACACCTGTCGTTTCGCGCTGCATCGTTTATAATAAAAGCCCTGAAAATCTCCGCCGTGCTCGTGAATCACAACCTTTTTGTGGAACCAGAGGGCGATCTGCATAAAAATCAGCTTCCGGTAGCAGCTCGCATCCGCCGCCATATTCAGATGGACGATGTCTGCTTTCGGCAGCACAGTGACAAATTTCAACAGCGCCTGAACACCTTTTAACAGCTTCGCAACCGTGCTTCCGTCCACCATTGTCCCGATATAGGTCAGGTCAATACGCTGATCGAGTCCCGCCTCGTACAGGTTATTGACCACCGCGGATACGCCGCCCTTTACGCTGCGGTCCGCACCAAGCATTACAACTTTCATACGTTTTCTCCCATTGCGCCAGTGATTTTATGCGCGGTTTGCTGTACCCTATTTCATGATGTTATGCTGCTTCCACTGCATAAGTTTCAGCGTTTTCGTTTCAACACATGGCGTTCCAGTAAAAACCACGACGCGCACGCCAACGCAAGAAATCCTGCCACATACAAAAGAAACAGCGGAATGTGATGCATCTTTTTCGGCAGATTCCAGTAAAATACCAGATTGATCAACGGCCAGTGGTATAAAAATATTCCATAGGACAAATCATTTTTCAGGCGATGCTTTTTCCAGCCATAGGCGCAGGCAAGCACAACCACCGGGAGCAAAAGGCTCGTCACAAGGTCCGCATAATATCCCGGAAGCTTCCAGTCAAAGGTCTGCCAGCACACTTTATAACAGATAAATACAATCAGCAGAATAAACCATTTTCCTGTCAGTTTTTGTAAAATTGTCTCTTTAAAATGCCACAGATATAGCCCTGCAAAAAACCAGACCAAATACGGCAGGAAGCTTCGATCCAGCAGGGAAACTGCCGCGCCGGGAAGCGCTCCCGAATTCTTTAAAAGGCCGCAGGCGAGATTTAACAGCGCAGTCAGCACCAAGAGAACATGCCAGGTACGGTCTTTCCAGACAAGACACCGTTTCCAGACCACCGCAACCAGAACGTACAGCTGAATTTCCACCATCAGCGCCCAAAGCGTCCCGTTGATGCTTTCTATCGCAAACGCCTGCAAAAAGGACGGCGTATAGGCCAGACCGACGCCCTGCACAACTGCCCAGGTCAGCAGATCTTTCCCATGCCCCGAAACGACGCCGGGAAGCAAAGAGAGCATCCCAATCGTCAGCACAATGTTGACCCATAGCGCCGGATACAACCGCAGGATCCGTTTTTGGGCAAATATTTTTCGGTTTTGTGTCCGCATCAGTGTCTCTCCCATCAGAAATCCGCTGATGCTAAAGAGAATAATCAAGCCGGGGAACAGTGTCAGCGCTCTTTTAAAGCCAAGCAGCAGTCCATCCCCCGGTCCGTCTTTTCCATATGTGAGCATTGTCAGATTCAGATAATGCGTGATCGCAATCTGCAGCGCCGCAAACAGGCGGAGAATATCCAGACTGTTCTCTGCAAAAACAAACTGCGTTGTATTTTTTCGTCCGGCTGCTCTTTCTGTCATCTCGCAGCCTCCTTTATGGTTGCAGCCTTCTCCTGTACTTCGGAGCAATTGCCAACCGTCGCTTTCCTCCCAAAGCTGCCATCCGCTGCTTTGGAACCGTGCCTCCAAAAAGCCCCCGGCAGCTGCCACCACCAGATTGCTTCCCCATCCAGCGGAAGCATTGCCGTCCAGTACGCTCCCAGCAAAAACAGGACATAATTGCGCGCCAGATAGACCGATACCGCATGCGCCTCGACTACCGTAAACAGCGCAAAGGACAGCACAAGGACAAAGCCCTGGGTATCCTTTAACGTTCTGCAGACACGCATCAGGAGAAACAGCAGCACCATACAGCATGCGCCCGGAATGATTCCATACCAGAAAAACAGGCGCACATAACCCATATCGAAATATTCCACATAGTTCGGATCGCCGAACAGCTTCCAGTTTCTGAGCACGCCGCCGCCGTTTTCAAAAGCATAAATGCTGGAAATGCGCCCGGTCAGGATCCTGTCAATCCTGACCACCCAGTCCGGCATTAGTTCATACCAGTTGGAAATATGCGCTGCGTACAAGGAGAAGACAAAGCCCGCCGCAACCGCTGCCATTCCGCCGATATAGACAACGCTGCCTTCGCGGATTTTTGAGGACTTGTCCATCACAAACGCCAGCACCAGCGTTGCCGCCATGATAAGAAACGTCGTCCGCGTCATCGTCGCAGCGTAAACGCCAACCGTCAGTACGCCGAGAAGTATCCAGTGCACCGGCTTCATTTTTTCATGGAACAGATAAACGCCAAGCGTCATCAGCGCCCAGATCATAATCGCAAGCGCATTGCTGTTGCCGACGCCAAGACAAAGCCGCCTGCTGCCTTCTTTGATTCCATAGCCAGCGCCGGCGTCCCAAACCTCACCCAAAACGCCCGCCAGCGAAAGTATCGCCAGCACTGCCATTCCGGTAAGCGTCACATAAAAAACAACCCGCAGTGCCTTTTTGTGGTCAATCCCTTTCATCGATGCAACAAACACAACCGCTCGAACCGCCTCATCCCGATCCGAGCTAAGATAACACAGCCCCGCAATGACTCCTGCCGCCAGCACAGCAAGCCATTCTTTTTTGGAATACTTCGTCACACAGAGCTTGCAGGCAAACAGCAGAAAGCTGACCCGGAACATTTGTCCTTCCAGCGGATTGATCCACGAACTCTTGTCCAGGATGACAATCAGAAGCTCCAAAAGAAGCCCTGCATAAAAGCAGATCCTGCCGAACTGTTCTATTTTTCCATTTTTCGTATGTGCAATCTGCTCTGCCATGCTGTTCCTTTCCTGTGGACAACCCTCTCTGACCGCTCCTTCTGGATACCGGCCCTATCAGACCGCCAAACGGCTGTCCGCTCTAAAACTTCGGATACTGCGCGTTCGTCCCCGCCCATTTGTGGAACGCAAAGGGTGTGATCCCCTCAATCTCCGGAATCATCGTCTCATGCGCAAAATATTTTGCAACCTCCAACGGTGCAATCTTCATCCCTGCTGCCTCGATCAGATGATGGTTCTTTACGCACAAAAAACCATCCTCATTCAGGGAACCGTGATCCGGCTCAAAGGGCAGATTTGCCTCCTTCGGGAAATTCACAAGCCTCCGGCTGCGGATTCCCACGCTGTTGCCAACCCGACACAGATTCCCGTTGATGTCCCGGTATGTGATATCATCCTTCGGAATCGGCCACGGAGAACCGATATAATCATAATCCAGGAACTCATCCCGCCACATCTCCGGATGCACGATAAACCCATCCGCATGCACCACCATAACAAAATCCGTATGGATATAATCTCCCAGCTCATAAAGCATCTTATAATTAAAACAGTCAATATTCGTCAGCTTCGAGGTATGTGCATACCGAATACCCTTCGGCAAAAAGAAAGGCTTGCGATGCGTGATCAACACACAATCCCCAAAATCAATCTGACGCATACTGTACTGCATCGCCTTGATCGTCTGCCGCACATTGACACTCGTCATCGCCATCAGCGTCACATTCGGAAGCTGCAGCCTGCCGTCTTTCCACTCCATAATAAATCCTCATTTCATCTTAAACCGCTGCCTGCGCTCCAACTCCGCACAGACCGCTCATTTTCTACTATCATACTGCATCCGTCATACCAATGCAAGCAGGTCACAGTTTCCTTCGGAAACTGTGACTGCCCAGCTCCATTTTAATTTTGCTTCGCAAAAGGGGGCTGCGCACTCCTGATTCACTTTCTCACGCCCCTGAACAGCAAGTGTTCAGGGGCTGCTTGCACACAGGCAACAGCTCCAAAGGAGCGCCTT